>Ga0137404_10003776_pt1 | contig 10110 bp, 10 predicted proteins | sample CZOMad2_1_16fung_FD_108285 | JGI IMG/M metagenome (GOLD analysis project Ga0137404, IMG submission 108285) | Vadose zone soil fungal communities from Angelo Coast Range Reserve, California, USA - CZOMad2_1_16fungal (Illumina Assembly) | ecosystem: Environmental > Terrestrial > Soil > Vadose... | reverse complement strand
TAGATGACGTCGATCCCGTGGCGCAGCGCGATCATCACGGACTCCGCGCTGCGGCAGTGCGCCGCCACGCGCAGCCGCGCCGCGCGCGCGACCTCCATGGCCGCCGCGACCTCGGCGTCGCTCATCGGCGTCTCGTCGGAGGGATAGCTCGACGTGCCGGCATCCCCGGAGAGGTTGAGCTTCAACAGGTCGACGCCCTCGCGCGCCAGCAGCCGGCACACGCGGCGGATCTGCTCGGGACCGTCGGCGACCCAGCAGAACGTCGGGGTCTCGTGGTGCGGCAGGTGCAGCATGTTCGTGTCGCCGAGGCCGCCGGTGACGGTGATCTCCGGCCCGTTGGCGAGCAGCCGCGGCCCGGGCACGCGGCCGGCCTCGATCTCACGCTTCAGCACGACGTCGAGCCGCGGCTTCGGCGCCGCCGCGGAGAAGGCGCTCGTGTAGCCGCAGTCGAGCATCAGCTTCGCGTTGCGCACCGTGACGAGCATGTGCTCTTCGGGCGGCAGGCGCGTGAGCTCGGGAGACGGCAGGTCGGCGAAGCCGAGGTGCGCGTGCGACTCGACGAGGCCGGGCATCAGCGTGGCCCCATGGCCGTCGATCACGGTCGCGCCGCGGGCGGGCGGCGGCGCGGTCCCCGGCGTGACCTCGGTGATCCGATTGGCTTCGACACGCACGGCGCCGGCGAAGGGCGCCTTACCGCTGCCATCGAGGATCTTCGCGTTGGTGATCAGGTGGCTCGCCATGGTGGCGGGAAGCTTACCAGACCGGCACGCCTGCGCGCCGCGTCGCGTAATGGCGCCGTCGGCGGACTTCTGATATCGTCCCGGCACTCTCGTTCGGCAGGAGGACCCGATGAGCGATCGCTTCGATCGACGAACGTTCCTGAAGCGCACCGGCGCCACCGGCGCCGCGGCCTTCATCGCCTCGCGGCTGCCCGCCCCGGGCGCCGCCTTCGCGCAAGACATGACCGTCCGGCCCGATCCCGCCGCCAAGCGCGGCGGCACGCTCCGCTATGCCGTGCACAACGCGCCGGCCCACTTCGACGTCCACCAGTCCGGCACCGTCGCCAACATCGGTCCGCAGAGCCCGATGTACGACACGCTGCTGCGGCGCAGTCCGAAGGACGGCCAGACGATCATCCCCGACCTCGCGCAGCGCTGGGAGATCTCGCCGGACGGCAAGAAGTACACGTTCTATCTGCGCAAGGGCGTCAAGTTCCACGACGGCGCCGACTTCACGGCCGAGGACGTGAAGGCGACCTACGACCGCATCGCGCATCCGCCGAAGGGCGTGGTCATCCCGCGCACGCCGCTGTTCGCCACGGTGGGCGAGATCGTCGTGGTCGATCCCCACAAGATCGAGTTCCGGCTGACGGAGTCGCGGCCGAAAGCCTACATGCTCGGCGCCTTCGCGAGCGGCTGGAACATCATCGTCCGCAAGAAGACGCTCGAGGAGAACCAGGGCAACCTGCGGCAGGTGATGAACTATCCGGGCACGGGACCGTTCCGCCACGTCGCGCGCCGGGACAAGGAAGTCTGGCACATGGAGCGGAACCCCGACTACTGGAACAAGGGGCTGCCGCTCGTCGACAAGCTCGACGTCTACCACATGTTCCCGTTCTCACCGGAGCTCGGCTCGTCGTTCCTGTCCGGCAAGGTGGACTACGCGCGCCTGCTGGACCCGGTCTCCTGGCGCAAGGCCAAGGAGATGCAGGGCGTGACCGCCGCCGCGTTCAACCAGAGCGTCATCCAGGCGTTCTGGACGAACATGCAGAAGAACAAGGCGCTGGCCGACCCGCGCGTGCGCCGGGCCATCCACCTGGCCATGGACCGGCACACGCTCGTCGAAGTGGTGAAGGACACCGCCCCCATGCAGGTGGGCGGCTTCGTCTATCCGTTCCACGAGATGTCGACGCCGCGCGCCGAGCTGGAGAAGAAGCTCGGCTACCAGAAGGACGTCAAGCCGGCCGTGCAGGAGGCCCGCAAGCTCATGCAGGCGGCGGGCTACGGCCAGGGTCTGAAGAACCTCGACTTCGTCGTGCGCGACATCGCGACCTTCAAGCTGTGGGCGGTGGCCATCCAGGCCATGCTGAAGGAGCACCTGAACATCGAGTCGAATCTGCGCGTCGTGCAGACGTCGGTCTGGTTCGACGAGGCGCAGGCGGGGAACTTCGATCTGGCCATCAGCGCCATCGTGTCCACGCTGATGGATCCCTCGGACATCTTCAGCGCGTGGTACGGCAAGGACGGCCCGCAGAACTACTCGCGCTGGACCAATCCGGTGTTCCACGACATCGCCAACCAGGTCGAGCGCGAGCTGGACGACAACAAGCGCAAGATGCTGGTGCGCAAGGCGGAGGACATCCTCGAGAACGATCCGCCGCTCATCCCGGTGTCGTACGAGCAGATCTACGACGCCTGGTACAACAAGGTGCACGGACAAAACCCGTCGACGTTCTTCGGCATTTACGACGTCGTCCGCTGGGACAACGTCTGGTTAGGGTGATCGAGGGGCGCGTCATCACGGGGGTTGGTGAGCGCACGATCGAGGGGTGCCACGGCTTCGCAGGGGCACCCCGAGCGCTGGGGGGTGTGGGGGGCCATATCGGGGCCCCCCACGTACATTGAGGAAGTACCTGGCGCGCCGGGCAGTGTACGCCGCCGTCACACTGCTCGGCGTCTCGCTGAGCATCTTCGTGATCCTCCGGATCCTGCCGGGGGATCCGCTCGTGGCCATCCTCGGGGTCGAGGGGCACGCGCGGATGACCCCGGCGGACCGCGTGCGCATCATGGCCGACCTCGGGCTCAGCGACCCACTGCCGCTGCAATACGTCCACTGGCTCCGCGACATCGCCGCCGGCCGGCTCGGGAAGTCATTCTTCCGCGGCGATACCGTCTCCGAGCTGATCGCGCACCGCGGGCCGATCAGCGCGGAGATCGGCATCCTCGCCCTGATCGTCTCCTGGCTCGTCGGCCTCCCCGTCGGCATCCTGAGCGCGTTCAAGCCGAACAGCGTGCCCGACGGCGTGGCGCGCGCGATGTCGATCCTCTTCATCGCCGTTCCCGGTTTCTGGCTCGGGATGCTGATCGTCCTCGCCTCGCTGTTCTGGTTCGGCTACAAGGCGCCCATCGTGATCGTCCACCTCTGGGAGAACCCTTGGCAGAACTTTCAGATCGTGATCGGGCCCGCCCTCGTGCTCGGGCTCGCTCAGGGCGCGTACATCTCGCGGATGTCGCGGTCCTGCCTGCTCGAGGTCATCGGCGAGGACTTCGTGCGGACGGCGCGCGCCAAAGGGCTGAAGGAAGGCATCGTGGTGATGCGCCACGCCCTGCCCAACGCGCTGCTGCCCGTCATCACCGTCTCGGGCGTGTTGCTCGGCTTCGTGCTGGGCGGCTCGGTGGCCGTCGAGCAGGCGTTCGGCGTCCCGGGGCTGGGGCGCGCGCTCGTGATCGCGGTGATCGAGCGCGACATCATCGTCGTGCAGAACCTCGTGCTGCTCTACGCGGTGATCTTCGTCGTCGTCAACGTGCTGGTCGACCTCAGCTATGCGTGGCTCGATCCGCGTATCCGGTACGGGTAATGGTCTTGCGAGCCGCAGGACGGCCCGCAGTGCGAGCCGCAGCCGCGAGGCGAGGCGAGTCTGTGACCGAGCGCCGCAGGCGACGAGCGTCCGAGGCGAGCCTGTGATCAGAGCGCTACTTGTGGAGCTGGCACGCTTCTCCCGTCGCAACACGCTGTCGGCCATCGGCGGCTTCGTGGGCCTGGCCATCATCTTCGTCGCGCTGGCCGCTCCGCTGCTGGCGCCGCGCGATCCGCTCAAAGCGGACTTCCGGCGGATGAACAAGCCGCCCGACGCGCAGAGCCTGCTCGGCACCGACCAGGTCGGCCGCGACACGCTGAGCCGCGTGATCTACGGCGCGCGCACCTCGCTGTTCGTGGCGTTCTCGGCCGTCATCCTCGGCACCACCGTCGGCTCGCTGTGGGGCGTCGCCTGCGGTTACCTGCGCGGCCGCTTCGACCTCTACAGCCAGCGGATCATGGAAATCTTGCAGAGCTTCCCGGATCTCATCCTGGCCATGGCCATCTCCATGGCCATCGGCACCGGCCTGCAGGCGGTGATCTTCGCCATCGCCGTCACGCGCATCCCGTTCGGCGGCCGCGTCATTCGTTCCGTCGCGCTGTCGGTGCGCGAGATGCCCTACGTGGAAGCCGGGCGGGCAAGCGGGGCCTCCGCGCTGCGGATCATGGCCCTCCACGTTCTGCCGCAGTGCATCGCGCCCTACCTGGTCCTGGCCACCACGCATCTGGGCGCGGCGATCGTCATCGAGGCCGCCCTCGGCTTCCTCGGCGTCGGCGTGCCGCCGCCCACGCCGACCTGGGGCAACATGCTCGCCGACTCGATCACCGCGCTGGTGCCGCCGTGGTGGCTGGCCTTCTTCCCCGGCCTGGCCATCACCGTGACCGTGCTCGCGTTCAACCTGCTCGGCGACGGCATCCGCGACACCCTCGATCCGCGCCTGTCGCCGGCGTTCTTGAGAATGATGGCGGGCGGGCGGAGAGCCTAGTTCAGTCGCAGTCCTTCCCGCACTGCTTCAACGCGGCCTCCCGCTCCCACTGGATGGCCTGCCAGAATCGGGGCCGCTGGGCGTAGCGCCCGTCCGCGTTCGCGATGAGCCAGAGATAGACCGCGTGGGTCGGCCGCCAGCCGTCCGGGGGAAACGGCGTGAGCCGGATCGGCTCGGGGATCGTGCCGTCGCTGGGCGTCGCATCCGGCACGGCCGCGCGTCCGATGGGCTGGCCGCGCGGCAGCTTCAACATCATCTCGTTGCTCCAGACGACGTAGCCAGCCTTGTAGACGAACAGCACGAGCTTCCCGTCGGGCCGATCGAGCGCGAAGCGGCCATCGGCGTCGGTCTCCGTCTCGGGCTCGGGAATGAGGCCTTTGTCGGTCCGGACCTCGAGAAGCACCGTGGCGCCGGCGACCGGATCGCCCGTGCTCGCATCGACCACGCGGGCCTGGATGGCTTGCGCGTGGGCGAGCGGCGGCGCGACCGCCAGCACCCCCGAGGCCACGAGCACGTGCGCGAGCACCCGCGGGCTCACCGACCGGCGGGATTCGGTCATTTCGGTGCGGCGTCCCGCGGTCGGGCTTCGAGCAGCATGAGAGCCGGCACGCCCCGTTCGATCGTGACGTGGAAGTGACCGAGAACGTTCTGGCCGAGCACGCCGTCGGCTCTCAGGAGGCCCTCGCTCACGACGGCCTGGACGTCCTCCAGGATCACGTCGCCCACGCGCAGCGAGCCTAGCGTCAGGGGGGGCTGCCAGATGGTGCGGCCGATGGGTGCCTGTAGCGTCATGATGGGCGCGCCTAGCGACGGCCCGCGGCCGAGCGAGCGCGCCGACTCAGTTGTCAGCAGCGTCACCGGAGTTCGCGTGTCGACGATGAAGCTTCCGCGGAATTTGCCGTTCAGAGTGACCGGCACCAGGAGGAGGTCATTGGCCTCGTCGAGACGGACGGTCGTTCGCGCCGCCGACGTCGATGCGAGCCGCCCTGAAAGACCCGACGAGCGCGCTACGGTCTCCGTCTCTACGCACGCCGCGAATTGGGACTGATCTCCGGACAGGCGTGGATAGTTGTGAATGCCGACGCTGACCATCAACTCACCGCTCCAGCGGTCCCACCAGTGGGCGACGCCGGGATACCTCTTGGCGCAGATAGTGGCGGCCTCGCGGCTGTGCTGACGGAGGGCTTGCTCGGCCGGGGAGCCCGTCGCACAGGCGGTCATCGCCGCCACGGCGAGGACGCCCAGAGTCACGGTGAGGCTGGCACGCACGGTCGACGATCCCTCAGCGGCCCGAGAAGGTCGGCTCGCGCTTCTCGACGAAGGCCTTGATGCCCTCGCGCGCGTCCTCGGTCTCGGAGCAGATGTTCTGGGCGAAGGTCTCGAACTCGAGCGACGACTTCAGATCCGACTCCGCGTTGCGGTAGAGCGCGCGCCGCGCGAGGCGGATCGCGATTGGCGGCCCGAGCGCGATCTTGGCGGCCAGCTCGTACGTCGCGGACAGCAGCCGCTCCGGCGGGTGTACGGCGCTCACGATGTCCAGGCGCAGCGCCTCGTCGGCGTCGATGAGCTGGCCCGTGAAGATCATCTCGCACGCCTTGGCCATGCCGACCACGCGCGGCAGGAAGTACGTGCCGCCCCAGTCGGGATGCAGGCCGCGCCGGACGAACGCCTGCGAGAACCTCGCGGCGCTGGATGCGAGGCGGATGTCGCAGGCGAGCGCGAGGTTCATCCCGGCGCCGGCGGCTGCCCCGTTCACCGCCGCGATGAGCGGCTTCGGTGAGTCCCGCATGAGCAGCACGGTGCGATCGCGCGACGGCGCCACGCGCTCCATGAGCGGGCGCGCGCGCCCCGCCTGATTCGCGTCCTGCATCGCCTTGACGTCGCCCCCGGCGCAGAAGCCCTTGCCGGCGCCGGTGATGACGATCGCGCGCACCTCAGGATCGTCGATGGCCCGCGTGAGGCCGTCGGTCAGGTCCTCGCGCAGCGTGCCGCCCAGCGCGTTGAGGCGGTCGGGGCGGTTCAGCGTCAGCGTGGCGACGCGATCCTTGGTCTCGTAGAGGAGGCACTCGTAGGTCATAGCGGCCGGTTCCCCTTTCGTTTCGATGGGCGCTACTATGCCTCAATTCCGACCCAAGGAGACTCGATGGCCACCTACGTCCTGGTTCACGGCGCGTACCAGGGAGGCTGGATCTGGAAGCCCGTCGCCACGCGGCTGCGCGCCGCGGGCCACCTCGTGTTCACGCCGACGCTCGACGGCTGCGGTGAGCGCTCGCATCTCGTGCGCCCCGGCATCACCGTCGGCACGCACGCCCGCGAGATCGCCCAGCTCTTGTTCTACGAGGACCTCAACGACGTGATCCTGGCCGGCACGAGTGCCGGCGGCATGGTGATCCAGAAGGCCGCCGAGGCCGCGCGCGAGCGCGTCGCGCGCCTGGCGTTCGTCGACGCGCTGGTGCTCATGCCCGGCGAGAAGGTGGACGACATCGTGAAGCGCCCGGCGCCCAACGAGACCAACGAGCTGACGACGGGGCCGACCAGGGCCGACGCGGAGAGCCGGCTCTTCCGCGACCTCGAGCCTGCGCTGCGCGCGTGGGCGCTGGCGCGCGTCACCCCGCATCCCGTCGCCGCGCTGCTGGCACCGATGGAGCCCACGAAATTCTGGGACCAGGCCTGGCCCTCGGTCACGGTGATCCGCTGCCGCCAGGCGGCGAATCCGCCCGAGCACCACCAACGTCGCACCGCGGAGCGGCTCAAGGCCGCGTGGCACGAGCTCGACACCGGCCACTATCCGATGCTGAGCGAGCCGGAGGCGCTGACGCGGCTGCTGCTAGGATGAGCCCCAGCGGGCTCGTCGTCGCCGCGTCGAGGTGCTGCTGGCCAGAGGCGCCGACCCGAACGTCGCGCTGTCCGAGCGAACCCAGGCGTGGGGATTCGTCGGCGCGCCGATAAATCCGATTAGCCTCGGCGCGGCGGCTTCGCCACCAGCGCCACGCCCGCGCCCGCGAAGAAGGCCGCCGCGAAGATCGCGAACGCGAGCCGATAGTCGCCGGTGACGTCGTAGAGCACGCCGCCGACGACGGGGCCGGCGGCCGCTGACAGGTGGCGGAACGGCGAGGCGAGGCCGCGGATGGCGCCCTGCGCGTCGCGTCCGAAGTAGTCGGCCCAGGCCAGGCTCGTGACGAACGACTGCGCGCCGCGCGTGAGGCCGTAGACCGTCGCGAACGCGACCAGCCACGGCATCGAGCCGCCCAGCAGCAACAGCACGCCGAAGGCGCCGCCGGCGTAGCAGGCGGCGATGCAGTAGCGCACGTGCACGCGCTCGGCGATGAGCCCCCAGAGCGGCTTGGCGACGGTGTGCATCGTGTAGAGGTACGTCACCACCGTCGCGGCCACGGCCGCGGAGATCCCGCGGTCGGTGATGTACGAGAAGAGATGCAGGTTGACGCCGAAGAAGCCGAGGCCGGCGAGGTTGGTGCTGAGCACCAGCAGCCAGAATGCCGGCGTGCGCGTGGCCGCGCGCGCGCCGAGCGATGTCTCCACGACCGGCGCGTCGATCGTCGATCGGTCGGCGCGCGTGGCCGGGGCGCCGTCGGGGAGGAGCCCGTAGTCCTCGGGGCGCCGGCGCATCAGCGCGGTCGCGGCGAGGCCGAGCACGAGCACGACGGCGGCCAGGGCCAGCCAGGCCGCCCGCCATCCGAACCGATCGATCAGTAGCGCGACGGGGACCGGAATCACGATGCCGGCCGAGGAGAGACCCATGGTGGCGACGGCCAGCGCGCGGCCGCGACGCCGCACGAACCAGCGCGCCACGGTCGCGTCGCCGGTGAGGTCGCCCAGCGCGATGCTGCCGAAGGCCATCACGATCCCGTAGCCGAGCATGACGTGCCAGGCGCTGCCCGCGGCCGCGAGCACGACGGCGCCGCCGGCGAGGCTGAGCACGCCGAGCGCCATGACGAGCCGCGGCCCGTGGCGATCGACGAGCGGACCGACCAGCGGCGAGAGCGCCGCGGACACCAGCCGCGCCGCCGCCGCCACGGACGCCAGCAGTCCGCGGCCCAGGTGCAGGGCGTCGCTCATGAACGGGAAGAACACGCCGAAGGCGACGGTGAGGACGCCGTAGGACAGCAGGTGCGAGACGAACGCGCCGGCGACGACCCACCAGCCGTAGAACACCGCGCGATCGTAACATCACCCCCACTTCGCGGCGAGACGCGCGACGGTCTACCGTTCGAGCTCCCACGCGCGTAGCACCGTGGTGAAGGTGATAGAAGGCGACGAACGGCGGCCTCGGCCGGCGGAACTCGAGCTCGAATTCGGTCTCGTCACGCGTGATGGCGCGTGCACACAGGGCACAGGGCGCCCCATTGCCGGCACCGGCAAACGTTCGAGCCGAGGCGGTCGCCGGGAGCCCGCCGCGTTGCAGACACTGCCGGACCGTTTCGCGAAGCGCCACTTCATCCACGGCGATCGAGTCGGCGGTCACAGGCGCACCTCGTGCAGAAAGTCCGCGAAGCTCAGACCGCGATGCGGGCACACGATGGCCTCGTGGCTCCAGAGCCCAAGAAACTTCGTGGCGTGCCCATAGGACCTTCGTCCATCTCGCATTGAGAGGGACAGGCGCCTAGGGTGGTGAGGCGGGAGGGACGAGAATGTGGAAATGGATCGGCGTGGCAGTCGTGCTGGCGGTGATCGCGGCGGCCTATGGATGGGCCTGACCGAGAGATGAACGGCCTGACCGAGCTTCGGCGTCAGGGCCGGATGACATGGATGGAGCCGGAGAAGGGGTGGGTCGCGGTGCCGGAAGAGATCCTGACCGCCCTCGAGAAGGACGGCTTCGCGGAATGCAAGCGCGCGCTGACGACCAGCCGATCGGATAGTCGGCCGGCAGGCGGCGTGTGGCAGGGCGTCGATGCGCGGACGGCGGCGGTCGCCTCCGCCATCTGGGTCAATCGTCCGGGATGGCAGCAAGCCATCGTCTTCATCGACATCGACGGGCAATCGTTCGTGGACCGCGGCGCGTTCTCGCCGACAGGCGATTCCTACCGGGACGACGGTGGGGAAGCTTAGCCTCGTGCTCCCGGCCGCCATCGATTTCTGGAGCGAGCTCGACGCGGACGTCCTCCGTTGCCTGGCGGAGCGACCCGGCGAGATGGCCCCCGCGGAGCTCGGCCGGCGCCTCGGCATGTCGGAGCGCGCCGTGTGCTCGATACTCGCGATGCTGGCCGAGGCGGGAAAGGTCCGGATCCGTTCCGTCGAGCGAATCATGTAGGCCCGTGGCAGAATACCGGCGCCTTCGAGGCGGAGGAGACCATCCATGAGCACGCCGGTATCCGCGTCCAGTGCCCGAAACGAAGTGCGCGGGGTCGTCCCCAAGCTCGTCGAGCTGAGCGAGAAAGTGCTCTACGCCGACGTCTGGGAGCGCTCCGGACTCTCCAAGCGCGACCGCAGTCTCATCACCGTCGCCGCCCTCACCGCGCTCTATCGATCCGACCAGCTGAAGGGCCACCTCGAGCGCGCGCTCGCCAACGGCGTGACGCGCGAGGAGATC
>Ga0137404_10003772_pt1 | contig 10114 bp, 6 predicted proteins | sample CZOMad2_1_16fung_FD_108285 | JGI IMG/M metagenome (GOLD analysis project Ga0137404, IMG submission 108285) | Vadose zone soil fungal communities from Angelo Coast Range Reserve, California, USA - CZOMad2_1_16fungal (Illumina Assembly) | ecosystem: Environmental > Terrestrial > Soil > Vadose zone... | reverse complement strand
TGTAACCGGTGCCCACCGGATCGATGAAAACCAGATCAGTTTGATTCAGCCAGGTTTGATCGTTGTCCACCAACTCAAACGGCGGCGCGGGCATGGTCCCGTCCGAGTTCATCCGAACGCGTTTGGGACCGATCGCCCCGAGGTGCAGCCACACCGATGCCGAGCCGGGTCCGCCGTTGAACGAGAACGTCAAAGGACGGTGGCCGCGCGCTCCCGCGTCGTCCAGCGTATAAGCCATGAAGAAAATTCGAGCTTCGGTTTCGCCGTCGCGGTTCTTGATGGGCATCATCCCGACGGTCGCGGTGTAACGCAAAGTTCGCCCGGCTGCCTTAATCTCGTGCCTGGTAACAATCGGCGGTTCTTCTGCCGGCTGCGCCGGACGTTCCTGCGGACTGCGCTGCGGTGCCGTTTGAGCACTGGAAGAGGGTGGCGATGCACTCACTTGCGGCGTCGGCGTGGGCTGTTGGCCGGGCGGTTGTTGTCGGCGCCCCTGATCTTCTCCTTGTCCGAAAGACAGCAGGGCAAAGGAAATAGCAATCACAGCAAACATCGGTGGTTTAACCTTTCCGCAGGCCTGGTTTCGAAGGCAACAGCAAGGCGGTCATAGTAAGACAAACCGCAGGAAGGCGACAAGTATTTTGGAGGGAGACAAGGGGGAGCTAGCCCGACCGTCAGGGAGGGCTCAATAGGTTCTGGCTGGTACTCATTGCAGTCTGCAGGTCCGTGGTTGTTTCCGGCTGGTGAATCAATTGAGCCCTCCCTGACGGTCGGGCTAGTGCCCCGCCTCGTGATGTTTATGGTGGTGATTCAAACCTGGGTTTGCCGCCGCGGATCTTGCGATAGGTGCCGGTGGCATTGACGTTATGGCCGAAACCGCAATCCGCGTCAGAACCATCCTGCGTCACTCTCAACTTGTTGCGCAGGAAAACCAGCGTAATCTCGCACCGCTCGGTATCTGGTGGTTTGAACGTCGCTATGTTGCCATCGATGATGGCTTCACCCATGGCATAGCCCATGTTGATACTTTTCGCCAGGGTCGTGTAAACGCCATCGAACTGCACTTTCAATTTGTTATGACCCAGGCCAAGTATGCGAAATTCGCTCTTGTAATAACGATAGACACCGTTTGCCTGCGCGGCCGTGACGATCTGCTTCTGTGGCGGTTTTGGAGGAGTAGGCGCCTGCGGCGCTTGCGCAGAAGTTGATAAATGTGACGCGGCGATGAGCGCGATCAAAAGAAAATTTCTCTTCATAGATCTCACCTTCAAACAATTATCGTCGACGCCAAAATACCTTGGAAGAATGTCGAAGAAAAGCCCTGGAGCATTAGGGTAGTGGCTTAGTTCGATTTAGTGAGTGATGAGATCAGTACGCCGGCGAGTCGGGGTTAGCGACCGGGTTACAGTCTTGGGGATCTCGACCGCGTGAGGTTGAGACCCGGTCGCATCCACCACCCCGCGGCTGCCCGCGCGGGGACCCCGGTCCGCTCCCGGTACTGACTCCATCACCATCAAAAGCAATCCGACAGTCCGTCTGATCCGCATTGAAACATGTATGGAAATCTCGCTTTGGTCAGTTTCTCAGTTGCGTCCCAGACTCTGGTCTGTTTGTACTTGTCAGCCGTCCACCCCAGGCGCTGCTTGTTGCGCCAGGTTGACCGAAGCGCTGCATCTTCGCCATCACCCATCAAGTGACACGCTTCGTGCAGCAGCACCGCAGCGCGCTCTCTATCGTCAACCGGGAGCTCAAAAAAATCCGGATAGAGCGTTACGACTTCGAAAGGAAAATTCGTGGCCGCGTACGCGTCCTGATGCCCAGCCCACCTGTTCCACCAATTATCGGTGTTTCGGAAAACCACCAGGTTTTTGAGAATGAAAGCCTCGCGATTGAAGCCTTGCTGTTGCAGGAGTGCGATTGCCTGCTGAACCTTTCCGCGCTGATCGGGCTGAAGTCCATCTGAACTCATCAAAAGAGAGACATACCAAATTCCCAAAATGATTAAGGTAGTCGCAAGGACCCACGTTATTCTTTTAAGAATGCCTCTCTTCTTTGGACTCGCGTCGACTATGGGTTCTTCGTCATCGACTTGCTGCTCGTCCGCGAGCGGCGTTCCGCAACGTCTACACAGTTCGTCTGAACTCGCGTTCACCAGACCGCAGCTCGCGCATTTTCTGCGTGACTGATGAGGAGTTTGAATAGATTCCTGGCTCATCGTGATGAAACTGTCGGGGCCGGAGAGAATATCCGCGAGCTAACAAGCCGGGGAGTCTATATTGCCACGCACTCGCCACGTTTCAAAAACTGCCCGTTACCTGACTTACCCTTAAACTCGCCGTTATCAATAACAACCTTGCCGCGGGAAAGAACGGTATCCACTGTGCCTTTGATCGTCTTGCCTTCATAGGCGCTGTAGTCAACATTCATGTGGTGCGTCTTCACACTAAGCGTCTGTTCCTTATTGGCGTCAAAGATTACGATGTCCGCGTCCGAGCCCACCGCGATCGTTCCTTTCTTGGGAAACAGGCCGAACATTTTCGCGGCCGCCGTTGAAGTAAGCTCGACAAAGCGGTTGAGCGAGATACGATTCTCAACTACGCCGTTGTAGATCAGCGACACGCGATGCTCGACGCCGGGCGCGCCGTTGGGAATCTTCGTGAAGTCATCCTTGCCAAGCTCCTTCTGTTCTTTCATGCAGAACGGGCAATGGTCGGTTGAGATGACTTGCAGGTCGTCCATTCTCAAACCTTTCCAGAGCTCCGCCTGGTTTGCTTTTTCGCGCAGCGGCGGCGTCATCACGTACTTGGCGCCGTTAAAGTCTTCGCCATAGTCATCGATGGAAAGGAAAAGATACTGCGGACAGGTTTCGGCGAATGCAGGGATGCCGCGGTCCCGCGCCTGACGAACCTGGTTGAGCGCGTCGGTGCAGGAAAGGTGAACAATGTAGACGGGCGACTCAGCCATCTCGGCAATCGCGATCGCGCGGTGCACGCCTTCGGCCTCGGCGACGGTCGGACGAGTCAGCGCGTGATACTTCGGCGCAGTATGACCTTTTGCCAGGGCGTGCTTGATGATCTCGTTAATGACGATGCCGTTTTCCGCATGCATGCAGATCAGACCGCCGCGAGCGCCGGCCGCCGACATGGCGCGAAAGATTGTCGCATCGTCAACCAGAAACACTCCGGGATAAGCCATGAACAGTTTGAAGCTGGTCACGCCTTCGTCCATGACCGTATACATCTCTTCGATCTGGCGATCTTCGAGTTCGGTTGTGATTAAGTGAAAGCCATAATCGATCGCGCACTTGCCTTCGGCTTTCTTGTGCCAGTTGTCGACGCCCTGTAAGAGCGACTCGCCCTTGTACTGAACGGCAAAGTCGATGATTGTTGTAGTGCCGCCGTGCGCAGCGGCGATTGTGCCGGTGCGAAAATCGTCTGAGGCCGTGGTGCCGCCAAACGGCAGTTCCATGTGCGTGTGCGGATCGATGCCGCCGGGAATAACAAGTTTTCCACTCGCATCAATCGTGAGGTCAGTTTCCATCTCGAGCTTCGCGCCGATGACGGAAATAACTTCGTCTTCGATCAGAATGTCGGCTTTGTAGTCGTCGGTGGCTGTGATGATGCGACCGTTACGGATTAGAGTTTTCATTTTCAACGTCCGATTCCTTTGACGAGGTTTCCTTCAGTAAGATAAGCATTGTTCTTGCGTACTCTTGATCCGTTTGCAATCGATCAAGCATTTCGAGCGCTTTGTCACGAGGATATAGTCTATCTGCCCGCTGTTTTAATACCTCATAGAAGTCTGTAAGACGGGCGGCATCTTCAGGGGACCAATCGTACTACCTTTTTCCAACCATATCTGTCTATCCCGTTTAGACTGAGAACGCACGGTTTCTAAGATCTCTTCAAGCAGCTCGCGATCGGAACGGGCGGGAGCGACACTCGTTGTCGTTTCGCCGACACGGTCCAGTCGTTCTTCAAGCTTCGGCCACCAAACCTCGAAGGTTTCGCCGAGTTCAGATTCTGAAAGCTTAGAATCACCGAGCGCACCATTAATAGAGAAGACCAACTTACGGACGTCATCTTTTTGGGCTCTGGTGGCTTGAAATTGCGCGAGCGGCTCGCGAATACCCTTTTCGATGTCATCTGCCGACATCCACGGTTCCAGAGCTTGTATTACTTTTGGCAGCCAATAGCGAAGCGCATCTGCGACAGCGGCGCTTCTCTGAACTGACCAGCTAATGAATACTTTCATGAAATGTCTACCTGAAGAGAGTGCTTTGCTTTCGCTCCTCTAGGAGCGAAATGTTTATAGCACCGCAGGTCTAAAACTGACAAAGCTCCTTTAGGAGCGAAATGTAAACCGCGTGTTCATTGCGCTCCTAAAGGAGTTAATTAAATTCACGGGAGACGTCGGGTTCTATAAACATCGTGCCCCTAGCGGGGCTTAAAAACCCAGGCCCAACGGTGATGGCGCCTACTCAATAAACCTGAACACATATTTGTCTTCAAACGGAATCTCGAATTTCTTTAACCAGGTGAGATACTCATCTTTGAAGGTTCGCCGCCGATGATGCTTCTCCTGATTCTGAATGTAGCTAATGATCGTATCTAGTTGTGAATGGCCGTAAGAAAATGCACCGTAGCCTTCCTGCCAACTGAACCTTCCGCGAACCCATTTCTTCTTGTTGATGAAGTTGGTTGAATCGGCCTTGATCTCTCGAACAAGATCAGCCAGGGCCATTGCCGGTCTTAACCCAATGAGAATATGCACGTGATCTGACATGCCATTGATTGAGATCAATTTCTGGCCCTGGTTTCTGACGATGCCGCTGATGTATTTGTAGAGGTCTTCTTTGAATTCGGGGCGAATCAGAGAAAGGCGGCCTTCAACGGCGAAGACAGTTTGAATGTAGATTTGGGAGTAGGTGTTTGCCATGAGTGTTCACATGCCGCTCCCAGGAAGCTACGAGACATGAAAAAGCCAGCGTACAAAAATATCTCGCCCATAACAGGGGCGAGGATAATAAATGGTCTCGGGTTCTATAGACATCTCGCTCCACGGAGCGAAACTGAAATAGCCTTTCCGCACGGCAGGCGGCGCAGCCGCATCATACGCCGCCTGTCAATCCCACCGTTATTGCAATTCTGAAGTCAGCAACGCGCCTCCCAGACTCGGCAGGGTCGCGGTGATCTTCACGACTTTGTGCGAGTCTTTCGCGATCCAAACCGTCTGCTTGTCGCCGTCGTTGTCCGCGGAAGTCAGCTCAACTTTATAAGTGTCAAAGGTCCCGGCCGGAACCGTTACTGATTCCATGCCCAGGAACTTTAACTGCTTGAGCTGAACCTTCTGCTTTTGCACGTCAAAGTTGCGGAACGTGGTGCTGTAGTTCGCGTCCAGGGGCAGCCGCGCGATCACATTATAGGCGCCCGCGCCATCCGCAAAGATGACACCGCCAACGTCGACCAGCACTGGCTTGGGTTGCCCGTTCATCGTCATCGTGCCGGTAGCCTTGTTGTCTTTGAAATCGAGCTCAACCACCAACGGCCCTTGATTGATCGAACGATGTTTCAACGCCAGAGTGCCTTTCTCGATCGTGGATACGTCCGTGATCTTGCCTTGCGGGGTGTCGGCCGTCTCAGTTACCACCCAGGACGCACCGTCTTCCTTAATCACGGTCGTCACGGTCAGCGGAATTGATTGGTCACCGAACGCGATGACTGCTTTGTAATTGAAAGTTCCCGGTTGCAGGTCGCTGCTCGGTTTTGGCGCGCTGGTCGTGGCTTCGACTTTCTTTGGCAGGGTCACCGTCTTCACATCAACCGTGATTTCTTTTTGTCGAGTAGCGGCTTCGGGAGTCATCCCCTCCTGATAACGACCGTTGAGAAACTTAGCGAAAAACTTTTCGGCCGTGGCAAACATCGCCATGTTATTTACAGGCCGCGCGAAGCCGTGACCTTCGTCCGGCGCCACGATGTATTCCACCGGAAAGCCGCGGTCACGCAGAGCGATTACGATTTGATCCGCTTCGCGCTTATTGACGCGCGGATCGTTGGCGCCCTGGACGACCAGGAGCGGAGTCTTGATTCTGGTCGCATGGTTCAGCGGCGATTGCCGCTCAAGCTGGGCTTTGCCTTCCGCTGTATTCGGATCACCCATGCGCTGATAGAAGATTTGGCGCCCCGCTTCCCAGTACGGCGGAATCGTCTCGAGCAAAGTAATCAGGTTCGACGGCCCGACATAATCAACCGCGGCGGCGTACAGGTCGGGCGTAAAGGTCACGCCCGCGAGCGTCGCATAGCCGCCATACGATCCACCCATGATGCCCACACGTTTGGGATCGGCGACGCCCTGCGCGACCAGATACTTTACGCCCCAGGTAATGTCGTCCTGCATCTTGTCGCCCCACTGTTTGTTGCCGGCGTCGATGAACTTCTTGCCATAGCCGTTTGAGCCGCGAAAGTTTGGTTGCAGCACGGCATAACCACGATTTGCCCAGAACTGCGCGAAGGGGTTATAGCCCCACGAGTCGCGGGCCCAGGGGCCGCCGTGCGGGAATATCACGACTGGAAGATTCTTAGGCTCGACACCTTTTGGCACAGTCAGAAACGCCGGAATCTCGAGGCCGTCGGATGATTGGTAGCGAACGGCTTTCATGGGCGCGAGGTAATCGCGGTTCAGCTTTTCGCGGATGCGATATTGCAGCGTCAGTTTCTTTGTTTGGCGATCGAAAAGATAGGTTTCGCCCGGCTCGGTGTCACTATGGGCGCTGACTAACCACAGGCGCTCGTCCGTGGTGCTGGAAGCGAAAGCAATGTCCTTGCCGGGCAAATGTTTTTGCACCAGCTTGTAATCAGCTTCGAAAGACTTGTCCTTCCAATAAATTCGCGAGCGCTCGTCTTCGTAACTGGTGGCAATCAGGTCGTCCGTAACTTCCGAGAAAGAGACGTCAGAGAGATCGACTCGGTTCAGTGGATCTGATTCTACTGGTTCTTCTTTTCCCGTGGTTGGATCGAAGAGCTCGAGTTTTAACAGATTCACGTCGGCGCCTTTGTTAGTTAAAAAGTAAACACGCTGACCGTCTTTGTGATAACGCACCGGCCCACAGTTCTCAAAAACGTTGCACGAATAAACCTTGGTGAATCCTTTGTCGTCTACGCGCAGTACCTCAGTTTCTCCTTTGTCGTTAACGCGCGTGGCGAGCCGGAGTTGATCTTTGAGATCGAACGTCCAACTGACGATGCGCTCCGTGTTCTGTCGGATCAGGGTGCGCTCGCCGGTGGATAACTTCACCTTGTAAAGATCGTGCCAGGACTTGTCGCGGTCGTTGAGGCCAACATAGATCGCGTCAGGTTCGCTACGAGGAACGGCGAAAATCTGTGCCCGCACGCCTTTCACATCCGTCAGGTTGCGCGCCGAGGGCACATCCTGGCCTGCGGCCGGGGCGTCCGACGGATTGACCGCATAAATCAGATAGTTCTCGTCGCCGGCCTTGTCCTGCACAAACAAAATGTATTTGCCGTCGCGGCTCCAGAAGTACGCGGGAATCGGGCGGGTGGTGTCCGCGGTTATCGGCTTGGCGGAATCAAAGGGAGCATCGGTGCGCTTGACCCAAACGTTGCGCGTGCCTTTAAACGGCTTAACGAAAGCAATGAACCTTCCATCCGGCGAAACTTGCGCGCCGGCGATCTCGGGATCGCCAAAGAACACTTCGCGATCAATCAGCGGTGGCATGCCCTTTGGCTGTGCTGAGGCAAGGACGGGAAAAATGACAAGCGTCAGGCTGGCGCAGAAGACAGCGCCGACGAGCAAGACAAATTTCGAGCGGAGTTGCGAGAATACTTTAGATCTCATGAGAACCTCTTTCCTTATTTGATGATATTAGTTGGGCGACGCTGATCTTACGCAGAAGCGGCGACGCGAGTTTCGCGGGTAGCTCAGATTTTTTCAGTCAGCAAGACACCAGATGCGTTAAGGTCCGAAGCGGAACGAGTTGAGAATAATGGGTAATTCGCCTTTTTCGCCGACATCTTCCGGCCCGTGGACGTCAGGACTGGCCGAGCTGGCGAGCATTACCAGGGCGGCGCCTTTTCTTCCCGCCTCACTGGGAAGCAGCACGATCCGTCCCCAGACATCGGCCTCGCCTTCCGCCGTGGTCATATGACTGCTGAAGCGAAACTCGTAACCTTCGTACGGGCCGATCTTTGTTTCGCCCTCGGAAACCTTCTTGTATTCCGGAAATCCTTTCGCTGACTGATCGCTTAGTTGCTGCGCGAATTGCGGCATCATTTCCTTCGGTCCCGATACCCAGCCTACCGCAAAGTTTTCGATGGTGTCCCCGCCCGTCGTCTTCTTCTCCACTTTAACAAAATTGGAATTGTCGGAAACTCTCTGCCACGCGTTGGGATAATCGAAAGAAAAATCGACGTAGTTGTCAGCCAGTTTGCCGGAAAAGTCTGATTTCGAATTTACGTACCTCGTAGTATTGGGGCTGGAAGGCCGGTTCGTATTGCTATTGTCAGTCGGCTTCGTAGCCAGCGCCAGGAAAAGAAATATTCCCACGCCCGCCAGCGAGAACAAGTGGTTTCTAAGATGTTTCATAAAGACTCCTGTTAAGAATCAGTCGGCGTGAAGTAAGTAAGAGGGCCGCCGCGGGAGCAATCAGGCAGACCAGCAAATCGATCGGATCAAAAGCTCCCGGTAAGACTCCCGCCAGTTGACCCAACTCACTACTTGCCCCCAGCAAAAGGCCCATTGATAGCCAGAATATTTTGATAGATAACCAATCCGTGTGGCGCCACAGAAGAATCATCAGGGCCGTGAGCGCGTAAACCCACAGCCCGTCCGGTAAAGAATAGATGAGCCAGTGAGGCATAGCCTTTTGGGCAACCGCAGTCACCAGACGCAACGATTCAATCGAGGGCTCAAGTCCTAAGGCCCCAAACCACTTAAACATCAAAAGATTTGGAGCACGCCAGCAGATGTAAACCAAACCACCAGCCACGAGCGGTAGCAGAACATGAATTGAGAGGAAGAAGAGTTTGCGTCTCACTGTCAATGGGCGGCTGCGGCGAAACTCCCATCCAACGCCGCGATCAATTCATCAACGTGATCTGTGGTCGAGTTCAACATCATTCCCGTGCGGATCACGTTGCCGTAGAGTCCGCCCTTACCAACCAGCACGCGGCGCTTCCTGGTTTCTTCAAAGACCCTGAGAACTGATTGCGGATCGGGCTCCTTAGTCTCACGATCCTTGACCAGTTCGACGGCTTGCATCAAACCCATGCCGCGCACGTCGCCTATGACCTGATACTTGTCCTTCAGTTCTTCAAGGCGTTGGCGAAAGTAAGCGCCAACTTCAGCGGAATTCTTTTTCAAACCCTCGTCCTCGATCAATTTCAGGACTGCGAGGGCCGCCGCGCATGAAACCGGATTGCCGCCGAAGGTCGAGAAAGTCAGCCCGGGAAATTTGTCCGCGACTTCCGGGGTGGCGACAGTGATGCCGATCGGCACTCCGTTGCCGAGGCCCTTTGCCGAGGTGATGATGTCCGGCTCAACGTTCCAGTTCTCGATGCCAAACCATTTATCGCCGGTACGGCCCCACGCAGTTTGAACTTCGTCCGCGATGAACAGGCCGCCGTGCTTGCGCGTGATCTCTACTGCGCGTTCAAAATATCCCGGCGGCGGAACGATGAATCCCCCCACGCCCAGGATAGGTTCAGCCATGAAGGCGGCGATCTCGCCGGTGGTCGTGGTCATGATCAATTCTTCGATGTCGTTGGCACAGGCCAGCCCGCATTCGGGATAGGTGAGCTTGAACGGGCACCGATAGCAATACGGCGCACGAGCATGAACAAAGCCCGACACCTGAGGAGGTAACGGCCGCCAAGTGGACTGTCCCATAGCCGACAGCGACGTAGCGGAGCGCCCGCTGTACGCGTGACGCAGCACGACAATCTCGTGGCGGCCGGTAGCGAGCTTCGCCGCGTGGACGGCCGTGTCGTCAGCTTCCGTGCCGCTATTGGTAAAGAATGATTTCTTCAGACTGCCCGGAGTAATCTGGGCGAGCTTCTCAGCCAGATCAGACTGCGGTTGGTTGCAGTAAAGCGTCGACGTG
>Ga0137404_10003771_pt1 | contig 10116 bp, 12 predicted proteins | sample CZOMad2_1_16fung_FD_108285 | JGI IMG/M metagenome (GOLD analysis project Ga0137404, IMG submission 108285) | Vadose zone soil fungal communities from Angelo Coast Range Reserve, California, USA - CZOMad2_1_16fungal (Illumina Assembly) | ecosystem: Environmental > Terrestrial > Soil > Vadose... | reverse complement strand
CGAGGCGGGGGTCGCTCACGTGGTCCTCGGGACCGATTACCCGTTCCCGTGGAACACGGCCCCCGTCGACCACGTCATGGCGATTCCCGGGCTCAGCGACGAGGACCGGATCAAGATTCTCGGTGGGACGGCGGCACAACTCCTCGGGATCGAGGGGTAGACGAGCACGGATCGGGGCGACTGGCACCGTCCCGGTCCTGTGGGTCCCGAAAACCCGCTGCACCCATCAACCGGTAGGTTGGCGCCCATGTCGTCACGCCGCTCGCCGCTCATTGTGATGAGGCAACCCACCCACGTCTGGCACTTTCCGGATCAGTCCAACCTCCGGCCGTTGGACCGGCCGTGGCAGCGGACAATCCATGTCTAGCGCCCGGTGTGTACGCCAGCGATGATAATAGTGGACATATCCAGTCAGGAGCTGCCGTAGATGGCGCTCGTGCAGGACGATCACATGGTCCAGGCATTCGCGGCGGATACTCCCGGTGAGGCGTTCCACATAGGGGTTCTGCCAGGGACTCCGCGGGGCGATCACGACCTCTTCGATGCCCATATTGTGGACCTGCTCGTGAAATGGTGTGCCATATACACGATCGCGATCCCGCCGCAGATAGCGTGCGACCTCATCCCAGGGAAAGGCCTCGATCACCTGCTGCGCGGTCCACTGCGCTGTAGGGTGCTCGGTGACGTTGAGGTGCACGATGCGGCGTCGCTCGTGGGCGAGGATCACCAGGACGAAGAGCACCATGTACGTCACGGTGGGCACCACAAAGAAGTCCATAGAGACCATGTCCTTGACATGGTTGCTGAGAAAGGTCTTCCACGTTGGTGATGGTGACTTCTGCGGTCGCACCCGGTACGTCTCGACCGTCGACTTGGCCACGTCAATGTCCAGCTTCCGGAGCTCCCCGACGATCCGAAGCGAGCCCCAGGTGGGATTCGCCCGCCACATGTCTTGGATGAGCTCACGGACTTCCGGGGCAATCGCGGAGCGACTGGGCTTTCCCTGCTGACTCACGCGCCGCCAGTGGTCGCGAAATCGTTGCTGCAGCCAGGCAATCACGGTGCGGGGCTAGACGAAGGCCAGGGCGTCTTGCCAGCCCGGCCAGAGCCGAGAAGATGGGGAGCATCGGCAGAGACCTCCTCCGCCTAGCGATCATCAGCATGCTGGCGTCATGCTTGTCCTCCGGAGCATACCCCTGGTATGCTTGATGGCCATGACCGATTATTATCCCATGCCTCTCTGAGGAGAGGTGACGTGTCTGGTCAGGCACCCAAGCTTCCACCGGTCGAAGGATCTGAGCCTGCTCCCCCAGCCGGTCCTACGTCGGGCATCCACGGCCAGCGGTGTCGATCCGCATCGGACATGCCACAGGAGGGACAATGCTCCATGAAACAGCCATCTCTGCTGGGGCTTCTGGTGCTGCTGCTCATGACCCCGTCAGGGCTCTTCGCCGGGGACGTCCTCCAGCATCATCTCCACGGGACGCGGGACGGCTGGTATGTGGACCCGCAGCTGACGCAGGCCGCCGCCGCGACCATTCATCGCGATCCGACCTTCCACGCCCGGCTGCCCGGTCCAACCTATGCCCAACCGCTCTACGTGACCCATGGCCCAGGTGGCCGAGCCGCGTTCATCGTGGTGACCGAGCAGAATCTGGTGTTGGCGCTCGATGCCGTCGACGGCGCGCCGCTCTGGGTGCGCCAGCTCGGCATGCCTGTCCCGCGCTCCCAGCTTCCGTGCGGCAATATTGACCCCCTCGGCATCACCGGCACGCCGGTCATCGACCTCGATGCCCGCCTGATTTACGTAGCCGCCATGACCACACCGGACGGTGGGGTGACCACGCAGCATCACATTTTCGCGCTGTCGCTGGATAATGGTGCCACCGGCCCAGGCTGGCCTCTGGAGGTCTCCGGCCTGCGCGCCAAGCGACTGGCCTTCAACGCCCCCGTGCAGCAGCAGCGCAGTGCGTTGCTGCTCCACGCCGGCCTCCTGTATGTCCCGTATGGGGGCCATTTTGGCGACTGTGGTGGCTACCACGGCTGGGTCGTCGCTGTGCCCGTGCAGGATCCAACCCACGCGACGGCATGGGCGACGGCCGTGCGTGGCGGGGGGATCTGGGCCCCCAGCGGCGTCTCGACCGATGGGTCTTCTATGTTTGCGGCGACCGGTAACACCTTCGGGGCGCGCACGTGGGGGGGAGGCGAGGCCGTCGTCCGCCTGGGCCCTGGCGCGACCTTCTCGGGGGCGCCGGCGGACTATTTTACGCCCTCCAACTGGCGCCAATTGGATGCGGCGGATCTGGACGTGGGGGGCTCGGGCCCGGTGGTGCTCGACGTGCCGGGTGCGACGCCGTCGCAACTAGTGGTCGCCCTGGGCAAGAATGGGGTGGTGTATGTGCTCGATCGCCAGGACCTCGGCGGCCTGGGCACTGGCGACGGCACGACGGGCGAGGGGGTGCAGAGCCGGCATGTGGCCAGCAGCCCCATCATCACGGCCGCGGCCGCCTATACAGCGGCATCGGGCACCTACGTTGTCTTCACCACGATGGGGACCGGCCTCGGATGCCCCGGGACGCCCGGCAACCTCGTGGCGCTTCGATTGGGCGCCGCCGCGCCGCCGACCATCACAGTCGCCTGGTGTGCCAACACCCACGGCCGCGGCGCACCGATCGTGACCACGACCGACGGGACGTCGGAACCCATCGTGTGGAGCGTCGGCGCGGAGTCGAGTAACCGGTTGTACGCGTTCCACGGGGAAACCGGCGCGGTGCTGTTCGCCGGGGGCGGACCGGAGGAGCAGATGAGCCTCGTCCGGCGATTCCAAACCCCAATCGCGGTCAATGGGCGTCTGGTGGTGGCGGCGGACCAGGAGCTCTACGCCTTTACCACGCACTAGCGTGCGATCGCCCATCGGTCGTGCGCCTGTCATGGCGGCAATGCCACAAAGGCTTTCGCCATGGTGTCAGGTCGTTGCCGCCCGTCTGTCGCCGGATTTTAGGAGACTGGGAAAAAGTGTGGGAGCTCAGGCGGTAGTGTTGCAAAAATAGCCAGTGATCTGATACAAGCGTCGGCGTGGTGTAGACCTCAGCTCACTGGAGACATCCTATGGACACCCCATCCCCGTTCAAATGGCGGCATTTTGAAAGCGAAGTTATTCTGCTCTGCGTCCGTTGGTACTTGCGCTATACCTTGAGTTACCGAGATGTGGAAGAGCTCATGCAAAACGCGGACTGGCGGTTGACCATACCACCATCTTCCGATGGGTCCAGCGGTATGCTCCCGAGCTGGACAAACGCTGCCGGCCACTGCTGAACGCCACCAACGACTCGTATCGCGTGGATGAAACATACATCAAGATCAAAAAGCAGTGGTATTACCTCTACCGGGCCGTCGACTCGACGGGTGCCACGCTAGACTTCATGTTGAGTGCTACCCGTGATGCCGATGCGGCTGAGCGCTTCTTCCGCCAGGTACTCCAGGCCTCCCATACGCGCTCCCCTCGTGTGATCACGGTCGACAAGAATGCTGCGTACCCACCGGCCTTCGACGCTCTCCAGCACGACGGCACCCTCCCATAGACGTGTCTACTTCGGCAATGTAAATATTTGAATAATGTGGTGGAACAGGATCATCGGTTTGTGAAACGCCGCGTGAATCCGGGGCTAGGATTTGGAGCATTTCACACGGCGCAGCGGACGATCCAGGGCTATGAAGCCATGCATATGCTTCACAAAGGCCAGCTCGGTGGACTCGCCAAGAGGGAGGTCCTCGCTCAGAACCGGGTCATCAACCAGCTGTTTGGGGTGGCCGCCTAACGAGCGATCGCTCAGCCTCGCCTCACACGCCAATCAGTTTTTGCAACACTACCCGTTCTTGTGCTCTCTTGCGCGCTGCGTGCCGGACCAGCAGGGTCTCGATGAGCCGGACGGCCGTTGTCGCATACCCTTTGGCCAAAGAGCGGTGACGTCCGACGGTGGCACGTAGGTCTGGGAACTCAGGGTGCACAGAGACCCGGTGTGGCGCCCGTGGACGAGTGATCTCTCGGAAGCCAAAGCTCTGGTAGGGTCGATCAACATCATGTTCTCCCCAGCCGCTCCGATTTCGCCGCATCCGTTCCAGCAACGCTCATCACCATCGGCCGTGCCACCCTGCCCTGCTCGCCACATCGGCAACTTCTCACCGTCATGGCGATTGGGGGCGGCACGTCAGGACGCCCCCTGGTCCGTGGAGTCACCGCTCATGGCCGTGTCCACCGGGCTCCCGCAAAGCCCAGGCCGTTGAGGCGCGGGTGCCTTACGACAGCACATCGCGCCCCAATCCCTGCTGCACGGCCGGAACGAAGGTTTCCAACGCCTGTTGGATCGCCGGGTCGGTCAGATCAATCGTCTGCCGGCGCTCTGCGGCCATATACGCGGCCATCACCAGGCGGGTGATCTCCAGACCGTAATGCCAGGAGAGACGGGCGTCCTTCCCAGCAGCAAAGGCGGCCATCGCGTCGGTATTTTCATCGGTATAGCCGTAGAGATCGGCCTCGTTATACTGCACGGTGAGCAAGCCCCGGCTGGCGGTGGCTTTTTCCAGGGCAGCTTCCCGGTTGGCTATTGACGCCGCGGCGGCATCACTGACGAAGACCGACAGCGGCGATGCCAGGCTGTTCGCCTCAAACGTATAGCCGGGTCCCAGGCCCTCGAGCCACAGCCGCAGTCCCTGTTTGTCGTACATCCAGGAGTTGGTGAACTGCGCCTTCACACGCTGTCCGGTGTCAGGATGGCGATAGGTGATCATGCCGGTGGCAAAATCTTCGGCAGGGGTTTTGTCGTAGTCGACCCCATAGGTCGCCAGTAAGTGTTCCCGCCACCGCGGCTGGCCCCATTTGAGCAGCGCGATCTCGGCAGAGACCGCTTGCGGTTGGAGAAACGTCACGTCTTTGCCCACTGGGGTGAGCAGGTACCAGCCGAGGGCAATGCTGTGACACCCCATATCGCTGAGGGTGCCCCCGCCTTGGCGGACCGGATCCCAGAACCAGCCGGCATGCGGGCCGCTATGCTCTTCCGCCGTTCTCACCAGGAGCAGAGGCCCCTGGGTGCGCTGCACGGGTGCTAACTGATCGAGCTGCTTGTGAACCGGCTTCATGTGGATTTGGTTCTCAAAGTACGCGGTGGGAAGCCGAGCGTCGATGGCCAGGGTGACCAGGCGGCGGGCCTCGGCGACGTTGCGACCGAGCGGTTTTTCGCAGATCACGCCGCGCAGCTCGGCGCCTCCGCTGACGGCCTCAACGATCTCCTCCATAATGGCCACACGCGCATCATTCGGGGCATAGATGGCCAGCACGTCAACCGCCTTGGCGATGTCGGCGATGCGGTCATACAGGCGGGCGGGTCCCAGGTTCTGCTGGCGGGCAAAGTGGGCCAACGCCTCTGCGCCGCGCCGTTTCAGCACCGCCGTCAGTTCGACGCCTCTGACCTGTTGCAAGGCAATGGCGTGAAACGTGGCAACGAATCCGGCACCAATCATACCGAGCTTCATCGTGCATCTCCTCCGCGTACGCTCCTCCCTAGTGCCGTTGAGTATGCCTGAGACTGGCGCGCAGAGCAAGGGACCAGGCCTTACCCGAGCGAAGCCCAAACATGCGGCGAGGTAGACGCGGCGCGACTCCCCACGGGGCGAGCACACGCACCCCACGTGCACATTGCCCGTTTGACCCCGCACGTCGTCCCGATTCCACCGCTGGTTCGTGCGGGTTGAGAGCCTCCGGTGCGCTCACCACGGCGCCGTCAGCTGTTGCGCCGCCCGTTTCGGCCTCCCAGAGCGCCATGATGGGGTTCCAGGCGCAAGCGCCGGAAAATTTACGGTAAGCGGGAGCACTGAGAAGACCCAGTCGATGGTTATACCGATTTTCGTCAGCAAAAATGATGTGTTCGAAGCATACTGTTGCGCGTGATTATTGGGGAACGACCGCATGACACATTAGTGGGCCTGGCATTGTCGCGCTTTTTGAACTCAGCTAATCCCTTAATTCACAATCACTTCTGGCTTACCGTAAATTTTCCGGCGCTTGCGCCTGGAACCCCAAAGTGGTGCAGCTGCTCAAACGACGCGCGGCGAATGAACGCGCTGGCGAGATGCGAGTGCATCCCCCTGGCAATCGGCATGCGCTGTTAGCCTGCTTTGTGCATGTGCGCACCATGGAAGTCACGGATAACGCGGTCCAGATGACGCTGGAAGTGATTCGGCGCATTGACACGCAGACGGAGAAGCATCTGGAGAAAACGCTCCTCCAGGATATCAAGCGGGTCACGGGCAAGGTACAGCTCCTCTATCGGATTGCGGAAGCCGTCGTAGAAACGCCAGACGGTACGATCCGCAATGAGCGTACACGAAATGAGGTCAGAGTCAAAGTGGCGCGAGACGACGGTTTCTGAGTGCAAGGGACCCTCCGTCCATGGTAGAAACCTGGGAACATCTGCTCAGTGTTCCGATGGTTTGCCACGTCAGGAGGATCCCTATGGACGCGCTCGATGTCGAGACGAGTATAGCGGAAGGAGAGCTGGCTCTCCAGGCCCTGATTACGTTTGCCAGGGCAAACGCGGGCAAGCTTGAGGCGCACGAAGCCGATAAGGGCATCTTCAAGCGGCTGCTGCCCATTGGGTTGGCGGCCATGAAGCTCTACTTCGCCCAGCGCGGGCCGGGCGATGTGGGACCGGCCGTCACGCGGGCCGACGGCGTGCTCTTGCCGCGGGAGCAGAAGCTGCGGGGGCGCGATTACTTCTCGCTCTTCGGCAAGTTCGCGGTTCCCCGGACCTGCTACCGCACGCCCGGGGAACCTGGGATCTTCCCGCTGGACACCCAGGTCAACCTCCCCGAGCGCTGCTACTCGTACTTCTTGCAAGAGTGGATGACCGTGTTCGCGGTCGAGCACCCCTTCCAGGAGAGTGCGGGATGCTTTGCGCAGCTCTTTGATCTTGAGGTGGCCGAGAGCGTGGTGATGGCGGTGGCGAAAGAGGCCCCACAGGACTATGAGGACTTCTATGCGCAGCGGCCCCTCTCCCCCGAGGAGGCCGAGGGAGAGCTCCTGGTGGTGAGCTTTGACGGCAAGGGCGTGCCGATGCTCAAGGCGGAGGCGGCCAAGCTCAAGGCCAAGTTGGGCACAGGAGAGAAGCGGCAGAAGAAGAAGGAAGCGCTGGTGGGGGTGTGCTATACGGTCGATCCCAAGCCACGGGCGCCCGAAGCGCTCGCGGAACTCCTGGTCGATCCGGAAGCTGCACGCACACGCCAGCGGCGGGCCGGCACCACGGACGATGCGCCGAGAGCCCAGCAGGTGCGGCGTGTGGCCAGCCTGGCGCGGACCAAGCAGGCGGTAATGGAGCTGATCAAGGCTGACGCGGAGCGCCGGGATCCCCAGCACCGCAAACCCTTGGTCGTCTGGCTCGATGGCGCCCTTGGCCTGTGGCACTTGGCGACCCAGCTCTTCAGGGCGTGGAAGCGCGTGACGTTCGTCCTGGACATCATGCACGTCGTCAGCTACCTGTGGACTGCGGCCAATGCCTTGTTCCGGGAGGGCTCTCAGGACGGGAAACGCTGGGTGCAGCAGAAGCTGACGGAGCTGCTCCGAGGGAGGGTGGGCTACGTCATCGGCGGCCTGCGACAGATCCTGACGAAGCGGCTGCTCCGGAAGTCAGTCCGGGAAACGCTCGCCAAAGTCCTCACCTTCTTCCACAACCACCGGCGCTGGATGCCGTACGACGCGTACCTGGCTGCGGGCTTGCCCGTCGGGACCGGCGTCGTGGAGATCAGCCAACTATAATACCCCTATACAGACAATTTCCTCTTATCCTATTATTGCAATACTTCGGACATTTTTTGAGCGAGAAGGTTAACACAAAAAGGCCATTACTGGTTGAATGTAAGTGTGCAACGCGACCTTCAACCGGGGAATGGCCTATGACAATTGTCAAAGAGATCCTACAGCAGATGCCTGCGGTCGGTAAACCCCAGGCTAAGTTCCTTGAAACTTTGTTCGCTACCATCCTAGCACTGCGAGGCCGCGTCAACTTTCGCAATCTGAGCCGCTATTGCGACTATTGTGAGCGCACAATTGCGCGGCAGTTCCGGCGCTGCTTTGACTGGCCGGACTTCCATCAACGGGTCATCACGGTAGCCCTCGACCCGTGCTCGGAAGTGATCTCGGCGCAGGATGCTTCCTTCATCCCCAAGAGTGGCAAGCAGACGTTCGGGCTGGGTCACTTCTTCAACGGCTGTACCTCCCGTGCCGAGCGCGGCCTGGAAGTCTCCACGCTGGCAGTCGTGGATGTGACACGCCGGTGCGCCTTCACACTCGCGGTGGCCCAGACATCCCCAGGCGATGACGAGACGGTCTCGCGGCAGGCAAAGGAAGAGACCAGAGTAGATGTTTACCGGCAGCAACTGCGTGAGCAGCGTCACCGCTTGCCGCCGCAGGTCACCTATCATTGCGTAGACGGTTACTTTGCCAAGAAGAAATACCCACATTCCATCGGATTTAGTGGTAGACAGGTGGCCTCAGATGGTGAGGGCAACTCAACCCTTGATTTCCCGTTGATACACGACGCGCGGTCGCAAGACCAACCATAAAATAACATCAACAATATCAATAGGTTGAAATTTTACCACTAAATCCGGTGGAGTCTGGACTTTACTGGGGCGAACCTCACCAGGGCGAACCTCCCTGGGGCGTTCCTCACCGGGGCGGACTTTACTGGGGCGAACCTCACCAGGGCGAACCTCACTGGGGCGTTCCTCACCAGGGCGGACTATACTGAGATGCATATCGGATGGACTGTGTTCGGGAATGTCAACCTGAGTACAGTTCGAGGGATTGAGAGCCTAGAACATTCCGGGCCTTCAACCATTGGCATTGATACCCTCTATCGCTCGCAAGGCAACATCTCCGAGGTCTTTCTCCGAGGGGCTGGCGTGCCCGACGAAATGATTACCTATAGCAAGTCGCTAGTCGGGCAACCGTTCCAGTATTACTCCTGTTTTATCAGCTACTCCAGTCGGGATGAGGCGTTAGCTCAACGCTTGCATGCTGACCTCCAAGACAAAGGGGTCCGCTGCTGGTTTGCGCCGGAGGACTTGAAAATCGGGGATGAGTTTCGGTCTCGTATCGATGAATCAATTCAGGTATACGACCGCCTCCTTCTTATCCTCTCGGAACATTCTGTCAAAAGCCGCTGGGTTCAAAAGGAGGTCGAAACAGCCTTCGAAAAAGAAAGCAAAGAGGACCGGCTTGTGCTATTCCCTGTCCGGATCGATGACGCGGTCATGCACAGTAGGGTGGGCTGGGCGGCAGATATCCGCAGACAACGCCATATCGGTGATTTTCGGCAATGGAAAGAGCACGACGTCTATCAGAAGGCGTTTCACCGATTACTTCATGATTTGAAGGCGGATATTTGACAGATGCCCGTATAGGGTAGATTGCGAGAAGCACCGAGAGATCCACCATGACGCCGGATGAGGAAGCCACCTTTATTGCCCTGTGGCAGCAGGGTGCCAGCTATAAAGCGATCGCCCTGGCGCTGGGCTGCCCGCTGGGCACGGTGGCGTCCCGGTCGGCCGCGCTGGCGGCCCAAGGCAAGATTACCCCTCGCCAGCGTGGGGGCGCCAAGGCCCGACAGGGCGACCCACCCGCACCAATGCAGAGACCAGTGCAGACCCTCGACACCGGTGCAGTGCAGGCGATCAGCACGGAGGTTGAGCAGCTGAAAGCCGACATGCACGGCCTCCGCCTTATCGTCCAGTCCGTGGTCGATCGCCTCGACCACCCACCAGTGCAGACACCGGTGCAGATCACTGTACTGCCACCCTACCCGCAGGGCAAGGCCGTGCACTGGAATCTGTGGATCTTGGATGCCATCAAGGACCAGATCAGCGCCCTAGCTGTAGCGGCCTGCAAACAGCAGCCCTTGGGCTCGCAAACAACGTCCATTTTGAGCCCACACTCGCTGCAAATATGAGGGGCTGCGAACCCACGCTTGGGCTCTTGGCCACTTTTGGTGACGTTGGTGCCAGAGGTATTCAGGGGGTATATTGATTGAAAAACCGTGGTGGCCCATGCATGGAGGCATTGGT
>Ga0137404_10003770_pt1 | contig 10117 bp, 12 predicted proteins | sample CZOMad2_1_16fung_FD_108285 | JGI IMG/M metagenome (GOLD analysis project Ga0137404, IMG submission 108285) | Vadose zone soil fungal communities from Angelo Coast Range Reserve, California, USA - CZOMad2_1_16fungal (Illumina Assembly) | ecosystem: Environmental > Terrestrial > Soil > Vadose... | reverse complement strand
GTCGAGACGGCGATCGCCGACCTGCGCTACGGCACCGTCGCCGTCAACCACTGGGCGGCGATCGGCTACGGCCTGGTCATCACCCCCTGGGGGGCCTACCCCGGGCACGAGCCGACCGACATCCAGTCCGGCACCGGCGTGGTCCACAACACCCTGATGTTCTCGCGGGTCGAAAAATCGGTGGTCCGCGCCCCCTTCCGCGTCCTCCCCAAGCCAGTCTGGTTCGCCACCCACAGGACGGCCCACAAGCTGACCCCGAAGCTCTCCCGCTTCGAGGCCGCGCCGTCGCTCGCCAAGCTGCCGGGGATCTTTTCCCTGGCGTTGCGGGGGTAGGGGCTACTCGTAGGCCGAATCGTGGTCCGGGTGAAGGGAGACGAGCCGGAGGAAGTCTCCGTCGCGGTAGCCGATCGCTCGGATCTTGCGGCTGAGGCGAATGGAGCAGGCCTTGGCTCCGTTCGGCGTCTTGATGTGATCCACGGCCTCCCAGTTCAGACCGGGATGGCTGTAGACATCATTCCAATCCATCTGACGCAGGCGCCGGAGCGATGCAACAACTTGCTTCAGCTCAGCCGCTTCCAGCGCGAAGAAATGATCCTGGAACTGGGGGTTATTGAGATCCAGCCGGACGCGGCTACCTCGCGGAGCCACGGGACCGCTTCTCCTCAGTGCGCCGGTCCTGCCGCGCCAGAAGCTCGTCGAGGTCGGTTTCGGCCGGCGGATTGTCCGCCGCCCAGGCCATTCCCCTCTCGATGGCCGAGCGATGCGGCTCCTGGAGAGTCCACAGCTGGCTCTCCGGGATGACCGCGACCGGCGTCAACAGGATGCTGCCGTCCGGTTGGCGCCGCATCCTCAACGTCTTCCCCGCGTACCCCTTGCCCAGGGAGATCTGGCCGCTCTTACCGACGGTCTTGATTTCTTTGCTGGTCGTGCTCATGTGCTGTGCCCTCATGCCATCATGCGATAGGACAAGTGTAGCGCATCGCACGATCTCCCGCTTGAGCGAGGATTTCACTGTGCCGCGCTAGCGGCGAGCACGGGCAGCGGCAGCGGCGCCTCGTCCTTGCAGCCGTAGACGAGGACCGGGGTCTTGAGCGGTACCATTTTGGGCAGCTGGTGGGAGGCGAACATGGGCACCCGGATGCAGCCGTGGCTCGCCGGGTAGGCGGGGACGTCCAGGCTGCCGTGGATGGCGATCCCGCCGACGATGTAAAGCGGGTTGAACATCTCGCCGAGCGGGCTCGTCTTCCAGCCGGCGGCCTTGCTGAACACCTCCAGGTGACCACAGGGGGTCAAGGCGTGGGTCTCCGGGTAGCCCTTCTCGTGGAAGGTCCTGCCTGAGCCGGAGGAGACGGGGAGGATGTGCGCCACCCTGCCGGTGGCGTCGACGAGGAACAGCACCTGGCGGGCGAGGTCGACCTCGACGTGCGCCGGTCCGGTCTCGCGCGGCAGCGGCGGGACGGCGCGGGTGAGCGCCGTCAGGTCGCGGCGGGTCGGCTGGCCCGTCGCCTTGCGGCCGTCGATCTTCTGGAAGGCGATCAGAGCCTGGCGCGAGACCTCGTCCCAGCGCCCGTCGATCGGCCCGGTCCAGTAGCCGAGAGCGGCCAGGCGTTCTTCGGCCTGGCGGATCTCCGCCGTCGTCAACGGCCCGGCTTTCTCTGCCTGGAGTGAACCTGTTCCCAGAAGGATTCCGAGGATGAGACCGAGAGCTGCGGACTGCTGCCACTTCCCCTGTGCCACGGTACGAACCCCTCCCGGGCGGCCCCCGCCGCCCCGTCCTTACGATACCGCAGAAGGGGAAGCAACAGCAGTGCCAGGAGGGGTTCAGTCGCGCAGGGCGGCGAGGATCTCGGCCGGCGAAGCGGCGGTGGCCGCCCGGCGGAGGACGACCCCGAGGCGCGCCGGGTCGGCGACCTGGGCGAGGGCGCTTTGCAGATCGGCGCCGACCGCGAGGCCGCGGGCCGCGAGGACAAAGACGACCGCCTGCCGGAGCCCCTGGAGCTCCCCCTCGGTACGGCCTTCGGTACGCACCTCGTCCAGGCTGGCGTAGCCCTGGCGCTCCAGGAGATTGCGGAAGATCACCTGGCGGGCGGCGGCGCGGTCGTAGAGCGCTTCGACCGGCACCGGGTGGGCGAGGATGCCCGGCGCTTCGAGCTGCTCCCCGGGATGCGCGATGCGCATCGCCTGGCCCGGCTGGTGCACCTCCACCCGCCGGGGACCGGTGAGCCGCACCACCCAGACCGCGCGGGTCCCGGCGGCGAGGAATTCCTGGATCTTCAACCGCAGATCCGCCTCGTCCTGGCCGGTGTCGGCGTACTCGACCGCCAGGGGCGGCGCGCCCGGGATCCAGCCCGGCTGGTCGGGAATCGTGCCGACGGCGAGATCGGGAGCCCGCAGGATCTCCGGGGAAGGGGAAAACCCCGCGTCGACGCCCACGTCCTCAACCGCCGGATCGCTCGCCAGCACGCCATCCCCCACGCTCGCGGCCTTCGCTCCCCGGCCCCCCGTGGGCAGGCAGACGATGGGGTGGCCGTTCGACAGCTCGTACGGATCGCCGGAGCGCAGCTGGTCGGCGCGGAAGGGTCCCTGGGACCTGGAGGGCAGAGAGCTTCTCGTCATCCGGTAAGGATAGCACTCAGACCGGCGCGAGCAGGAGGAACGCCAGGAGCGCCGCCCGCTCGGGCAACCGGTCGACGAAGACGAACTCGTGGACCGCGTGCGCCCCCCCTCCCACCGCGCCCAGCCCGTCCAGGGTCGCGGTGTGGAGGCTCGTCAGGTTGCCGTCCGAGCCGCCGCCCGCCGTCCCCTCGGCGATCTCGATCCCCAGTTCCCCTGCCGCCTCGACCGCCGTCCGGTAGAGGACCTGGTTGCGCGGCGTCCGTTCGAGAGGCAGGCGATCGACCCACCGCTCGACCTCGATCCGGGTCCCCGGGGTGACCGGTTGCAGTCCCAGGAGGACCGCTTCGACCACCTTCCCGTCCTCCTGGGTCAGCACCCGGACGTCGACGTCGGCCCAGGCCTCGGGAGCGACGACGTTGCCGCGCACTCCTCCTTGCACCCGCCCGACGTTCACCGTGATCCCCCGCGCCGGGTCGTTCAGGGCCGCCAGGCGGAGGATGACGTGCGCCAGCTCGACGATCGCGCTCGCCCCCTCCTCCGGCGCCAGCCCGGCGTGCGCCGCCCGGCCGTGGACCGTGACGGTGAACCGCCCCACTCCCTTGCGCGCGGTTTTCAATCTTCCTTCGGGCCCCAACGAGGGCTCTAGAACGAACACCCGATGCATACGGCGCGCCAGCCGTTCGATGGTGCGCAGCGAGTCGTCGCTCCCCACCTCCTCGTCGGAGTTGATGAAGAAGACCGGGGTGGCCGGGGGCGCGAGCCCCAGCTCGCGGAGGGCGGAGAGAGCGAAGATCCCCTGGACGAGCCCGCCCTTCATGTCGTAGACCCCGGGACCGCTGAGCCGGCCATCGGCCATGGCGACCGGCATCTGCGCCAGCGTCCCCTCCTCCCAGACCGTATCGGCGTGGCCTAAGAGAAGCTGCGCCCCCTGCCCGCGCCGCCGCTCGACGGGGAGGGCGAGGAGCTGGCCGCCGCTCGTCCTCCCGGGCAGGCGCCGCACCCGGTACCCGGCCCGGTCCAGCGCCTCGGCCAGCAGATCGAAGACCGGCCCCTGGGAGGCAGGGACGAGGGTGGGCGATTCGAGACGGGTGAGCCGGGAGAGGAGATCGACCATCTCCCCCTGGCGGGCGCGCAAGTGGGCGAGGAGTGTGGGGGCGAGGGCAGGGGTCATGAGAGCGCGAGGGTCCCGGCCGGAGGGCCGGGACCCGGGACGGGAGCCCTAATCGTAGCGGATTGCGACCAGCGGATCGACCCTGGCGGCGCGCTGGGCCGGAATGAGGCAGGCGGTCAAGGCGATGGCGGTCAGGGTGAGGCAGACTCCGGCGAAGGTCGCCGGGTCGTTCGGCTTGACCTGGAAGAGGACGCTCCCCAGGAGGCGCGAGGCGAGGAAGGCGATCCCCAGCCCGAGGGCGAGCCCCAGGGCGAGCTGCCGCGAGCCCTGGCGCACGATCATGCCGAGGACCGTCCCCTTCTGCGCCCCGAGCGCCATGCGCACCCCGATCTCCTGGGTCCGCTGCTGAACCGAGAAGGAGATCACCCCGTAGATCCCCACCGCCGCCAGGATCAGGGCGGCGCCGCCGAAGATCGCGAAGAGACTGCCGAAGAGGTTGAAGAAGAAGGCGTTCTTGGCGATCGCCTGCTCCATCGAGCGGACGAAGTAGAGCGGCAGGTCGGGGTTGATGGCGTTGACCTCGGCGCGCACCGTGGCGGTCATGGCGAGCGGGTCGCCGCCCCTCGTCCGCAGGATGACGTTGACGCGCTGCGGGCACTCCTGGGCGAGCGGCAGGTAGAACCCGGCGGGGCCGGAGTCGGTGTCGTTCAGGCTGTTCATCTGGAGATCGGGGACGACGCCCACGACCGTCCGCCAGATCGCGCCGGCCCGGTTCTTGCCCAGCCGGATGCGCCGGCCGAGCGGGTCCTGGTGCGGCCAGGCCTTCTCGGCGAAGCTCCGGTTGACGACCACCACCGGCAGCGACCCCTCGCGGTCCTCGAGCCCGAGCTCGCGGCCGGAGAGCGGGCGCACGCCGAGGGTCGAAAACAGCCGGGGGGAGATCGAGACCTTGTGCGCCTGCGGCAGGTCGCGGTCGGTCGGATAGGCGCGCCCCTCGACGGCGTAGAGGTCGGTGTCCGAGCCGTTGGTCGGCACGGTGTCCATCGCCGCCACCGCCGCGATGCCGGGCCGGCCGTCCAGGCGGCGCAGCAGCTCGTTCCAGAAGACGACGCGGTTCGCCTTCTCCGGGTACTGCGCCTCGTAGAGGGCGATCCGCACGGTCAGCAGGTCCTCCTTGGCGAACCCGAAGTCCATGGTCTGCACCTTGACGACGCTCCGCACCATCAGGCCGGCGGCGACCAGGAGGGCGAAGGAGAAGGCGACCTCGAAGACCACCACGAAGCGGGAGAAGCGCCCCATGCGCAGGCTGGTCGAGCCGCGCCCCTCGTCCTTCAGCACCTCGTTGACGTCGGCCTTCGAGGCCTGAAGGGCCGGGGCGAGACCGGAGAGCAGGCCGGAGAGCAGGGTGATCCCGAGGACGAAGAGGAGCGGCCGGCCGGAGAGCATGATGTGGAACCAGAACGGCGGGTTGGAGTCGACGATCGAGGCGTTGAAGGCTTGGAGCCCGAAGTAGGCGAGGCCCAGCCCCAGGGCCGCGCCGAGCGCGGAGAGGAGGAGGCTCTCGATCAGGATCTGGGTGAGCACCCGCTTCCTCCCGGCGCCCAGGGCCGAGCGGATGGCGAGCTCCCGGGTGCGCAGCGACGCGCGCGCCATCATCAGGCTCGCCACGTTGGCGCAGGCGAGGAGGAGCACGAACCCCACGGCGCCCAGCATGGTGTAGAGGAGCGAGCTGATCTGGTCGTTGATCGCCAGCTCGACGTAGGGCCGGACCTTCGCCGTGACCCCCTGGTTGGTCGCCGGGAACTCCCGCGCCAGCGATTTGGCGATCGTCGCCATCTCGGCCTGCGCCCGGGCGATCGTGACGCCGTCCTTCAAGCGGCCGAAGACGTTCACCCCTTCCGCCTCGCTGCCGCGCTGGAGCTTCTTGGGATCGAGCCGGAGCGGCACCCAGACCACTTCGTTGATCGGGAACCCGAAGCCCTCGGGCATGACCCCGACGACCGACGTGGGCTCGCCGTTGACCCGGATCACCCGGCCGAGGATCTTCGGATCGCCGCCATAGCGGCCCTTCCACAGGCCGTAGCCCAGGACGGCGATCCGCGTCGCCTCCGGCTGGTCCTCGCCGGGCAGGAAGGCGCGGCCGAGGATCGGCTGGACCCCCAGGAGGTCGAAGGCGTTGGCGGTCATGTAGCCGCCGTCGAAGCGCTCGGGTTTCTCGGTCCCCGACAGGTTGATCGTGGTGTTGTCGAAGGCCGAGATGCCGGAAAACGAGGTCTGCCGCTTCTGCCACTCCATGAAGTCGGCCAGGGGGAGCGGCGCCTGCTGCCGGCTCTTCTCGACGTTCATCGCCGTCAGGTTGACCAGACGATCGGAATGCGCGAACGGCAGGCCGGTCAAAAGAACGCCGTTGATGATGCTGAACATCGAGGCCGTGAGGCCGATACCGAGCGCCAGGGCGACGACGGCCGCGGCCGTGTGCCCGGGATTTTTCTTGAGCATGCGGATGCCGAAACGGAAATCACCGATGAGGTTGGTCATGGTCACTCTCCCTTCCCTGCCAGTCCTTACGACGGAGGGTCGGGAAATGTTCCATCGGGCCGGGAATATTCTCGCGGACACGGAGGACCCCGGCGCAGACTGCTAGACTATCCGCAGCATGAGAGGAGGAGAGGCGCGATGACGGACTGGCGCGAGAGAGTGCAATCGAACCCTGAAGTGTGCCATGGCAAGCCGTGCATCCGGGGCACCCGGATCATGGTCTCCGTCATCCTGGACAATTTGGCGGAAGGTCTTTCGGCAGAGGAGATCGTGGACGACTATCCGCCTCTCGGCCTGGAAGACGTGCGGGCGGCCATGGCCTATGCCGCCGCCCTGGCCCGGGAAGAAGAGCTGGTACCGCTCGCATGAGTCGGTTCCTGGTCAAGCTGGACGAAAACCTGAGCCGGAGCCATTCCACTTTCCTCCGTGAGCGTGGATACGAGGCCGACCGCGTCCTGCCGGTTTGCCGCGACGAACATCAACCGGTTGGATCAACGTGGCAGACCTGCCCGGACTTCACGGTACCGAGCACTTCCCGGATCGCGGGGACCAGCGGCAGCAGATCTTCCAGCTTCGTCGTGCGCGCCCTCAGCACCACGATCCCCAGTTGGAGTGTCGCGAGAGTCTGCTGGTAGGAAAGGTTCTGGTCCGCGGTCACAAAGACGTCGAAGTCGGCCTCCGCGAGGCGGAGCAACTTCCCATTCTTGATCCCGGCCCAGCCGACCTCCGCGACCGTGCGCACTTCGAGGCCAGGCAGTTCCCGCTTGAGCAGTCGCGGCAGGTTCTCGTCGAGGAGGACGCGCCTCACGCTACGTGTGCCAGCAGGGCCCGGGTTGCCTGCTCGAGAAACGCGTTGACCTGCTCTCTGCGCACGCTGGGAAAGTTGTCCAGAAACTCGTCAATGCTGTAACCCCCTTCGAGGTAATCAACCAGCGTCTGAACGGGTACCCGGGTTCCCACGAACACTGGAGCTCCCCCCAGGATCTCGGCATCTGCGTGGATGACGCTACCATCGGCAAGGCTCACGGGGCGATCTTCAGGCATGGGACACCTCTCCAGACAGCGGTTATTGTACCAGTCCAGCCTTCGCCCGACTTACGAGCCCGGGCTGGCCGAGGCCCCCTCCTCCCCCTCCGTCAGGCCACGCCAGGTCGTCTTGTCCTCGTCGAAAATGGGGAGGTTGGGCATCTGGCCGCGGGCGGCGTTGACGTGCCAGCCCCAGAGGAGTGACCACTTCAAGTAGGTGCCGTAGGACTGGAGCATGCAGAAGACGAGGCCGTGCATGCCGTCCAGGATGCCGAACTGGAAGAAGTAGGTGCGCACGAAGCGCCAGAGCGACCGGCCGAAGACCTCGGCGAAACCGGCGCGCCGGCCGTCCTTCCAGTTCTGGGAGGCCCCCCAGAAGCTGTACTTCTCGATCCGCCGGGCGTACTCGTCCAGGCTTTCCGCCATGTAGTGTTCCATCGGGCTCTTGAGCACCGGCGTCGGCCCGCGGGTGATCATGTCGGCGTGCACCCGGCGGTTGGGGTAGCGCGCCGAGCCGCGGCGCACCAGGCGGACCACCCGGTCGTGCTGCCAGCCGGAGAAGCGGATGACCCGGCCCAGGAAGTAGACCCGCCGCTTGATGGTGTAGCCGTCGTAGACCGGCCCGCGGGCGAGGAGGGCCTCGATCTCCCGCTGCAGCTCGGGGGTGCAGCGCTCGTCGGCGTCGAAGATGAGGATCCAGTCGTGGGCGACCTGGTCCATGGCCCAGTTCTTCTGCGAGGCCGAACCGTAGTAGGTGCGCTGGAAGAAACGGACCTTCTCGAAGCTTTTGACGATCTCGGGGGTGCGGTCGGTCGAGAAGGAGTCGACGACGAAGATCTCGTCGCACCAGAGGAGCGATTCGACGCAGCCGGCGATGTTGGCCTCTTCGTTGAATGTGGTGATGATGGCCGAGATGGGCGGCCGTTTCGTCGGCGTCGGACTGGGAGTTGTGGCCTTGGGAGACATGGTGGTTCCTCGGGTGCTGGGCCAAAGAGAGGCAAAGCGTATCAGAGGCGCCATCTTTTCCCGTATGATCCGCCGAAACCGGCGGACGAGGAGGTTCAAAACGTCATGGCGGAGCTGTTCGGGGACGAGTGGGCCCGGTCCTTCCGGGAGGAGATCGACGCCAGCGAGGGTTATGCCCGGGCGGCAGCGGGATGGGAGGGGGCGATGGTGCTGGCCATGGTGACCGACGAGGCGGTCGAGGCCCTGGCCGCCGCGCGGGGGGTCTACCTCGACCTTTGGCACGGGGTCTGCCGGGCCGCGCGGACGGCCTCGCGTGAGGACCTGGACGGGGCCTCCTTCGTCGTCACCGCGGCGGCCGCCGTCTGGAAGGAAGTTCTGGAGGGGCGGCTCGAGCCGCTCTTCGGCGTCATGTCGGGCAAGCTCAAGCTGGCGCGCGGCAGCTTCCCCCGGCTCCTCCCCTACGTCACGGCGGCCAAGGAGCTGCTCGCCGCAGCGCGGCGCGTGCCCACAGAGTTCCCGGAAGGGTGGCCGGCAGGCTAGACCCGTGCGCGACGGCGTCGTCTTCCTCCTCCTGCTCGCCATCAAGGTCGCCGCCAACCTCTTCTACCGCATCGACATGCGGTTCCTCGGCGAGGTGCCGGCGCGGCCCTGGCAGGGCATCCGGCTGGTGGCCTTCCTCAACCACACCAGCCTCTTCGAGCCGCTCTTCGCGGGTGGCGTGCCCCCCTCGTTCCTCTTCCGGCTGGCCCGCCACGGGGTGCTGCCCATCGCGCGGAAGACCTCCGACCGGGCGGTCGTCGGCCGCTTCTTCGGCCTGGTCGCCAAGCACGTCATCTCGATCACCCGCGAGCGCGACGAGAGCTGGGAGGCGGTGCTCACCCGGATCGACCCCGACGCCATGGTGGTCATCCTCCCCGAGGGACGGATGAAGCGGGCGAACGGGCTCGACTCTGAGGGGCGGCCGATGACGGTGCGCGGCGGCATCGCCGACATCCTGGAGTCGATCGGCGACGGCCGGATGCTCCTCGCCTACAGCGGCGGCCTCCACCACGTCCAGGTCCCCGGCGAGCGCTGGCCGCGCCTCTGGAAGACGATCCGCATGCGCCTGGAGGTGCTCGACCTGGGCGTCTACCACCGGGACCTCCTCGCCCAGGCCGGCCCCGAGGGATTCAAGCGGGCCGTCATCGCCGATCTCGAAAGGCGGCGCGATCTCAACTGTCCGCCCGCGGAGAACGGTCGCCGGGCCGCCTGACCTCGCCGGGAGGTGCCAAAATGGCGGTGAAACGGCTCGAAATTCAAAAACCGTCACGCGAAATGTATTTCGAGCCACCCGAAATACATTTCTCCCCCTGCGGAATCTAAAACGCGCGGCTCGAAATTCAAAAAAAGCCGCCCGAAATTCATTTCGCACCGCTCGAAATTCATTTGGAGCCACCCGAAATGCATTTCGCGCCACCCGAATTGAATTTCGAGTCGCCCGAAATGCATTTGGAGCCGTTTTGCGGGAATCCACAGGGCGTCCAGCCGGGCGCCGAGGGGGCGGCGGCGCCGCCGGAGGGGCGGCGAGGCCGTTCCAAGGCGCCGGAGATCTTCTCACGGATGCAGCCCTCGGGCTCCGCCCGAATCTCGTCGCCGTTCCACGTGGAGGGCAGGGCAGGCACAGGGGCTCTGCCCCTACCTGCCCGGCCTCGGACGACGGGTGTGCACAGCCCCGAAGGGGCGAAGGCATGTAGCCTGGGGCGAGAGCCCCAGGTTGGCGTAAACCACAGAAACCAAAGCCCCGAAGGGGCGACGGTCCGGCTCGTTCCGCCGCCCCTCCGGGCTCACCGACTCAGGCAGTCCGAACCAGCAGCCGGCCCG
>Ga0137404_10003767_pt1 | contig 10123 bp, 9 predicted proteins | sample CZOMad2_1_16fung_FD_108285 | JGI IMG/M metagenome (GOLD analysis project Ga0137404, IMG submission 108285) | Vadose zone soil fungal communities from Angelo Coast Range Reserve, California, USA - CZOMad2_1_16fungal (Illumina Assembly) | ecosystem: Environmental > Terrestrial > Soil > Vadose zone... | reverse complement strand
TTTGAAACTACACCGTCGGGTTGGTCGACACAAGATGCGATGGCGCAAGCTGTAGCTTGGTATAACGCTGATACTGGGACGCACGCACTGATCCGCGCGGCCATCTTCGTATACGAATTCCTGAGCATTCATCCTTTCCAAGATGGCAATGGCCGTCTCAGCCGCTTACTTGCCACTTTATTATTGATGAAAAGCGGCTATACCTGGATCGAGTACGTCAGCTTTGAGCACGAGATCGAGAACCGAAAAAAAGAGTATTATCAAAAGCTGATAGAGGCCCAGCGCAACAGGCCCGGCGAAGACGTAACGGAATGGGTTTATTTTTTTCTCAACTGCCTGAAAAATATTCAGGAACAGCTGATGCAAAAAATCGCTGAAAAAGAACGACGGGAAACCATTGGCGTACGCGAGCAGCATATTTATTCGGTCATCGAAAACAATCCCGGTATCAGCAGCGGAGAAATGGCGGAGAAATTGAATATACCTAATTCTACGGTTAAACGCATACTTGCGGACCTGGTGGCCATGCGTAATATTATCGTTCATGGCGCGGGTCGGAGTACGCGCTACAGCATTGCGGCAAATGACCTGTTCAAAAGAGACATCGGTATACGATTTACCAACGAAGAGCGGGTCAAGGCATTTATCTTGCAACAATTCGGTTCTTTTCTTCGGATCAAAAAGATCGTGCTCACACCACTGTTTGAATGGAAGCACCCGAATGAATGGAGCACGCGGCTTTCCCAGAACGGACTCTTGATTACCATAAAGGCCGAAACCAGCAAAGGAGTGACGTTCAGTCAACTCTACTCGGTATTTGGATTCATTGACCCATCTTATTTTCAACCGGTGTTGATTGTCAATCCGAATATCCTGCTACCAGATCAGTTCCGGACGAATGGTATATTAAAGATCGATTATCCGATTAAATGCACTATTGAGTTATCGGGAAGTGTAGAAGTATTTGATTTTGATGTGCTGCTAATCACGGACGAAAGTTAAAATTCTACAAGCCGCCTGAATCGGGCCAGTTCCTCCAATGAGTATTGGGCTGTAATGTCGGCCTATACAAGGTCGTATCACCCGATGCAATGACTTTTGCCAGGAGCTGCCAGGTCTCATATGAACCTGGCCTGTTATCTTGCCTCTGGCTTCGGTTAAAATTATCGGTAGATTGTTCTTGTTGCCGAAACAGAGCTGCAAAACTTTCGTAATCCATATATTCCTGACCTGGCACTAAATTTTTATTGAATTCATAAGTCGCTTTTAGGTGTTCGTCGCTCATTGCCGGATGAACTATTTCAACAAAATCCCGGTGATACCACTCATCGATAACCAGGATTTTCTTTAGGGCGGCAGGTATTGATTTATAAAGTTCTCCATCAGTCGCCCTTAACAGATCCCTGTGCTTGGGTATCAATAATCTGCCGACCTCTTCCATCGATATGACGCCGGGTTCATATTCCTTCAGCTCAATACCCGCATCATGATAATCTTGCTTGTTGCGACTAAGCTCGACTTCCTTACCACGGATGAGCCAGAATCTAGCTTCCTCTTTTAAGCGTTCCCCATCAGCGGTATCATTAAAACTATCCCAATCGATTGGATAAACAGTATAGTAATTAATATCTTGCCCATTGTAGTTCTCTAAGTTTATCAGGCAATTGCCGAAATAACAAATATCCAATTCAATACGTCCCCCTCTTGGATTATAGCCCGATCTTTCCGATACGATTGCCCAGTTGTCGCCCTCTCCCTTGAATATATTTAGCCTGCAGTCGATCAGATAGGAATAGGCATGTCCTAAATATACAAATTGGCAATAATAGCCCAGTTTATAATTATCCAGTCTTTCAAGAATTTTATCCTCTGTAAGCATAGTATTATGGCTTTTGTATAGCCTCTTTTCCAAAATCATTGCCAGAGCGCCAGAAGCAGTGGATATGATTGCCGTAATTTTCGCATTCCAGCAATATGTTGCCGTTCATGATACGGTAATAGTATTCCTGCCCTGCCTCCTTCCGGTCCATGTAAAAGAATTTGGTATTATCGTTCAAGATCCGGCCGATGGAGGGAACTTCTGCCGGGTGAAAATTATTGATAAATTCCTCGGTAAGCGTCCTTAATACGGCCTGCTGCTCCTTGCCAAGCTTGTTGAAGTAAATGCCCTGGGCCGGCGCTTTTATATGTTGCCTGTCCTGCTCGCCATATACGATCTTCGGTTTTTTTTCGGCGGTATAGCCTTGCTTCAACTGCGCATCATCGAATGAATTTACCAGCCGCCTTGCCAGTTCATCTTCATTGTGAAGGATGAGGAGGCCTGCCCGGGCGCTGTCGGTCTTCCCATTTGCCGGATTGGACCCGATCAGGAAAGGCGTATGCGAGATCATCTTATCTCCCCTGAACGTAAAATTTACCGTTAAATGGTGTCCTTCTATCTTCCATCCCCAGAGATTGCCCGCAGAAGGGTTGCCAAAGATCTCTACCCAATATTCGCTCCGTCCCAGGCTGGGCTCGAACTTCTTCTGTATATCTTCATTGAACATCACCGATGTAACCTTCAAATAACCCTGGCTGCTCAGGCAATTACGCATCAGCTCATGAAAAGCGATCTTTTGCGGCTCGGTAAGGCTATTCATTTTTAAACCCTGCCGCTGCCCCGGCTCCCTCATCCAGTGCAGGCGTATGGTATCCCCGAAGCTGACCTGGGCCAGCATCTTTTGCGCCGGGGTCAGCGAATCGAGGAATTTTGTTGCGAGCGTTGAATATTTTGGCGGCTGCAATGTTGCAGCGCTGTTCTGCGCTATGATATGCGATGAAAGAATACAAAAAATAGCGGCGAGGCAAATTCGTTGAAAGGGAAGAATGGGCATGAGCTTTTAATGTGAATTTATTAAGTTTAGGTCTGATCATGAAACCTATTTTGTCTTGAGGAACACATTGCCTTTCTTATCGATTGCTACCACCCAGCGCATCGCGGCAATGATCAGCCTGTTCTGCGTGGCATCGGTGAAGATATGCGGCCCATGACCCATGTTGAGATAGATCATGCGGTAGTCCGTATTCGTCCAGACCACGGGCACGTCGCCGCCGGTAAGTATGTCTTTAAGGCCCAGGGGATAATTGTCCGGCGAAAGGGTGGCCAGCACTTTTACTTTCTTATTTTCCCTGGGGCTGGGCCTCCATTGGTACCATTCGTTGATCGGCGCAATAAATGTTTTTGGCAATCCCTTTGTTACGGGATGTGAAGTGTCGTCGACGATCAGCTTCACGGGCATGGGCGGCCAGTTGTTGCTGTAGAAGACAGCTCCTCCCAAGAATTTCACGAACCAGGGCCAGTGGGTGTCCCGGTCGTTGTAAGCCGCCACGTGGAAGCCCAGCCAGCCACCGCCGTTCTCCATATAATCCTGGAAAGCGTCACGCTGGGCCTGGTCATGGGGAAAGTCGTTGATCCATACCAGTAATTGATAGTCTTTGATCTTTGCCGTATTGAGATCGGCCATATTGCTGGTCGTATCGAATACAAAGCCATTCCCCTCCGTGAGCGCCCTGAAGAATTTTATGGCGTCATTGGCAAACTCCACATGAGAGGTCTCTACCGTTGTGCTATAGAAGCCTAATGCCTTAAATCGGGGGAACTGCGCGCTTGAAATAGTGCTCCCTGCCAGCAGGATGGCAATTAGTCCAAGGAACCGGATGATCGATCTCATTATTTTTAGTTTTATTCTGACACCAGGGCAGTGACGGCCTGCAGGAACCAGCTGCTGTGCGGGATCCACTGCTCGCTCCATCTCCATTCATTGCCATTGTCCTCTACCTTAAATTCAATGCCAGCGCCATCGCCTTCTTTTCCCGAGATGCCATTCGAAATGCCGCCTTTCCCGGAACCATGTCCATACATGGAGGCCATATAGGGCACGTTGTTCTTACCATACCCATACATCATGCAGATATTATAGGGGTTCGCGCCCAGAATCCAGGAGACAAGATCGGATGCATAACGGGCCAGCTCGGGTTTCACGCCCAGCGGGCCGTCTCCCGGATAGACCAATCGCCCTCCAACGAGCATGGCCGCCGCCAGAGAGCCCAGACGGGCATCTTCTCCCTGCCACCACCAGCCGCTCTCATTTTCATGCGGGATAAAAAAGCCGTTTTGTACCTTACCCTTGTATAAAAAGCTTTGCCGGGGATATCCGAAAGGATTGATGACCTCATGCGTTACCGCCAGATTATAATCGAGCGACCTTTTTATCGTCGCCAGCGCCTTATTACGATGGGAGGTATCGGTCTCGACAGCCAGGTACCGGGCCAGGGCCATAATGGGCAAACCGGCATCCGCTGCATGCCAGAAGGGACGATCGGCGTCATTGGCTATAAAATATCCTGAAGCTGAGAGCCGGGCGTTCAGATTACCGGCACGTCTGCGTGCTTCTGCCTGGTAGATGCCTTTTCCTGTTACCATCCATAATTCAGTTGCCGCCATCAGGGCGCAGTAATCGTCGATGACATTATCCTTTCCATCATCGGCATAGCTGGTGCTGAATTGCTGAAGGTGTGCAAAGGCGCGTTCTGCCGCTGCCAGGTACTGACCGGATGTGAATGCTCCGTCGAGCTTCCATTTTGAAATACGGGCAAGTGCGGCAATCGCCATTCCTCCGCCTTCACGCCAGGCGCACTGATAATCCGATGTCGTCTTGCTGTTGGCCAGCAATCCCACCACCCGGCGGGCCTTCGGGTCCTTATTGAAGTAGGTAAAGACCGTCATGTAGAAATAACCTTCAGGAGACAGCGACCGCATGATATAGTCCGCGCCATAGAGGGCTTCCTTCATCAGGGCATCCCTGGAGCCGACCTGATCCAGCAGCCCCGGGATCTTTTCAACGGTATTGATCATCGACCAGTCCACCATCGGTATCTGTTGCGGGGACATGAAGTTCGTGTAGGCCAGGTGGGAGAAATACTTGCTTACATCGCCCGATGCGTCACACCAGCCTCCCCTGAGATCGACGGTCTTATTACTGCCGAAGAGCTGGATACTCTTATCTGCGTCCTGTTCTTCCGGCGAGCTGGCCCGCTGATGGTAAAAGAAATTGATGATGGCCGGCACTGCGATCTTCGTCAGCGCCTGGCTGTCCAGCCTGAAGGGAGAGGATTCATAAGTTTTACCCTCTGACTCCAGCCGGATCTTATAATTCCCGGGCTGATGGAAATCTGAAAAATCAATACGGCTGTACCAGGTGTTTTCCTGCCAACCGGCGACCTGTTCGGACCTTTGCAGCTTACCGGTGTAGACGGAAGCGGCAGTCTGCGCGTTGACCAGGCTGAAATTCATGTCTTCGGATAAAGGACTCTTACTCCCGATCACGGCGCTCTTGGGCGACTCCATATTGTAGGCTACCTGGTTGGCCAGGATGGTGATGGGTGGCTTGGCCTGGCCGTGGACATCGATGAGGCAGGCCGTCAGCAGGCAAATCGTCAATAATAGCTTTCTGCCATTTATCATGAGTATTGTAGAATATTTTTAATATTTTACAGGATTGTTTAGGAGTTATTCATTATTTTAACAAGGTAGGCAAATAATTACATGGAACAATATAGAGCCCGCAAATTCCTCATAGCCACGCACGGCCATTTTGCCAGAGGGGTCAAATCTTCATTAGATATTATTATAGGACAGACGGAAGATATCTTCCTGATCGAAGCCTATGTGGGGGAGAATAAGAGTATCGAGGACGAAATAGCGGCTGTGCTGAAGAGCATGGGTAAAGACGATGAGCTGATCATTTTCACCGATCTGCTGGGAGGCAGCATTACCAACCAGGTGCTGCGTGTCACGCAGGGCAGGAATGTACATGTCGTTTCGGGTTTTAATCTTCCCCTCCTGATCGAAGTGATCATGGCTGACGCTCATGTTCCCGCCAGCGAAGTGATCGAGTCGGCGATTGCCAATGCGAAGGAGCAGCTGGTGTATGTAAATAAATTAATCCCTTCTCATAGCGATGATTAAGCTGACAAGGATCGATGACCGGCTGGTGCATGGGCAGGTGGCTTTTACCTGGGTGCCGACCCTGGGAATTGACTGCCTGCTGGTGGCCAATGACAAGGTGGCAAAGGATGAATTTCAGAAAATGACCATGAACCTTGCCAAGCCCGCCAATACAAAATTGTTGATCAGGGCAATGGCGGATGCGATCGTTTTTCTGAACGACGAAAAGAACAGTAAACTCAAGATACTGGTACTCATCAACAGCATCCAGGATGCGGCTGCCCTGGCAAGAGGCGTCAGCGAGATCAGAACGGTAAACTTCGGCGGTATCCGGGGGAAAGAAGGCTCGCGGCTCATCTCCAAGGCCATCGCCATTACCGATGCGGACCTGCCTGCCATCAGGGAAATGCTGGACAAGGCTATCGAGCTCGAGATCAGGCAGGTGCCGACGGACAGCAAGCAAATGGTGGGGGGCCTATGTTAGTATCCTTTTTCTTCATCACGCTGATCGCCGTATTCGGCCATTCGGAAGATTTCCTGGGCACGACCCTGCTCAGCAGGCCGTTGGTCCTCGCACCGCTGGTGGGGCTGGCCCTGGGTGATCTTAACCAGGGCGTGATCATCGGCGCTACGCTGGAGCTGATCTTCATGGGCAATATAAAGGTAGGCGCCGCGATCCCCCCGGACGTCATTACGGGTGGGGTTCTAAGTACGGCCTTTGCCATCCTGTCGGGTAAGGGGCCGGCCGTCGCACTGGCCCTGGCCATACCGATCTCCATCCTGGCCGAAATGGTCATCAGCGGGTTGTTCGTTTTCAGATCGGTATTCAATAAGAAATTCATCCAATATGCCGAAGAGGGCAGCTACCGGAAGATCCAGCGGCTGCATGTATTGTCAGGCCTGTTGAAGCCTTTGTTAATGGGGCTGATCACGTTCGCGGCCTTGCAGCTGGGCGCGGATGTCATGAAAAAATTCCTCGACCTGATCCCCGCCTGGGTTAACGAGGGGCTGAAGGTAGCCGGCAACCTGTTGCCTGCCCTGGGTTTTGCCTTATTGCTCAATCTCATGTTCAATAAAAAAGTAGCGCCTTATTTCTTTCTGGGCTTTATCCTGAGCAGCTACCTGAAGCTGCCCGTGATCGCGATCGGCGGGCTGGGTGTCATAGCGGCGCTGATCATTACGGATCTTACGCACAAGCCTCCGGCCGATGATGGGGAAGAGGAGCCCGGGCCTGATGAGGAAGCTCCCAAGCTTGCACCGGGATTGTCAAAGCGAACGATCAGGGCCTTGTTCTTCCGTTCGCTGGCCTTGGAAGCCAATTTTAATTTTGAGACCTGGCAGAACAGCGGCTTTGCCTTTGCCATTATTCCCGTGCTGAAGAAATTATATCCTGGCCGGGAGCGCATGGCGGCCGCCTTGAAAAGACATTTGCAATTCTTCAATACCAGTCCCTATGGCTCCACGCTGATCATCGGCATCATCGCTGCCATGGAAGAACAGAACAGCCGGGCCGCCGGTGATGATTTCGACCCGGAATCCATCAACTCCGTAAAGCTGGGCCTGATGGGGCCGCTGGCCGGGGTATTCGATAGCTTGTTCTGGGGTACCTTCAAGGTCATTGCCGCAGGCGTCGGCGTCTCATTGGCCATCAGGGGCAATATCCTCGGCCCCATACTGTTCCTCCTGATCTTCAACCTGCCGCATCTGATCCTGCGTTACCATCTTACTTTTATCGGATATAATACCGGCACCCGATTTTTGCAGAACCTGGCCAGGACGAATGTAATGGACAAACTGACAGCGGGCTCCTCGATCCTGGGTCTGATGGTCATCGGGGCCATGACGGCAACACTGATGAATGTCAGCACCCCGATAATCATCGGCGGCGGGGATTCACCGGTACATCTGCAAAGTATATTGGACCAGATCGTACCCAATATCATCCCGCTGGGGATCACTTTCCTGACCTATCATTTTATCAAAAAGAATATTAAAACCACATGGTTGTTGCTGGGCCTGTTAACTTTGGGCTTTATCGGCAGCATAACGCATGTGCTCGCATAATTTAAGCAACCATCGTCATGAAAGGTATCGGAGCTTCACCGGGTATTGCCATCGGCAGGGCGCTTGTTCTGAAAAAGCAGGAGATCCTGGTGACGGGAATGAGTTTGCCAAATGAGGAAGACGTACAGCGGGAAACCGAAAAATTTGAATATGCCGTGCGGACGGCTGTCGGTGAGGTAGAGGCCATTAAAGCAACGCTACCCGAAGATGACGCCGGCCTGGAGGTCATGGAGGTCCAGATCGAGCTGCTGCAGGATGAGCAGATCAGAACGGATGTGATCGGTAAAATAGCCGTTGAAAAAAGATATGCCAGCGATGCGGTGATCGAAGTGATCGAAGCCGCCAGGGAAACATTCCGGAATATGAACGACGAATATTTCAGCGCCAGGATGGCCGATGTGCAGGATGCGGGGAACCGGATCCTGAGGCATCTGAACGGCTCGTTGCCAGGGGCAGGGCAAATGATCGGTGCTACGCAAATCTTGGGCGCTGCGCAAATTGTCAGAGAGAATACCATTATCATCGCCGAAGATATCGCCCCCTCTGACACGATCGTCATGGATATTACGAAAGTAAGCGGCTTTGCTACACAGGCAGGCAGCAAGACCTCTCATGCCGCCATCATTGCCAAGGCGAAGGGCATTCCTGCGGTCGTGGGCTGCGGCGCCGGGCTGGATATCATTAAGACCGATGACCTGGTGATCGTGGATGGCTCGGGGGGACTGGTCATCGTGCGGCCATCGCAGAGCAAGATCGACGAATATGCTGCTAAAAAGATCGCATTTACGAAGCAGGCTGCCGTATTGAATACATTAAGCGATGTCGGGGCCTGTACGACCGATGGGGTGCGCATACACTTACTGGCCAATATTTCCAGCGCAGCCGAGATGCAAGAATCCCTGGCGTTCGGAGCCGAAGGCAGCGGCCTGCTGCGAACGGAATTACTTTTTATGGGCAGGAATACCATGCCGGGAGAAGAAGAACAGTTCGAATTTTATAGAAGCATCGCCGCAGGCGCGAAGGGCAGGCCCATCATTGTAAGGACGCTGGACATCGGCGGGGATAAGCAATTACCTTATTTCGGCCTGCCTGCCGAAGCAAATCCCTTCCTGGGTTACCGGGCGATCCGGATCAGCCTGGACCGAAAAGAGACCTTCATCACCCAGCTGAGGGCCATCTTAAGGGCAAGCCAATATGGACAACTGAAGATCATGCTGCCCATGATCAGCAATATTCAGGAAGTCAGGCAGGCCAGAGCGATCCTTGAGGAGGCGAAGACCGGACTTTCTTTGGCTGACATTGCTTTCGACAAGGACATTGCGTTGGGCATTATGATCGAAATACCATCCGCAGCCGTCACCGCCGACATATTGGCGAAGGAGGTGGACTTTTTCAGCATCGGCACCAATGATCTTTGCCAATATACGCTTGCCGTCGACAGGATGAACGAACGGGTGAAGCATTTGTACGATCCGTTCAATCCGGGCGTATTACGACTGATCCGAAATGTGATCGGGCAGGGGGATCAGCACCATATTCATACGGGCATGTGCGGGGAGCTGGCCGGAGATACGCTGGCGACCTTATTATTACTGGGCATGGGGCTGAGGGAGTTCTCCATGAGCGCCTCTTCCATACCTGCGGTAAAGAATATTATCATCCATAACAGCATGGAGAGGGCCAGGGAGATCAGCCAGCATGTAATGGCCATGGACAGCTCGCAAGCCATCACCGATTATTTACAAGAAGCTATGAAGTCATGATCGAAAAAGATTACCTGATCACTGCGGCCGAGGGCCTGCATGCCCGCCCTGCTACGAGCCTGGTCAGGCTGGTCAAGAAATACAAGTCCGTCGCGAGCCTGAAAAGAGGGGATAAGACGGTCAGGCTTAACAGCATGCTGAATATCCTGTCCATGACCTTAAAGGGCGGGGATACCATCACTATCATCGTAGAGGGGGAGGATGAGGCAGTGGCGGCAGCAGCCATCGATACATTTTTTAAGGAAGAATTAAAGAAGCTATAATCATGAAAATAACGATCACAAGGAACGAACAGGAATTCGATATTACG
>Ga0137404_10003765_pt1 | contig 10123 bp, 7 predicted proteins | sample CZOMad2_1_16fung_FD_108285 | JGI IMG/M metagenome (GOLD analysis project Ga0137404, IMG submission 108285) | Vadose zone soil fungal communities from Angelo Coast Range Reserve, California, USA - CZOMad2_1_16fungal (Illumina Assembly) | ecosystem: Environmental > Terrestrial > Soil > Vadose zone... | reverse complement strand
CAAGGGCAAAGGGCGTCTTGGTAGGCTCGAATGGCCCCATCCAAGTCGCCGTGTCGAGTTCATACTGCACTTGCGTGTCCGTATGGCGCGTTCCGCTCATAAACGTCGTTCCACGGATCACGTACGCATCCGTGAGACCGGCAATGATTTCTTCGCTGCCCAAGCCATTCTGCGAAGACAGGATGGCTCCTTTCTTGAAGAGATGAGCGACGGGGCCGAGCGCCTCGGCAGTTTGCGTGGCCTTGCTGGCGACGATTCCCAGATCAAACTGCGGCATCTCTGCAGGATTAGTCGTGGCCCTGAGTTTCGCATGAAATTCATGCGAGCCGGTGACGGATAAACCTTGCTCATTGAGGACGCGTGCGTGCTCGGGCCGGCGAACGTACGCCCAGGTCTCCGCGACCCTTGCCAGGTGAGCCGCGTACAAGCTTCCGATCGATCCGCAACCGATAATGCAAACGCGCTTCATGAATTTCCTTTGGCGGACAGCACGCGGAGGTGAGCAGTGATGAGTCCTGGCCCAAATTGCAGAGTTGTCAGCGTCGGCTCCTACCGCGCAGAAGGCGGGTGCTCGATGCGAACCGAGGAAGCAAATCCGCCGGTACCTGCCCGCTGCACCGCTCGAAAGATCGAATCGCCGGTGTTGTGCGAATCATTGATGATCACGCCCTTTGAATAGAGCGCATCCTGCAGCGCCGCACAAACCGTATGAACCGGCGCAGCACCGCCTTCGCCCATGCCCTTCGCGCCATTGTAAGTGAATGGCGAAGGAGACTCCATGTGGCCATAAAGCAGGTCGGGCATATTCATCGCCGTGATCGGAGTGTAATCGCTGAAAGTCGAGGCCAGCATATTGCCATCGGCATCGTACGCGCAATCTTCCATCAAAGCCGCGCCGATTCCGTGCGCCGTGCAGCCATGCACTTGCCCCTCGACAATCCTAGGATTGATGGCGCGCCCGCAATCGTCCACGCAAGCGTAAGCCAGAATTTTCGGTTGATATGTTTCTTGATCGACTTCGATGACCGCAACATGAATCTGCGCGGCATACGTAAGGGTTAGATTGCCGAATTTTTTCTTCACGTCCGGCAGATTGAAAGGAGCGTGATAAACATGCCGGCAATTGAGCGTCACATCCCACAATTTTTCCGGCATACCCGCATTGTTCACGTTCACAAGGTTGGCAAGCGCCCAGTAGTTGATGGATTTCTTCGAGCGTTTGTCTCGAACTTCCGGTCCCTGCGCGCCTACGCCAAACTCCAAATCCTTTTCATTGGCCCTTAGCGCCCACGCGGCCAGCCGGCTCATTTCCTTTCGCAGCTTGGTCGCAGCCCCATGAATCGCCGAAAGTCCCGTGACCGCAAACTGGCTGGCGTACGTTCCCGTGTGTCCGGTGTAAGCGTTTTGCTCTGTGTCAAATCCTGGTTTCACTTTGACGAGGTCGGGAGAGACCCCCAACACGTCTGCAACAACTTGCGACGCCGTCGTTTCGTGTCCTTGTCCCTGCGGCACGGACCCCATGCTGATGACCACTTCGCCGTAGATATCCAGCTTCGCGATCGCTGCCTTCGATTGCCCCGAAAACGGCGCTCCCGCATTGATGATGCGCGCCTGCCCAAAATTGTTCGTGCCGGAATCCAGCGTCGAACCTATCCCCAGTCCGATCCAACGCCCTTCCTCGCGGGCGGCGGCCTGTTTCTTTTTCCAATCGTCCCAGCCGACAAGTTTCTTCCCTAGCGCGAGCATTCCCGCGTAGTCACCCGAATCGTACACGCACCCGTTCGGAGTCTCGTACGGCATCTCATCTCTCCGAATGTAATTCCGCAAGCGCATTTCGTCCGTAGGAATCCCGAGCGAATGCCCGCAAATATCTAGGACGCGTTCCAGGAACCAGAGCTGCTGCATCCGCGAGTACCCACGATTCGGTCCAACTGGACACTTGTTCGTGACCACCTGACTCATGTCAATGCGAATATTTCTGACTCGGTACGAACCCGGAAGCACTTGCGCCCAAATAACGCAGCCCAGGGGTTCGTAACGCGGGTAGGCGCCACAATCATCGACGTGTCGCGAATCAATGGCCGTGATCACCCCATTCTCATCCAACGCCACACGCGTATCCAAGAACGTGCGTTCGTTTCCATGGGCGCTCGCCTGCATATGCTCAGTGCGAGTCTCACTCCATTTCACCGGGCGGTCGCCTGCCTTCCGCGAAGCCAGCGCACACAGCGCCATGTACGGATAATTCGTAATCTTGATTCCGAAACCACCGCCAATATCGAAACTCTTCAAGAGGATCTGATCGATTCGAACGCCCAGCGCCGGCGAAAGGAACTGCGCCGCGAAAGACGGAAACGAATTGTTAGACCAATACTCGATGCGTTCGGACCGCGAATCCCAAACCGCAATCATCGCGTTGCATTCGAGCGGCGTGCTCGAGAAGCGATGGAAGTGCAACCGGTCAATGTGCACGACGTGAGCTGCCTGCTTGAAAGCTTTCTCCACGTTTCCATATTCGAACACGCCATGCCAGTTGCGGTTCGTCCCCATCTCCGGATGAACAAGACTCTCGTCCTTCAGCGCATCCTCAGCGGTCATCACGGGAGGCAGGGGCTCATAGTCCACTTCAACAAGCTCTGCCGCATCTTCCGCCGCCAGCCGCGTCTCAGCTACAACAGCAGCCACCGGCTCGCCCTGATACACGACCTTGTCCACGGCCATCGGATAGTCCGCGATTTTCTGCCCGACGTCCGGCCCGATCTCGATGAACGGCTTTACCAGCCCTTTGACTTCTGCGCCGGTCAATGTGCACACAACTCCCGGCAGCGCCGCGGCCTTGCTCACATCTACGCGAGTGATTTTTGCGTGCCCGTAGGACGACCGCACAAATCGAATGTGCAGCATCCCCGTCAACTTCTGGTCGTCAACAAAAATTCCCTTCCCGCGCACAAGGCGATCTTCTTCCACGCGGCGAATCGGCTGTCCCACCCACCTGGGAGCGGCTGCAGCAGGGCCCTTACCGGCGCGCACTACATCCTTCGACTTCTTGGTCTTCACTCGCGTAGTTTTCTCCATTGCCGTATTCCGCGCTTACGTCAACGCTTTCTGCAGCCCATCAATCAATTTCTGCAAGTTTTTCTTCGCCAGCGGCTGAAGCAATCCACCGGCCAGCGACGCAATCCGCCCCATCACGTTGGATTGTCCGCCCCAAATTACTTTCGTCGCGCCTCCCGCCACAGGCTCAAGCTCAAAACTCGCTCGCAGCGTGGCCGATCCGCCGGGCACCTCGCCATTTCCCTCATACACCGCGTGCTTCGGTCGTTGCGTTTCCACCAGCGACATCTTGACCGATGCCGTCCCGCGAATATGCGAAATGCCCACGCTCAACTTCACCAGAAAATTCTTCTCGTCGCGGATCTCCATGCTCTGATAATCCGGCAGCAGAGGACAAAACCGATTGGGGTCCACGAGGAAGTCGTAAACGGCCTCTGGTTTCTTCTGCACCGTAAAATCGCCGCCAAACTTAATCTCCATGGCTTAGCGCTTCTCCATTTCGACGGCGGCCGCACGAACGGCTTTCACAATATTCTGATATCCCGTGCACCGGCACGTGTTGCCGGCGATGCCTTTGTGAATTTCCTTTTCGCTGGGCTTGGGCGTCTTCGACAACAAGTGAACGGTGGAGAGTAGCAGCCCGGGCGTGCAAAAACCGCATTGCAGGCCGTGGCATTCCGCAAACGCCTGCTGCACGGGATGCAACTTGCCGTTCTCGGAAAGCCCTTCGACGGTGATGATTTCTCCGCCCTCGGCCATCGGCGCGAACACCGTGCAGGATTTTGTCGTTCGGCCATTCAGCAGGATCGTGCAGGCGCCGCAATACGTGGTATCGCACCCGATGTGCGTTCCGGTAAGGTTGAAATGCTCGCGCAGCAATTCCACGAGCAGCGTCCGCGGTTCGACGAGCGCCTCCCGCGGCTCCCCGTTGACGCGAACGCGCACCAGAACCTTTTCAACGTCCGACATATTCGTGCCCTGCCTCAACTTGTTCCCCGCGCGCCCGTCGCTCCGCGAGTCGAATGGCTCGCTTGACGAGCGCCGCAATCAGCACTCGTTTGTAATCCGCAGAGCCTCGCATGTCGTCTTGAGGTTCAGCAGCCACGCGCGCAGCTTCCACGGCGCTTTCGATTCTCTTCTCGTCGAGCTTCTTGCCGCGCAAAACCGTCTCCGCTTCTTTCGCCCGAATCGCCATCAATCCTACGCACCCAAGAACAATTCGCACGTCCTTACACGTATCGTTGTCTCCGAGCGTGAGCTGCACCGCCGCGCTTGCCGTTGCGTACACGGGCGCGCTGCGCTTGAACGCCAGATAGGCCCCCCCGCTTTTCGCAGGAGGCTGCTTGACGAGGACCTCGCAGACCAATTCGTCATGCCCAAGAACTGTGGTGTACGCATCCTTGAAGAAATCATCGAGCGCTATCGTTCGCTCTCCTGACGGCCGAGAGCATCGCACCGACGTATCTAAAGTGAGCAAGACCGCGCCCCAGTCTCCACTGGGGTCCGCTTCCGCAAGAGACCCGCCGATCGTCCCCTGATTGCGGACTTGCACGTCCGCGATGCCCGTTGCGCAGTCGTGAACGATAGGAATGGACGAAGCAGCCTCCGACGCCTCGATGTCGGCGTGACGCGCCAATGCCCCGAATCGCAACTGGCCGTCGCTCCGTCGGATATCGCTCAGCCCCGAAATGAAATTGATGTCCACCAGCGCGCTGGGGCGAGCCATGCGCATCTTCATTAACGGGATCAGGCTTTGGCCGCCGGCGATCAGCCGCGCTTCCTCGCCCAATTGTTGCAACAGCTTCGAGGCCTCCAGTAGTGACCCGGCACGGTGGTAGGAGAAAGGATGCGCGTACACGATGGTATCCACTTGCCTCTTAGGATGGCGTGCGTCCGCAGTCAGACCGCGGCAAGACGATTGTCGTATTGCGCGCGCATTCTATTGCGAATGAGGCGGCGAGGCAAGGCGAAACGAGCTTGCGCTAACACAAATCGCCATGTCTGGCATTTAGTTCATGAGTCCTTTATGCTGCCGCAGCCCTGCGATGAGAAAACGCGAAAAAATCGTTCCGATTATCCTGGCGGCCGGCCCCACAGACCATCTGCTCTTCCCAAAGCCGTTGGCGATGTTCGGTAGAAAAACAGCTCTGGCGATTGCCGTGAAAAATTGCGCAGGCCTGGAACGTCCCCTCGTGGTCCTCGGTTGCGATGCATCGCGCGTGCGTCGCGCCGTTCCCCGCCCCGCAAGAGTTGTGACGAATCGCCGCTGGCGGCGCGGCCAGATCAGTTCGCTCCGCCAGGCCCTCAAGCAGATTCCAGTCGATGCCGCCTTCTTGATCTATCCGATAGACCATCCCCTCCTGAAACGAAAGACGATTCAGCAATTGGTCCGCGCGTTCCACACTCGGGAAGCCTCCCAGGAAATCGTCGTCCCGCGTCGCGGACGCCTTGACGGCCACCCAGCCATCGTCTCCGGCAAACTGCGCACAGAGTTCTTCAAGTCCAAGACCGCACGCGACGTGATTTATTGTGTTCCGGCCCGAGTGCGCGCTATAGATGTCCAAACGCGCGCCATTTTCACGGATTTTGATACGCCGGAGTCCTACCGGCTGTGTCTTCGTAAATTCAAATCAAGAAGAGGATGAGTGATTCGCCAGCTTCTACTCCTCAGGAGATTGGCGGGCGGCCAAGCCCAGCGTGATCCCGAGCAGCGCGGCAATCACCAGCACCGATCCGAGTATGGCGATCCCCCGCGGGATCGCGCCGTGATCGAACGTCTGTAGCAAAACCCCGAAAGGGAAAATCGCCGCTCCCGCCAGAAATGCCGATGCCAGCACCAGCTTCTGACGTTCTGCAAATCGCACGCGATCGAACGCAATCCCCACGACGATCAGCAACATCGCTAATCCAATCCAGTGCCCATGCACATCCACCTGCCGATCGTAGCTATATTTCGCTTCCTTATAATCGCGGAAGGCCGTCTCGACAGCGCCTGGGTTTCGCCTCGCCGCAGCATCGAACGCCGTCGCGAGCGAAGCACCAATCCCGTTCAACGCCTGGTGCTCCGCGAAAACCGCGTACCACAAGCCATAACCCATGCCCCATAGCGCTAGTGCGATGCCGCCCACAATCAGAAGCCGCCTGCTGCCGCTCATCAGATGTCTCACGTTTGCGCGTCAAGCTGACCGGTGTATCGGAGAATTCCGATCCACATGGCCAGCAGCGCGACGATCACCAGCAAACCTCCAAAGTCCGCCAACCCGCCTGCCACTAGCCCGAACCGCAATTCCATCAGCACACAAATGGGAAGCAACACCGACCCGAGAATCAAAACGTACGCCCATCGCAATTTCCAGCTCTCCCGTAAACGGACGTAGGGCTGAAAAAATGCGAGCATCATCGCCAAAAGACCGAACTCGATAGTGTGCGCGTGCGCGGCGATGTTCACGACCTTGTTACCCTGTAGTTGTCCGTATGCTTCCAGGGATCGGTCGACCGTACCCGCGTCGTTTGCCGCGGCCGCCTTCGCCATTTGCGTGAGGATGGAAGAATCGAGCGCCTCATGACGGTAGAGATCGACGCCCGCGTAATACGCCCCATGCAGGAAACCAGCGAGGACCAGCACTATGCCACCGGCAAGCAGCAAGCGGCCCGCCGCGCTGCGGTCAGCGAGCAGTCCATCCTTTACATGCGCTGGCGCATAGGATCGAAAATGATTCACCAGACCCAGGAGATACCCAAGAGTGGCAAGGATCACCAGCAATCCACCAAGGTCCGCAAAAATGCTGGCCCAGCCAATCGTTTGCAGCGGGCTATACGCCAATCCCACATAGTGAATCAGAAAAACGGCTACTGGCAGCAGCATCCCTCCGGCGAGAAACAGCCTAGCAAAGCCTCGTTTTGCTTTTTCCTCAAATGCGATCCATGGCTGGAGGATCGCGAGTATCAGCGCCAGATACCCGAAATCAATCATGTGGACGTGGGTGTCCACCTTGGTTCCGCGATTCTCCAGAAACGAACCGACATCCTGAAAACTGGCGAGAACTGCGGAACGATCCCCAGCCAGAGCAGCATGCGCAGCCGCCGCCAGGCTCGCGCTCACGCGCGCCGCATTCTGGTGCAACACGAACAGCGCAAAAATGTCCCCAAAGAGCATTCCAACAAGGATGAGTCCGATTCCACCAAGCACGAGCAGACGCCGCGCACTCAGCGCCACAAAAGTGGACGGTTGCATTTCGACCGTCACTTCGCTGTCAGTGGATTTGGAAAATGCCATCGCGGCGTATTCCAGCCTGGTTTTGCAGCATCAAGGAAGAGGAAGTTTGGCTGCGCTGTTTCGCCAGAGCCAAACCTCCCAACCAAAGCACCTAGAAGCTGAACTTCAGCGCCAACTGTATCTGTCGCGGGTTATTGACGGCCCGGGGCGTCCCATAGAGGGAAGGCGATCCATCCGATTGATTTGGGGCACCTTCTAGGTTATTCGTCAGACCGGTGCATCCAGTTGCAGTCAGGTTAACGGGGCAGAAATCCGCCGCTCCATAAACAGTGTTGAAATATCGGATATTCAACGTATTGGACAGATTGAAAGCTTCCGCGATCAACTCAAGACTCCTTTTCTCACGGAACCAGAATTTCCTGGCAATGCGGAGGTCGACGCTGCGCAAATTGTCTCCGATAAACGTATTGCGGGGATCGATGCCGACCCGATCATTGTTTCCAAAGACGTCCCCGTTCGCGTCGAAGCCGGCGAATTTGGTGAAGCGTTGCGGCGACTGGATTGTCGTGATCATTCCGAGCAGGAAATCACGCGCGAACACATTCCAGCTTTTGGGGCTGGTCACCGTGGCGTTCAGGACCAGACGGTTGCGTACATCGTCCGAAGAGAGGGCCCGCTCGGCGCGAAAGTCATTGCTGACCTGCGGAACCAGGACAAAGCTCGGATTCGGGCCGTCATCAATCGATTTCGACCACGTATAGCTGATACCGTAAGAAAAATTCCGGGTCAGCCGTTTGTTCACGCTGACCAACAAACCGTCGTACTGAGAATCCCAGCGGGAAGTGGCTTCGAAGTAGATGGCGTAGTTGCACGCGCGAGTCCCCGGCGAACCTACGGGAGAATGGCACACGTTAGCGGGATCGACCACGAAATAGGTATTCTTCGGGCCAACGCGTCCCTGCGAATCATGCAACTGCGCCACGCCAGTGGGGTCGGGCTGGTTCACGTTAAAAAAGCTCCCGAGATGGACGCCGCGCACGTGAAGTCCGCTGACGCTGACGGTGGTGTCTTTGAATGGTTCGAATTCAACTGTAAGGTTTGCCTGGATACCATAAGGATTCTTGTGGTCCTGGACAAAGCGGACTACGGTGGCATCCCCGAAAAAGCCACACTGGGAAAGCGTCGTTTCCCCCTGGAAGCAAACATTAGGAAACGGAACCGCGTCGGGATAGGTACCTGTTGTCAAAAGGTTGCTCATTGCAAACGCCGTGATGCCTGGCAGGCTGGCGAAGGCAAAGAGCCGCGTATTTGCATCGAGAGAGTCCTCGAACGGGCGGCCGGGATACTTGCCCATCGTTCCGCCGCAGGAAGGCGCCTGGCACGCAAGCAGAGGTGCGGGGATCATACCATGAAAGAGTCCGAAGCCGGCGCGTACGACGACGTTCCTCTTTGTTCCGACGTTATAGGCCAATCCGAGTCGCGGATCAAAATTCTTCCACTGCGTGCTGAGCACGTTGCTAGGCCACGTTTCCCACTCCCAGCGCAGACCCCCATTCAGGGTGAGGCGGCTCGTAGCGCGCCACTTGTCCTGAATAAAAAGTCCGTCATACGAATGGTTGAGAGAACCTTTGGCCTCATTGCGAATGTCCGGGGTAAAGGAAGTGCCTTGGTAGACGGACGTATTGATTGTGGGCTCCGTGAAATTCGATGCCTTGTCAAAGCGCTCGAAGAAGATTACGAAGGGGTGCTGGCAGCCGGCCGGCCCCGGACCGCCGGGATCCCCGGCAGCTGAAACGCATTGCGGGTTAACCGCAGAGTCGTTGCCCAGGTACGCGCCGAGGTTCGCGAAATCGCCCTCAAAAGGATAGAAGAGAGGGAATGACTCTGTAGTCTTCACGAAACTATAGTTGCCGCCAAAACTTACGGTATGTCTATCGAAATTGCGTGTGACACTGTCCACCAGTTCAAAGCGCGACTCGCGGTAAAAGTCCGGATTCCCACGATTCACACCCGTTGTGAATGTATTCGAAAGTTCCAGATGAGGCTGCGTCGAAACAGTGGGAAAGTCAAACGAGCGCCGTGCATACTGCAAGCGAAGCTCGTTAATCAGTTTAGGACCAAACACCGAGACAAGCGTGCTGGCGATGGACTGGTCTCGATAAAAATTGTTCTTGAACGCTGATGGAAGGTCGAACCCGTCATTCAGTGGCGATTGGTTGAGCAAACGGCCATCGTTGATAAAGTAGCGCACAAATAGAGATTGATTGTCACTAAAGCGATGATCCACCCGTAGGAACCCGTTGTCGGTGTTGTTGGTGCGAAGTACGCCGCCAAGATCTGGCTCTGGGAAGAGGCCGTAAATTGCTTTTACCTCATTGATGGCATGAATGTTCCTCAGCACCGCGGAATTGTAGAAAGGAGACTCGCCTCGCCGCTGCCCCTCATAATTCGTAAAGATAAAGGTCTTGTCCTTTTGGATGGGCCCGCCCATAGCCACCCCGAATTGGTTCTGCCGCAATGCGTGCGCCCCTTTGGCTTGCAGGAGGTTGACGGCGTCAAGCGCGTCGTTCCGGAAATATTCGTAGGCGGTCCCATGCCAGTTATTGGTCCCGCTTTTGGTGATGATATTGACGATGCCGCCTACGGCTCGTCCAAATTCAGTGGAATAATCCGCGTTGATCACGCGAAATTCCTGAACCGATTCCTGCGGCGGAGTGCCCCGCTGAATTCCGGAGGCCGTGGAAATGTCGTCGGCCCCGTCCACTGCGATGAAGTTGTAATGGATGTTTTGCCCAGCAAAGGAGAGCTTGGTGACCGGCTCAACGATCACGTCCGTGCTGCCGGAAGTGGTAT
>Ga0137404_10003760_pt1 | contig 10127 bp, 9 predicted proteins | sample CZOMad2_1_16fung_FD_108285 | JGI IMG/M metagenome (GOLD analysis project Ga0137404, IMG submission 108285) | Vadose zone soil fungal communities from Angelo Coast Range Reserve, California, USA - CZOMad2_1_16fungal (Illumina Assembly) | ecosystem: Environmental > Terrestrial > Soil > Vadose zone... | reverse complement strand
TACAAGTTATTTCAGCATCCGGTATGTGACGGCGGAGATGGTAAAGGATTGCTTGAAGAGTGCTCTCGTTGCCGAAGTTAATCTGTCCAAAATGACCAAACAAGCTAATCCTGTTTCGCTTCCTTTTACTTCTTTTCAAAGTGTTTTTCTCCGGCTACTTTGATCGTATGCCGAGGGACATACTCGATCTCCCGATTATCAAAACAACGCAAGTCCTTTAACTCGACGAGAAACAGCGTCTCATAATCGCAATTATTTAGCATCGCCCTGAAGCTATTGATTATTGCTCCCGGATCTGAGATTTGAATCTCGACCTGTTCTCTGGGCTTGATGTTTTAGTGCGCTGTGTCGCTTGAACTGCGTTTTTCGGTGCTGTTCTGTCCAATAGGCCGGAAGAACAATTCTCTCATTTCATGGTCAAACTTGCGATCCGCCCATCTCTGATTGTATCTCCGCTTCAGCAGTCTGGCGACACTGTCCTTGGGATTTAGAAGAGCCTCAAACAACGTCTGTAGCGTCCCTTTGACTAAGCGAAGTCGGCTAAAACCCACACCTAATTCGGCTAGCCGTGTGGTGTGATAGTCCCAAAATGTGGTGTTGTGGTTTAACATGACACACTTGCCGAGGAATCTGTAATATTCGCATACGTGTCTATGAAGCCGAGCTTCATACTCCTCGGCGCTCAAATAATCCCGACCATAAGTGAGGAGGATGTTCAAAAAGCCTGGAAAGGATGTCTGCATGTTTCCGGACATCGCAGACATGGACCCCGGTCGCAATCTTGTGAAAGTGAGAACCTGATGGACGAAACCGAAATCGCAGTCTTTGAGAAGTTCAAAGCATACCTCGTCGTCCGCGTTCATGTGTGCTTCGTTATAGAAGAGGTCGCGACCCCTTACCAGGTCAGCCCGATAAAGAACAGAGTTTGCTGAACCGAACACGAATAAATCTCTGAGAAGATGCTCCCGGCAGATCTCGCGACCAGAGATCAGATGACTCGGGTAGGGAAGGCCGGTCCAACGAACTTGCGTTCCCTCCAGGGCGTAAGCGCCCACGATCCCGACAGATGGATGCTTCTCGGCGAGAGAAACCATTTTTTCCAAGCATTCCGGAAAGATCCAATCGTCTCCGAAGACAACCTTGCAATACCTGCTCGCCGGGGAAATGTAACGCAATGCAGCGTTGTGGTTCTCAAGGGCCCTCAAGAATCGCTTGTTCTCAATGACTCGGATACGCGGATCTTTCTCTGCAAATCTACGCGCGATCTCAGCGGAGCCATCTGAGCTGCAGTTATCAACGATGGTGTAATCCCAGTTGGGGTAGGTTTGAGCGAGAACACTTTCAATGCATTCCTCAAGGTGCTGCGCGTTGTTATATACCGGAGTCACAATGGACACCAGAGGAGTCGTCGTACTCATAGCGTGGGACAATTCCAAGTTCTTAGAATAAGGAGAGGACGGGCTGCTTGGTCGAACCATTCAATCAAACCTGGGCAGAAGTGAGGAGTACTCTGCGTTCCCGTGAATATGGCGCTACGACTGACCTTGGGATCGGAGTCGATGCATATGTCGGGTTGGCTGCGGGCTTCGGGGGACCGCGATTCTTGTCCAGCGGTTTGGGCAACTTCCTGGGATCGACGTCGATTACTAGTCCGCTAACGCATACGTCGCGCAAATTCGAGGGAGAGTGGTAGCCTACGTAACCAAGACCAACGACTGCGATTTTCACCTTTCGATTATGCACCGACGACAGCGACGCCGTTTTCCCTGGATGCACCGGTTCCGACGGAAAAAATAACAGCCTGGCATATAAATAAGCAGCGAACTCACTCACTACATCCTTAAGGCCTTGGCTGTAGTGCCACCATCGGTTTGCGGGATAATCCACGTTCGGCACGGCGATGACCCCGATTTGTACGTCCTTTCCGAACGCCTTTTTAAAAAGCAGGCGAGTGCGGCGCGCGTGTAGATCTTCGGTAACAACATCGATGCTAGATGCGGCCATATTGTGGTCGCGAAGCCAGTTCCGCAGTGCGACGGCCGATCCATACGTTCGGTCGCGGCCCATCACACGTGTAGGAACCATCTGGAGGCGTTCTTCTGGAAGACCACATTTTTTCAAAAGATCTGCGCCCACGCTGGCTGTGGTGTAGAAGTCATTAATGTATCCTCCGCTCCCGCCGACCGGGCCGCCCGTGGTGAAAACGCTTTGATAATGGTTACTTTGGAATTCCTTTACTGCTGCCTGAATCGCGTACTCGTGTATCCACCCTTCAACGACAAGGATATTCGCATTGACGCGATGGGTTATTGCAAGAAAAGGATATACGCCTTTGACAGCCAGAGCGCCAAGTAGCAACACAGCGGAGGCGAGGATCAGCCGGCCACGCCAGGACAGCGACCATCGCTCCTTTCGAACAAAAACGCCCCACATCGCTCGGGCCGGCATCGCTTTTGTCAATGGAACAGCAACGCTATTTTGCATTAAAGAAACTGACCCGGGTTTTCAATTCTCGCAGAATATCGAGGAGCGAAAATGCCACTCGCCGCATTGAAGGAACAACACAAATCAAGGTGATCCCAGCGAGTAAGCCCACTGGAGCGCAGACGACCAATTGCAGTAAGGGCGAGGAGTTCACGAGAAGGAGGCGCACTAACGACGTTACGCCGCAAACGACTATCCAAAGGGGAAGGTAGCGAAAAATTCCGCTCCACAGGTCGGCCGTGGTCACCGGGCCCTCCCGTCCCGCAAAATAATAAAGAATTGGCAACCCCATAAAGAGGCTAACAATGGAATAGACCATCGCGACTCCGGCGGGACCAAATGGCAGACCAGCCACGAAGGAAGCGACCGCGAGACCCGCACCCAGCGAGTTTACAAGTACCCAGTCTCTGCCTCCGCGGCCTTGACTGATGAACAACCAGCTGGCAGCTCTCGCGACCGGATGGGTCAACGCTGCCACTGTAAATGCAGCAAAAATAATGGCTGCCTTCTCCCATCTCGGTCCGAGGACAACCAGGGTTAAAGGACGAGAAAGTGCAAGCAATAAGCCGGTGGAGAGAAAACTTACCAGCGCCATGCTCTCGTACACTTTCAGGAAGGTACGGCGATAACGCTCTGGCTGCGTTTGCACTCGTGATAGAGCTGGCACGAACACGGAACTGATAGGATACAAAAACTGCTCCAGCGGGCGGTTCAGTAATTGGGCTGCCCTTGAATAGAGGCCCACTGCATCGGGGCCGTAAAAGCGGCCGACTAACAAGTTATCGGCTCCTTTTGCCAGAGCGTAAATGAAACCGCCACCGGCCATGCTGGTTCCGAAGCGCACGAGAGGCCCAGTTCCAGTGCCACGAGACGGGAGGTGTGGTCGCCACGGAATCACGCACCAGGTCAGCAGGACAACAGCCGCAACCGTGGCAACATTCGAAAAAACCAAAGCCCAGTAGCGGTATCCAAGCCAAGCCATGCCAATACCGACAACCACGCCAATTAGCATCGAGGTCACTTGAATGAACGCAAGCGCCTTGAATCGCATTTGTCGCTTTAACAGGGCTGAGTGCTGGACAGTCAAGCCGCCCAGGAAAAAGGTGCTGGACAAAATCAGCGTGATCACAACGAGACGTGGCTCCCGATAGAACCATGCCACCAGCGGTGAACTGATTGCGAGGACCAAAGCCGCCACACTGCTCAAGGCGACATTGATCCAAAATAAATTCGAGACTTGCGCCTGCGTGATGTGTTCTCGCTGGACCGTGGCCGTGGAAAGGCCCGCATCCATAAAGACAATCAGGTAGCCCATGACGGTAGTGACCATCGCGTACAGACCGAAATCCTTTGGCGCAAGCAGCCGTGCCAGCGCCATGATTGAGACAAGATTCAAGACCAATTGCACCCCCTGCGCGGCAACTGTGATAAACCCGCTGGAGATCGTTCGGCCCTTTAGGTCGTGCAAAAGATGATCGGTGCCAAGATACCTCTCGTTGGGATCAATTGCTTTACTCGAGCGATCTGATTCTCCTCGTTGCGGCTGATCCATATTCACCGAAACGACCCCGTCCTTGGGGGCGCTGAAACCATTATTAGTCATCATTTTTCTAATCTTCCCTGCCAGAAGCCGAATGGCTGAGGTGGATCATATTAGCAGACTGGCTGCCACGGCATCAATCAAATGCATTGAATGCCAGACTCTCGAACTAACCAGGCGTGTGAAGAATAATTTGATTGGGGCTTAAATAGCGCAAGACATGCCTTTTGACGAGGCCAAGCGTTTGCCGCACCGAGAGACCCTCGCCCAAACCGCGATACGCGAGACGTAGCGCTCCTACTCGCGTGCTATCATAGCAATCAACGTCATACTGACATTGTCGCTGCAGAGAAACTAATCGTTCATGTGCGACATCGTCGACGCGGCCGCTGATTTTCCAAGCTCGAATCCATTCACGGTAAATTGCTAGCAAATTGATAGCCAATCTACGCGCTTGCTCTCGGGTGGGGCGAGTCCTCGTCTGTTGTCCAAACCAGGCGTTGCCGCCGTGTTGCCGGTACATTACGAGAGGCTCATTTACTACTCGAATTCCACGGCTAACTAAAGCGCGAAACGGCAGCACCCAATCTTCCTGAATAACAGATGGGTCTATCGATCCAAACCTCGCAACCAGGTCTCTACTATGCCCCACCGCGCAGCCGAGCACATAACACTCCCCTTGTCGTATCGTTTCGCTAAGCGTGACCGGACGTGCTACTGGATCTGGCCACCCTCGTCTCATTTCCCGATCGTCCGGGTCTATCACAATAACCTCCGATACAACCAGATCGACGAGTGAAGGCGTGCGCCAGGCATCCACCAGGATTTCGACGCGCTCAGGCATAGAAATATCGTCACCCGACTGTATCACAATAAATTCGCCACTGGAAAGTTCCCACGCGCGATTGAGATTACCGGCCATCCCGGTGTTCTGGGAATGACGCTTCGAAATTACTCGATGCGGTCCGCGGTAGGCACGAATCTCTTCTTCTATAATTTCGAACGTGCCGTCAGGCGAACAATCATCTGAGATAATGATTTCGAGTGGCGTGTAGGTCTGTGCCAGAGCGCTTTTTACGGCTTTACGCACATAGCGTTCCTGCCGGTATGTTACCAGGCACAAGGATACCAGTGGTCGATCTGTTATCACTCTGGTGTGATCGCTGGACTCACTGCTCACCAAAACGCCTTAATATTACTCGATGCTTCAGTTGAAGTTTTCTCAGCCAGAACGCGTTTAAAAACCTGGTTTGCGGTCTCGTGAATCTCGCCAAATCTCATCATGGCGCTGACTGTAGCTTCGCAATTCCGCTTCGAATCTGTTAGGATAAAGCCACCCAAAAGGCGAAGCATGGTATATAGCTCGTCCGCCACCAGGACCATGCACCACAAGACCTTGCTTTTATGATAAATATTGCGTCGATGCAATCCATGTAACCTTACGTGTCCTCGGCCATGTGTGTAAGCGCGACGTCTCAGCCATGGTATTGTGCATCCTTCGCGGAGAATTCTATGGTATACCTCTGCGCCAGGATAATAAAGTATCTCGAAACCCTGCTCTCGGAGATTCATTACAAAAGCTGTTTCGTCTCCTTGGATGCGATTTTTAGGCTTTGGACCAAGTGTCTCGTCGAAAAATGGCACTTTCTGAAAGACAGTTTTCCGGACCCAGTAGTTCGGCCCGAACGGGCAATCCGGGGTTTTGTAAAAAGTCTCTCCATCAGCGTAATGGTGGCGCGGGAAGCCGAAAGCCATGATCCATTCTGGCGTTGCCCATTCCGGCTGTTTGTTATCCGGCCACACTACTTCCACCTTGCCACCGAAGACGGCAATGTCCGGCCACTTCCGTACCGAAGAAACGATTTCTTGCAGCCAATTTTGAGTTGGCGTCACGTCATCGTCTGTAAAGACCACGATATCTTTGAGCTCACATTCTCTTAAGGCCTTATTCAGCGCGCAATTCTTTCCCGGACGCGGCTCCTTCAAATACGAAAGAGGTAATTTCGCAGCGTATTCGGCGGCAATCTCATGCGTGTCATCGCTAGAATTGTTATCAATGACCACGATGTTGCAGTCGATTCCATCTCGGTCGATGCGAGTAAGCGCCTCCAATGTTTCACCCAACACTTTTGCCCTGTTGTAGGTAGGGATCAGAACCGTTATACCCAGCGTGTTCTCTGCCATAATTCCGTTTTTGAGTTAAATGTGAGAATTCCCAGAAAAAAATCCTTAGTATTTCACCATTTTCTTAGCTGGGTAACCCATCACTCCCGAAAGAATACATCATCCTGTCCCACGCTCTTAGAGCGGAAGACCTGAGGCAATTGTAGTAGAATTGCGTGTGCTTCGCAGCCCCAAAACCAAATAGCTTTTCAATCCACGCATATTTCCACGATGCCTTGGGGAGGGACAACTGGCCGCCCAGGCTCTCCGCAAGTTGTTGCGCTTCCTGCATCAGGTCGGGGCGATTTGGATAGAAATTGCGCAGCCACGTCTGCAGATAGGTCACGCAAGCCGCGCGAACCCGGTCGCTGTCTTCTAAGGCAAGCAGATATCCAATCTGGAGCTTCATTCCCAGGAGCTTCGCCTCTATTTTCTTGTCAGACAGCCCGATGCTGCTCACAGAGTCAGGGCCTGAAGCGCGATAGAAGACTCTGACACCTGGTACGAACTTGACGCCGTCACTCGACCGGATGACTCGAAAGAAGTACTCTCCATCATTATCTACCAGTAGCCGTTTGTCCCAGGGACCAGCGGCGCTGGTCAATTCCCGACTGACCAGCCACGTCGCTGTCTGCATATGGAGGTTACCTTCCCATTTTCTTAACAGCCATTCCAGAGGGTCGAGGTCACACCATAGAGCAGTCGGGATAAATCTCGCCTTCATTGGCCGATACAGGAAGTCTCCCCATTCGCAAGACATGAGCTTCAGTTTACTTTCGCACTTCTCCGCAGCTTCCATCTGCCTTTGGATTTTATCTGACGAGAGGAGGTCATCGGCGTCCAGCCATTGGATGTAATCTCCCTGGCAAAGCTGGAGTGCTTTGTTTCTCGCTGCCGATGCCCCCTGATTTTCCTGCGAAATGACAGCTACAGTCTTGGAGGCGAACCGCCGCGCGCTTGCGAGAGTTTGATCGCGAGATCCATCATCAACAATGATGATCTCCTTATTCGGCCACGTCTGATTGAGCGCGGACTTGATCGTCTCAGCGATCCAGCGCTCCGAATTATAAGCCGGTATTAGAATCGAAACTAGAGGCGCCATCGTGTCGAAGTGTTAAGTCGTCAAACCGCTGAATTGAATCGGACGGCTAACCCGAATTGGGCGTTTTCGGCGGTTAACTTTCAGAAATCAGGTGGAAGATAAGAGATTCGAATAAACAGCCATGGTTATCGCGGCCACTTTATCCCAGGAATATCGCTCATTGGCATGCTCCTTGATTTGCTTCCGCCGGTTTTCGAGGTCACCAAACAATTCGCTATTGAAGTAATTATCAATCTTACGGGCCAGATCGACTGAATCGCTTGGTTTGAAGATAAAGCCGGTCTCGCCTTCGATGATTTCTTCCTTCAAGGCCCCCACATCGGCGGCGATGGCAGGTAATCCAAAGCCGTAGCCCAGGAATAGCACTCCGCTCTGAAAGACATGCGTGTACGGCAAGATCAATACGTCGGCGGCTTTAAAATATAATTCTGTCAGCTCATCCGGAATATACTCGATCCTTGGAATGATTCGATCACGGAAGCCGCCACTCGCAATCACCTGCTGGACCTCCTTCCAGTACGTTTCGGATCCTTTGGGTCTGCCAGCGATAATTAGTCGATAACTTCGGTCTTGCGTCAGAAGAACGCCAAAAGCAGAGATTAAGCATTCCAGTCCTTTGTAAGGGGTGATGTTTCCAAAAAAGAGCAGGACCTTATCGCCGCTATTTACACCCGTTTGCCGTTTCGCCTCCTTGGTCGAGAGCGCAGTGTTAGGAACGGTATTATTAATTCCAAATGGAATAACGCTCACTTTGCTCATTGGAACGCGAAAGTCGCATACAAGTTCACTTCGCATCCTTTCGGTATGAACGAAGATGTGATCGCAGAAATTGTACTGAAATCTAAGCGAAAGTCGGTTTAAAAATGAATCGTTTGAATCACGTTTACGAGCATTCACATTATGGACGGTCAATGTGATTTTCTTTCCGAGCAGTCTGTAGTACAGCATTAACAGTGTGCGGTCGAAGAGCTCGAACTTATTGTTCCACAGTAAGTGAAACAGCTTTGGCTGCGCCGTTGCCGCATAACTAATAAGGTGAATATAATACTTTAATACTCGCCACGCTTTCAAAAGAGGGCTCGCATCGGCCCGTTGGTTCCCTCGCAAATTAAGAAAGGTCACACGAGAATTGTTGAGGACGGCCGGCACGCTCAACTCATCGCTGCCAATGAAATCAAGGAATATTCCTTGTGATGTGAGTGCGGCCGCGATGCCGAGAGCATAGGGCTTGTCTCCGCCGCCGGTAAGTAAGGCGACTCGGAGGGTTGGGGATTTAGTGTTCAGAGTTGACTGTTTGTCTGCCGTTCGCTGACCTCTGACTTCAGACATCTGATCTCCCACCGGGCTGTAAGTCCTACGGACCGGAATCTGACCTCGGTTTTTCGACCCGCTCGGCTCGACGTAGCCTCTTGACTCACCGTGACCTTCCGCAAAGGCTGGTTGGCGCAGGCCGCTGATCTTTAACATCGCCCTCATGTTGCAGTGTCAAGTGTTGCTGGCCTGGTCAGTTCCAGTTGCGTTAGTACAGCTGCTTCAACTTCCTCCACACTTATTGCGGTCGTCGCACGGCGATCCTCTCCCCGCTTGTAGAAGAATTCTTCCAAGAGAGGCGATACTATTTTTTTCTGAATCCCGTAATCATAAATTTCCCACGGGCTCGTGCAGGTAAAGAGAGTCACGCATCGCGTACGCGTCCCCAACGCCAGATGCATGGGCAGACTATCACCGCCAACGAGGCAGGAGTGGTTTCGGACATCAGACAGATGCTCGAGCAGCGATGGTCTTTTCGGCAGCACATTGACGATCAAGCCTTTATTCTCGAGCCGTTGTTGCAACTCAGCGTAGCGAGCCCATCTCTTCATTGGCCAAATAGGCCCGGCTTCGGCTGCTATGGCAACATCTCCCGATAGCCCTGTCTTGATCGGTTCCGGCAACAAATAAGGTTCACCCGCAAAATGCAACCCAAGACCGGCGAAGATCAGCTCCTGATAGGTCTGTCGGTTAAGCAGTTTGAGGCGATCAGCTTGCTGCCGGCCATGGGAACTAATCAGACTGAGGTCAAACCAGCACTTCGAGTTGTCGGTGTAACACAACTTCCCGGATGAATCTGCGTACGCGCCGAACTTCTCCGTTGGTCTGGCACTCTTCAAAAATAGGGCAACCTCTGGGGTGTCTTCCAGATTTATAGCTAGGTCGTAGGGAATGTCTAACGCTCGCGCTCGCTCTTCCCAGGAAAAATGGCGCAGATTATCTGCCAACCCTTCCAGGAACACAGCATTCTTCGCTGCCGTAATCCATGTCACCGAATCTTTTAGTAGGTGCAATAGCGGTGTGGTCCGGACAACATCTCCAGTAGCACCAAGTTTGATGATCAAAACGTTCATACTAGTTCAAAGCATCTTATGGTCATGAAGCACACGAAGCGGCGTATGCTAATTCAGTTCAATCAGTTTTCTTTGGATGATCTCCAGCGTAAGAATCTTGTGTATCTCACTCGTATAATTCCGATAGCCATTCACATGTCCCTCGATTATCTTTTCCAGAGAGTGTGCACGAAGGTACGGCCTCTGTAGCGTGACCGGATCAAGCAACATTTCCTTCAGGTAGGAAGACAGTTCATCGCGGTACCAAACACGAAAGTGGGCTACTTTGTGCCTCCCCAGGAACAGCTTTTCGAGGTGTAACGGAGCAAAGACATGATCGAGTCTTGCCATCCACTGCGGCATTCCGTAATCGTAGGCGTATTCCGCCTTAAAGGTGAACTCTTGATACTGATGGAGTGCCTGGCTGACACCCGGGACTGATCGGAGGGTAATACCACGATCAGTTCCAATCCGC
>Ga0137404_10003754_pt1 | contig 10133 bp, 11 predicted proteins | sample CZOMad2_1_16fung_FD_108285 | JGI IMG/M metagenome (GOLD analysis project Ga0137404, IMG submission 108285) | Vadose zone soil fungal communities from Angelo Coast Range Reserve, California, USA - CZOMad2_1_16fungal (Illumina Assembly) | ecosystem: Environmental > Terrestrial > Soil > Vadose... | reverse complement strand
GCCCTTGCCCGTCAATACGATAGGCCCGATTGTGGGTCTCACCCCAGGCTCGATCAGTATCGCCGTGGACCGTCTCGTCGCGAGGGGCTTGGTCAGCCGGGTCGAGAGCGCCGAAGACCGGCGCGTTCGGATCGTTACCCTCACCCCACGCGGAAAGGACCTTATTGTTTCAGCCTTCCGAAAACATTCCGGGCAGATGAAGAGAGTGTTCTCTGAACTGAGCCCCGAGGAGCTCCACGACCTCGAAGTGGCGCTTAAGAAGGTCGGCAAGCGCGCCGCCGCGTTGATGGACGACAGGGATTAGAGAAACGAAAGCAGCGTTCGCGAGAGGCTACGGCCTGAGCCCCCACAATTGCCTCGGGCGGCTGCTTTCTCCTGCGGTTGCCGATCTCGTAAAAGTCCAGGGGCATCACAGGATCGAGTGTAATCCTTACTTGCGATCCGGGAAGCCAGGATACCGAACGATGGAATGACTGCAAAAGCGTATGGCACGTTTATGGCATAGGTCGTGATCTCTGACGCACACTGATGCAGCGTCCCGTTTGGATCGCACTCGTTTTCGATGGCTCAATCCGAGCGACCGCGGCTAGGCTCCAAACGGTGCCCACGGAGGACTTGCTTGATCAATTCCTCGCCGAACCGCCTGGTCAATGGACCCGAGCGCAATAACATGCGGTAATAAAGCGCGCCAAAGATCGCGTCGTTCAGCAGTTCAGGTTCCGTCTCCGATCGCAACTCGCCTGCATTCTTGCCGCGCTGCAGATCCGCGATCGTAGCGTTCCGCCGGGGACTAACCCATCGGTCGAAGAACTCCTGAAGAATGGCTGGGTCGCTCTGGCCCTCTGCGATTAGCCCGGCCACAATCTTACCGAAAGGCCCGTTGAATGCATCGATCAACCGCCGCACTCGAAAGCGGAGGGACTCTTCCGCGGTCAGGATCGTCGGTGTCTCCAGGTTGGGAGCCATTCGCTCGCAGAGCATTGCCAACACCAAGGCGGCCTTAGTCTGCCACCATTTATAAAGCGTAGGTTTGCCGACCTTGGCACGCTTGGCTACCTCTTCCATGGTCAAGTCGCGGACCGACTTCTCCTGAAGCAGGGCATATACGGCATCCATGATGGCAATATGCGATGCCGCCATTTCGCTCGGCGGCCGGCCTTTTTGGCGACGAGATGAATGCTTCATAAAAGCTATATTAACAACACGTATCGTAAAGAGAATTGATTTTCTATGGGTTCTCCATGTAATATATAAAACGAAACGTAAAGTAAATTATAAATGTCGGCCCGTGTGGCCGATTGAATCATCCCAAAGACTCAAACCAAGCACGGAAAGGAGAATGCAATGAGCAATCAAATCCAGCCTTACGAGCCCCTAACCTCCCAAAACGCGGCTCTCGTCCTCGTCGATCATCAAGTAGGCCTCATGACGGGCGTTCGTGATTATTCGACCGGTGAACTGAAACACAATGTAGTGGCCCTGGCCAAAGCGGCGAAGGCGCTGAAGTTGCCGATCATCGTTACCACGACGGCGCGCGACAGCATGTGGGGGCCAACATTCCCCGAACTAGTGGAGGCGCTGCCGGGCATCGAGATCATCGACCGTTCATCGGTCAACGCGTTCGACGACGCGCGCGTGGCTCGGGCCATCGAGGCGACCGGCCGCAAGAAACTGATCTTCGCTGGCATCTCGCTCGAAGTTTGCGCGGCTTTTCCGGCCATGACAGCCGTCGGTAAGGGGTTCGACGCGTATGTGGCGGTCGACGCCTCGGGAACATTCAGCGAGACCAAGCGGCAAGTTGGGCTCCTACGCATGCTACAGGCGGGTGTTATTGTCTCCGACTATACAACCTTGATGGTGGAAATCCTCAAGGACAATGCGCGACCAGAAGCCGGCGAGGTTTACGGGGCCATGGACATGGCTTGGGCCAAGCTTGTCGGCCAGATCGCCCACGCTTTCCAAAAGTAAACGACCGCGGAAAAGTCATTCAGCTCCACAGCGTTCAAAGGCTATCTTTGCGCTCCCGACGATCACCGCATTGCAGCGTCGTCGTGCCTAGAAGGGCTTTTGAACGCGGTTACCCTTTGTGAACGATTGGGGGCGGGCAGCATCAGGTGCAGCGATTCGCAAGTACGATCTGTAAGCAATTTTTCCCGGCCAACTCAGGCTTAACTTCTGGATTGCCTAGAACGCCGGAGCCAAGTCCCGAGTTCTATTTGACTGGCCTGGAACCGGTGATGAGGATATCCACGAGTCTCTTGGCACTTTGCTGCCAGTCGGGACTGGATGACACGCTGGAAACGCCAATCAACGCCCGAAGCAGGTCGAATGGCTCGATATCTTTACGCATGTCGCCACTCTTGATTGCGCGCTTCACAAGCGCCTCGATCGCCCCCTGGATCTGAGCCCGGGAACCTTCATACAACTTCGAGGCTCCTCCGACGAATGTATTCAGCGCAGCGGCGATGATGTGCTTTGCCGCGATGTAATCCACGAACAACAACATCCAGGCTCGCAACGCATCGATCGGGGCCATGCTTTCAGCGAACTTCCGCTCGGCAGCTGCAAGCTTTTCTACTTCGGTCCGATAGACCGCCTCGATAAGCGTATCGCGTGTCGGGAAGTGGCGATAGAGAGTTCCCGCCCCAACACCTGCCTCTTTGGCGATGTCGTCCAGACTGGCATTTGCGCCATATCGCGTGAACGCCTGCTTCGCCACTTCCAGAATCCGCTCGCGATTACGTTGCGCATCGGTACGCGGCTTGCGCAGGACGGATTTTGTGCGGTTGGTAGCCATTTCAAAAATATTTGCAACCGGAGGACGTCTCCGAATATCTGATACCATAGATTCGGAGACACTCTCCGTTTTACTCGGAACCGCGAGGCCTGTCAATAGCAGTTCCCAGTAGCGTCTTCGTCTCCCAACTGCGGGAGGTTAGGAATATGAATCTACTCATCCAAAAGAGACCGCCGAAGGATGCCAATCTTGATTGTGCTGACTTTATGACGATGGCGGAGCGCGAGTTGGCGGCATTCTTCAGCGCTGTCACAGAGTTGTTCGGATCAGAGCAGGCGGAGCACTCAGCAGAGGACTGGCTGCGCGAGTTGATCGAGATCGATCGTCTGCCTGCTTCCACCAGCGAATGGAGATTGATCACGGCCAGGGTTTCGACTCGGCTTGCCAATCGCGTGAACGCTTCGTCCTTGTCGACCAAATTCATAAATGCTTAGGAGGAAAAGAACATGCGTGCATTTGTTACAGGAGCTACAGGTTTCATCGGTTCCGCAGTCGTCCAGGAACTGATCAAAGGTGGTCATCAGGTGCTCGGCCTTGCCCGCTCCGAGAAGGCGGCCAAAGAGCTTGTCTCAGCGGGAGCCGAGGTGCATCGCGGCTCGCTCGAAGATATTGAAAGCCTTCGCAGCGGAGCGGCGGCTGCCGATGGAGTGATCCATACCGCCTTTATCCACGATTTCTCAAACTATGGGCCCGCGGCGGAAGCGGATAGGCGCGCGATCGAGACGCTTGGCGCCGCGCTGGCCGCCTCTGATCGCCCGTTGATCGTCACTTCCGGGACCTTGCTCGCTCAACGCCAAGGTTCGCTCGCAACAGAAGAGGATGCGCCCAATCCCAATTTTCCTCGCAAGTCGGAGGAGGCGGCAGTGGCGCTGGCGGCACGCGGAGTGCGCGCATCTTTACTGCGGCTTCCTCCCTCGGTACACGGCAACGGTGATCACGGCTTCGTGCCACGCCTGATCAGCATTGCACGCGAGAAGGGCGTTTCTGCGTACATAGGGGATGGACTCAACCGCTGGCCTGCAGTGCATCGGCTGGATGCATCTCATCTCTACAGGCTCGCGCTTGAGAAAGGTGGCGCTGGAACGTGCTATCACGGCGTAGCAGACGAGGGCGTACCAGCTCGAGACATTGCTGATGTCATTGGCCGGCAGTTGAATGTACCGGTCGTTAGCAAATCTCGCGAGGAAGCCGCCGATCATTTTGGCTGGATCGCTCCCTTCTTTGGTATGGACGGGCCGGCTTCCAGCGCGCAAACGCAGCAACGGCTCGGATGGCGACCGGTTCAGCCTGGGCTCATTGCCGATCTGAACGCGGAGCATTATTTCGAACCTATCGTGGGTCACGTGTTATCACACAGCTAGCGCGTGAGTCATACATGAACGGCCAGCTGACCGTGTCAGCACAAGGAGATAGAAATGACGAACATACTTGAGGCAACCCCATTCGGGGCAACTTCGACGACCGATGAAGTATTGTCAGGCGTAAATCTGAAGGGCAAACGGATCCTGGTGACAGGCGTTTCGGCTGGACTCGGCGTGGAAACGGCGCGGTCCCTGGTCGCCCACGGCGCTCACGTTGTAGGCGCGGCACGGGATTTGAAAAAGGCCACGGCTGCAACCGAACAAGTAAGAAAGGACGCTGCCGCCAACGATGGAAGCTTCGAACTGGTAGAACTCGACCTGGCCGACCTGAAGAGCGTGCGTGCCTGCGCCGACGCACTGCTGGCAAGAGGTCAATCGTTCGACGTTGTCATCGCCAATGCAGGAGTGATGGCCACGCCGTTCGGCCACACAGCTGACGGCTTCGAAACGCAGTTCGGGACGAATCACCTCGGCCACTTTGTCCTAGTCAACCGGATTGCGTCGCTTCTCCGGGATGGCGGGCGGCTGATCAACTTGTCTTCCGCCGGTCATCGCTATTCGAACGTGGACCTCGAGGATCCCAACTTTGAGCGCACGCCTTATGAACCTTTCGTCGCTTATGGCAGATCGAAAACGGCCAATATCCTCTTCGCTCTCGCATTCGACAGACGCCATAGGGATCGCGGCGTGCGCGCTGCGGCTGTCCATCCGGGGGGCATACGGACCGAGTTGGGTCGTTACGCGGAGCCCGGCCGGATCGAAAAAGTAATCGACGAAATCAATCGCCAGCTCGCCGCACAGGGTAAGGGCCCTTTCCAATGGAAGTCCATCCCCCAGGGAGCCGCGACTTCGGTGTGGGCGGCTGTCGCTGCTCGGGCTGACGAGATCGGTGGGCAATATTGCGAGAATTGCCACGTAGGCCATATCGTGACCGACGACGCGTCGATTACCGTCGTCAGCGAAGGGGTACGCGGATATGCAATCGACCCAAACAATGCGGAGGCGCTCTGGAAAAAGAGCGAAGAACTCGTGGGAGAGTCTTTTTAGCTCGCCTCACTAACAAATAATAAGAAGGATCAGGAGGAACGAAATGTTGCAACAGATAAACCTGGCCGACAGCTTCACTGTGCCTGGCACATCGCTGAGAGTGAATCGTATGGGCTACGGTGCAATGCAACTCGCTGGCCCGCAGGTGTTCGGACCGCCGCGTGACGTTGACACCGCGATCGCTGTTTTGCGAGAAGCGGTAGAGTCCGGCGTGAACCATATTGATACCAGCGACTACTACGGCCCGCACGTGACCAATCAGATCCTCAAGCGCGCACTCCATCCTTATCCCGATGGTCTGGTGATTGTTACGAAACTGGGCGCTCGTCGCGGTTCAGACAAGTCCTGGATTCACGCTCTTTCCCGCCAGGAGCTGATCGACGGCGCCCACGACAACTTGAGAAATCTTGGCCTCGACGCTCTCGACGTCGTGAACCTTCGCGTTGGTGGGGTGATGGAACCGTCGGAGGGATCGATCGAAGAACCGCTGACCGTGCTGGCTGAACTGAAGCATGACGGGCTCATCCGCCATATCGGTCTGAGCAACGTTAGTCCCAAGCAGTTGGCCGAGGCACAGAGCATTACCGAGATAGTTTGCGTGCAGAATTTTTACAACGTGGCACGCAGAGACGACGATGCTTTCATCGATGACCTTGCGGCGCAAGGGATAGCTTACGTTCCGTTTTTCCCGCTGGGAGGGTTCACTCCACTGCAGTCGTCGGTGCTCGACGCAGCAGCTGCGTCATTGCAGGTTACGCCGATGCAGCTTGCCCTTGCGTGGCTTCTTCAACGCTCGCCCAATATCCTGCTGATTCCGGGAACATCTTCGCTCGAACATCTTCGCGAAAATCTCAAAGCTTCCACGCTTCAGATTCCTTCTAAAGTGCTTGGTGAACTCGACTCAATCGGCAGAGGGTCTGGGTGATATGGAGGTGTTGTGGCAATCGAAGGTAAAGTGGTGGTCGTCACCGTGAATTCACCGGCTTCCCCGACTTTTTCTGGCAGGAGACGGAGAGCGCGCAAGCTCCCATCGGAGGGCTTGCCCTTGTCCGCGATGTGAGGAAGAGCGGCGCGTACAAGGTTGATCCCCACATCATCGGGCAGTCCGGGACGTCCGAGGGGCGTCATAACAATTTGCCAACTTCTTTCGTTTCCGAATGGAATGTCATTAGAATGTGCGCAAGGGGAATCCGAATAATGCTAGACGTAGACCCCAAGGAACCGCAGCCAGAGCGCATCGAGCACACTGATACACAGCTACGTCAGGAGCGAGAAGAGCTGCGGCGAATTGTCGACCTTATTCCCCAGCAAATCGTCGTATTGAATCTAGAGGGGAAAGCAATATACGCGAACCGTGTGTCGATGGAGTACACAGGACTGTCTCTTGAGGAAGTGCGCGCCGATGATTTTCGCGATCGCGTATTCCATCCGGAGGACATTCAGAGGCTCCGAGAACAACGCCAGAAAGCGCTCGCTGGCACCATTCCTTTCGAATTCGAGCAACGTGGTTTAGGAAAGAACGGCAAATATCGCTGGTTCCTGATCCGCTATAACCCTTTTTTTGGCGAGAACGGAAAGGTGATTCGCTGGTATGCAACCGCCACTGACATTGAGGATAGAAAGCAAACGCAGGAAGCTCTCAGAAATGCGCTCGACCAGGTCCAAAAATCCGAAGCCAAACTTCGGCAGGTGATCGATACCATCCCGACACTGGTCTGGTGCGACCTGCCGGATGGTCCAAACGAGTTCCTGAACAAACGATGGCATGAGTACACGGGCCTCTCCCCGGAAGAATCGCATGGTTGGGGATGGCAAGCCGCCTTCCATCCGGAGGACATACTGCCGTTAATGGAAAAATGGCGAGAGCTATTGGTCTCGGGAGAACCAGGCGAGATCGAGGCGCGTCTTCGTCGCCACGATGGCGTTTATCGGTGGTTTCTTATTCGCGTCGAGCCGTTCCGCGACGAAAGCGGCAAACTTGTCAGGTGGTACGGAACCAGCACGGATATAGAGGACCGCAAGCAGGCAGAACAAAAGCTGAGGCAGGATGAGCGGGAGCTTCGCCAACTCATAGATTTCCTTCCTCAGCATGTTCTTGTCCTGGACGCAGAGGGGACTCTGGTGCAAGCAAACCAGACAACGCTCGACTATAGCGGCCACACGCTGGACGAGATGAGGGGTGCAGGGACTCAGGAGCGAATCAAGAGGGACCTTCATCCGGATGACGCCGAGAGAGTTGCAAACGAACGACGCAACGGCATTTCAAAGGGAGTTCCTTTTGAAATTGAAAAGCGCGTGCTGGGCAGAGATGGCCAGTTTCGCTGGTTTCTGTTTCGCTACAAGCCAGTCCTCAATGAAGATGGCCGCATCATTCGCTGGTTCGCCACGGCTACGGACATTGATGATCGCAAGCAAGCCGAATACCGGATGAGCAATGAAAACCTGGCGCTGCGCGAAGAGATGGATCGTTCGTCGATGTTCGAGGACGTTGTCGGATCTTCGGAAGCGCTGCGTAAGGTGCTGCGCCAGGTCGACAAGGTGGCCGCTTCCGACTCCACCGTTTTGATTCTGGGCGAAACCGGTACTGGCAAGGAATTAATAGCTCGCGCCATCCACAAGCGATCCAGGCGTGCGGAACGAGCATTCATCGGCGTGAATTGCGCCGCCATCCCGCCTTCTTTGATTGCGTCGGAACTCTTCGGTCACGAAAAAGGTGCTTTTACGGGTGCGACGCAACGCCGCATGGGACGCTTTGAATCAGTCAACGGAGGTACGATCTTTCTCGACGAAGTCGGCGACTTACCTGCGGAAATCCAAATTGCACTATTGCGAGTGCTGCAAGAACGTGAAATCGAACGCGTTGGCAGCAGCCGGCCAATTCCGGTCGACGTGAGAGTGGTTGCAGCCACGCATCGCGATTTGAACGCGCTTGTTGCCGAAGGCAAGTTCCGCCAGGATCTGCTGTACCGGTTGAATGTCGTGCCTATTCAGATGCCGCCGTTGCGCGAACGAGTCGCTGATATTCCCTTGCTGGTTGAGTACTTCATCGATCGCTTTGGAAAAAGGGCGGGGAAGAAGTTCAGAACCATCGACAAGAAATTCCTAAAAGTGTTCCAGGCATATGGCTGGCCAGGGAATGTCCGTGAACTGCAAAACATAATCGAGCGCGCCGTGATCCTCAGCGACGATGACACCCTGGCCGTGGACGAGACATGGCTGAAGTGGGAACCAGCCCAAAACCCGGTGCGGCCCCGTGCGCTCGATATCGCCCTCGGGAGGCAGGAGAAGGAAATGATTGAAGCGGCGCTGGCAGAAACCCAGGGCCGAATTTCTGGGCCCGCAGGTGCGGCCGCTAAACTCGGTTTGCCGGCCCGGACCCTCGACTCCAAAATCAAGCGTTTGAAAATTAACAAACATCGATTCAAAGCCCCACAAGCTGACTGATCGGCTGTTGAACACCGCCTATCCGATCGCGTCATACCACTCACTTTAGAAGCTCGAGAAAAAAGGGCAAAGCCTTCGGATCAACGAAGTATTCGTAATTGCCAGGCACCCCACGCCACTCCAATACACGTGCTTGCTCCATCGCGGTTGCCTTCTTTGCGTTGCGCGTGAGCGAAGACAGCACACCAGCGAGCCGCTGGCCCCTGTAGCCCATGTACGCCTCCACGTCCGCATATGGTGCTGCTCCACCGCGCTGCACAAGAAACTGCAACAGCTTGTGCTGGTCGCCATAGAGCAGATCGACAAAAGTGCGAGCTGACTGCTTTGTCCAAACAACAATCTCAACCTTAGTGCCAGTGTCGACTGGAGCTGACCCATTCTCGTACGCCTTGCCAATGTTCATGACTTCCTGCTCGGTGCCCTCATAGGTCATGACTCGCCCGTCGCCCAAGGGTACTGTTAACTTTACCATATGTACTTCTCATTTACTTAATAAAGCTACACAATGAAGCACAATGCTGTCAAGTTAAACATCAAGCTTGCACCCATCCCGCTGAACGCCCTTCCTCATCACACAGGAATTCCTGAAATTTAAGGACTGCCAACAACTCTAACTTCCATCCCTGCAAGGAATTGCGAACGGCCTGGTTATTGCAACGTTAGTCTGTTCTTCAGAACAGAGATCCAATGCTGAAGATCAGACAGGTTGCTGGCGAGCGCGGAATACGAATTTGCCTGAGCGGGCAGCTGCGATCTGAGCACCTTGATCAGTTGAAGTCTGAGGTCGAAGGTGGCGGAGCACGCGTCACGTTGGATCTCGAGGAACTCGATCTCGTGGATATCGAAGGTGTTCGTTTTCTCAACGCGTGTGAGTCGGCAGGCGTTTCCATCCTGCACTGTTCGCCTTACATCAGGGAATGGATGCTGCAGGAGCGAGGTAGGCCGAACGAGCAGCTAGAGCCGTAACAAGGACGAATCATTCCAAGGAAGCACGTATATCTGTTGGAAGCCCGTCGTGGTCAAAGCAAGGAGCGCGAAATATGTCTAAGGCCAAGTCAGCGCCGCACGTGCAGGTCATTGAGGAAACGCCTGCGTACTGGAGGGTCGTGTTCGATTACCCGCCTTTCAACATCGTAGACGCCACTATATTCGAAGGTCTCCAGGATCTGCTCGCGCGAATGGACGCCAGCCCGAGCCTGCGGGTCGTCGCATTCGAAAGCGCGAATCCTGACTTCTACCTTGCCCACTTTGATTTAACCGGCAAGATAGGGGACATCATGACTGCTGTCGGGGCTTCGGGCCTCCCGATCCTGCTGGATACGTTCGTGCGTCTCACCAAGTCCCCGGTGGCCAGCATCGCAAAGATCCGAGGCTGCGTCCGGGGCGTGAGCAGCGAGTTCGTTCTCGCCTGCGACATGCGCTTCGCGTCGCGCGAGAATACGCGACTGGGCCAACCCGAAGTCGGGGTGGGATTGCATCCGGGC
>Ga0137404_10003750_pt1 | contig 10140 bp, 8 predicted proteins | sample CZOMad2_1_16fung_FD_108285 | JGI IMG/M metagenome (GOLD analysis project Ga0137404, IMG submission 108285) | Vadose zone soil fungal communities from Angelo Coast Range Reserve, California, USA - CZOMad2_1_16fungal (Illumina Assembly) | ecosystem: Environmental > Terrestrial > Soil > Vadose zone... | reverse complement strand
GCCGAAGATGAAGAGGACGAGCATGTTGAACAGGATGTGCGGAATGCCGGCGTGGAGGAACATGTACGTGACGAACGTCCAGGGGCGCTCCCACGCATGCGCCGGCGCAAACGCGAACGCATCGGCAAAGCTCGCGGAAGTCAGCAACGTGTTCTGGATCAGGAACACGAGCAGGTTGGCGACGAGCAGTCGTCGCACCCATGGAGTCAAACCGTACATGCGCTGCGGGCCCATCTAGTCTCCTACGTGTCCTTTAGGGCGTCTGGTTTTTATCCCCCCTATCCGGCCCTGTTGTTCCGGGCCAGGCTTGCGATACGCTCACACAGCTCGGGAAAGGGGATGCCTGCCGCCTGCGCGGCCTGAGGGAACAGACTGGTGCGGGTCATTCCCGGCAGGGAATTCGCTTCCAGACAGAAGATGTCTCCCTCGGGACTCACCCGGAAGTCGATCCGTGAGTAACCGCTGAGCTTCAAGGCGCGGTGCGCCATCAGCGCATACTCCTGCAATTGTCGGGCGAGTACGGTGTCGATCCGGGCGGGAAAAGTCTCCTCCGACATCCCGGGTGTGTACTTGGTCTCATAGTCGAACAACTCGTGCTTCGGAACGATCTGTCCCACGGGTAGCGGGACGTCGCCGAGCACGCCCACCGTCAATTCCTTCCCCGCGATGAATTGCTCCGCCATGACTTCATCGTCGTAGCGCGCCGCCAGCGTGACGGCATCGGCCAAGTCCTGGGCCTTCTTCACCAGCGTGAGGCCGACCGAGGAGCCCTGCTTGGAAGGCTTGACGATCACCGGCCAGCCGAGGCCCGTGCTCACGTCGTCGGAGCCTACAGGCGCCATAAACCACGCGGGGACGGGCACGCCGGCGGCCCGAAACAGGCGCTTGGACAAGTCTTTGTCCATCGCCAGCGCGCTTGCCAGCGGCCCGCTGCCCGTGTAGGGCACGCCGATCACGTCCAGCACGGCTTGCAGCGTGCCCCCTTCCAGGGGGCCACCGTGCACCGCGAGAAAGAGCACCTCGGCGTTCCGTACGGGCTCGAGCTCCGCGAGCCCCTCCGACAGCATGCGCCGCTCACGCTCGACGAGGGCGTCCACGCTCGGCGGCGTCAGGCCGACCGCTCCTCCCAGCAACTCGCGCTCGGCGGGCTCGTCCAGGACGCCACCGGCGAGATCGACCACCTGGACCTGATGCTTGCGGGCGCCTCCCCGCAGCGCGGCCACGATCTGGGATGCGCTCGCGAACGCGACGGCGCGCTCCGACGTCGCGCCCCCCGTGAGCACCGTGATCCGCATCAGCGGATGCCCGCCAGCTGATGCAGCAGGTCGTAGCGCGTCACGATGCCAACGACCTTGCCGTTGCGACGGACCAATGCCGCCGGCGTCGTGCGCGAGAGCAGCGTGGTCAGGAGCGCGACCGGCGACTCACCGTCGACGACTGGGAACGGCGGGTCCATGACGTCCCGCACGGCGCTGTCGAGGATCTTTGGCTGTCCGATGGCGCGGGCCATCAGCGCTTGTTCGGAGATGGCGCCGACCCCGTCATCGCCGTCCAGTACCGGCAGCTGCGACACGTTGTACGTCGACATCAGATTGAGCGCCTGGCGGACCGAGGCCTCCGGGGCCACATGAATCAGCGGCGGCGCGTCGCTGTTTTTGGCGGCGATCAGCCGGCCCACGGTCGGCCGCTCATCGTCGATGAGCTGGTTCTCGCGCAGCCACTCTTCGTTGTAGACCTTGCTGAGATAGCGCTCGCCCGTGTCGGCCAGGACGGTCACGACCAGCGCCTTGGGATCGTCGAGCCGGCGCGCCACGTCCAGCGCCGCCACGAGGTTTACGCCGGTCGAGCCGCCCACGAATAGCCCTTCTTCCTTCGACAGGCGGCGGGCCATCTGCATGGCGTCCTTGTCGCTCACGACCACCCATTCGTCGATCACATCCCAGTGCAGCGACGTGGGAATCTTGTCGCCGCCGATGCCTTCGACCTTGTAGGGCTCGCCATCGGTCTGCTTACGGGTCTTGGCGTAGTCGGTGTAAATCGATCCCGCGGGATCGCCCGCGACCACACGGATCTTGGGATTCTTCTCTTTCAGGTATTTGCCCGCGCCGCTCACCGTGCCGCCCGTGCCGGGCGCGCAAACGAAATGCGTGACCTTGCCCTCGGTCTGCTCCCAGAGCTCCGGTCCCGTCGTGTGATAGTGCACCTCGGGATTCACGGGGTTGTAGTGCTGGTCCGCGAAGATGGCGTTCTCGTGCGCTGCGGCGATGGCGCGGCCTTTCATGATGTAGTTGTCGGGGTGATCGGGGGGCACCGCGGTTGGGGTGATGATGACCTCGGCGCCGAGGGCGCGCAGCAGCCGCGCCTTTTCCTGCGACATCTTGTCGGGCATGGTGAAGATGCACCGATAGCCCTTCACCGCCGCGGCGATCGCCAGTCCAACTCCCGTATTGCCCGAGGTCGCTTCGACGATCAGGCCCCCGGGCTTGAGTTTACCCGCGCGCTCGGCCGCCTCGATCATCGCCAGACCGATGCGATCCTTGACCGATCCGCCGGGGTTGAAGAACTCCGCCTTGCCGAAGACCGGCGTGCGGATCCCACGCGTGACCTTGTTGATCCGAATCAGCGGGGTCCAGCCGATCGTCTCGAGGACGTTGGCGTACGGCTTAATGTGCTGTGGCACTCGTGTCCGTGCGCGCCTTGGTCGTGTCCGGTGGCGTCGAATCGGAACGCGCCGGGACAGGGACAGGCACCGGAACCGGGGCGGGGGCGGGAATCCTAGTTGTGTCCGCGCGCGTGGTGTCGCGTACGACCGGCGGGCGGGGTCTCGGTCGAGCGGGCGGCGGCGCGGCTGCCGGTGGAGGCGTCGGCGTGGCAGTCTGCGGCAGCGTCGCCGTCCCTGTGCGCGTCGTGCCTACCTGACGAAACTCGACCGGCTGGAGAAACGCGGTTGCCACCGCCACACCATGCCGCTTCGCCGGCGCAAACCGTAGCGCGGCCGAGCCGGCCAGCGCGGCGGAATCGAGCGCGACGTAGCCGCTCGGCTCTGCGACGCGAGTGGATTCCGGGATCAGCTTGCCGGTCGAGTCCACGAACAGCCGCAGCGTCACGTCCCCCTCGACCTTCTGGTCGAACTGCCGTGGGGGATACGCGATCGGCATGTCGGGATTGAGCGCGACGGGCGCTTCTGACTCGGGCGGCGCGGCCTGGCTCGTCTGGCCGCCGGACTGGGATCCGCCGCGGCACGCAGTCAGCATACACGCGACGAGCAAGATCGATCGCACGTCAGGAGCCTCCATCTTTCCGGCGCTTCTGCCACGCCGCGAGTCGATTCAAGGCATCGAGCGGCGACAGCGCGTTGACGTCGAGCCCGTCGAGCTCGAGCAGCAGGGGATCGGAGCTCGGGGTTCGGCCCTTGCCGAATAAGCCGAGCTGTGTTGCATCGAGTGGTGCTGGAGCCGGTTGCTTTGCGACGTGATGCCCGGCTTCGAGCAGCTTGAGCACCTGCCAGGCGCGCGTGACGACGGGGGCGGGAAGTCCCGCGAGCCGGCCTACGTGAATTCCGTAGGAGCGGTCGGCACCGCCAGGCTCGAGCCGGTGCAGGAACACGATTTCCTCGCCCACCTCCCGCACCGCCACGTTGAAGTTGCGGGCGTGCTCCAGCTCCTCGGTGAGCTGTGTCAGCTCGTGATAGTGCGTCGCAAAGATCGTCTTGCACCCGATGCTGTTGTGCAGGCACTCGGTGACCGCCCACGCGATCGCCACGCCGTCGTACGTCGACGTGCCACGTCCGATCTCATCGAGCAGCACCAGGCTGCGACTGGTCGCGGCGTGCAGAATGGCGCTCGTCTCGCTCATCTCGACCATGAACGTCGACTGCCCGCGCACCAGGTTGTCGGATGCGCCGACGCGCGTGAAGAGACGATCCACCACGCCGATCGTCGCACGGCGACAGGGCACGAAGGACCCGATCTGCGCGAGCACCACGCAGAGCCCGACCTGGCGGAGCAGCGTGGACTTGCCGGCCATGTTGGGGCCGGTAAGCAGGACGATGCGACCAGATGCGTCGAGCGTCACGTCGTTGGGAATGAACGCTTCGCGCGCCATCATCCGCTCGACGACCGGATGGCGGCTTCCCTCGAGCTGCAACGCGAACTCGCTCGTCACTGCCGGCCGCACGTACCGCTCGCGCTCGGCGACGTCGGCCAGCGCGGACCAGACGTCGAGACGCGCCAGGTGGCCCGCGGTCGCCTGGACCCTCGCGATCACTTCCCCGACGCGGCGCCGCAGCTGGTCCAGCACCTCGGCCTCGCGCGCGGCGATGCGCTCCTCGGCGCCGAGGACTTTCGCTTCGTACTCCTTCAGTTCGGGCGTGACGTAGCGCTCCGCCCCGGTGAGCGTTTGGCGCCGCTCGTAATCGGATGGAATGCGCTCGCGATGCGTGTGCGTGACTTCGATGTAGTAGCCGAAGACTTTATTGAAGCCGACCTTGAGCGATGCAATGCCGGTCCGCTCCCGCTCGCGCGATTGCAGCGCCGCGATGTACTGCTTGCCGCCGTCGCGCGCGGCCTTCAAGTCGTCGAGATCGCGATCGTACCCCGGTCTGATCGCGTCGCCGTCGTCGAGCTGTGCCGGCGGGTGCTCGACGAACGCGCGCGACAACTCTTCGCCGATATCGGTGAGCAGATCGAGCTCGTGCGCGCTCGCCTCGAGCAGGGCGGACCGCTCTCGGCCGTCGAACCCGCCGACGGCGCCCGCCACGTCCGGCAGCCGCAGGATCGAATCGCGCAGGGCGCCCATCTCGCGCGGCGTGGCTCGCCCCAGTGCCGCGCGTCCCGCCAGGCGCTCGAGATCGCGCACGCCGTCGAGGGCCTCGCGCAGCCGCTCGCGGCCGCGGCTGTCACCGACCAGCACCGCGACCGCGTCGAGTCGTGCGTTGATGGCCGCCGGGTCGACGAGCGGCGCCAGCAGCCAGCGGCGCAGCAGCCGGCCGCCCATCGGCGTGAGGGTGCGGTCGATGACCCCGAGCAAGGTGGCGGCTTCCGCGTCCGCCCCCCCGGCGGAGCGGAGCGGCTCGACGAGCTCGAGATTGCGCCGCGTCATCTCATCCAGCGGCAGGACGTCACCGCGCCGCACGATGGTGGGGCGCGCCAGATGGGGCAGTCCGCCGGGCTTCAACTCGCGCGCGTAGCGCAGCAACGCGCCGGCGGCGCCAATAGCCGGCCCGTCGTCCGCGCCGACGCCAAGCCCATCGAGCGAGGCGATACCGTAGGTGCGCGTCAGGTCTTCGCGCGCGAGCTCGGGATCGAATTCCCAGGCTTCGCGCATCGTGACCGTCGCCCCAGGCGAGGTAATCGCCGTTTCCGCGGGCAACACGAGCTCCCGCGCCTCGTAGCGGACGATGGCGGAGTCGATCTCCGAAGTGGGCACGACTTCGAGAATCAGCTCGCCGGTGGTGATGTCGAGGGTAGCGAGCCCAGCGGCCGTGCCGCGGGGATCCACCGCCACAACGTAGTTATTACGATTCCGAACCAGCCAGTCGTCCGTCAGCACGGTGCCCGGCGTCACCGTCTCGACCACCGCCCGTCGAACGACGCCTTTGGCCAGCTTGGGATCTTCGATCTGCTCACAGATCGCGACGCGGTGCCCCTTGGCAATGAGCCGCCGCAGGTACTCGGTGGCTGCTTTCACGGGGACACCGGCGAGGGGGATCTCTGCCGCGCCGCCGTTGTTGCGAGAGGTCAGGGTCAGCCCGAGCTCGCGCGAGGCGAGCTTGGCGTCGTCCTCGAACATCTCGTAGAAGTCGCCCATCCGGAAAAACAGAATGGTCTGAGGGTGGCGGGCCTTGATGTCACGATACTGCTGCATAAGTGGTGTCTCGGTCACTGCCGTCACGGCTCGTCCACCACGAAGGGCTGCCCGCCGACTCTTTGCTTCAGACGCGCCTGCGCGCGTTGTGCTTCCTCGCGGGTGGCGTAACGGCCCACGCGGACCTTGAAGAAGCCGGCGGAGTCCCGCACGACGCGCGCCTCGAAGCCCATCACCTTGAGACGTGTGAGCATTTCGTCGACCTGCGCGGCGCTCTTTACGGCGAGAACCTGTACCCCGTACGCATGCGACGCGGGCGGCGTAGGAGTCTTCGCTCCGGTGTCGGACGCCGGTGTCGTGGTTGCCGTCGTGGTCGATGGGGCACTGCAGCGCGCCGCATAGAAGCTCACTTGATTCTTGAATTCGACATCCTGCGTCGTGTCTTGGCGCGTGTTTTGGATCAGCTCGCAGCCGCGTGTCTCGTTCTTGAGGTCGAAGTAGGCGCGCGCGCCCCAAAAGTTGGCGCGCGGGCGCAGGGGCGAATCGGGGTAATCACGATTCAATCGTTCAGCGGCCTGGGCGGTCTGTACCGGGTCGTGTTGGGCGAAGTAAAGCTGGGTCAGCAGCAGGAGCGCATCGTCGGCCCAGGGGCTCGCGCCGTATTCGACGACGATCCGGTTGAGATTGCTCGAAACTGTTTGCGCGTTGGGCGCGATCTTCGCCGCCGCCAGGAGTGCCTGCGGAAATACCGAGTCGCCCGGGGTCAGCGTAGCGAGCAGCCGGCGCACGATCGCGCGGCCGGAATCGACTTGGCCAGACTGAGCCAAACGGAGCGCCTCGATCAGGCGAGTGTCGGTCTGGGCGGAAAGAGGGAATGTTGGAATGATGGAAAGGAGCACGACAAACATTCCCACATTCCATCGTTCCATCATTCCGAGTTTCAAGCCGCCTCCCGTTTCGTCACCGCAAATCCCAGCACAAGCTGCGTCACGATCCCTCGATCATCCGACACGGTCGCGGTCTTCAATGCGTTGTCGGCCGCGAGCGCCGCGCGGAGAGCCCGGCCCAGCTCGCGGGCGGTCCAGAAGCCGCTCCAGGCGGTCCACCGCGCCGCTTCCTCTTTATAGCTGCGCATACCATACGGCCGGACGCTTTGCAGGTGGCGGTAGATCGTGTCCGGCACGCGTGCCGCCGGGACACCCCGGTCGCGCTCGGCTCGTGCGAGTGCGGTACCCACCAGGTGCGTGCCGAGCAGTGACAGGATCTTGACGCCGCTCATGCCTGCCTGCTCGAGCACCGGTTCCACGAGCTGCGCCGCGCGCGCCGCACGCCGCTGGAGCGCGGCCTCCACCAGGTCGAACACCGTTTCGTCGCGACGCACGCCCACCAGGTTGGACACGTCGTCGGCCGTAACCGGCCGGCCCCCCACCCCCCCCAGAGACGCCAGCTTTTCGAGCTCGCGGCTGAGCGTGCTCAGATCGCTGCCGACCGCCTTGAGGAGCAGCTCGGTCGCGTCCGGCGTCAGCGTGACCCCCAACGTCGTCGCGCGGTGTTGCAGCCAGCGAGGCACGCGCTCGGCTGCGAGCGCGTCCACCGCCACGGCGGCCGACGCACGGACAAAATCGGCATCGGCCTCTTCACCCGCTGCGACGACGAGCACAAGCACAGTGGTCGGATTGGGTGATGCCAGGTAGCGCACGACCTCGTCGCGGAGTTTGGTCTTTCGTTTTCCCACCTGCTCCACACCCCGAATCACCACGGCACGCCGTTCGGCCATCATGGGAGGCGTATTCACCAGTGCGTGAAACGATTCCGGCGTCAGGTCTGGGGCGAAACGGACGTCCAGATTGAAATCCCGGCTCGATCCCACGGCCGAATCCACGAGCGCGCGGATGGCCTCGTCCTTGAGGACATCTTCGTCACCGTGCAACAAGTAGACAGGTTCGGGGACGGGAGCGCCCTTCTTGAGACTGCGAAGGAGCGCATCGAGGGTGAGCGCCGCCATCCAGCGAAGTTAGCCGAACAGCTGCTTTAGCGCGACGCCGATGCAGGCTGGAAGAGCGTGGTGCCGTACGGATATGGATTTCCGCTCACGACACGAGCACGGGGGTCCTGAAAAGAGACGAACGGCAGGCCGGCACTGACCACTGCTTTCGGGAACGCCACCGGAGGCAGCAGAGGCGCCCGGGCGATCCGCGGCCGCTGGGCGAGCTCGAAGAAAAACAGCGCAAGTGCGGCGAGCACCAGCATCGTCGCCGACACACCGGCCCGTGCCGGCGGCCGCGGAACCCGGCGGCGCTCAACCGCGATTCGCGCGTCGAGACGCTGGCGGAAATTCGGTGACGGGGCGATGGGCGATGCGGAGTGCAAGGCTAGTACGGCTTGCCGGACGGTCGCGTCATAGCGTCGACACGCCGTGCAGTTGGCCAGATGTCGCGCAAAGCGACGCAGCTCGCGGGAGGACGAGATGAGCCCGTCCCGGAATTCGGTTTGACGCTCGAGAAACTCGCTGCAGACCATGGTGGAAATGTACCACCCCGGCCACGGGGTGTTCCGCGGCCGGGGTGAAAACAGCGTCAGTTGTAGCTAAACGAGGATGGGGCCGATGAGCTGGGCGAAGCTATTTCGTGCCCGATTCAGACGGCTCTTCACGGTCCCCAGATTGCAGCCGGTGATTTCGGCGATTTCCTGGTAGCTCTTTCCCTCGAGCTCCCGGAGCACGAACACCTCCCGATGGTGTTCCGGCAGGCGATGGACGCACTGATCCACCGCGTCTTTCAGGAACCGCTTGCGGTAGAGGTCGTCCGGGCGCGCCGTCGTGTCCTCGAACTGCAGGGGCCGGTGATCGGCTTCCCAGTTCTTCTTGATCGTCTGGAACAACACCAGGGGGTTGCGGCTGCGGTTGCGCAGCTCGTTTTTCGCGAGGTTCGACGCGATCGTGTAGATCCATGTCGAGAATTTCTTCGTCTGATCGAACCGGTGCAGATGGCGGAAGACCCGGATGAACACTTCCTGCACGAGGTCCTCTGCGCGCTCACGGTCACCGATCGTGCGGTTGACGAAATTGAGAAGCCGAGTCTGGTAGCGGTCGACCAAGGTCCCGAACGCCTGCGGCTCACCAGCCAGGTGGCGCATCACGACCTGTCCATCGTCCAGCTCATGCAGCGCCTCACGCTGCAGCGCGCGCTGCGGATCGACCGCCGGTGTGGGATGCTTCAGCGTAGTGCGCATGGCTACCCTTGCGTTTCGAACGGGAACACGGAAAACCCTGTCCTGATTCGCTTTATGAGGACTTGGCACAAACCGTGCCTCCCATGCTAGGGGAGTAACTCATTATCACATAGTGAGTTACGACTCGCATTGTGTTGCGAAATGAAAATATTGTCCCAGCCTGGGGACGACGCAATTACACATCTGATCTAGATCCGAAGGCGGAGGGGACTAATGCTTCAGAACGAAACCAGCCAAAAAAAGCAGCGCCAATGCGGTTTTTGCGTCTGAAATCACGCCGCTGCGGATGAGCTCCAGTGCCTCCGATAACGGCTTTGGCAGCACTTCGATGAATTCGTCCGGCTCTCGGGCATGTTTGTCCGCGGTGAGATCCGCGGCCCAGAACAGGTGGATCCGTTCGTCCGTGAACCCGGGCGTTGTCCATATAGTAGTAAGACGCTCGAGCCGCCCCGCTTTCACACCGACCTCTTCCAGCAACTCCCGTTGCGCACATACCCGCGGATCCTCTCCTGGGTTCAACCGCCCCGCCGGGATCTCGATCAGCGTCCCGTCCGTGGCGTATCGGTACTGCTGAATGAGCAGGATCGTGGGGTCGTCACCATGGGGATCCGAAGCAAACGGAATCACCGCGGCGGCTCCCGGGTGCCGGATCATTTCGAGCTCTCCCGGGGAGCCGTCGGGAAAGCGTACCGTATCCACGTCCAGGTTTATGACCCGCCCAGTATGAATGCGTTTACTGTCGAGCTTCATCGTACTCCCTGGTTCCGTTTAGCGTTGGAACAGCCACGTGAAGGGCACCTTGAACCCTTCGGCGAACAGATAGCCGGCGTTGCGCCGCACGTTGGCATGAATGGGTGAGCCGGTCGCGGGCGACGTGTAGGGCGTCAGGCCCAGCCGTCTCGCAATGATCTGCAACCGCAGCATGTGAAAGCCGTCGCTGACCAGCAGGACGCGGCGGCTGTCTCGGCCATCGAACCAGCGCTTGACCTGCTCGATCGACGTGAAGGTGTCGTCACCACCGACGAGCGGAAGCACGACGTTGTCAGGGATGCCGAGTCGTACGAGATAGTCGCGCCCGACGTTGGCTTCATTGAGCGAGTCGCG
>Ga0137404_10003749_pt1 | contig 10141 bp, 7 predicted proteins | sample CZOMad2_1_16fung_FD_108285 | JGI IMG/M metagenome (GOLD analysis project Ga0137404, IMG submission 108285) | Vadose zone soil fungal communities from Angelo Coast Range Reserve, California, USA - CZOMad2_1_16fungal (Illumina Assembly) | ecosystem: Environmental > Terrestrial > Soil > Vadose zone... | reverse complement strand
TCCTGGCAATTTCCTGAAGCTTGGAAACAAACCCACCGTTCCAATGATTGGCGTGCGTCCGGATCACCCGCATTGAATAACCGGTGTCAGTCATCTCCGGAAAAACGACCAGCTCAGCGCCCGCCTCTTTAGCGGACCGAGAAAAGTCCCGCACCTTCAGAAGATTTGCCTCAGGATCGCCGAGCGAACACGAAATCTGAGCGACTGCAATTTTCATCTACGTACAACGAATATCGCGCAGCGAGTCCAGCTGCGGCCAGTCAAATAAACGCGGCCGCTGTAGCCACGGCCCTGTGGGCCGTCTGTGAACTGAAGAGCAACCGCTAGGGTCCGACCGGCCACAGGCCGGTGGCTACAAAGCTTCTGAATCGTCACGCTGCAATTGGTCTGCGGTAGCCAAAAAATTGGCGCTTCTTGATTATGTGCACGACTTCGGGTGGAACCATTTGCTCCCAGTTGTTGTCTCCCGACTGCAATTTAGTTAGCACCTCAGGCGGATGAATTCGCAAATACTCGCGATGATAGTCGGTAATCTCCTGGACATATTGATTGTCGATCAGGTATCGAAATAACGAGCGAAGATTGGGTGCAACCTTGACCTGGGTTGCGCTGACGATCTTTCCAGTTGCCTCATCTATCATTGGATAAACGTAGAGCTTTAGTCCTCCTTTAAACATCCGGCCAAGCGCTTCCAGAATTCCGCCTTCGAGTTTCGTGTAATATTTTCCGTTGAAAATCTCGATCAGACTTGGCACGCCCATGACAAGGCCAATCGGCTTGTTCGTATAGCGAAAGAGATACGCCGCGAGCCGATAGTATTCGGCGAATCTCGAGATTAAAACAGTTCGTCCCAGTGCGCCGAGAATATCCACGCGAGCGAGAAAATCGGCATGATCAATTTGCCCGGCGTCGAGTAAATTCTCGAGCGTCATCTCCATCAGCACTGTGAGATCTTTTTCCGAACACTCCGATTGCGCCAGAAACACACGGCGCGCGCCATCCAACATATCGTTCGTGGCAAAGGTAACAGGGCGAAAACTCCCGCGCTCAACCAGGATCGCCTTCTTGTAGAAGATTTCGGCAGGCTGAACCGTCTCGCCATCTGCCTTAAACATCACTGCATTCGTCAGACCCTGGCTGACTAGCTGCAAACTTATCAAACGGTTATCGACCTTTTGAAAGAGCGGACCTGAAAACTTGATCATGTCTACTTCAATTCGTCCTGGAGCGAGATTTTCTTGGAGCGACGAAATCAGTTTCTCTGGCTGTGCATGATAGAAGGCGCCATGAACCAGATTCACTCCGATCACGCCAAGCGCTTCTTGTTGATCAATGTTTGCTTCGTCGAGCAAGCGAACATGGATGATAATCTGGCTCGGTTGGCCACGTGGCTGGGATTGAAATCGTACTCCTAGCCAGCCATGCGATTCATTGCGCTCTTTAAAACTGCGCGCCGCGACCGTATCGGCGAAAACAAAAAAGGTTTTTTCCGCCCCAAATTTTCGGTCAAGCCGTTCGATGAGAAGATCGTATTCGTGATCCAGCATTTTCTGGAGACGAAGGCGACTGACGTAGCGGTTGGCCGGTCCATAAATTGCATCGCTGAATGTCATGTCGTAGGCGGACATGGTCTTGGCGATGGTGCCTGCTGCGCCGCCCACGCGGAAAAATCTCCGCGCTACTTCCTGACCGGCGCCAACTTCAGCGAAGGTCCCGTACCTGGCTGCGTCTAGATTGATACGAAGGGCCTTCTCGTCGGTGGCGATTTCCATCGCTGGATTCATACAATTTTCTTACGGTGATTTGCCGGGACTGCAACCTGCCGGCACGGTCAAGCAGGGACGGCTTGGGAAGCCGTCATTCCGTTGCATTTCGGCGGACTAGAGACCGCCGCTCCTTGCGATGCGCGCCATCGCGCTAGAGCCGCACTCGCTCGGCGTTTTTTGCTGGAATCCAGCCGCGCAGATTGTTTGGCAGCGCTGCATACATCCAGTCGCCGCGCGTGCTCAGAATTTTGACCTCGCTCCCGGGAGGCAATGCCAGAACGCTATTGGCTGTGTCCGCGGTGGCGAGGCGCGCCTGGACGTTCTTGCCTGTGACAACAGCAAGCGCGCTGCCTTTACTGCCGCGTTCGAGTTGCCAGATCGCAAATATTCCTCCCGCAGAGACCGCAAGCATCACGAGCAGCAAAGCAACGATCGTGGCCGCTCGGCGACGCCTAAAAATCAACGCGAGGAAACAAAACGCTGCGATCCAAAAACCGACGGCCGCGGTGATGCTGTACTGATTGACGCTCGCAAATTGCAGATATCGCTCAGGCCAGCTTGGCCGGAGCTCCAAGGCGTGTGCTTCATCGCGTGCGATCTGTAAATTCGCAGTCGCTTCGGCATGATGCCGCTCCAAGGCGAGCGCGCGTTCGTAATTCAAAATCGCCCGTCCAAAGTCGCCTGTGCGGAAGTAAGCATTGCCGAGATCGTAAAATACGTTTGCGCTCCATTGCCCTGCGCGAATTAGCGCCTCGTAGCCAGAGATCGCTTCCTTAAAATGACCTTGGGCAAACTCCTGATTTGCCTTTGGGAAGTCGGCGTCGGATTGCGCCAACACCGAAGAAGCCGACAACGCACAAAAAAGGAACGCAACCAGAGAGGTGCAGCTTTTCATTTCAGGTTTTCAATCAACTCCAGCACTTCGCGACGGTTCTCCGGCGAGATCGTATCCGGCCCGTTGTGCGCGCCGCTGTATTGCCACTCATCGCTTTGCTCGAAAAGACGGCGCAGCTGGTCGCGCGAGTCGGTGTCCAGTTTGAAAGTGTCCGCCGCAGTTTCCGCATCCACGACGTTCGGATTGATCTCGCCGCTGCCGGAGGCCAGCGCCGTTTTGAGCCGAACGACTCTGGAAGCTTCGGCAAAATATTCTCTTGGTGACACGGCGTTACGGCGCAATTTGTGCATAAGCCCAGCCGCTTCATGCTGCAGCGCAGCGATGCGCCGTGCCTCCCGATTATCGATTCTTGTCTGACGAATTTTCCAACCCGCGAACGCGATCAGTGCAAGCAACGGCACTAATTGTGCAGTCCAAAAAACCGGACGCGTATAGAGCGGCGCAAACGACTCAGCCGTTGCTGGCCGATCTGTCAGTTGATACAAAATATCCTGCGGTTTTGCTACAGGCTGAGTGGCGGAGCCCGCCCGGCTTGCAGTAGCTGGGGTAGGGGATGCTGGCGCCGCTGCAGCAACATTCGCCGCTGGCCCCGTGCCCTGGACAGTGATCGCGATCGGTTCGCTGCGCAGCGTCACATATTGGTCTTTCCCTGGATCGAAATACGAGAATGCGAGAACCGGCAGAGTTTGCTTCTTCTCGTTGGGCGAAAGCACCGTCTCGAAAGTTTTTGTGCCACTGATACCGACCTCGTCGTCCTGCTTAAACTTCGAGGACGGCGGATATTTGTGCCAGCCTCGTTCGTCTTCAAGCACTGGCGCATTGACGCGGCCGAAATTCCCTCGACCCGAGATCGCACTTGTGACGGTGATGGGATCGCCCATCTGCACGCTCTTTGGGTTTGCATCCGTTGTCATTGCAAAATTTCCAATTGCACCTGAGAAACTCGGCGGCGCGTTTCGTGGCAACGGTTTTACTTCGAGCGCCACGGGATCGCTTTTGATTTCCACCTCACGTCGCTCACCCAGCTGAGCAAATGGATTGCTGAAGAATGGATCAGAGAATGGATCATCGAGGTCGAAGAGATCGAATGGCGAGCGTCCACGAGATCGCGGCACACTTCGTGCCCGAGGAACTATCACCTGTGCCTTTGCTTTAACGGGTCCAAGCTCGAATTTTCCGGCGCGCGCCGCAGCGATCGCACTCTTGTACGTGACCACGTCGTAAGGTCTGCCATTAATGCTTTCTGAGGTTTGTCCGGATTGCTGTAGTTTTTCCGCGGTGAATCCCTGACCGCTAATCTCGGGTGGCTCGATGAGCCTTGGGCGGATACGAGGGTCAAATCCCATTCGGATCTGGACGGGAACAATCTCCCCGACGTAGGCAACCTTTTTCGGCACAATCAATTCGGCAAACATCAGCTCGCCTGCTCTGACCGATTGGCTTTGGGTCTGCGCGCCACGGCTCGGCCGCGCGCCAGTCGCACGGCCCGGTGTGTCCGCCACATTCAGTGTTAGTTCTGGTGTGCGTAGCACGTTGTTTCCAACACGAATTGCCTGCTGGGGAATGGTAAACTTCCCAGCATTCTTCGGCAACACTGTGTACGTATAAGTAACCGTTTTGGTAACTTGCATCCCACCTGCACCAAATTTGAGCTGAGAGCTCGCATTTTCGCCTGTCCGATAAATCTCCAGGCCAGTGACTGCAATTTCCTCCGGCGCTTGCGTATCTCCTGGGCCGGTCACGTTGACTTGCAGTTCAACTGTTTCGCCGACGGTGGCCTCTGAATTGCTCAGCACGGCCGTAATGCTGGGCGAATCAGCAAATGCAAACTGGGCAAGTGGCATTGCAGCCAGCGCGGCAAATAAGATTCGACAGCGCATCGACATCTCCATCAACCATTAACTCTCAACCATTAACCCGAGTGCGTCACCAGTCGTTATAGACACGGCGTCTCACTTTGCGTTCATCAAGTCGCACCCGCGCCTCTTCGTCTTTCATCGATTCAAGCAGCGCCAGAGCCTGGCGTTCGCTCATTTGACCCTCTTTCTCCGATTCGGCCTCGGCAATCTGCGCGTTCTTATCCGGCGGTTTCTGCGATTGATCTCCTCCCGCACCTTTCACTTCGCCTGCAAATTTCTTCTCCGGAGACTCCGCCGGAGTAGGTGATGCATTTTCGTCATCACCCTCTGATCCATTTTGGTCCTCACCTTCTCCAGGTGATGGAGAGGGCTCCTCATTTTCTCCTTCGCCTGGGGTCGGCGATTCTTCAGCCTGCCGTTCTCCAGGCGACGGTGAAGGCTGGTTCGCTTGCTGTTTTTCCGTGCCCGGTGACGGAGAAGGGCTCTCGCTGGGTTGCTGCTGCTGCTTTTTTTGTGGCTCATTCTTCGCTTGAGCCTGGTCTTTTTGCTTGTCTTCCTTTTGATCTTTGTCGCTACGTGATTTGTCCTGCGACTGTTGAGCTTGTGATTGCTGCTGTTGATCTTTTTTCTCTTCCTGCCCCTGACTTTGTTGTTGTTGGTTCTGTTGCTGTTGTTGCTGGTCTTGCTGTTGCTGCTGATTCTGCTGCGACTGTTGCTGCTGTTGATCCTGCTTTTGTTGCTGCTGCTGATCTTGTTTGTTCTGTTGATTCTGTTTGTTCTGTTTGTCCTTTTGTGGCGGGGATGGCGATGGGGAAGGGGAGGGCTGTTGTTGCGATTTCTTGTCTTTTAACTCTTCGATCTTCCTCTTGACGTAATCGTAGTTGTCTTTGGCGTCCTTATCGTTCGGATTGAGCTTGAGCGTTTGTTCGTAATGGTCGAGCGCGTTGGTCCAGTCGCTGAGCTTCTTCTCGTCGCTCTTCTCTGATTCGCCGCGCTGATAAAGCGTGTTGCCGAGATTGTAATGACCCTTGCTCTGCAAACCCGTATCTCGCGTCAGCAACGCCTGACTAAATGATTCCAGCGCCCGATTGTAATCCTTTAGTTTGTAAGCGGCCGCGCCCGAATCGAACTGAAGCTTGTCGTCAGCGCGCGATTCCGGATGCGATTTCAGCGTCTGCTGAAATTGGCTGTACGCATCTTCAAATTTCCCGTCGCGGTACGCGTCAATTCCAGGAGCGGCGGCATACGAAAACGATGCAAGTAAGATCAGTAATGCGGCCGTCGTGGCCGCAGTCCTGACAGGCCCGCCTGCAACGCCATGCGTCTCATTGCGGGCAGGGGCAGGAATGTGACGACGTTCGCGTGCTCGCTTTCGCTCGGGAATCAAAATCGATAAGGCAAGAGCAATTAACGCCGCGCTTAGCGGCCACTCGTAGCGCTCAATTGGCCGGCGCGACAAGCGCACGTCCATCTCAGCGGCCTGCATCTTCGCCAATCCTTCGTTTTGAACTTGCTGCATGGTGTGGGGACCGTTTTCCAAATGAACATAGAACCCGCCTGTAGCCTGCGCGATTTCGCGCAAACGTTTGTCATCCAGTTTTGATTTGACCACCTGGCCGGCTGAATCCTTGACGAAGGCCGTCTGACCGTCATCACTCGTCACCGGAATAAGTGACCCCTGCGGAGTCCCGACGCCCACGGTAAAGATCCGCACGCCAGCGTCTGCCGCTTCCTTCGCAGTTTTCACAGCATCACCGCTTAATTCCTCTCCATCGGTAAAGATGATGAGCGCTCGATTTCCCGTTGCGCTCTTGCCGAAGCTCTGCGTGGCAAGAGTAATTGCGCTGGAGATGTTGGTCCCGCCTTCGGGAATCGTTTTGGTGTCCAGATCAGTGATCGCCTCAACCACAGCGTCGTAATCAATGGTAAGGGGTGCCTGCAGAAAAGCGCGGCCTGCAAAGGCAATTAGACCGACACGGTCGCCTTGCAACTCGTTGATCAAATCCTGAACCGCAAGCTTGACGCGGTCGAGCCGGCTCGGCTGAACGTCATTCGAAAGCATGCTGCGCGATGTGTCCACGGCGATCAATAAATCAAGCCCTTTACGCTTAACATCCTCAAACGTATAACCCCATCGCGGTTGCGCCAGGCTAACAAGTGCCAGAGCAATGCCGAGCAATTGCAAGGCAAACCTCGTTATACGGCGCGGCCTGTTTGCGGTTGCAGCCAACTGCGGCAGCAGCCGCGCTGAAACGAACTCCTGCAGCCGCCGATGGCCGCGACGTTCTGCCTGGACGAACAGCGCAATCAAAAGCGGGATCAGCAACAATCCCCAAAGCCATTCTGGTACGCCGAAGCTCATAAGGTGGGAGCGACCTTGGCGCCGTGATAGTTCCAAGCCCGCCGGGACGCTAAGGTCCCTGCCACTCCTGTTGAGCGTTGAGCGTCGAGCGTTGGACGTTTTCTTCTCACGGTAATTTTTTCCACACCGTCTGCGACAGGACAAGTTGAGCGAGCAAGAGCCCGCATCCACTCATAAGACACAACGGAAACAGATCGTGGTATTGCTGATACTTCTTCACGCTGACCGTCGATTTCTCGAGGGTGTCTATGTCGTTGTAAATTTGTTCGAGCGATTTCGTGTCGGTGGCTCGAAAGAATTTCCCGTCTGCAATTTTTGCGACCTCTCTCAGGCCCGCCTCGTTAAACTCTACGCGCTGGTTTTCGTAGAGAATGTTGCCCAGCGCATCGGTTAACGGTCCCCGATTAGTGAAGATCGGCGCAGGTGCAATCCCGTTGATGCCAGCTCCAATGGCATAGAAGTGAATCTTTAGAGCTTTCACCGCCTCAGCAGCAGTGTTTGGCGGAATTTTGCCGGCATTATTCTCTCCGTCAGTCAATAGAACGAGCACGTGACTTTTCGAACGTTTATCGTTTAGCCGATTGGCAGCTGCCGCCATGGCGGACCCGATCGCGGTGCCGTCTTCCACAAGGCCGATCCGCACTCGCTCCAGATTTTGCAAAAGCCAATCATGATCCAGCGTCATCGGGCTTACCACATAGGGACGACCGGCGAATGCAATGATGCCGATGCGATCGTTCGGGCGTCCTTCAATAAACTTGCGAGTAACCTCGCGAATCGCATCCACTCGCGTGGCTTCCTGTCCGCCAATTGTAAAATCTTTCGTGAGCATAGACCCGGAGACGTCGAGCACGAGCATGATATCGATTCCGCTGGCCTCGATCTGCGTAAGACTTTTTCCGAGCTGCGGACGCGCCAGTCCAACCACGAACAGCGCAAGCGAACCCAGCAGCAGTGCCCGCAGAATCTTCCCGACGCGCGCGGCGCTTTGTTTTCCGATTGCCCGAAGGCTCGCTGTGGATGAATAGGTCAGCGCCGCCGCCGGACCGCGTTTGCCGCGCAAATATGCAAGCAACGGGATTGCCAGCAGCAAGAGGAGCAACCACGGACGCGCGAATGTCAATGCGGTGTTAGCAGGCCACCAATCAAACAGTCGCAAGTTGACCTCCTTTTACAAAACGAATCGCTTCTTGTAGTAGCAATTCGCTATCCGACGCTGTCGCTTCGTATCGCGCGAATTTAATCAGGTCGCAGCGGTTCAGGAAATCTTCGAGCAATGATTTTTCGTCTGTGGAGAAAGGCGACGCCTTGGCCAACGCGGTCAGAAACTCGATAGAGGTCTGTCGCGTCGCAGGCAGGCCGTACTGCTGCGTCACATATTTCCGCAAAATATCGGACACACGAATGCTGAATTGATATGGGCTCATCCTTTCAATTTCGCGGCTGATTTGTTCGAGCTCCTCGAGCGCGATCTCCCGCGGCAACTTCGGCGGCACGGGTGGTTTTCGCCGCTTCAGGAACAACCATACTACCAGGCCGAGAAGCGAAAGCGCGACAAATGCGATCACAAAAACCAACCATGGCGGAATAAGCGAATAATCCACCGGCGGCGCAATATCATGGAACTCTTCCGCAGCTAGCATCACGAGCGCCGGAGTAAAGGAGCAGGGAAGCAATGGAGTATTGGAAGGCGAATTCATCTGATTACTCATCACTCCTTTGCTTTTTTTTATCGAACACCGAGCCGGCGTCCCCGTTGTTTGAAAAACGAGCGGAGCGCCGGCAAATAATCCTTTCCGGTCTGCAACGTGATCGCTTCAATATTATTGCGCCGGAGCGTACGGGAAAGTTCTGTCTCGTGCTCGCGGACAAAGTCCATAAAGGAACCACGCGTCTTGCGATCAGCTGTATTAATCTCGATCTGTTCCCCGGTCTCGGCATCCTCCAAGGTAATAATCCCTATGTTCGGTAACACTTTTTCTCGTTCATCGTTAATATGGATCGCTACGAAATCGTGCCGGCGCCCGCTCACTGCGAGCGATCGGGAAAAATCGGGCGCTTGAAAATCCGATATGAAAAAAACGACCGCACGCCGCGTCACGATCTTGTTCAGGTAATCAAGTGCCAGCGCCGGCTCCGTGCCGCGTCCTTGCGGTTGAAAAAACAGAATCTCCCGGATGAGCCGCAGTGTGTGAGAGCGGCCCTTTTTTGGTGGGATAAAAAGCTCGACGCGATCCGTGAAGAGAATCAGCCCAACCTTATCGTTGTTCCTAATCGCGCTGAAGGCGAGCAAACACGCAACCTCCGCCGCCAGCTCGCGTTTGGATTGCGTTGTGCTGCCAAAATTTCCTGAAGCGCTAACATCTACAACCAGCATCACGGTCAGCTCGCGCTCCTCAGTGAACTTTTTCACGAACGCCGTGCCCATCCGTGCCGTGACGTTCCAGTCGATCGAGCGAATCTCGTCGCCTGGTTGATATTCGCGCACGTCTTCAAAGTTCATGCCGCGGCCTTTGAAGACGCTGTGATAATCGCCGGCGAATGCCGTTTCAACCAGGCCGCGGGTCTTGATTTCGAGCGTCCTGATTTTTTTAAGAATCTCGGCGGCGTCCACGACTGGTCTAAATCATGGCACCGGCAAACCCGCGAAGATTCGCTCGATGATCGTCTCGCTGGTGACCGCTTCCGCCTCCGCTTCGTAACTGACGATGATGCGGTGCCGCAATACGTCGGGACCAATACTTTTCACATCCTGTGGCGTCACGTAACCGCGGCCGTTCAAGAATGCGTGCGCGCGAGCGCCCAGGGCGAGATAAATGGTCGCACGCGGCGAAGCGCCATAACGGATGAGACCTTCCAGTCGCAAATTGTAAGCGGCCGGCTGTCGCGTCGCCCAGACAACATCCACAATGTAATCTTTGACCCGGTCGTCGATATAAATGCTGTTTACCACGTCGCGCGCTGCGATGATTTGGCCTGGCTCAATCACCGCATCAACTCGCAAATCCGGTGCCGAGGTTGCCATTAAGTCGAGAATGTTTCGCTCCTCGGATTTTTGTGGGTAGCCGATGTTCAACTTGAACATGAAACGATCCAGCTGCGCCTCTGGAAGTTGGTAGGTGCCTTCTTGTTCGATGGGGTTTTGCGTTGCCAAAACCAGGAATGGGTCCGAAAGGGGATACGTCTTTTCACCGATCGTTACCTGCCGTTCCTGCATCGCCTCCAGCAATGCGCTCTGAACCTTGGCTGGTGCACGGTT
>Ga0137404_10003746_pt1 | contig 10145 bp, 10 predicted proteins | sample CZOMad2_1_16fung_FD_108285 | JGI IMG/M metagenome (GOLD analysis project Ga0137404, IMG submission 108285) | Vadose zone soil fungal communities from Angelo Coast Range Reserve, California, USA - CZOMad2_1_16fungal (Illumina Assembly) | ecosystem: Environmental > Terrestrial > Soil > Vadose... | reverse complement strand
GCGCCGCCGAAACCGAGGCGCTGGCGCGAAGCGTCCCGGACACGGGTGGGGTGCATTTCGTCCCCGCGTTCGTCGGTCTGGGCACGCCGTACTGGGAGCCGGACGCGCGAGGGACCATCACCGGCATCACGCGGGGGACGACGCGCGCGCATCTTGCGCGCGCCGCGCTGGAGGCGATGGCCTTCGCCACCGCCGAGCTGCTGGTCACCATGACCGGCGGCGGGCAGCTCTCGGTGCCGGCGCTGCGGGTGGACGGCGGCGCGGCGGCGAACGACTGGCTGATGCAGTTTCAGGCCGACGTGCTGGGGGTCCCGGTCGAGCGGCCGGACATGGTCGAGACGACCGCCCTCGGCGCTGCCGGTCTCGCCGGGATCGCGCTTGGCGTCTGGCGGTCGACCGAGGAGTTCCTGGCCGGTCGCCGCATCGCGCGGTTCGAGCCGGCAATGGATCCGGCGGAACGGGCTCGGCGCCTGGCCGACTGGGAGCGCGCGGTTGGGGCCACTTTGGCCTGGGCGCGGACCCGGCCGCGGCCAGGGGAAGGCTAAAAAAGCGGTGCTCTGTCCCAGGTGGGTCGGTATATTGCTATCGATGTCCGCCTTGCGTTGGGAGTTCTCATGAAAGCCGGTCACAAGTTCCTGCTCGGCGCTGCCTTGATCGTCGGGAGCGTCGCGTTCCTGATCACGGAAGGCGTTCGCGAGACCGGAGTCTATTTCCTCACTCCCAGCGAGCTCGCCCAGAAGACCGCGCAGGATCCCTCCTTCGTCGAGAACGTCGGCTTCAAGGTCGGCGCCAAGGTGGTCCCCGGCTCGGTGCGGCGCGACGCCGCGAGCCGGACCATCGATTTCCAGGTGTCGGATGGCGTCAAGACGTATCCGGTGACCTACAAGGGCCTGGTACCGGACACGTTCACCGACGCCGACGATATCGAGGTCGTGGTCGAGGGCCGCCTCGGCCGGGACGGCGTGATCCGGGCGACCGACGTGCTCGCCAAATGCGGCTCGCGCTACGAGGCCAAGTTCGGCGCCAAGAAGGCCTGATTCAGCATGACGTTGCTGGGCGAGTTCTCGCTGTGGGCGGCTGTGATCGTGGGGCTCTGGTGCACGGTCATTTCGCTTTCCGGCCGATGGAACGGGCGACCTGAGCTCGCTGCCACCGTCACCCGATCGACCCACGCCATCCTGTTCTGCCTGCTGGCCGCCTCCCTGGCACTCTGGCAGGGCCTGATCTCGCACGACTTCAACATCGAGTACGTTGCCGCCTACACGTCGCGCAACCTGCCGCCCTACTTCATCGTCTCGGCCTTCTGGGCGGGACAGAAGGGGTCGCTCCTCTTCTGGGCGGTAGTCCTCTCGCTGTTCGGGAGTCTGGCCCAGACTCTCACGCCCAGGCGCTACTCGGATCTCCTACCCTACGTGGCCGGGGTAACCTCGGCGGTGGTGGTGTTCTTCGTCGGCGTGATGCTGCTGTCGGCCAATCCCTTTGAGCGGCTGGCCTTCACCCCGCCGGACGGCCGAGGCCTGAACCCGCAGCTTCAGAACGTGGGGATGGTGATCCATCCCCCGATGCTCTATCTGGGCTATATCAGCATCACCGTGCCGTTCGCCTTCGCGGTGGCGGCGCTCCTCTCCCGGAAGCTCGACACCGGCTGGATCCACGCGATCCGGAAGTGGACCCTGGTCTCCTGGCTGTTCCTGTCGATCGGCATCACCCTGGGGATGTGGTGGGCCTACGTCGAGCTGGGCTGGGGCGGCTACTGGGCCTGGGACCCAGTGGAGAACGCGAGCCTGCTGCCCTGGCTCACCATGACGGCGTTTCTCCATTCGGTGATGATCCAGGAAAAGCGGGGGATGCTCAAGCGGTGGAACCTCGGTCTCATCGTGGGGACGTTTCTGCTGAGCATCTTCGGAACGTTCATCACCCGATCGGGTGTGATCTCGAGCGTTCACAGCTTCACCCAGTCGAACGTGGGCTATTTCTTCCTCGCGTTCCTGGTGATTGCCGGCACCTTCGGCTTCACCTTGCTCTACACCCGGTGGCCACTGCTCGAGCCCGCGGCGAGCCTCGACTCGGTGGTGAGCCGGGAGGCGGCGTTCCTCTTCAATAACCTGCTGTTCGTGGGGATCGCCTTCTCAGTGCTGTGGGGGACGCTGTTCCCCATCCTGTCCGAGCTGGTGCGGGGCAACAAGATCACGGTCGGGCCGCCCTTCTTCAACCGGGTCAACGTCCCGCTCGGCCTCCTGCTGCTGGGGCTCACCGGCATCGGCCCGCTCATCGCCTGGCGGAAAGCGTCGCCGGAGAACCTGAAGCGCCAGTTCCTCTGGCCCGGACTGGCCGGCCTCGCCACTCTCGCGGGGCTGCTCGCGGCCGGCATGCGCGATCCGTACCCGCTCATGGCGCTCTCGCTCGCGGGTTTTGTGGCGGGCACGATCACGCAGGAGTTCCAGCGGGGCACCCGGGCCCGCATGCGAATGCACCAGGAGTCGGTGCCGGTCGCGCTGGGCCGCCTGATCGGGCGCAACCGGCGGCGCTACGGCGGTTATCTGGTGCACGTCGGCATGCTGATCTACTTCGTCGCGTTTGCCGGCATGGCCTTCAAGCGGGAGCAGGAGGCCACGCTCAAGCCGGGGCAGTCGGTCGAGATGCGAAGCCCGTTCGGGCACACCTACCGGTTCACCCACATCGGGATCTCGCAGTACGAAGCGCTCAACCGCATCGTGACCGCCGGAACCATCGAAGTGACGAAAGACGGGAAGCCGGACGGCCTCATCACGTCGGAAAAGCGGCAGCACGTGGACAGCTTCAAGCGGCCGACGTTCGAGCCGTCCACCGAGGTCGGGATCCGGAGCGGCTTGCAGGAGGACCTCTACGTAGTGCTGGCGGGCGTGGTCAATGGGACCGAAGAAGCGGTATACCGGTTCAACCTGAATCCGCTCGTCTGGTGGGTCTGGTTCGGCGGCATGGTGCTGGTGGCCGGTGGTCTAGTGACGATGTGGCCGGGGGGCGGACCGACAATCCGCGCCCGGCGTCCGGCGCAGGCCGGCTACGAAGTGGCCCTAGACGGGGGGACAGCGGACGGGCGGGCAGGCGGGCAGGCGGACAGGCGGGCAGATGGAACGGCAGCCAGCGCGGTTTGACGTGGTCGCCGGCCACACGCGCCGCCGATTCCTCGGTGCGGCCGCCGGTGCGGTGGCTGCGACGATCGGAATAGCCGCGACGCTCCGGGCCCAAGGCGAAGAGCCGCTCGCAGGGCAGGGCGCCAACGGCAGCCTCCGCGATCCGACCGTGGTCGGCCGTTCTCGCAATCCCACGAGACCGCGGGACAACGACGAGGCGATCAAGACGATCGAGCAGCGCCTCCACTGCACCTGCGGCTGCAACCTCGACGTCTTCACCTGCCGCACGACCGACTTCTCCTGCACCTACTCTCCCGAGCTCCATCGCGAAGTGCTGGCACTCTACGACGACGGAAAGACCGCGCAACAGATCTTGGATGCGTTCGTCGCCAAGTACGGCGAGAGAGTGCTGATGGCTCCCCAGCCGGGAGGCTTCAACCTGCTGGGCTATCTCCTGCCGGGCGTGGCCATCACGGTCGGCGCCGTGGTGCTGGCTCTGGTGATCGGCCGCCGGGAACGGCGGCGGTCGCTGGCGCTGGCGGCTGCGTCGGCCGGCGCGCCGGGTGCCGGCGGAGCGCCGTTGGCGGGCAGCGCTACGCCCGAGGAGCTCGAGCGGCTTCGCCGAGCGCTGGCTGAGGTGGACGACTAAGATGGCGCTCGAAGCGGCGCTCGCGGCCGTGGTGGGGCTGGTGGCGCTGTGGATGGTGCTCCAGCCGCTGGTCTACCCCGGCTCGGTGCAGCGGCCTCCGGACGAGCCCCTGGACCCGGAGGAGACGGCCAAGGGTGTGGCTTTGACGGCGCTCAAGGAGATCGAGTTCGACCGCGAGACCGGCAAGCTGTCGGATGCGGACTACGAGCAGCTCAAGGCGCGCTACACGAGCGCGGCGGTGGATGCGCTGCGCGCCGAGACGGCGCGCAGCGCGTCTGACGACGTCGAGGCGATGATTGCCGGTCGAGTCAGAAGCCTTCGTTCCGGTGCCTCGGCGCCATCCGACCCAACCCCTTGCCCCACTTGCGGACCCCGTCCAGAACCCGACGCCGTATTCTGCTCCACCTGCGGGCTCAGGCTCGAGCCGCCGTCCGCCTGCCCCCGGTGTGGCGCTCCGCTTCCGCCCGACAGCCGCTTCTGCGAGACATGCGGCGTTCGGGTCGCGGCGTGAGCCCGCTATAGCCCCACCCGGAGCCCGAGCGCGACCCCGGCGTTCGGCATTGCCTTGGTTCGGAAGTCGCCGGGCACGTCGGCGTCTCGGAAGAGCGAGCCGGTCACCCCTCCGTGGGCGCGGAGAGTCCCGGCCAGGCCGCTGCCCAGCGGAAGCAGCAGCTCGAGACCTCCCCGGCCGCCCACCCGAATTCTGCCGGCTTCATCCGAGAGCATCCAGAAGTCGAACACCGGGCCCGCGAACAGGCTGACTTCGGCAACTGGACCGATGGTACCGAGGCGGTATGCGACCTCGGGTGCCACCTGAACCCAGTTGAGGCCCCCTTTTGCGATGACGGCCAGTTCGTCGCTCTCGGCGCCGAGCCCGCTCGGGGCGTAGAGCGCTCCGATGGCGAGTCTGGCCCGCCCCACCTGGTGATCCACCCGGACGCCCAAGGTCGTAGGTCGGTACGGCTTGAAGCCGGGAGCCTCGGTCGGTGGGGCCGGCTCTGAGCCTCCCCAGAATCGGGTCAAGCCAATCTCGAACGCGACGCCCCACGCCTGGCCTTGCGCCGCCAGCGGGCCGACCGCGAGGGCGAAGCAGAACGGGAGCGGTACGATCAGCCGCATGCAGAGCCGCATGAGAGCCTCCGGGACGCGACGGGGAGGTCCGGGGACCTCCCCCGTGGCGGTGTCAGCGCATCTCCAGCTTGAGCGCGCCGTTCGTGATGTTGTTCTCGCCCTTTATCATCCAGTTGTAACCGGCCTTGTATTCGCTCGCGACGGCGTCCTGCACCGCATTTCCCACGAACTCATCCTGAGTCGTGATGACCGACCAGACCGATTGGAGAATCTTCTGAAAGGCGCTGGCCCGGTTCCAATAGCGCGCCAACCCCGTGGTCGTGTCGCGCCCGCCGGTCAACCTCTGATAGTAGGTGTCGATGGTGTTGATGAGCGTCCGGAAGCGATCGGAATCCATCTTGATCTGGCAGGCAGTGTCGTCGTCCTCGATCACCACCACCCGGAAGCTCTGCCCCGGGTGCTGCTGCTTGTAGCTGCTGATCTGGGTCTCGCTCATCACGAGCACGTTGCCGGTCCAGGTCGTGGTATTCTGGTCGAACCAATAGGGGTTGGCCTGCTTTTCGCCCGCGCACTGGTAGTCCTTGAGCGAATCGGTGGCGCCGGCCTGGCCGAGCACGTGCACCTCAAACTCGGGGTCGCCCTTCAACCAACCTTCAAATGTCCCTCTGAACGACGCCGCGGTCATCCAGAGGCCGGGGCTTGTGCTGCCGCCGCCGCCGGTCCCGCAAGCTGCCGTGACGCTCCCAGTGCGAGCTCCGCCCTGAGGACAGGCCGCGATCGCGGTAGGGCTTGCGCCGGCGTTCGCTTCGATGGCAGCGAAGTCCGTCTCCACCGGCACCAGAGCCAGCACCGGTGTGGCGGGGGGAGAGTCCGGGCTCAGCACCTGGCGCCGTCCGCTCGGGTCGAAGGCGACCGGCGCCTCGTGATCGTGGAGCGCGGTGGCGACCAGAACGTTGGCGCCACCGCTCCACCGTGCCCGGTGCTCGGGAACGGGCAGGTAGAGCTCGAGCGCGGGCGCCGCGAGTGCCTCCGCGGTGACGACGGCTCCGGCATCGCCGGTGAGCCGCGCGATGTCGGCGGCCGGGGCGCGGGTGCCCTCGGTGAGAAATCGCTGGAAGTGGAGCTTGTGCTCGCGAACCCGAGAGTGGTCGAGGTCCTGCTTCAGCCGGAGTCGAAACCCGGGGTCGGCCAACGCGCGGGCCAGCCGGCGGGCCACCTGCTCCAGTCGCTTCTGGTCGTCGGCTCGGTTCGGCATCCGGACCGCCGAGGGGGTGAGATCGTTCGCAGCTGTCGGGAGCGGACTGGCACGCTCCCCGCAGCCGGCAAGGGTTACGAGAAGCCCGGCCGCCACAAGACGGATTCGGGTGGGCATACGTCCTCCCTGGGGTGACGCACCGACGGCAGGCGCTGGGTGATGACGGCGCGCCCAAGGTAGGAGAGCCCGGTGAGAGAGCGGTGACGCTATTTGTGCGGGGAGGTGCGGAAAAGCGGCAGGCGGTGCCCGCCTGCGTTACGAGGATGTCAGACCGGGTTCAGCGGGGGTTGGAGATCGTGGCCCGGCCCGGTCACAACTCCAATCGGCGAACCCGGGCGAGTGCCAGCCTGAGAGAGAGCAGCGTAGCGGCGACGCAGAGCAGCAGGGCGGCCAGGAGCGGCACCACGAGCCATGCGTCCCACGGTGCCGCGACGCCGCTCTGCTCGGCCCGGATCCGGGTGGCCACGGCCGGCGCCTCCAGCATGATCACGAGTGCGAGCAGGGTCACGCTCGCCATCATGTACACCAGCCCTCCGAAGCTGGTCGGGATCTGAGCCGCGTTCTCGGTGTCGAACCGGGGATACAGTGCGCCGAAGCTGAGCGCGAGCGCGCTGGCGGCCAGGGTGAAAGTCACCATCGTCACCAGGCTGACCAGCATCATGAAAGGGGAAGCCCGCAGAATGACGTTGGTCACCGTCGTCATGACCAGGGCGAGCAGCAGCAGCGGTACGGTCCCGATCCAGTACTTGCTCCAGAGCATGGCGCGGAGATCGAGCGGGCTCGACCGGAGCAGCCACATCTGACGCCCCTCGAGCGACACCGAGGGAAAGAGAAACCGGGCCGCAATTGCGGCGAGCACGAATCCCGCGAGCCCGAGGTTGAGAAACACCACCAGCGTGACGACCGAGGCCGGCACCTGATCGCCGGAGAAGAGCGGTAGCGACTGGATGTTGAACAGGTATACCAGGATCAGCACGGCCAGCAGGATGAGCTGGCTCCACTGGGTCGGATCCCGAAAGAACAGACGGGTGTCCTTGAGAATGAATTCCCGGCGGTCGGCGGGAAGCCAGCGGAGCAGCGACGCGAGCGCGCCGCTCCAGCGGCCGCCGGCGGACACCCGGGCACCCTCCTGAGCTTTGGAAAACGCCGATCGGTAGAGGTGTCGGTAAAGCAGGGCACCGAGCCCGAGCCCCGCGGCCGCGCTGCCCCAGAGCAGAGCGACCGGTATCGGATCGGCCTGGTGCAGCAGCCAGTTCATCAGCATCCGCATGGCCCAATCGCTGGGCAGCCAGGGATTCGTGGGGGCCTGGAGCATCGCGACGAAGTCGGCCAGCGAGCGAAAGCCCTCGGGGCGGACCAGCCGCTCCGGCTGGGCCATGCGGAGCACCAGCGCGAGGGTTCCCACCGCCCCGATCGTGATGAGACTCAGCAGCTCCTTAGCGCGGCGAGCCGGTACCAGGTTCACCAGCAGCAGGGTCAGGGCCGTCCCCACCACCGCCGGCAGCACCAGAAACGGGACGAAGGCGCCGAGAACCACCAGCGGCCAGAGCGGTCCCCCGTGGTACACGATGCCGTACGCGGCGAACAGCGGCACTGCCAGCAGGGCCACCATCCAGGACGAGTGGAGGGTCGTCTCCGTGATCTTCGCGAGATAGAACCGGATCGAATGCACCGGCGACGCCGCCAGCAGATCCAGGTCTTTCGCCAGGAAGAAGCTCGACAGCGCGGTGATCAGGTTCGACAGGAGAAGGATGGAAGAGAAGGCCAGCAGCGCCAGGCCCAGCAGCTTGGTCGAGAGGAGATCCCCGATCTCGGCCACGCCCCGGAAATAGCGCAGCACCCGGTACAGCAGGCCGAAGACGCCGGACCAGAACGCCACGGCGAGCAGCGCGAGCAGCAGCAGCCGCGGTCCGGCGCCGGACTGCTCCTGGCGGATCCGCGCGCGGGCGCTCTGCCACTTGGGACTCAGTACGATCCAGAGCCGGGGACCGCGGTACTTCCGCCGGACCATGCGAGTCAGGCTTCGAGGATCAGGTCCAGCTGGTGCTCGCGAAAGCCGCCGGTGAGGCGCAGGAACATATCCTCCAGACTGGCGCCGCTCGACTCGGTCTGCTCCCGGAGGTCGGCCATCGTGCCGCGCGCCAGAATCCGCCCCGCTTGCATGATGGCGATCCGGTCGCACATGCCCTCCGCGACCTCGAGCGTGTGGGTGCTCATGAGGATGGTGCCGCCGCGGTTGACGTATTGCCGGAACAGGTCCTTGAGCAACCGCGCGCCCTTGGGATCGAGTCCGACCATCGGCTCGTCCACCACGATGACTTCGGGGCGGTGCACCAGCGCGCTCGCGATGATGAGCTTCTGTCGCATCCCGTGGCTGTAGGACTCGGTGAGCTCGTTCTTCCAGGGCGTGAGCTCGAACAGATCCAGCAGCTCGTCGATACGACGCTCCAGGGAAGCATCCTGGGCGTCATAGAGCGCGGCCACGAAGCGGAGGAACTCCGCGCCGGTGATCTTGTCATACACGAAGGGGCGGTCGGGGATGTAACCGAGACGCCGCTTTGCGATCAGCGGCTGTCGCACCAGGTCGACACCACCGATCTGGATCCGCCCGGCGGTCGGCAGGATGATCCCGGCAATCATCCGAAAGGTGGTCGTCTTCCCGGCCCCGTTCGGGCCGAGAAAGCCGAACAGCTCGCCTTTGGGGACCGCCAGATCGATGCCGTCGACCGCCGTGAAGGAGCCGTACCGCTTGGTCAAGCCCGTAAGGGTGATCACCCGTGTCTCCGATGCACGATGGCCTCGACCAGCGCGCGGTCGTCGTCCTGCTCTACCACGATGCGGAGCTCGCTGGGGTACCCGCCTGACTGCGTGGGAAAGGTCTCGGCCAGGAGGTCCGCAGCCTCTTCCAGGCTCAGCTGCCCGGCACCGACGCCCACCAGCGGCGCCGCGATCGTCCCGAGCCCCCAGTCCGCGGCCCGCTGCCAGGCTGAAACCAGTGCACGACGAACGATGTCTCGGTCGGTACGCCTGCCGGCGTCGCGGATGACCACGTGGAGCACGAACGGTGCCGCCAGCTCGCCGCCGCCGGTGACCACGGCCGCCCCGGCGTCGAGGGGCGCGCTCACCCGGCGGAGCGCGGCGAAACGCTCGCCGGCCTGCCGATCGAGCCGGCTGGTTTCGGGGGATACGGGATCGAGGATCTCGTCGGCAGGCCGGACGATCGCGTCCGCCTTAACGAACGCGAGATCGTCCACCACCACCTGAATCACTTCGCGGAGAGCTCCTGTCCCCTGCGGTAGGCGACCCGCGCTTCCTCGGGGCGATGCAGCCGGTCGAGCGCGCGGCCCATCAGATGGTAGGCCCGCGGCTGTCGCGGATCGAGCGCAAGCGAGCGTTCCAGCGCTACCACCGCGTTCTCCGCCTGTCCCGTCTGGTTCAGCGCTTCCGCCAGATAGTTGAAGGCGACCGGGTTCTGCGGCTGGTGGGCGGCCGCACGGTCCAGTGTCTCCGCCGCCTGGGTGGCGAGGCCCCTCCGCCAGAGCGTGAGCCCGAGGTCGAGCAGCGCCTGACCGTGCGCGGGCTGTAGTCGAACGGCCCGCCGGAGGTCGGCCTCGGCTTCCGCCAGCCGCTGCTGCCGCCCGAGAATCGAGCCGCGAAGCACCAGCAGCTCGACCGAGTCGGGGACCCGGCGAATGCCTTCGTCCAGCAGGGCTACGGCGTCTTCCGGCCGGCCCTCTTGGTCAGCCTGGCGTGCCGCGCTCGCGACTCTGCCGTTTTCGCCGGGGCCCCCGAGGGGAGGACTGATCGCCGAGGGGGGCGATTCGGCGACGGGCATGGGGATATATGGCGTCGGCGCAGGCCGGACCGGCGCCCAGTCGAGCGACTGGGTGATCGCGCGGGTCGCTCCGACTTGGCGGCGGGGGCGGGCTCGTGGCATGGGACATCCTCACGTGATGGGTCGGGACTTCCCTATGCTACGGCCCATTTTGGGAATGCGTAAGACCGTACCCGGGCCGGCCGGAACCCGTGCGGATTGAATGGCACCCGGCGGGCCGAT
>Ga0137404_10003743_pt1 | contig 10147 bp, 13 predicted proteins | sample CZOMad2_1_16fung_FD_108285 | JGI IMG/M metagenome (GOLD analysis project Ga0137404, IMG submission 108285) | Vadose zone soil fungal communities from Angelo Coast Range Reserve, California, USA - CZOMad2_1_16fungal (Illumina Assembly) | ecosystem: Environmental > Terrestrial > Soil > Vadose... | reverse complement strand
CTTGGCGCCACCGCTGCCGACTAAAGGCAGCGGATCGCCCAAGCGGTGGTTGCAGCGCACACCCGCCATGGCGGCGGGTTTAACGGACCACATCTGGACCATGGACGAACTCTTGAGCTGTCGCGTGCCACCGCGATTTGTCTGGTCGTCGATGCCAAATCGCCAAAACTATAGCGTGCCTCATTAAAGGGACACTACCCACGAATCCGAACGCTTAAAAAATTGACAGCGGTACGCATAATTCCTACTATGGTAGGAGGAGGGACCGTCATGCCTAACGTCGAGAAAATGAGCATTGCCTTGACCCCGGAGCTGGCCGCCGCCGTGCGCGCCGCGGTGGCGAACGGCGAATATGTCAGCAGCAGCGAGGTCGTCCGCGAGGCGTTGCGGGACTGGCAGTTACGCCGCGCCCTGCACCAGAAAGAATTGGAGGAATTACGGCGCTTATGGCAGGAGGGGATCGACAGCGGCCCCGGCCATCTGGCGGATATGCAGGCGATCAAGGCCGAAGCCAGACGCCGCTTTGAGTAGACAGGCGCTTCCGAATAGCCGGCCACCAACCACACGAGGGGGAGATGCCGGATATCCGACGGACGGCACAGGCGGAAGAAGACCTAATCGATCTCTGGTTGTATATCGCTCAGGACAATCCCGGCGCGGCCGATCGCCTGCTGGATGAGATCGAGGACAAATGCTCCCTGCTGGCTGCCAACCCGCAGCTTGGACCGGCACGTCCAGACATCGCCGCGGACTGCCGCTCTTTTCCCGTGGGCCGCTATCTCATCCTGTACCGCCTCATTCCGGACGGCATCGAGGTGGGCCGGGTGGTGCAAGGATCCCGCCGCCTGGAAAACCTCTTTCCTGGGGCCTGAAATACTAGCGCTCAAAGCTTTGCAGCGGCGCCCTGCCTCGTTTTTTCCCTAATAACATTAGACCCGTCCGAGTAAGGCATCATACAGACGGACTTGGCGGAGCGATCCATAGACAGTATCAAGGTTTATAGTGTACCATCTCCCAACGACAAATCAGCGAGGGAGGGAGGTGCCGATGCCAAGCTATGAAGAAGTGACCCAGCGTGCCGGGAGCTTACGCTCGATGACCGGCTTAGCGGCAGCCGAATTCATGGCACTGCTGCCCCATTTCGAGCGCGCGTTGCTGGCCTATCTGCAGGACCGCACCATTGATGGGCAGCCCCGCACGAGCCGTCGCTACAGTACGTATGAAACCTGTCCTCTCCCAACGATGGCCGACAAGCTGCTTTTCATCCTGACCTATTTGAAACAGAACCCCATCCAAGAAGTGCACAGGCAGCTCTTTGGGATGTCGCAATCGAATGCGAACAAGTGGATGCATTTGCTGCATCCGGTGTTGAATCAGGCCCTTGCGGACCAAGAGCTGCTTCCGGTCCGTACCGCCGCCGATTTGGCGGCGATGCTCGCGACACGCTCGACAGAAGCCCCCTCAGCATCCCCCCTTTTGTGCATGATGGGACCGAACGCTCGATCCAGCGTCCGAAAGACCCTGAGGACCAGCAAGACTACTACAGCGGCAAGAAGAAGAGCCACACGATCAAAAACTTCCTGCTGATCAATGAGACTTGTTACATGTGCTTCTTGAGTGGTACCTGTGAAGGGTAGGGCGCACTATAAGAGCATGGCGGATCTGGCGTGTTATACGTTGCCACCTGGCAGTTGCCTCTATCAAGATATGGGATTCCAGGCTTCCTGCTGTCTGATGTGACGATGTTTCAACCGAAGAAGAAACCCCGTGGGGGTGAACTCACCCCACCTGAGAAAGCGACGAATCGTCGCATCTCATCCATCAGAATCCGGATTGAACATGCCATTGGTGGTGTGAAACGGTATCGGATCGTGAAGGATAAAATTCGCCTCTTGAAGGATGGCATTCGAGATGCTGTCATGGAAACGTGTAGTGGCCTGCATAACTTTCGCCTACAGTACAGACCGTGGCACTATGCCTCATAATAAATATTGAAAATGTCTCATGAACATAATCAGCGCCAACCGATTCAAGATGCTTTTTTTCCAGACCTGGCGGACATCCATATCGAAGATATCCGGAACGCTATACAGACTCGAAATGTCGAGGAAGCTTTAGAAATTTTCGATGTTGCTGTCGGACATTTCGGCATTGAAACCATTCGAGGGAACTGGGTGGACAACTACTATCAAGAAATACAGCTACTGTACTCGAATAGCGGAGATGATAGCAAGCCGACATTGCTCTTCGACACGGTCAAAAGAGCATTTTACTTGTGCTCCTTAGAGGAGCTGCTTGCTCAAGAACCTGACCGGTTTGGAAGGTGAGGGACAGACGAATCTCTCAGCTCCCGTGGTCAAATGAGGGCGTGCGAGATGGCGAAGCATGCGAAATCTGGTTCCAATAACATTCTTCTGAGGTTAGGCGCTTTTGCCGTCAGGGCTTTTCGCGCTGCCATATAGGCTCAGCAGTAGCATCCTCAGGAGCACGTTGATGATTACGAGCGTCTCCACACTCCTGCGCGAACTCATGGAAAAGGAGGCCGCCAAGCTCGCGCAGGGGCATATTACGCACCCCCCCACTATCGGTGCCATGTACGAGAGGCTCACGCGCGATATCCTCGACCGTGCTATTCCCGCCTCGCTCGACCTGCACATCATCGAAGGCTTCATTGAGGACGCGCAAGGTCGACTGAGTCCACAGGTCGACGTCATGCTCGTGGTGGGAGAAGGGCGCCATGTCCCTTTCACAAGCAGCTATGTATGGCCGATCCAGGACGTTATTGCTGTGCTCGAAGTCAAAAAAAACCTGTTTGGAGCTGATCTCGATGATGCGTTCCGCAAACTCCGGAGTGTGATGCAGATGCATGTTGAGTTCTTGCAGTGCGGCATGGGCTCGGTCCCCAATGTACAACCCACTTTTCAAGCCTTCGCGCGCCTCACGGGTCGCTACCCGGGGACTTGGCATGATGCGGACGCCTTACCTCACGAGCTGTCCTCCATCTTCCATACACTCATGACCGAACAGCTCGGGCCAGTGCGGATTATATTCGGCTATGAGGGTGACAGAGGCGAATTCTCGCTTCGGAAAGGCCGCATCGAGTACCTCCAGGATCATCTTGCGACGCCAGCCGGTTTTGGCATTGGCTCATTCCCTAACCTGATCGTTTGCCGGAAAAACTCTCTGCTGAAGATGAACGGACAGCCTTACATCTCGCCGATGATCGACGGCTGGTGGCCGGCCATCGTGTCCAACTCCGAAAACCCGATCCGCCTTCTGATTGAATTAATCTGGACCCGACTGTCGAACCAGTTTCAAAAGCAGCTCCCCATGGATGATACGCTCCGAATGGAGCGGTTGGCCGCATTATTATCTACTAGGTTCGCCGAGCGCAATGGACACATCGGCTGGGAGTACCGCTTCGACCAATTACCGCGTAAGCAGCTTGCTGCGATCGAGCCGGCGTCATGGGAGCCCGAGGCCATCGATGAACATGCCTGCATCATTCTGATACAAGTGGCGCGTCTCGGCGAGCTTGACGTCCGCGAGGAGGCCTTTCGCCGGTTTATCATGAATCGGGGGGTCGATCCGGACCGGCTGATTGCTGGCCTGGTCGATCGTCGCATGCTTGCATGGTCAGATGATCACACCGTTCGACTTCTAACGACCGGACCGCTATTCACCGGTTTCACGCCGGACGGGCGGACGCTCGTCACTGAAGAGACGGACCTTCTGGAGCTCTGGCGGCGTGAACAACCGTGAAGCGGGATGGCTCGGCAGCAGAAGTGGAATGTTCTTACAGCGGAAAAGACGGGTCCTATGTGGATCTCCCATGATCTGACTATCCGTATGCCAAAGATCGCCACCACTACAGTCAGAAAATCACTTGCATGGGAACGCAACCAATCATTACAGAAGGAGAAACAGATAGAGATCCCTCACGGGCTGGTGCTAGTCAGGGCCGTTGCGCCAATTTCCTTACGCAAGGCCGTTTATAGCTGTGCGCTCTTTTTTCGCCGTGAACTTTGTTATGACTTCGTGCAATACGATGTCAATGAAGAAGATTTACGATCTTGTGCATTCTTATGGGTCTCTGAGCCGGATGTTACAGAAAAGCATAATGTCTTGGGAGCCTACTGCTTCCGTTGGCGTGAGTATAAAGATGCCGATCCACTGTGGTCGATGCAATGGGCATGGCTACATCCCTATGCTCGTGATCATGGTCTGATGACGAAAGCATGGCCATATTTTCTTGCGAGGTTCGGTTGGTTTGATGTCGAGCCGCCATATAGCCAGACAATGCGGTATGTCTTACGTAAAGTTGGATGGCTGCGTCCATTTGTATGGGGAGAGAGCCACCAACCCACCCGCCAAAACCTGCCATAAGCCACAAAATTTATTATTATATCAATACTTTAGCCAAAATACGCTCACGTGAAAGGGCTTCCACCGTAGATCTATCGTAGAAAGCTATTGATCAATTTAAATTAAATAGAAACATATAGATGATATTTTCATATTTGGGTATTTGGCAGCCATAGACCAGAAAACCGGCATACGGAGGCCGCCTCATGGCCATCCGCCAGCCGCAGAACGACGCGCAAGTCGGGCACTATCGACTCGAAGATGCCGGCTTTCAACCGGCGCCGTGTCTGTTGCTAGACTGCTCCCCATGGGGGCGGGTCATTCGGTATTATCTGCCACGGCGCACCGGACCTCACAAGTTAGCGCAGGGCATTGAATACTTCTCGCAGACTGTGCACGCGTTGTGGGGCTTCTGATGAAAGCGACACCAGACATGCTGGGCCCCCGGCACCAGATATTCGTAGGCCTGTAACCCATCCGTGATGACGACCCGAGGGACTTTCTTCAGCCCGTGCAGCCGCCGCCCGATCCACCGACAGGCCCATTGGCTCCGGGATGGCGGTAACGCCCCCAGCCCGTGCAGCTCGGTGGACACATCCAAGACCACGAACCCATACTGCCCGATACGCCAATTCTGCCATGCCCAGGAAGCCGCCCATCTCCAATCCTTCCATGCCTACAGCCTCATGCGGGAGGATGGCAGAGTCGCCATGGACCTGCACTGGACGGCCATGCCGAGCTACTTTGCGGTGTCACTGGATCCCAAAGGCTTGTGGGAGCGCCTTGAGCCGATCGATCTTGTGGGTACCGCGGTGCTCGGCTTGCCACAGGAGGACGTGCTGCTGTTTCTGTGCCTCCATGGCTTTAAGCATGGGTGGGAACGGTTAGGGTGGATCTGCGACGGGGCGGAACTGCTCCGCGTCCGTCAGCGGATGGATTGGGGAGGAGTCCTGGAACAGACCCAAGCATCGGGCAGCATGTGTATCCTCTTGCTGGGCCTGCTCCTGGCCAGTGATCTTTTCGGGGCAGCCATTCCCGAAGGGATCGCGCAGCGGCTCCAGACCGATGCCGCGGTCACGAGGCTCGGCGCACAGATGTGCGCACAGTTGTCCCGTCAGGCCGACAGCTCACCGAAAGTCTTTGAAACGCTCCTGTTCCGCCTCAGGGGGAGGGAGTGCCCGCGTGACAAACTCCGCTACTCTGTCCATCGACCAACGACTCTGACCGCCGGTGACTGTGCGCTGCTGCGCCTGCCCGATGCACTCTTCCCGCTCTACTATCTGCTCCGGCCCATCCGGCTCCATCTCCTGCGGCGCTCACTGCCGTTTGTGCCCTGGTCCGTCCAGTTGTTCGGGGCCTATGCGAAACGGCTCGTGAAGCGCCGACGATGACGAGAGAAATTGGCTTACCCTTGTGGCTCGCCGTTCCCACCGCTGCCGACAGCTGGCTGGTTGCTACGCAGGAAGGGGGTGAGCAAATCGATCGGGAGGGGGAACAGGATGGTGGAGTTGTTCTCCGTGGCCACTTCACTTAACGTCTGTAAGAACCGTAGTTGCAGGGCCTGGGGATGGACGGAGATGATCTGGGCCGCCTCTGCCAGGCGCGTGGCCGCTTGAAATTCGCCCTCGGCGTTGATGACTTTGGCCCGCCGCTCGCGTTCGGCCTCCGCTTGTCGCGCCATGGCACGCTGCATCTCCTGCGGCAGGTCGACGTGCTTGACCTCGACGTTGGTCACTTTGATTCCCCAATTTTCCGTCTGTCGGTCCAGGATCGTCTGCAGCTCCCCATTGATTTTGTCGCGCGCCGACAGCAACTCGTCCAGTTCTGCCTGCCCCAGTATGCTGCGCAGCGTCGTTTGCGAGAGCTGTGAGGTGGCGTAGAGAAAGTCCTCCACATTGATCACCGCGTCTTCGGGCTTGATCACCCGGAAATAGACCACGGCACTTACCTTCACGGAGACGTTGTCGCGGGTGATGACATCCTGGGGCGGCACGTCCATGGTCACCAGGCGCAGGTCTATACGGCGCATCTGCTCGATGAGTGGGATGAGGAGCGTCAACCCCGGTCCCCCGGTGCGCGCGTAGCGGCCAAGCCGGAAGATCACCCCGCGCTGGTACTCCATGAGGATCTTCACGACGCTGCTCAGGATGAAGATCAGCACGACGATCAGAACCACCAGGCCGACGGCGATGTTCATGCGCTTACCTCCCTTTCTGTTTGACGAGAAGAGTCATGCCGTCTATCTGCACGACCTCGACCTCGACCCCCTGCTCGATAGGGTCTTCGCTGCGGGCATTCCAGCGCTCTCCGGCCACGAACACTTTGCCTTGCTTCTGGTCGATCGGGGTTAAGGCCACACCCACCTTCTGGAGCAGTCCCTCGCGTCCACTGTAGGGGCGCTGTGAAAGCGTCTTGAGCGCAGCTCCGACCAGAAAGACGAAAAAGGCGGCGACCAGCAGCGTTGCAGGCACCACCACCCAGAGGGAGAGCCCCGGCAACGGCGGTGGCGCGTCAAACAGCATCAGCGAGCCCAGGATCATGGCGATGATGCCACCGATGGTCAGCGCGCCGTAGCTTGTCACCTTGATCTCGGCGATGAACAGGATGATCGCCAGCACGATCAGCGCCAGACCCGCATAGTTCACCGGGAGCAATTGCAGCGCATACAGACCCAGCAGCAGGGAGATACCGCCGATGACCCCAGGCAGCACCACACCTGGCGTGGAGATCTCGAAAAAGAGACCAGCGGCGCCCAGCATCAGGAGCATGTAGGCCACGTTCGGGTCGGCGAGCATCGACAACAGGCGCTGGCGCAGGCTCATCTCGACGTGCTGCAGTGCTGCCCCCTCGGTTTTAAGAATATGCTCGCCAGCTGGCGTCACCACTTTCCGGCCGTTGAGCTGTTTGAGCAGATCGTTGAGGTCGAGGGCGATCAGATCGATGAGCTTGTGTTGCAGCGCTTCGGTCTCCGAGGCTGAGACGCTCTCGCGCACCGCTTTTTCGGCCCACTCGACGTTGCGTCCACGCTGTTCGGCGATCGATTTGATGTAGGCTGCGGCGTCATTGGTCACCTTTTCCCCCATCTCCTTGCCCATCTCGCCGCTGCCGACAGCGACGGGGTGGGCGGCGCCGATGTTGGTGCCGGGAGCCATGGCTGCGACGTGTGCCGCCAGCGTAATGAAGGTTCCGGCTGAGGCGGCGCGTGAGCCGCTAGGGGCGACGTAGACAATGACCGGAATGGGCGAGTTGAGCATCTCTTTGATGATGAGCCGCATGGATTTGTCGAGGCCGCCAGGCGTATCGAGTTGGATGATCATGGCCTGAGACCCCTGTTGAATCGCGGCTTTCAGGCTCTCGGTGATGTACTCGGCGGAAACCGGGTTGATCACGTCGGCAACGGAGAGGACATGAATGGGAGGAAGGGTCTCGCCTGCCAGCCCATAGCCGATGAGGAGGCCGACGAACATGAGATACAGCCATCGTCTCGACATAGGATAGCCTCTCCTCGTAACTCTTCTGCTGGCAACGATTTTCCTTTCCATACTAGCATTAGGGCCTTGATTTTACAAGGCTGGTCTCGCTTGCGCCATCTGTCACGCCTCCTTGACGCTCCTTGTCACCATCTGCTAACATGTGCTCCCACGAGGAGAAATCGATGCCCCTGCGCATGTCTACCATGTCGCCAGCGCCCAACGTCGCACGCGGCACAATCCTGGGCCAGCGACCCGTCCTGCTCTCCAGCGCCGTCGCTGCAGATCGGCAGGTGGGACCCACATGAATCATCATACGTCGCCAAAGAAAGCCGTCAAGGGTCAGCTCGCAACAGGTCCCAACACGGACAGCGGTGTGGACCTTGCCGAGCGCTGCCGGACGCGTGTATCGCCAATGTTGCAAGAGCTACTCCACATCGCGGCGCACACCGCAGATACGCACGGCGAGCGCGTCTATGCGGTGGGGGGCTTTGTGCGGGATGTCCTGCTCGGGGTGGGCGATGAGGATCTGGACTTGACCGTTGAGGGGGATGGCGTGGCGTTTGCGCGACATCTCGCGGCAGCGACCGATGGCTTCTGTAAGGGACCATCCGCTTTCGGCACTTCTGTCGTTATCGCTCCGGACGGTCACAAAATCGACGTTGCCACCGCCAGGCGGGAGACCTATAAGCACCCGGCCGCGTTGCCGGCGGTCGAACCAGGCACTATTCGCGACGACCTCTTTCGGCGCGATTTCAGCATCAATACGCTGGCGTTTGCCCTGAATGGTCCCGAGGCGTTTATCTTAATCGATTGGTATGGAGGCAGCGCAGACCTCGCCGAGGGTGTCATACGCGTGCTGCACAATCGTAGCTTTCGCGATGATCCCACGCGCATGTTTCGGGCCATCCGTCTAGAGCAGCGTTTCGGATTCTTCCTGCATCGACACACGTTGCGATTGCTGGGGCGCGCCGTCGACAAGGGTTGGATCGAGCTGCTGTCAGGGGCGCGTCTGTGGCGGGAATTGCGCCTCATGCTGGCAGGCGAATCCCCCGTCGCCTGCCTGAGACGTCTGGATGAACTGGGAATCCTGTCGCACATCGATGCCGACCTTGGACTATCCCCAGATCGGCTGGCGCTGCTGACGCGCGTGGCCGAGGCACGTGTGGAGCTTGCCGAGACGCACGCCGATGTTCTGGGCCAGGGCTGGCCGGGGTATCTTGCCGCCCTGTTTCACGACTTAGACGCGAACATCTTGCGACGGGCGGGTGCGCGTTTGGCGCTAGCACCCCGTACGATCCAGGAACTGGTCGACGCCCTCATCGCTGTCGAGCGGGCTTGCCAGCGACTGTGCACAACGGACAATCTGCGGCCCAGTGAGGTGGTTGCGGCCCTGCGAGGGCTGCCATTGGAGATGTTCCCACTGCTACTTGCCCTCTGCCCTGGGCGCGAAGTGCACCAGCACGTCCAGCACTATCTCACGACGTGGCGTCACATCCGACCGGACCTGACAGGGGATGATCTCAAACGCCTCGGCGTGCCACAAGGTCCACAGATCGGCCGCCTGCTGGCACGTGTGCTGGCGGCGAAGCTGGATGGAGAAGCGATCAGCAGGGAGTCGGAGGAAGCCTTGATTCGTAGCGCCTTGGTGCAGCTGTCGGCCTCGTGAGGACATCGTCGCAGCGCGCAGCGATCAATGCTCAGGCCGAGGGCAACCACCGATGCACACAGATGAACACAGATAGATGCTGAGATCGGAGTGCATCTGTGTGCATCCGTGGTTTCGGTTTTTGAGAGCTCGCCTGTATAGAAACTGACAAGCGACGCGGCGATGCTTGTTTCACGAGCATAGGAGCCCTGGATTTATGGACGTAGCCGGTATCATCCGAACTATCGCGACCAGCTTGCCACCCTTGCTCCTCGCGTTGACGCTGCACGAGCTGGCCCATGGCTATGTGGCTCTGCGGTTCGGGGATCAAACTGCGCGCTGGGCAGGCCGTCTGACCTTGAACCCAATTAAGCACATGGATCCACTGGGTACCTTTTTCATTCTATTTGGTATGATCACCAGAGCGCCAGTCATCGGTTGGGCTAAGCCCGTGCCGGTGAATCCCCATAATCTGCATCGACCGCACACCGACATGATCTGGGTGGCCCTCGCTGGTCCAGCGATGAATCTCGCGCTTGCGACAGCGTCGGCGTTTGGGCTGCGCTGGTTCCCCGATCCCCGCTGGTACGCCGACTCCTCCCTGGCCTTGAGCATCGCCGAGCCGGTGTTCGAGATGCTTAAGGCCAGCCTGTGGATTAACGTT
>Ga0137404_10003742_pt1 | contig 10148 bp, 9 predicted proteins | sample CZOMad2_1_16fung_FD_108285 | JGI IMG/M metagenome (GOLD analysis project Ga0137404, IMG submission 108285) | Vadose zone soil fungal communities from Angelo Coast Range Reserve, California, USA - CZOMad2_1_16fungal (Illumina Assembly) | ecosystem: Environmental > Terrestrial > Soil > Vadose zone... | reverse complement strand
GTGCTGTTGAAGAAGTCTCCCTTGTGGTTGCCGTCATCGGGGCGGGCGCGTTGCGTGACCGCCTTCAGAACCTCACCCACAATCAAGCTATTAGTGGCCGCTTCAACGGCAAGAATGCCGGTTTCTTTTTTATGGTCATCGCCAGTGTATTTACCCAAGAGGTAGAGAGCGCCGCTTCCGCCCAGAGCGAGGGCGACACCTCCGTTGGAGACGGTGCTGGAATGCTTGCCCAGAGTACTGGTTCCCTTGATCCGCGATTCAAGCTCCGCATCGGCATTAATGAGGCCGATGCTCACGCCAGCCAGCGGGACAAGCCAGTTCAAATCCTGAACGCGGGCCTTAAAGGGACTGGTCCAGATATCTTTCTGGTCGTGCGCAAGGTTGCGCAGAAACTTTAAAGGATTGTCGCTGGCATAGTGCGAATCGTCCGCCGTGTGCTGGAATGGTGTGGGCGAAGGCGTAGGCGTGGAAGGAGCAGCCGTGTTATCACTCGACTGGCCCCAACTTGCGGTGGTTGTAACTAAAAGAACTAGTAGAAGAGCAAGCCTGCAATTTCCCATTCGGATCAACTCATTCTCTCGGTTAGAAAGTCCTGATTACGCTGACAGCCACTGCGGCGCCGGAAAGCAACGAGATCGACTGGCTCAGGTTCTTGAAAATTCCGACGCCTGCGCCCTTCTCTGGAACGAAGATAGTGTCGCCAGCTTGCAGGGTTGTGCTCAGAACGTTACCAGACCACCATTCTCCGGAACCGCGGCCCACAACGGTGCCGTTGGCGCGGACAACAAAAATCTCTTTTTTATTGGCGAGCGTGGTTGGACCGCCTGCCTGCTTGAGATACCAACCAGCATGTTTGCCGGTGCTGAACGTGATAGCGATTGGGTTATAAACCTGTCCAGCGACCATGACAAATGTGGGTCTCTTTGGGATATAAAGCGTGTCGCCGGACCGTACTTCCACGTCTGCCTGGGTACCCTGCCACTTTTCAATTTGAGAGCTGACATGGATCAACAGTCGACCGCTGGGCTGAAGCTGTTTCAATTTGGCAAGCAGTTGCTGGCGCTCGCGCTCCTGAGAAGCAGCGCTGGTCCGTGAAGACGAGGATGATGAAGACCCGGTCGACCCGGTGGAACCAGGGTTTGCGACAGCATTCTGGGCCTGTATCTGGGTAACCATATCTTCGCGGCTCTTGGCCGCGGCTTCACGTACCTGAGCGCGATCCAGAATGGCAGCGTAGGGATATGCCTGACTGGAAAATCCGCCGGCCCGTTTCAGGATAGAGCTGAGGTGCTCACCCCGCTGGATACCATAGCGCCCGGGATGCATGACTTCGCCGCTAACGGAAATGGCGCCGCCGATATCGTTCCAGCCGCCAATCTGCCGGATGGTCAGGACATCGCCCGGCTTCAGCAGGACATCGGTGTCAGCCTCGCCCGCCAAGGCACGTCCGATGGGAATTTCGCGGTGCTCCAGATCAACGTGGTCACCGTCGATGACCGAATAACTTGTGAGATCCGCGGCCTGCTGATAAGCAGCGCGCTTGAAACCGCCGGACATGCGAAGCAGTTCAGCAGCTGTCATTTTTTCCGAAAGGGGATACTCGCCCGGGCGCAGAACTTCGCCAAAAATTGATACTTTAGGGCCGTCAGTTTCATAGCGGCCAAAAATTCGGACGGTGTCAAAAGGCTCAAGGCTTGGGGCCTCCACGCGCTTGGAAAGGACGTCGTGCAAGTTGAATGGTATGACCACCGGAGTAAAGTCGGGGGGATGTAGCCGGACAATTTCCGCGCGGTCGGCTGGCTCAGGCAAGAGGTCGTCATAAGAGGCAATCAAATCAGTGACTTTGAACCCATCTTTAAAGGAAAACTTCCCCGGACGAAAGACATGGCCTTCAAGGTAAACGGCCCGGTTGCTGTAAGGAAGAATGGGCAGTACGGTCACGACGTCGCCATCCTGGATACGGAACCGCTTGAAGGCATCGTCCGCCGCCTGGATGCCTGTTCCGCCAGCCACGTTAACGCTCATCATCTCTTTGCGCTCATGGGCCTGAGTTCGCTCAACCCTGATCCGGCTGAGTTCGCCTGAGACTGGAACGCCTCCGGCCAGATCCAGAATTTGATCCAGTGTCTGCTCTTTTCTCAGCTCGTAGATCGCTGGACGGCGGACCTTTCCCGCCACTGTGACCTGCGGACCGATAGGAGGCACAAGGATGCTGTCGCCAGATTCAATGTGTACTTCGCCGGAACTCACGCCCTTTAGCATCAGGTCGTAGAGATCGACCTCCTCCACGAGGGCCTTGCCGCGAAAGTGCTTTACCGTGCGATACGATCCTGTTTCGGTTGGGCCTCCGGCGGCGATCAACGCGCTTAACGCGGTGGAGAGAGAGCTGATGTCATAGGCCGCGGGATTTTTCACGTCACCTACCACGTAGACCCGAACGGTACGCAGCTTGCCCAGGGTTACGTCAACGGAAACTCCGCGCAACTGATGGCTGAGCATTTTCTGGATAGTCTGCTGGACTTCACCCAGAGTACGGCCCGCAACCACAACGGAACCGGCCTCAGGAATTGAAACGCGACCTTCACGATCAACCGAGCGCTGAAGGTGTTGCGAGGAAGTGCCCCAGTAATCGATCACCAGTTCATCGCCAGGACCAAGGACGTAATCCGGGCCGACGGGAACACTCAATGGAGCTTTGTCTGCGGCTGCCGCGCTATTTCGAAATAGAGCAGCGCCAAAGCGCTCCAGTTTAGTTTCGTCCACAGTGGCCTGGGTATAAAGATCGCGCAATGCCGGCAGGTTGCGCAAAGGATATTGGTCCTGGGATGGCCCCTTGCTACTTTGCGGCTGCCGCCGCGGACGCACCTGTCCGCCGTTCATCCCCTGTTGGCCGGTTTGGGATGTTTGCCGGCCCGTCGTGCCCTGTCGCTGCGTGTTCTGCGGAGATGGCAGCTGATTGTTCTGTTGGCCGGCTTGTTGACCGTTTTGTTGACCACCTTGCTGCCCTGTTTGCTGGGCAGAAGGAATGATTGGTTCCTCGGAGATCTGATCGCCCTGCTGGGCAGGCCCAAAACCGCGTTTGGCCAGTTCATTAGCCGCAAGCTGGCGCACACGGTCATCCGAGCGGATCTGGCTGAAAAGGCGATCATCCGTAATGTCCCTTTCAGAAATGTTATAGCCGCGGTCACGCAGCTGACTTACGATCTCTGCCTTCGCTTCAGCCAGCACATCCGGATTTTCCTGGAGAATCTGGATAATCTCGTCAGCCGAGAGATCGGCGTCCTGGGCGAAAGAGTTTCCCTTAAGAGCGATACAGAATACAACCAGCGCAAGCAAAAAACCGAGCCTAAGGCGGCTACGAAATAACGATGAGTTCAAATTCTTCCCCTTCGATTAAAAAGCGGTACGAATACAACGAGTAAAGGTGCTCGATCAGCTTACAGCGGAGACTCTCATTTTATTGTAAGGTACACGCGGAAGAATAGAAGCAAACCACTGCATTTGTCCATCATGCAGCCTGGCACCGAGAAAAGCGGGAATGCTTGTGGCTGGAAATCAGCAGGAAGATCGCATCCGGCAACTCTGCCTGCGACATCTCCCCACAGTGGGAATGGCATCCCATTGAGTAACCGCAGGTTTTAGTGGTTTGCATTTTTGTGGCCGGGGAACCCGGTCACGCAAATTCACAAGGAGCAGCTTTCTATGCGCAAGATTTTACTCGCAACATCGGTGTTCGCACTGTCCGTAGGCCTTGCCACAGCGCAAAGCACAAGCACGGGCACAGTTACACCAAGCACGACCACAACGAGTACCTCGCAAGGCACAACCAGCACGCAGCCCGGAACAACGTCAACCCAGCAAGGGACGACATCAACCACGCAGTCAGGGTCGATGGGAACCCTTCAGACTACTCAGCCCGGAACCACTTCCACCGGCAGTCCTGCGGTGACGCAGGGTACGCCAAGCGTAGCGGGGAGTGCGGGATCTGTAACCGGTGGGACCCAAGGAAGCACCCAAACCCAGACTGGCACTTCGACGACTGTCGCGCCGTGCACGCCTTCCAATAGCACCAGCACTGGAACCTCGACCACAACGAGCAGCACACCCTCAACAGGTAGCACTTCCGCAACTGCGAATAGCGGCGTAGGCAGTTCTTCGAGCTCGACGACCGGTTCAACCACAACGACAGCATCAGCTTCGCCAAGCGGGACATCAGCCACCGTGGCGAACCCCTGCGTGCCCGGAAGCTCTACCACTCCAACCGGGACGTCTCCGAGTTCTACTGCACCCAGCAATCCTCCCCCGCCAAGTGATATGGGAACCGGATCTGCGACCCAACCATCGAAGCCGCCTACTCGCTAAGGCGACAAAACACTCCTCAACTAACCAAGCGGCTGCCTGCGGGCAGCCGTTTTGCTTTGTTAGCATTTTCCGTAGCCTTTGGAGCGGTCCGGGAAAACGGACCGCTCAGCCGCTGATCTTCATTTAAGGACAAACAAAAGGAGCCCCGCGAGGCTGCTCTGGAATGAAAGCTTGCCTGAATCTATTTCTTCGGTGAATCAATGCCGAAATCGTAACCGCTGTATCCCATACCGCCGAATGAAATCAGATATTCGCCCGGCTTCAGGTCTTGCTTCGGTGTGATCTTGAAAAGACCATCTTCAATCTTTTCCACATCGATGTCTGGCAACTTATCCTTGCCGATCCCCGCCTTGAACGTAAACATGTTGCCGCCGTTTGTGGTCTGCAATTCGCGGTGATCTTTCTTTTTGTCGAACTGCACAATAGCCAGATCACGGTAGGATGCCATTGGAACGGTTGGCATATTCGGCATCGAAGCCGCTTGCCTGAAGTAGAAGACCGGGCGAGGCTCCGCAATTCTCACTGGCGCATCTGATCCCCGGTACGTCCAAACCATCTGCGGAGTCAGTCCCGGAACGAACATTTTTCCTATGTGCTTCGCCCCGCCGCCGGACATCATGAGTTGATCCATTGCGACGAACTTGTCAGCAGCCTTGTAATAGATGCCAGCTTTGAGGGCCGCAAGCTGCGGGTCAATCTGCGGCGCCTGGGCTTCTGCGGGTTTCGCTTCCGCAGGTTTAGCTTCCGCTGGTTTAGAGGTTGCGGTTTGCGCTTGCGATGCGATAGCCAGCGCCAGAACAAGTATGATTCTCATAAGTGCGTCCTCCAAAGGCCAGTGATCTTACACCAGAGTAGTGGCTTTAGAAGGGTAAAAAAGAGCGGCGAATGCGCGCGCCGCCCTTTTTTAAGGGGAGAAACTTATTTTTTCTTGAGTAGGAAACCTGCCGCGAACATGGCCACCGCACCCAGCAGCCACTCAATGCGCCACAACTGTACGGCTTGCCAATCGAGTAACGTGGTAGCAGTGAAAACAAAACCAGTCACAATCGCCGCGATGACGCAGGCGAATCCCATAACCAGAGCGACCAAAGAGGCATTGCTCTGCCCCAGCGCTTCGCGCAGCGAGGCAAAGTCGATCCAGGCGCGCAGTCCGGCTACGGAATTTGCGGCCAGATTGGCATGCCTGTCCGCACCGCAGACATAGCAGAAGCGTGAGCCTAAAACAAAGTCCGTGCCGCACTCCTGGCAGACCTGATCGGTGGCTTCAGCCACTGCCGCTTCCTGCCGAGGAGCTACAGCAGGCTTCCAGAACTCCTGCCGTTCCTCATAGTTCGGTGCCAGATGTGCCATGGGAAAACCCCTAACTCCTACGTTGGTAAGGGCAAATCTAGGGCCAAAGGTGAGTAGCAAATAACCCTAGGCCCTGCATGGAGTTACAGATTATTCATGGCCAATCGGACAATGTACCTGGCAATTCTTACGTTGTAAAAGGTTCAGGCTTCGCGGCGTCTGGGCATCCGAAGTATCTTCGGATTATCCCTGGTCTTGCTCCAAAAGCCGAGCAGGACGAGATCAGCCTCGCAGAACGTAAGGTCCTGCGGCCGCGCGCTGCCATCATTGAAAATGTACTCGTCCAGGAGCGTATAAAGCTCGTTTAAGGGGATGTTTAGATAGCCAGCGGCCTCAGGTTCCGTATAGAACTCTTTGACTGGTTTAAGCGGTCTGGTCATAATTTTCTTTTTCCGTATCCTTTTCGTCGGATGCGGGGGAGCAAGAGTGTTGTACCGTTTCCAATCCGGCTTAGATATCAGGTAAACTGCCCGAAAACAGGTGACATGAAACCTTACCCGCTAGGACCTTCCTTATTACCGAGGTAATGGCAATTTTGGACCATTTTGGTACGAAGTCCGCTTCACACCAAAATTGGCGGCATTTTGGGGCCGGAATCGATGGCCCTCCTCAAGTTGGACTGGAAGTTGACAGTCTTGCCCTCTAGACGACAGATTGCGCTTCTCTAGACGCATACAGACACGCCCAGATCAGATGCCAAGGAGTTCTTTATGAAAAAAGCCAGATACGCAGTCTTTGAAGCGCTGAATCCATTCTTCGAAATCGTCCTAAGAGGCCTGAGCGGGCTGGTTGATGGGGAACACTATTTCGATACGTTCGCCGATGACGCAATCTTCGAGTCCCGCTATCACTTTCCGGGCTGGCCTGTGACGATTCGAGGACGAGCCAATCTGATGGCGAGCCTCTCCGGATACGGCAAGACGATCAAGCTTCACTCCGGTGACGCACTTGTTGTACATCGAACCCAGAATAGCCGCGTCGTCATCCTCGAATACGAAGTGCACGGGGAGATTCTTTCAAGCGGCGCACTTTATGACAACAGACTAATCTCGATTGTCACAATTGAGAACAGAAAGATCGTACATTGGAGAGATTACATGGACTCCCTAGCCGCCTGGACGGCCCTGAACAGCTCTTGATGAGGCTGACTTTGCTTGCTCTGCCGGTAGTGCCGCTTCGTATTACTGGTTTCTGACAACTGGCGTGCCGCGCTTCGCGCCGGGTCTCCGCTGGCAACCTCTCGCGCCAGTCGCAAACACCGCTCCCAGAAATCGCCCGATCTGACATCACGCCATGGGAAACAAAGCCCATTCTTTCCCGACGTGTGAACTTCGACGCGCTGAAATGCGTATCATTTGGATAGCAATTGCATCAGCAAGGCTTTGACTACGTGTCCTAAGGCCCGCTGGAGGAAAAACTTATGTATTGCAACTATTGTGGCAAAGTAATTTCCGATGATTCCAACCTCTGCTCCTACTGCGGCAAGAGAGTGGCCGGCGTGATTGCCCGCCAGCGCCTGGTGCGACCCCGCCAAGGCCGTAAGATCGCGGGCGTGTGCGCGGGACTTGCAGAGTACTATGACCTGGACGCAACGCTAATCCGCATTGTGTGGGCAGTCTGCGTGGTGTGCGGAGGAGTGGGCGCCGTGGCTTACCTGGCTGCCTGGGTCATTATTCCGGAAGAGCCTTTAATGCTCGCTGCGGCGCCGCCGGCTACGCAAGATCGCGTGGCGAACCGTTAGCCAAAAAGCCACTCCGGAAGAAGTGGCTGATGGATTTGCATTGCTGCGGACGGCTATTTTTTTCTGGCTACGAATGCCTGCGCCTGTTCCAGCATCTTGTGCGCTTGCGCGTTATTGGCGCCCTGAGGATCCTTCTGCAAGTAGGCTTGCAATGCCGCCATGGCTTCCGGGAATTGTTTCATCGCCAGAAGGGCATGGGCGCGGAGCAAGGAAATGAGTGGATAGTCAGCAGGAGCCATGCTTTCCGCACGCTGCAACTGCCGCAGCGCCGCGGGATAATCGGCCTTACCGATGTACGATTTCCCCATTTCAAAATATCCCTGCCAATAATTAGGAGCCAGCGACTGACCGCGCTGCAAACTACGAATGGCTTCATCAAACTTTGATTGCATGTTTAGAGCGGATCCCATCACCATGTAAGCCATGGCGTAGTTTCCGTCGGCCTTGATGGCCTTATCCAGAGCGGCGATGGCGGCCTGAGAATCTTTCTGGTTCAATTCCAGCACGCCACTCAGCGTGAGAGCTTCAGCATAATTCGGGAAGAGCTCGAGCGCTTTGGTCAGGTGTTTGTGGGCATCGTCCATCTTCCCTTTTTCAACCGCCTCATGCGCCTTGCGGTAAGCCTCACGCGCTTTTGCCGGGACCCGGTACTGAGCGATAGAGATGGAATTGCCTTCGACGCCGTCTTCCGGCTTACCCACGCCCTGGATGCGAAGATTCACTGAGTTGGAGAAATTGCTTGCGTCCACGCGCTCTGAAGACTGCTGCAGGCCCGAAGTCGCGACCACCGTATACGTTCCGGGAGAGAGATGGCTGAACTCAAAACGTCCGGAAGGATTGGTGTAGGAGGAGCTAACGACAGTGCCATTCGCGTCAGTGAGTTCAACGCGCACATCTTTCAATGGATTGTTTTGCGTGTCCTGGACAACGCCGCTAACCGAACGATTGTCCATGTGAGCGGCATTTATCCCCTGATGGTTTCCCGCCATCGGACTCTGACTGGAAAACGGCGATTGCGATGGTAACGACGGATCCATGCCCATTCTTTGCGCCGTGAGATAGAGACTGCAGCTTACAAATCCGAGAGCGAGAACGATCACCCGTGGGGTCTTCATAACAACCTGCTAATCTTGGATTATCCGAAGAAGAAATCCGGGAGAGGGGCTGGACCTAACCTGGAAATACCTCTTGTTTGGCATCGCGCTTCCGCGCGGGTGCTGACAATGAGAGTGTTTATGAAATATGGGAGTTGTATTTAAGTAAACATCCCACGAATAATATTTTTCAGTGTTCACGGGCAACTCCGACACAATCTTTCTTACGGGAGACATATTTAGTGATCATTCGTCCGGCAAAGAACATATTGGGCGCATTGCGGCTGCCCGGCGACAAATCGATTTCGCACCGCTATGCCATGCTGGCTGCCATTGCCTCAGGCACAACGCGGCTGGCAAACTTTTCTACCGGAGCTGACTGCGCCAGCACGGTGGCCTGCATCCAGCAACTGGGTTGCGTGGTGAGGAAAAACCAGGATGGCACGCTGGAGATCGACGGGCGAGAGCAGCTGCAGAAGCCAGCGAACAGTCTGGACTGCGGGAATTCTGGTTCCACCATGCGCATGCTTTCAGGCATATTGGCCGGCCAGAATTTCAGCTGTGATCTTCATGGCGATGAATCACTCACGCGGCGGCCGATGGCCCGCATTATCACGCCGTTACGGCTGATGGGAGCCGAGATCAGCGCGGCGGCAGGCGATCGGCCACCGCTGCACATTCGCGGCGGTAAGTTGCGCACCATTGACTACATGGCACCAATCGCCAGCGCGCAGGTGAAATCAGCAGTGCTGTTTGCCGGACTGTTCGCCGAAGGAGAAACCACTGTCGATGAGCCACACCGCACGCGTGACCATACGGAACAAGCTTTGCGGGCGTTTGGAGTCGAGCTGTCGCGCAGCCGCAATCGCGTGACGGTGCAAGGCGGGCAAAAACTCACGGCGATCCAGGCTGCGGTTCCGGGTGACATATCTTCCGCCGCTTTCTTTATGTGCGCCGCGGCGTTGTTTCCCAGCTCGAATCTGGTAATCGAAAGCCTGCTGCTCAACCCAACACGCGCTTCCATGCTGGACGTGCTCAAGCTGCTGGGCGCTCGACTCTCAGTGATCAATCTGGAAGAACATCACGGCGAGCTGGTGGGTACCGTCAAGGTTGAACACGGCAAGCTAACCGGAATCACCGTGGAAGGAGCGCAGTCTGTGGCGCTGATCGACGAATTACCAGTTCTTGCGGCCATTGGGCCATACACGCGCGATGGCATTGAGATTCGCGATGCCAAGGAGCTACGCGTGAAAGAGTCTGACCGCATTGCGCTGGTGGCGAAGAACCTGCGCGCCATGGGCGCCGAATGCGAAGAGCGTGAAGATGGACTGCGCGTTCCAGGAAATCAGAAGCTGCACGGAGCGGAAATCGACTCCGGCGGCGACCATCGCATTGCTATGGCATTTGCCGTGGCTGCGCTGCGGGCTGAAGGGCAAAGCGTGATTCATGGCGCGGAATCGGCGAGGATTTCGTTTCCGGAATTTTTTGAGATGCTGGAGAGTGTGACCGAACGATAAAGAATTTTCACCACGGAGGCGCGGAGAAACCAAAAGCTTTGCCTTGAACGATCGGAACAGCTTTGTCTAAAACACCAGATTTTC
>Ga0137404_10003741_pt1 | contig 10149 bp, 8 predicted proteins | sample CZOMad2_1_16fung_FD_108285 | JGI IMG/M metagenome (GOLD analysis project Ga0137404, IMG submission 108285) | Vadose zone soil fungal communities from Angelo Coast Range Reserve, California, USA - CZOMad2_1_16fungal (Illumina Assembly) | ecosystem: Environmental > Terrestrial > Soil > Vadose zone... | reverse complement strand
GGACGGAGACGGCAAGACCGACCTCGTGATCGCTAATAAAAATACCAACAGCTATTCGGTGCTGAGGAATATCAGCAGCACGGGCGCCATTTCATTTGCCGCAAAACTGGATTTCCCCTGTGGGGCCGATCCCTACAGTATCTCGATCGGCGACATGAATGGGGACGGTAAACCCGATATCGTAGTTCCCAGCTACAATCTTTCCGTCTCTCAAAATAATTCTATGGCGGGAAATATGTCTTTTATCGGTCCCACTTTTCTATTCCCTCATTTTGATTCATACATAGTAGGGATCGGTGACCTGGACGGAGATGGAAAAGCCGATATGGTGGGAGCGGGGTTCAGCACCGACAGGATCGCATTGATCCGGAACAAGAATAATGAGCCCACGATCAGGGCCTTCACACCCACCGATGCCGTGGCGGGCACCACCGTAACGATCACAGGCTATGATCTCGACGGAGTTACTGCCGTAAGCTTCGGTGGAGTTCCCGCAACATCCTTTACTATAGTCAACCCGGACACGATCACTGCCGTGACCGGCCCGGGCGCATCAGGATCTGTGGCGGTGACCAATCAATACGGCACCAACAGGCTCGACGGGTTTATTTTTCACTCCCCGCCCGTCATCGGGTCTTTTACGCCCGTCAATGCCGGTACGGGGGATACGATCTATATCACGGGGAATTATTTTACCGATGTTTCGGCGGTCGATCTCGGTGGTACGCCGGCGGCTTATTTCAGGGTCAATTCGCTGACCAGTATTGCCGCGGTGGTCGGCAGCGGGTCTTCCGGCAGTATCCGGGTAACGAATCCATACGGCACCGGCTCATTGCCCGGCTTCGTTTATTTCCCGGCCCCTGTCATTACCTCGTTCACTCCGGGCGGAGGCGGTATTGCCACCGTTATCAGTATTACCGGGACCTTCTTTTCGGGAGCGACGGAAGTCAGCATCGGGGGCGTGCCTGCCGCTTCATTTACGATAAACTCTCCCACGAGCATTACGGCAGTGGTTGCAGAAGGCGCAGATGGAAGCATCACGGTCAGAACGCCGGGGGGGAAGGCCATTTCCGCGACCCCATTTGCTTTCCCACTCCCCGTCCTTACCAATATTTCCCCGGCTGCGGCGCCCGTAGGCTCCAGCATAACCATTACCGGGATGAATTTCAGGAGTAACCCTTCGGCCGATTGTGTGTACTTCGGCGCCGTACGGGGCCAGGTAACCGCCGCCTCCCTTACCAGCCTTACCGTCACCGTTCCGCCCGGGGCGACTTACTACCCTGTTACCCTGACCGTAAATAATCATACGGTATCCGGCGATCAGCCCTTCGTAGCCACCTTCCTCCCGGGAAGCACGGAAATTTCGGACAGCTCCTTCAAATGGAGGGCTGCCTTCAGTACCAGCGAAGACCCAAGAAAGATCTTCCTGTCCGACCTTGACGGCGACGGGAAGCCCGATATTATCACCCAGAATTATTTTTCCGGTACCGTCTCCATCCTGAGAAATACCAGCGGCCTCAATTCCTTCTCCTTCGTACGGGAGCAGGACCTGTTCAGTCCGGTCGGCACCAATGTGGGCCTTGCCATGGCGATCGGAGACGTGAACGGCGACGGAAAGCCCGATATCATTATATCCAATTGGTACAATTTGGTTTCGGTCTTCAGAAATACAAGCAGTCCTGGATCCGTTTCCTTTGCGCCCAGGGTCGATTTTCCCTCTGCCTACGAGACCATCGGCATCGCCATTGCCGATTTTGACGGCGATGCCCGGCCAGACCTGGCCCTGACGAATGTAGGGTTCAGCGGTGCCAACCCCGTAGTCTCGGTGTACCGCAATACGGGTAAGGACGGATCCATTTCCTTCGATCCCAGGGTCGATCTTGCCATCGGCGATATTGCATTCGATATTCACAGCGACGACCTGGACGGGGATGGCAAACCGGACATTGCGGTAAGCAGCTCGTCCATGCTTTACATATTCCGGAATACAAGCGCCGCCGGGGCCATCGCCTTCGATCCCCCCAAAAGTTTTTTGGGCAATCTGAGTACAGAATTTTTTACTGTGGGAGACCTGGACGGGGATGGACGGCCCGACCTGATCGAAGGAGGGCGGCCTTTCATCCAAATAGGCAAAGGGCCCAGACTTTCTGTACTTAAGAACAACAGTAATCCCGGAACGATCTCCTTCGCACCCATGATCGATTTTCCCGGCGTCACCGATGAACCCTTGGATGTCATTGCCGGCCAACTGGATGGGGACGGCAAGACGGATATCGTGGTTGTGGGCGATACGAAGGCCATTTATTTATACAAGAACGAAGGCGCGGCCGGAACCATCTCCTTGCCTGAGGAGATCGGTTATTCCACAAAACTGACCTATAACTGGGTCTACCAAGCCGTCATCGGGGACCTAGATGGGGACGGCAAGCCGGATATCGCGGTGGCCAGCGGCGCCGATAACCAGGTGTCCATATTCAGGAACCAGGAAGGCGAACATACCCTTACCGTCTGCGCGTCTTCCGGCATCAGCCTGGTTTCCGACAGTACAGGCAGCCTTTATCAATGGCAGATGAATTCCGGGAATGGGTTTGCCAACCTGTCGGATAATTCCCTTTATCATGGCTCCGCATCGCCGGTACTTCAGTTGACCGCAATCCCCGATTCGCTGAACCTGCGCCAGTTCCGTTGCCTGACTAACGGCAATAGCGGCCTTATTACCGGCAGCATTACCAACCTGATCGTGAACCCGGTCATCGCACCCGCGGGTACCGCCTCCTCACCGGCGCAGGTATGTGTCAATGATCCCTATAACGTAATTTTTACCGAGACCGGCTCCGTGCCTTTGAATTCCGGTATCGAGCTCTGGGCAAGCAACAACAACGGCCCCTACGCAAAGCTATCTTCACAGGCTTACCAGGGCGCGCCGGCTACTTTCCCCCTGAAGTACAGCGCGGAGAGAACAGAAAATTATTTTTTCACGATCACACCGCCGGCAACCGCCTTGTGCGCGAAGAATGCTCACAGCGATACGGTAGCGACCTGGACCAGGCAACTGGTCACCCCTGTCATCAGCCCGAACAGCAATACGATCACCGCCGCGAACACCGATGCCGGGGCCAGCTATACCTGGCAGTTGCAGGCGTCGAATGGGAATTGGAATGACATAGTACCCGCGGCAACCGGTACGACCTATACCACGTGGTTGAGCGGCAATTATCGCGTAAAGGGGGTTGAAGGGCCCTGCACGGTCTATTCGAATGCGCAGATACTTACGGTTACCGGCATCGTTCCCGTGGCTGCCAATTCGCTCGGCATCGGCCTGTACCCGAATCCCACCACCGGCACATTAATATTGGACTCATTAAACCTATCGGATGGCTGGCTGACCCTGAAAATAATGAGTACGGACGGCAGACAAGTGATGGAGCCCGTCCCGATCGGGGATCAGAGCAGGGTATCGATCTCCGTCGGTCAGTTGGAAAACGGGCTGTATTTTGCCTTGCTTACAAGAAAAAGGGGAATACCGGCGATCATAAAATTCCTGAAACTATAGGTTCCCGTATTTTTCGGCCTATCGGGGTTAGGGTTTTGCAATCTCCGGTTCCGTATGCCGCTGGCCGGAATATTGCTGACCGTATTTGTCATAATCAAATGCGGGATCTATTATTTTCATAAAAAGATATAACTTACTCAAAGGTAATTAAAATCACCTGCCATGAACCGACATCTGATCAGCTGGCTGCTCCTGACATGCCTTCGCTCCCTGCTTATGCCCAGGAAACATACGGCGACAATAAGGCCGCTGGACATTACCTGACCACGCGCGGCATCAGGCTCTACTATGAGACCTACGGGCAGGGAGAGCCCCTGCTGATGCTCCATATCAACGGTGGATCGATCAATGTCTTTACCTACCAGATCCCATTTTTCGCGAAGAATTATAAGGTTATCGCCGTGGACAGCCGGGCTCATGGAAAAACGGAGGACAGGAAGGATTCTCTGACCTTTGAAATGATGGCAGATGATTTCAATGCACTCCTGGACAGTCTTCACCTGGACAGTTGCTATGTTATCGGCTGGAGCGACGGCGGGATCAGCGGGCTTCTCCTGGCTTTACGACACCCGGATAAGGTTAAAAAGTTAGTCGTGTCGGGCCCGAACCTGTGGCCGGATACGACCGGTCTGCAACCGTTTATCTTTCACTGGCTGGAACATATGGCAGACAGCATGCGCCGGCTCACGCCCACGCCTACCCTGAAGAATGACCTGAAGATCGTCGAACTGGACCTGAAGGAGCCGCATATGACCCTTCGTCAACTTGAGGCCATCCAATGTCCTACCCTGGTAATGGGAGGCGATCATGACGCCATCCCTTCCTATCACCTCTGGCAGATCGCCCAGCATATCCCCCAATCGAATTTATGGATCGTGCCGAATTCCGGGCATTTTGTCGCCATCTACAAGCAGAATTATTTCAATGCCGTCGTCAGCGATTTCTTCCGCACGCCCTTTCATAAGATAGAAGGAATGGGCATGCTGCATTAATATTCAAAGCCTTTGGTTATGATTTCGCTGGGGATCCTTTTTCATGCTAATGATGGCACGACCTGACAGGACAAAATTCCACCCTTTTTAGATAGATTTGAAACATTTGTGTAATTTAATCAATCAATAAGCCAAATTTAATATGTTCCGTCATTTGCACCGTTCAATATTTCTGTTTCTGATTCTCTTTTGCTCTTTCATGGACCATAAAGTTGACATTACCGGCACATGGTATTTTGACAGGTTTGGCGGCCCCCATGGTGAAATTGCAGAGAGCGCTGAAATTGTGAAGGCGAATAAACTTAATAAAGGTCTGATGATCACCCTTCACAAAAGATAATAAGATGATCTATAGCCAGCCAGGCGGAATGAGGCAAAATAACTCCATTGCGGATTACCAAGTGTCTTATGACCTTAGGCAGGTTATCTGCGCAGGTGATACTTTGAGGATCATGTTGCTGACCTCAGAGATTTTAGAACTTTATCCCAAGGACGAAAGCAGACCTGCGCTTTTTTTAAAGCGAAGTAAAGACGGAAAGACGTCGATGTCCGCGCCTTAAGGCGACTGAACTCATTAAAATATTACTATCTACTTAACGAAGAATAGTCGCCCTAACCGCTCTTTAAAAGTGGATTTTAGATAGGGGTACATAAATTGGAATGAATATTTTAATTCATAAGTCGGTTCCATCCCCCTGATGACATGGGGGAACTCACAGGGATCGATTATTTCAATTCCTTGTTGGGTTAAAGAAAAATTGTCTATGTTGATGGTTGCGATACAATCGTCGATTATCCCCGTAGCCATATGATAGGTCTCCGAATCGAGTTCCTTGTTCAGCAACGGCTTCGTTAATTCTTCTTGTTTATAGCTTTTGAGAGAGTCGATTTTGTCGGCAAAAACTTTAGATTTGAAGGGTTCGATCATATTATCCATAAGGATATCCTTGGTCGCCAGGCACTGGCCGGTCCGGATATCAAAATTGAAATATTCATTCCAGTAATTCGGGTACGCTGCCTCTACATGAACGCCAACCTTCAATGAGAGGATACCATTTTTGTTATAGGTGACTTCATAGTCCAGATCCGTTAGCCTCATCCGGATCATGGCACGGAGCGCTTCCCGCAAGGTCATTTTGCTATTTTCAGGATACAGAAGCCGTTTCTTGATCACATCATTGATTAATCGGTTGACGACTTGATTCCCTGTGACGACGACCGGATAGACAATAGTTGTATCAGTCGTCTTGTAAAATTTTGGATTAGGTCGAAATTTTATCTCCCGGATGTGAACGGACTGGGAATATAAGGCCAACGGCAATATCCAAAAGAACAGGAAAATACTTTTCATGGTGCGAGCGTTAATATTTGATCACTACTATCTTTCATTTTGATTTAATATACTTCATTCGAAACATCCTCACCAGCCACCAGGTCGCCATCGCAGCCGCCAGGTGTTTCAGCGAATGCCCACTAATAACCTTGATCGCCGCATAGATCTCCTTATCAAAATGCTCCAGCACTTTGGCGATCACATACCAGACCACGACCCAGACCAGTTCCCGCACTCCCTGGTTCTGACCCGGACGATAAAATAGCCAGAGGATCAGCGGAATGAAGAGCATGGGGTAATACTGGACGAGAAAATATAGCCGCAGGTCGCCATTCCCGGTCAATTCCCCATAATGCCAGTATAGAACGCTGATGATGCCCGTCAGCACCAGCGGGACCAGCAATCCTACCCCGGCTTTCTGATCGATCAGCTCCGCTACCGTGGCCGAGAAGAGCGACATGAACACGATCGTCATGGGGATCCGGTCATAGACCAGGCGATCATTGTCCGGCGCTGTATGGTAATAGGCCGATCCCAGGCCCGTGAGGATGATCCCGGTGAATAGTACCGCGTAAATAGCCGACATGCCCGCCGGCAATCGTGCCTTCCTTAATAAGACCAGCCCCGTTATCCCCACAACCAGGAACGCAAGGTTACTGGCCACATCACCGAAATTCGAAATTCCTAAGAAAGGGCGATGATCGGCAAAATTGTGAAAGGCGATGTCCTGGGGGATGGGAGCAAGTAAAAATACGGCTACAACGGCGATGAGGGTGAGCCCGCTCAAGAACCAGATTTTATTACCGGTCGTCATGGACGAGATTTGATCTTCATCCCTTAAAAGTAGGGGCTAAGAGACCAAAATCATAGCCTTTGGGCTTCTTTTAACCTTTATCCAACATTTGGTAAGATACCAGCCAAAAACGGCCAGGGAACGACCTTCACCAGGAACCGACTATTCAGGCAAGAGCAATACCCGGCCAAAAAAACCTTATCTTAAGAGGGCCGGCTCACCCTACGTTGACAGTAGAAATCATTATTTAACCAAAAAAAAGTGATATGGGTCCGCGAATTGTACTCCTTATAATTACCGCTACTTTATTCTCGTGTAACAACAATGCTGATATCGATGTCAAAGCCGAAGGCGATAAGCTGATACAGACCAGTAGGGATTGGTCGCGTGTTTGCGGAACGGACAGCATCGATCGCATTGTCAGCTATTGGGCGGACGATGCGACTCTTATTACGACGGATGAACCCACTATTCAGGGAAAAGAGGCCATCCGGGCGATGGTGGTATCGTCTTTCAAACAACCGGGTTTCAAGATCAGCTGGGAACCGATCAGCGCCACCATCAGTAAGAGCGGCGACCTGGGGTACCTTGTGGAGCGAACCAAATAACTTTTCCGGATAGCGCGGGAAAAACGTTGACAGTGCATAGTAGGGTGGTTACCATATGGCGGAAGAATTCCGATGGCACCTGGAAGAACATTGTTGATATGGCCAGCAGGGAGCCGGAGGAGAAGAGATAAATGAAATGGATGTTTTCACCCCTTCGTCGTGTCGCTGCTATCGGTATATTTAAGACCTAAACAGGAATACATGAGCAACGAGACTGAATCCTACGAACCCGTATTTCATATTGGTCTTTGCATGGCAGGAGCAGTGTCGGCCGGCGCGTATACGGCGGGCGTAATGGACTACCTGCAGGAAGCGTTGCAGGAATGGCAGGCCAGGAAGGATAAGGGAATGCCCGAGACGCCTTCCCACCGCGTGTCGATCCCCGTAATTGGCGGAGCTTCGGCAGGGGGAATGACCGGGATCATAACCGGCTCCGCGATCAATAACAGCAGAGAAAGGATCGAGATGCCGGATAAGGGGAGCCTTTTCGCCGAGCATCCCGGCAACAAGCTCTATCATAGCTGGGTCGACTTAGCAGCTAGCGATATGTTCCCGTTGCTGCTGGATACCGCCGATATCACAAAAGAGAACGGCGTCCGATCGCTGCTGAATGCAAAATTTATCAATGATATCGCAGAACGCGCGATCAAGGTGAATGAGCAGAAATGGTCATCCCAGGCGCCGTACTGGAATGATCCACTGAAAATCTTTACTACCCTGACCAACCTGGAGGGATTTTGCTATGATGTAGGATTCAATGCGAATATCGCAGATAGTAAGTACTTCATGACCGTCCATAACGACTATGCCTGCTTTTCTATTTCCGAGAAGGGCCTGTATCCTCCCGAAGTGTATTGGATACCCCTCAACTTTAAAGAGGAAAAGAATTTATCCATCGCCCGGGATGCGGCCATGGCTACCGGAGCATTTCCTATCGGTCTTTTAGCGCGGCCCCTGGAACGCGACCTTCAGGCTGTCCGCAGCAACCCCTGGCTGCAGAAAGTTGCCCATGGAGCGCCCATGGCAAAAGAGCCGGCGACCTTTAAAACGCTCAATGTAGACGGGGGACTGATCAATAATGAGCCTTTCGATAAAGTGCGTTCCGTATTGATCGATGTGACGAAACAAGACAGCCCTGCGGACTACGAGAATTATGAACGGTGTACCAGCACGGTACTGATGATCGATCCCTTTCCCAGCGAGCCGCCGGGTAAATTTACGCCCGATCAGAATCTGTTCAAGGTGGGCGGATTCACCCTCAGCGCCATGATCGATCAGATGCGGGCAAAGCCCGCTCATATCGTAGACGCGATGGATTCGAACAAGGCAGGTCAATACCTGATCGCCCCTTCCCGCAGAAGGCCTACGCTGGCGGGGGAGGAAAAGGAGGCCCAAGGCAGCAAGGCGATCACCTGTGGTGCGTTCGATGGCTTCAGCGGATTTATCAACAAGGAATTCCGTGTTCATGATTTCTTCCTTGGCCGCTGGAACTGCGAAATATTCCTCAGAGAATATTTTACCATACCGGCCAAAGCCGCAATGGTAAACCCTATTTTTCGTGACGGATATAAAGGCATCGACATGAAACCCTACCTGGCCAAGGACGGTTCCTATCCCATCATCCCGATCTTTACACCAAGATCCGAATTCCGGATGCCGGTCTTTTCTTCAGGCACGAATTGGCCCGCAATTCCCGCCGGTAGCCTGAAACGATTCAAACCGGCCATAAATAAAAGGGCAGCGGCCCTGCTGATGAACGCCATGAAGCTCAAGTGGTATCAGAAAGCCTTGTTGTGGGCGGGCGGCAAATTATTACTGAACCGACTACTGACCAATAAGGCGATCAATTTTATCAGTAATGCCCTGGCGCAGCATGAACTGATGCAGAAGGAGGATTGAACGGGATCTAATGATCCTGCTGCAAAATGGGGTTTCAAGGCTTATTATATCCGTCCCATCCTGCTCAAGGTTTCCGGCGTAGACCCATTTGGGTCAAGATGCAACTGAATCTGTTCGTTGTAATTTCTCAACAATTAGGTCTGTCGTTCGTAATCGATTCATGTTGTTTGCAAGCTGAATGTGCCATCCGTCGAATGGCAAGAACGGGCACATGTTAAGCATGTATATTGGATCTTAATTCATTGATCATTAAGATTTAATTCCAATGCTTAATCGTAGAGAATTTATTCAGAAGAACCTGGTCGCAGGTGCGGGCTTGTATTTGATGCCGGATGTGCTGGCGGCGAAGGATCAGGGAATAGTGATGACCGTTAACGGTCCTGTTCGCCCGGATGCCATGAAATTGACGCTGACGCATGAGCACGTATTGGCGGATTTTATCGGCGCGGAAGGGTACAGTAAAGACAGGTATAATGCAGATGAAGTGTTCAGCCGGGCGCTGCCCTTCCTGGTAGATGTAAAGAGCAGGGGATGCGTGACTTTTGTAGATTGCGCCCCCGCTTACCTTGGCCGTGATGTCAAGGTGCTGAAACGTCTTGCCGATGCCAGCGGACTTATTATTATAACGAATACCGGATATTATGGCGCCGTCAAGGAGAAATTCCTGCCTAAACACGTATATACCGAGACCGGCCGTCAACTGGCCGATCGCTGGACGGACGAGTTCAGGAACGGTATTGAAGGTACGGGCATCAGGCCAGGGTTCATCAAAACAAGCGTCGACGGCGCACCGCTGACGGCAGCCCAGCGTAAGGTGATCGAAGCCGCAGCGATCACGCATCTGGCTACCGGGCTTACCATCGCCATACACACCGATGGCGGCGAGGCAGCTAAGGAAGAGCTCCGCATCCTGGCGGCAAATGGCGTATCCCCGGAAGCACGGATCTGGGTCCATGCCCAGAACGAAAAAG
>Ga0137404_10003740_pt1 | contig 10151 bp, 5 predicted proteins | sample CZOMad2_1_16fung_FD_108285 | JGI IMG/M metagenome (GOLD analysis project Ga0137404, IMG submission 108285) | Vadose zone soil fungal communities from Angelo Coast Range Reserve, California, USA - CZOMad2_1_16fungal (Illumina Assembly) | ecosystem: Environmental > Terrestrial > Soil > Vadose zone... | reverse complement strand
GCTGGGAACTCGTAATCACCACCCCACTGATGATTCCGGTGAGCACTCCAATCACCGCACCGAGCGCCATGTACTTCAGCAAACCTGAGCCTGAAACTCGCGACAGCAACCCTGTGCACCAGCCGGCAAACGATCCGAAGATGCTGCCCATGAATCCGAATCCAACTATCGTGCCGACCGAAAAAGGTTTGGCGGCGGCTGCGTCAACGTAATCTACCGGCTCAATCTTTGGGACCAGCAGATGAATGATTAGCAGCGCGACGAGATAAGATGTGCCCGCGATGAAGAAGGGGATTCGGTAATTGCTGTGCGTGACTTCGAGTATGTAGCCGACGATGACCGCCATGGTCGCGCCGTTAAATGCGCCGGCCATGCCGCCGATGCCGACGACCGAACCGACGGCCCGGCGCGGAAACATGTCAGAGGCCATCGTGAAAATATTCGCCGACCATCCCTGATGCGCTGCCGCCGCAATTCCGACGAGGGCAACCGCCACCCAGAGGCTCTTCACGTTCGAAGCAAAGACGATCGGCGTCACCGCGAGCGCGCACACCAGCATCGCCGTTTTGCGCGCGCTGTTGATCGACCAGCCACGTTTGATGAGTGTTGAAGACAGCCAACCACCGCCGATGCTACCAACGTCGGCGATGATATAGATGACAATCAAAGGCAAGCCAATGGTGGAAAGATCCAGCCCATGATTTTGCCTAAGGAAGTTCGGAATCCAATAGAGGTAGAACCACCAGATTGGATCGGTCATGAACTTGCCAATCGCAAAAGCCGAAGTCTCGCGATGCGGGATCAGCTTGAGCCACGGAACCCGAGCGCCCACTTGATCGGGCGGGTCAGACTGAATGTGAGCCAGTTCTGCTTTCGAGAGGCGCGGATGCGCTTCGGGCTTCGCGTACAGCGGGATCCAGAAGGCAAGCCACAACAGACCAATTGCGCCGGTCAAAATAAAAGCCCACTGCCAACCCCAGTTAATCGCAATCCAGGGCACCGTGAGCGGAGCAACGATGGCGCCGACATTCGAGCCGGCGTTAAAGATGCCGGTGGCAAAGGCGCGCTCTTTTTTGGGAAACCATTCCGCAGTAGTTTTGATCGCGGCTGGAAAATTTCCGGACTCGCCGACGCCCAGGGCGGCCCGGGCCACCCCAAAACCAAAAGCCGACCGCGCGAGAGCATGGCTCATGGCCGCGATGCTCCAAATAATTAAGGCGGCTGAATAACCGATCTTAGTGCCGAAGCGATCAATCAGACGCCCAACCACGAGCAGGCCCAGGGCATAGGCCGCGTTGAATGCGGCCACGATGTTGCCATAGTCGATTTCGCTCCAATGAAGTGCGCCTTGAAGGTCCTTTGAGAGAATCCCCAGCACCTGGCGATCGATGTAGTTAATCGTCGTCGCAAAAAAGAGGAGCGCGCAGATCGACCAACGCAGGCGACCCATGCGTGCGCCCAACGCACCGGCTCCGGCCGCGAGCGTCGCACCTGATGGAGCGGCAATAAGGTCTTCTTTCATGGTTTTTGGCTCAGCAAAGTCGGCTTCGGTGCTCCGGGTTTCAGCGGTTCGGCGTAGATCTTGATCAGAATCATGGTGAAGTCTTTGTTGGCGGTGCTGCGTTGGTGTGGCGTGCCGCGTGGCACGACGACCAGGTCACCTTTATTAATTTCAAATGTTTTGCCGTCGATAATTTTCGGACTACGCCATTCGCCGGGTTCGGCCTCTCTGGGCGCGTCGAGTTTCCCGCCGAGCACCAGCGTGGCCGATCCTTCCAGAACGTAATAGACATCGTCCGAAGCATCATGCAGTTCGGCCGCGGCGCCCGTCTTGTTGTTCTCGTGCTGCACCGCTACGCGGAGTTGCATGCCGGCACTGTCAATCAGCTCTTCAGTTTTGTTGCCCGGCTTCAATTTCTCTTTCAGGTCATTCAGTGTCTGGGCCCGCATGACGACGACCGGGCGGGTTGCTTCGGATGGTTTCCGCTGCGCGGACGCGGTCACTGCCATGATTGAAAGGAATGCCAGACCAATCAGGGTGAGTGATGCCGAAGATTTGATCAAACGCAAAGGACGCAAAGTTTTTCGCAAAGGCCGCAGAGGAAACCCTTTGCGTTCCTTTGCGAAGACCTCCGCGTCCTTTGCGTTTAAGATTCTACCGTGATGGGCATTCAAGTTGAGTTTCGACACGACCTCTCCCTTTTGTTTTTGCGAGACACAGACTGAAGTCCAGGCTACTTCTTAAGGCTGGCTTCGAGTCCGCTGCCGGCTTGATCGAATCCTGGCTGCACGGTCACCACGCCGAACTGGCGGTCCTCAACTTCGCGGTGCGCCGCCATCATCCAAACGAAGTTGATCGGGTGGCCCGGCACCGAGACGTTCGGATGAAAACCTTTCGGCATAATCACCGCGTCGCCGTCGCGCACGACTCCGATGAATTCCGGCTCGTCCGGATTCGTGTAGACGAATTGCACGCCGAACGCCGGCGCCGGCATGTCGTAATAGACATAGAGCTCTTCGAGGATTGCTGCATGTTCATGCGGCGGCCAACTGGTCCAGTGACCGGGCTCGGAAGTGGTAAAGCCGGCCAGGATGCGTCCGGCTTCAACATTCTTGCCTAGCGTGATGTTGACCGTGCGCGTCGTCGATGGGCCGCCCGTTTTGAATCGGAGCGAGCCATCTTTTTCGACGTCCGCGTAGCGCACTACTTGCAGCGGATATTTCTTTTCGACTTCAGCAGAGCATTCCACCAGGTCGACCGCGGTGTCGGTCGTGATCTCGACTTCAGTGTCGCGCGGCAAATAGATCGAATCATACTGGCCAATGTTATTCGTTTCGTCACCGGCCTTGATGGTGCATTCGCCTGACATGCAAATGAGGCCGGACTCGAGTTTCCCTGTTGAAAACGCGGCTCGCGGCTCCGTTTGATCGAGAATGACGCGGCCATAAACCAGGTGCTTCATGGAGCTATTCTCTGGTGAGACGGACGTGTGCCTGCCCTTCGCCTTATTAGTACCGCGAAAGATCAACTGATCCTTCGTTTCTTTCATTTGTGTGCTCATGATTACCCTTCTTTCTTCCTAATCGTTACTCGGGAGCCCTCCCTTACGGTCGGGCTACTGCCCCGTTTTGTCCTGCCTTCTGCTTCCTGCCTACTGCCTACTCGCTTGGTGCTCGTCGAGCCAGAGAAGATCTTCGAGCAAATAATAATTGCCATAAACCAATGTCACGTCGCTGGGCCGCGTCACCGATCCGTGTCGCAAAACACCTGGGGGCGTCTGGTCATCGATGCTGACCGGAGTCAAATAACGATCGATTAGTGACTGCACAATCCGCTCGCTCTCGCGCCGATAGTTGGCCGCTCGCGTTTGATCTTGCGTCAATTCAGACAGGCGCAACAATCCGCCGGCCATGATCGCGGCCGCCGAAGTGTCTCGATTGCGAAAGTGCACGCCCTCGTCGACAAAGTCGTACCACGGCACACCGTCTTCAGGCAGGCGATCGAGCATATATCGGGCGATTTTTTCCGCGGTCGTCAGCAGGCGCGGATCTTTCGTTTCCGCCGCCGCTACTGAGAATCCGTAAAGCGCCCAGGCCGCTCCCCGCGACCAGGTGGTGTCGGCCGCGAACCCCTGGTGCGTGTGCACGAAAACTTTTTCTCCGGGACGCGCGTTATTCGGAAGTTTGAGCGAAGAATTTGCTCCCTGGGAGGAAAAGAATTCCTGCCGATTGTCGCCGGGATTGTAGTGGACGGATTGCGCCACGGAACCATCAGCGCGAACCAGCCAATCAGCGGTCTTCAGCGCGTGCTTCAAACCCAGAGCGCGCCATTGCGGGTTATTCGTTTCGCGCGACGCCCACCACCAGATTTGCAGATTCATCATGGTGTCGATGATTGTGTCGTCGCCGTTGACGCTCCAGGCAGCGACCATCTCAGTCGTGGGATTGTAGAGCTGCTTCAGCCGCTCGGCCGCGCGCAATCCGCCGGCACGATACTTCGCATCTTTCGTTTGACGAAACGCCGGCACGGACGAGTAGAAGTTGAGAAAGCCCGTGTCGTGGTTCTCAGTCATCTCCTTGCCAAGCAAACGCGCATTCCAAAGCTCGGCCCAGCGACGGAACCGTTCGTCTTTGGTTTTGCCGTAAAGCTGCCACAGCTCGCCAACCCAGAAGTTGCCGGTCCAGTAAAAGCCCTTCTGTTCCTTCCACTCGCCGCTTTGATTATCGCCTTCGGTAAAAAAGCCCAGGCCCTTTTCGCGCGTCAGTTCTTCTGGAGCTGTCTGTGAAAGAATGCTCTCCCACTTTGTCGCGGTGCGTTCGGCTGATTGCTTTAAGAGACCAATCGCCTCTGCATACGTTTTCTTCTTCGCAGGTTGGAGCGTGTCGGGAGGTGCTGATTGAGGAGCGGCGGCGCGCGAAACAATATTCACCTGTGCCGGTTGAGTAATGCGACGGGCTGTCTCGCGCGCCACCTCGGCGAACGCATCAAGCGTCTTGGGGGTCGTCTCGGGCAGCACGAGCGTGCCATAGCGGAACCTGTTGTCGGCGCCGGCATCGTTGAGCGTCAGGTTGTCGCTGTTTTCCTGATCCCATACGCCGAGCACATACCAACTCGCCTGGCCACCGATCGCTTGTGGTTGCACCAGCAAATTAAGCGGATCGTCTGTCGCGACTTTGCTTTGGCTACCGGGTGCGATGATTGCCAGGCCCAGATTCTGATCGGGAAGCATATGCGTCGCCGTCGCCGGCGGCCCTTCCTCTTCGACCTGGTGTCCCCACCAGGCGCGGACCAGGGCAGGTTCGGCCGCGGTTGGCTCGAAGACTCTTTCCTGCAAGTCCGGCTGGCGCACGATTCCGGTTACGAAGGTCAGCCCCGCGGCGCCTTCGGTCGTGATCCGATGTTCGAAGCCGTGTTTGCCCGCCCATTGGGTCATGCGGCTGGTGAGATTTACTTCGCGGCCGCCTACCTTCCATCCTTTGTAAGTAAGTTCGACGATCACACGCACCGGGCCGGCGTTGACGATTCGCCATTTGCGATCAGTGACGTCGGAAACTTTTACGACTTTGCCGTCAACGAGAGCAGCTACCGCGCCAATCCCGATCGCATCGCCGATCCGGTAGATGTCGCGTCCCAGCGGCGACTCCCAATGATAGACGTACTCTGGCGCGCCAAACATTTCCAGATACAGACCGGGCCGCCGCTTGCCATAGATATCGATCGCATTGCGCTTATCAAAATAGATACGCCACGCGTTCGCTTCCGACTCCCATGCGAGGCCGTCGAACTTCATCGTGAACTTAGCGGCGGTGCGCTTTGGATAGTCACCGCGCAATCGCTGGATGGTGGCAGTCTCGCCGTAGGCTATGGTGACAATGCGTGTCTGTTTTGGTTTCAGCTCGATCTGAAAAGCGAGCTCATCGTATTTGTTGTCGCCATCGAGATCGTCGGCCTGTGAAGGCAATTCGGTAGTTTGCAAAGTTCGCGCGTCATCTTCGAGCGTCGCCGCATCGCTCGTGGTGACGATGACATCGCCGGCTTTGAAATCCGGAGCGATGCGTTTCAAATCGGCGATACTGACGACGATGTTTTCGTGCAGCCGGGTCTGATCGGTGGGATTAGTGATTGAAAGCTTGATGACCTTGATACGCGGCGTGGCTGACGCGGGCGCGTCGCCACAAAGCCAGAAGCCGAGAAAAAGCAAGCTCGCAAGAACGGTTTGTCTCATGTTTTGATCAGACGTACGTGGTGTAAGAATTCAAATCTATAATCCCGCTCGTCCCTCGCAACTTCACCGCTCGGGCGCAGCTACGATATCACGCGTTACCGATAACACAAGCCTAAAATCCCAGTTTGCCTTCGCGCAGTCTTTCAGTCTTCAACCCTTAGTCGCAGCATGAATCGGGCGCTGGCAGTGGGGGCAGAAGTGGAAAGCAAAAGCTTCTGACCGCGTACCTGCCGCTCGCCCTTATCCACCGCGCCGGGTGGTCCCGGTGCGGTCAGCGTATTCGCTTCGATCGCGCTCTGAAACTGTTTCGACGCGGGCAGCCCGCTGGTTTGTTCGATTGTTGGATCGATTAACAGTTTCACTCCGCCCGCTTTGATGCTGAACCGGCTGCCGCTTTCTTTCTCGATGCGATCGTCAGCGTGCAGCAGGAAGGTCAGGACCGCAGGTTTTGTTGTTTCCACTTCGTCGGTCACGGTAAAGCCTTCCGCGGGACGGTAGACGAACTGTCTCACAAACTTCTTCAAACCCAATTCCGGTCCGTAAGCCGCGGTGGCATCGCCCCGCACGATGACCTGGTTCTGGTCGACCTTTACTTCGCTGATAGTGATGCGATTCAGGAGTTCATAAGATACTGCGGCAAACACGTCGTGGCCATCGCCCTCTTTTGCCTGGCCCTTGCCGTTGATCAGCAGAGTGTTGTGATGCTCACTCATGGGCACGCCGGCGTAACCGGTGTCCCCGGTCAGATACTGGCCGCGCGCAAAAATGATAAAGCTGTTTGCGTCCGGATGGGCGTGGCCGGAGGACAGACGCCAGTCAGTAAACTCTCGCAGCAAAAATTCGGCGTGATGGCCTTCGGGCGGTCCGCACTTAAAGGCAAAGGCGGTGGCATCCTTTGACCAATTGCTGCGCCAGTAAAAAACATCGTGATCCGGAAAGTAGTGCCAGGCAGGTTGCCGCTCAATGGGTATGGGTTTGAGGTGCGCGTCATACCAAACCAGCGACCAAAAGTCTTCCGCGTTAACTTGATCGAGTCCCTTCAGCCAAGCGGCCACCCCCTGCGCCTCGCCGCTTTGGAAGCGCTGCGCCAGACGATAGAGCAAATTGTAGTTCGTAGCGAAGTGCCCCTGCGGATGAGTGCGTGGGTATTCATCGCCACGGCCTGCGCGCGTTAGCGGTCCCTCAAAGATGTCGCCAAAATCAAAGACGTACCTACCGCTCGGCAGCATCGAGTGGGCGACGTACTGGTGCATCAAACGAAAGCCCGCGACGTCGTAGAGATCTTCGCCGGTCGAGTGCGAGTGCGCGTCGAGATAATGGACCAGCCACGGCGTCGAAAAGATCCAGTATTCAAATCCCTCGTAGTAATAACCATCGGGCGAATACGTCGCCAGGACGCGATCGTAAATCGCCCGGGTCTGGCTGGCCCAGGCGGGAGCTTCGGGCGTCTCGTCGTAAAGCGCGTAGGCAGCGACGCCCAACCCGGTGATGGGAATAAAAGTGTGGTTCTGGCTATAGGCGAAAGTCTTGCCCGGCTTCGGCTTGAAATAGTCGGCCATCAGACGCGCTTGCCTAATCAGCTTATCGCGATACCGCGTACGCTCTTTTTCGTTGAGGTCGTGATAGAGCAAATCATAACCCCACGCCAAACCGTAAAGCAGATGACCCGCGGCCAGATCCACGTTCGGCTTATTGTTGGCGTAACCCCAGACGTCGTAACTGACGGCCGCGTCCATATACTTGCGCGCAGCGTCCAGATATTTCTTGTCACCTTCGATCTTGTAGATAAAAGCAGCTTCTGCGATGGCGATGCCGACGTCGTTCTGCTGGCGGCGTTGCTCCGCGGGTGGGGGCGGCGGGTCGGCGGCGAGAGCGCGGACATGGCTGATTGCTCGCTGCCAGAGATCACGATGCGAGGTGCGAGCGCGTTGGCGCAAGTCAGCGAGCTCTTTTTCGGTGACGTAAACGCGCGGATGAACGCCAATCAACTCAGGGCGCAGAGCCGACTGGCGCGTTCGCATCAACTCAATCAGGGGGTGCTCACCTTTGAGCTTTTTGCTTGCGGTCCGCTCCTGCTCCAGCTCGCGTGCGTCCTGGGAGAACGATGGTGCGGGCAAAATACTTGCAGCGAGCGATAGTGCAACGGCGAAAATGCGCCTTCGATGTTTGTTGCGGTGATGGCTAATGGACATGCTTGTCGCCCGGACTGCCCCAACGGGGCTGCATCCTCCAGCCCAGGGTTGCAGCTTCGATTACCCTGGGGGAAAGGATAGTTGGAGATCTATCAACCGCAACGCGGTTGCGTCGGCGCCGCGGATTCTCCAACTCAGATCACGCAACCGCTTTGCGGTTGAGAACTTCTCTTCCTGGTCTCAGGGTAGCCGAAGCGGCAACCCTGGGCTGGAGGGCGCAGGCCCTTTGGGCCAGAAACAGCGCCAACCTTCCCTTCAGATCGAAACGATCGCTCCTCGGATAATGCCCTTACCCAGCCGCAGCTCTCAACACCGGCTTTAGCGACACGCGCTCGATGCGACCGGAAAGCGCAAACAGAACCAAGGTCCCAAGAGGCGCGAGCAAACCGGCGGTCACTAACACCGGTACGTACGAAAAGTGGTCTACGACCCAACCCGTGCTGAAAATAAAAATCATCGAGCCAATACCCGCGCCGGTTCCACCCAAACCCGCGACCGTGGCCACGGCTTTATCAGAGAAGAAATCGCTGGGCAGGGTCTGGACGTTGTTGATCCAAACCTGAAATCCGAAAAGCACGACGCCGATCAATGCCAGTGCAACCATCGCGTCGTGCGCAAAGGCTGCAAAGATTCCGGCCGGCATCAATAATGCGGCGATTAGGATCACCAGCTTTCGCGAACGGTCCACACTCCAGCCACGGGCGATCAAGTATCCGGACACCCAACCGCCTGAGAGGCTGCCGGCGTCGGCGGCAACGTACGGCACCCAGGCGAAAAGGCCAATCTTGACGAGAGAGAAACCTCGAGCATCAGCGAGATACTTAGGTAGCCAACTGATGTACAGCCACCAGACCGGGTCGGTCAAAAACCGCGCCAATACAATCGCCCAAACTTGCCTGTAGCGCAGCAGCTCCCGCCATCCGAGGGGCGCCGACACAGCAGATACCAAAGCATCTGTCGCACCCTCGGCTCGCTGACCATCGCGGATCAGTTGACGTTCTTCCGTGCTCAACCACTTATGACGAGCTGGTGTCTGATAAAAAAGTAGCCACAGAACCAGCCAGGCAAAGCCAAGCGATCCCGTCACGATGAATGTTGTTTGCCAGCCATAGCTCAGACTGAGCCAAACGATCAGCGGCGGCGCGACCACGGAACCGATAGCGGCTCCACTATTGAAGATGGCCATCCCGAACGCGCGCTCGCGAATGGGAAACCACTCGGCCACGGTCTTGGCAGCGCCGGGCCAATTGCCTGCCTCGCCGAAGCCAAGCACAAAACGAAAGACGCTGAGGCTGGCCAAGCCGCGGGCGAACGCATGGGCCATCGCGGCGAGGGACCAAAGCACGATCGAACAGACAAAGCCCCGTTTAGTGCCAACGCGATCGTAAAGCTTTCCCGACAAGCCCTGGCTGATGGTGTAGGCAAATAGAAACCAGGTAAGAATGCCACCAAACTGAGTATTGGTAAGGTGAAGATCGTGTGTGATTACCGGGGCCAGTACCGATATAGTCAGCCGATCGATGTAATTGATCGTCGTGGCGAGAAAGATCAGTCCGACGATCCACCAACGCAATCCTGGGAGTGTGAACCCAGCCTTCTTCGCTTCAAATGGTGGTGCGTCAAGCATGTCTGACTTCGGTAATCGGGCAAAAGCATCCACGAAGAAACACGAAGTGCACGAAAAAAGCCAACTCTACTTCGTGTGCTTAGTGGATCGTTTTCCCTTCCAGCGAAAAGGAAGCACGAAAGTAAGGGAGCGGATCAGTTTGAAGGAGTGGCACGGGCATCTTTGTAAATCACCCGTAAGATGCGCGTGCCACTTTCAAGTCAACCCGCTAGTTCTCAAAACGTCAGGCGCAAGCCAAACTGCATCTTGCGCATCGAGTTCGCCGATGTGATAACGCCAAAGGAGGCGGACGTTACACCCGCGGCCGGAACGGAGGCGCCCGGCAGTCCGAGGTTCACGTGGTTGAAGGCATTCGTGGCCTCGGCCCGGAAGCGCAGCTTGATGCGCTCGCTCAAACTAAAGTCGCGCGAGATGGCCAGATCGACAGTGTTATAGCCCGGCCCGTAGAGAAAGTTGCGGGGCGAGCTGCCATCGGTGGCGACTCCGGTAACGACTTTGTTTTGGGCAAAGGCGGCCGTGTTGAACCACTGCGCCGCCGTTGGATTAGCGATGTGCGGATCGCCGACCAACTGCGCCCGGTCGTTAGTGCTGCCGTCGAGGTTGGCG
>Ga0137404_10003739_pt1 | contig 10153 bp, 8 predicted proteins | sample CZOMad2_1_16fung_FD_108285 | JGI IMG/M metagenome (GOLD analysis project Ga0137404, IMG submission 108285) | Vadose zone soil fungal communities from Angelo Coast Range Reserve, California, USA - CZOMad2_1_16fungal (Illumina Assembly) | ecosystem: Environmental > Terrestrial > Soil > Vadose zone... | reverse complement strand
GCAGTTGTGAAAGTCCGAATTTTTCTGCGCTTTCGACGACCATCACCGTTGCATTCGGGACGTTCACCCCCACTTCGATGACGGTGGTCCCCATCATGATCTGGGTATCATTGGCCACGAAACGTTGCATATTGGTCTCCCGTTCCGTAGTTTTCTGCCTCCCGTCCACCCGGCTAATCCAATATTTAGGCTCTGGAAACCAAGCTTTTACGTTTTCATACCCCTGTATCAGGTTCTCATAATCCATCTTTTCCGACTCCTCGATCAGGGGAAAAATGATATAGGCCTGCCTCCCCTTGGCAATTTCATAGCGTATGAAATCCATGACCTGCGATCTCTTGTCTTCGTAACGATGTACCGTAGTGATTGGTTGCCTTCCAGGCGGCATTTCGTCCATCACACTGTAGTCCAGGTCGCCATAGGCCGTCATGGCCAGGGTCCTGGGGATGGGGGTGGCGGTCATGACCAGGACATGGGGGGGTATGGCCGCCTTATTCCAGAGACGGGCTCGCTGAGCCACGCCAAAACGGTGCTGCTCATCCACGATGGCCAGGCCCAGGCGCTGGAACTGTACGGAATCCTCGATGACCGCATGGGTGCCGATAAGCATGTTCAGGGAGCCATCCGCGGCCATTTCCAGGACTTCTTTCCGCTGCCTGGACTTGGAAGAGCCTGTAAGCAAACGGACGGTCAGGGGCAGCTCTTTCAGCAATTCCGAAAGGCTGTCATAATGCTGCCTGGCCAGGATCTCGGTAGGGGCCATCAGGCAGGCCTGAAAGCCATTGTCTACGGCCAGCAGCATGGCCAGGAGCGCCACCATGGTCTTCCCGCTGCCCACATCCCCCTGCAAGAGGCGGTTCATCTGCCTGCCGCTGCCCGTATCCCGGCGGATATCCTTCAGAACACGTTTCTGGGCACCGGTCAGCTCGAAGGGCAGGTATCGGGAATAAAAGCCATTGAAGAGCTCGCCCACCTGCCCGAATACAACGCCCCTGGAAGAACGATGTCTCTGTGATTTGATCAAGCCCATGCGGATCTGCGCCAGGAAGAATTCCTCGAATTTCAGCCGGTTCAACGCCTGCTGGAAGCTTTCCGGATCGGAAGGAAAATGGACCTGCCGGTAAGCATGGTAACGGGCCGGGAATTCCTGAGATCGCAGGACGAAGGCAGGCAGATTCTCCGGTATATCTTTTTCTTTCAGAAGGCCCAGCAGGGTCTGCGTCAGTCTCGCCAGCTGTCGCCCACCCAGTCCCCTCGCCTTCAGTTTCTCCGTACTGGGATATACAGGCTCCAGGAAATTCTTCCCTTCCGTCTTATCACCAACGAACAATTCTACTTCCGGGTGCGTGATCTGGGGGTTTCCCTGGAAAAAGCCGGTCCTCCCGAATACAAGGTACTCGCTGCCTGTCTGCAGGAGCTTGTGCATGCCATTGATGCCCTGGAACCATACCAGCTCCAGGATACCGGAAGCGTCCTTCAGCTCGGCGACAAGACGCCTGCTCCTTTTCTCTCCCATGATCTCCACGCTCGTTAATTTGCCCGCCACCTGGACCCATTCGGTCTGCGGCGTGATCTCCCGGATCAGGGAGATCTTTGTCCTGTCGACATGGCGGTAAGGAAAGAGTTCCAGCAAGTCCTGGAAAGTGAAGATCTCCAGCTCTTTTTTAAGCAGATCCGCCCTCAGCGGGCCTACTCCTTTCAGGTATTCAATGGGGTTGGTAAGTATGGATAATGTTGTACTGATCGGCGAAATATTTCATCAAAATTAAATGAATGCATACTAAAATGATCATCTATCTGGTCTGACATAGACCTCGATAGTTCCCTGTGTGCCCCCTCTTCTGGGAGCGAGGAATGAATCCACCTGGCGATAATTCTGCCTCAATACATCCCTGACCCGGAATGGATAAAAATTATTGAGACCAGGTACGAATTCGAACAGGACCAGGTCATAATAATGATCGCGGATCCTGCCCTCATACAACTCTGCCTGACTATTGAACATGCCGACGCCAAGATGGTGCCATAGAGGAAGCTTCGGATTTCTTTCCAGCGGATAGGGGATCTCCTCTGCCAGGGGAGTAAGTTCGGACATATTGAGTACGCTCAGGCCCGGCCGGTGCCGTTTTAGCAGGGGCATATCCAGAAGACGATGAATTCCTGCAACGGTGGAAGGAGGCATATAGATCTTATCGAAAACACGCAAGCCCGTCTGGATCCATTCTTCCTGCGGAACCTCAGTAGTGTCCCTGGCGATAACGCCGTTCTGATAGGTCGACCGGTTAACGACATTTTCACCGGTTGCGGAGACTATTTCCTCATGATGCGGGAAGGCCTTGTCGACAATGCGCTGGCCATATTTCCACCAGGAGCCGCTCCACCAGAGCAGCACCCCGGCAGTCAGCACCAGGGCGACCCTTGCTTTTCCGAAATCGATCGGCGTCAGGGGCGCCAGTAAAGAGAAAATGCAGGCAAAGGCAAAACTGTGAAAAAAAATATTGTTATCGGGGGGCGTATAACTGGTAACCTGAAAGATCGCGGCTTCACCCAATATTCCCCAGGTAAGCACCAGCAGCAACAGCCCCTTTTTATCCGCCAGTAAGGCGGCCCGGGTGCGAAAACGGGCAAAAGCAGCCATCAGGCTCAGGAAAAAATAGAATTTGATCCATTGCGAAGATCCTAAAAATTCACCGGCGATCTCGTAAGCGGATACTCTCGCAGTATGGGGCGGTTGCCCATGATTGAACCAATATCCGAACCCGAAATGGATGAATGGAATTATGATCAATCCAAGAAGAGCGAAAAAACTCACTGCAAAAACCACCAGGGGCATCCATTTTTTTTCAGTGAGGCCATAACAGGCAAGTATCGCGCAAGCGATCAGAAAGGTCATTCCTCCGCCGTCCTGTTTGGTCAGAAAGGAACAGCATACGAAAAAAGCAGACAGGATCAACCAGTACCAGGCAGGCCGCCGACCGACGGACGCCGATCCATAATTTGCGATATACCGGAAAATAAAAGCCAGGGCTATCAGTTCATAAACAATGACGGTATGGTTATACCAGGGCCAGAAATTAAAAAAGGAATAAGAGATACAGAAGAGCACCACGGCTGCTAGCCGGATACCTTTATTCACGGACAAGCTGCCCAGGATCGAGCGGAAAGAAAGACCTGCAATTATATTGATAAATACCTGCGCCTTGATGAGGGTGATCATCTTCGGGCCGAACAACTTAAAAAAAAAGGCCGGGATCGCCCAATACATGCCTCCGAGAGGAGTACCGAAATCACGGAAAGGCAGCTGCCCCTGGCTGATCCGGTAGGCTCCTTCCCAAGATAGGAAAATATTGACGCGGTAGGGGAAAGAAATGAAAAGGGGTACACAGGCCAATCCTATGATTATCAATAATTCTATCCTGGAAAATAAGTTCCTTGCCATCTTATGATTAGATTTAGGTGCTGCAAAAGCGTATCAGGTAACAACGGGGTTAATTTATCGCACTATTTAGGGCAATATTATAAATTTTGTTCTTTTATTTGTACTTTGTTCCGATAATTAAAAATGCTGTGGCTTATCTTAAACTCTTAAGACCTAAAGATTGGGCAAAAAATTTATTTCTCTTCATTCCCTTGTTCTTCGCCGGCGAATTGCTCGATTTACCGAAACTCACCAGTCTTCTCTATGGATTTATAGCTTTTTCCTGTATAGCCAGCAGCATCTATATCATCAATGATTACAGGGATCGGGAAGATGACAGGAAACACCCCGTAAAATGCAGGCGCCCCCTGGCATCAGGCAGTGTTTCTCCCGCAGCCGCCCTGGTCATCTGCGGCCTGCTCATTATTGTTGGTTTCGGGCTTGCCTTCTGGATCAGGGATAAGTTCCTCTTCGTGCTGAGCATCTATTTTTTTATTAATCTCGGCTATTCCCTGGGCCTCAAGGCCATACCGATCCTTGATATTATCCTGCTGGCGGCAGGCTTCGTACTGCGTATCAAAGGGGGCTCGGTGATCACCTATGTCCCTCTTTCGGAATGGATCGTGATCATGGTCTTCCTTTTGGCCATTTTCATGGCCATTGGTAAGCGCAGGGACGACGTATTGCTGAAACTGAGTTCAGGGAATGATATGCGTAAGTCCATAAAGGGTTATAATCTCGAGTTCCTGAACGTATTGCTGGCATTAGTATCTGCAGTGATCATCGTCTCGTATTTTATGTATACGATGACCCCCGAGGTCAAGGCAAGATTGGGCACTTATCGTCTTTATTATACCTGCCTCTTTGTAATGGCTGGAATTATGCGATATTTGCAAATTATTTATGTATCCTCCGATTCTGGATCGCCCACAAAGATCCTGTATAAAGACCGCTTTATCCAGTTGACATTAGTACTATGGATTGCCAGTTTTGTTCTGATCTTATACTTAAAGGATATTACCATTTTCAAATAAGAACTGCATGAAAAAGGAAATTGCCAACTGGGGAAATTACCCGGTCATGGAAAGTGAAGAAAGTAACTTTGCCTTTCTGGACGACATTCAGCGCTACGTAAAAAAGACAGGGGAATTTATTCCCAGGGGCAACGGCCGCTGTTATGGGGATGCGTCATTGGCTCCCAGGACGATCTGTACTACCAAATTCGATAAAATTCTTTCCTTCGATACAGAAAAAGGGATTTTCGAGTGCGAAAGCGGCATTACGCTCGACCATGTGCTGGAAGTGATCGTCCCAAAAGGATGGTTCCTGCCGGTGACGCCTGGTACCAAATTCATTACGGTTGGTGGCGCGGTGGCCAGTGACGTGCATGGTAAGAACCACCATGTGGATGGCTGCTTTTCCCACCATGTGCAGGAAATGGATATCCTCGTTTCAGATGGCCGTATGATCACTTGCAGTCCCGTTCTGGAGCCAGATCTGTTCGAGGCTACCTGCGGTGGCATGGGGCTTACCGGCGTGATCACCCGGATCCGGTTCGGTCTGAAGAAGATCGGGACCTCTTATATTCGCCAGAAGCAGGTCAAAGCGACCAATCTGGAAGAAATCCTTCAATTTTTCGACAAATACAAGGACTACACCTATTCCGTGGCCTGGATCGACTGCCTCAAAAAAGGGAAAGGATTTGGCCGGAGCATCCTGATACTCGGTGAACATGCCACCCTTTCCGACCTGAACGATCAGCAAAAAAAAGAACCGTTGAAATTGCCCAAAAAGAAACAGATCCCGTTCCCTTTCAATCTACCTTCCTGGGTATTGAACACTTTTAGCGTAAAAGCCTTCAATTTCCTTTATTATGGAAAGAATTTCAAACAGGAGATCAATAACGTGGTGAATTATGAGCCCTTTTTCTACCCCCTGGATGCGATCCTGAACTGGAACCGGGGCTATGGAAAGAAGGGGTTCATCCAATACCAGTTCGTAGTTCCCATGGAAAGCAAACAAGGGCTGATCGAGATCCTGCGGAAGATCAGCGATAAAGGCCTGGGTTCATTCCTCGCAGTCCTGAAAGTATTTGGCAAGCAGGAGAGCCTGATCAGTTTTCCCATGGAGGGATATACCCTGGCGCTGGACATCCCGGTGAGAAAGGGACTGTTCGAGACCCTTGACGAATTAGATAAGATCGTCCTTCACTATGGTGGGCGGTTATATATGTCAAAAGACGCCCGGATGAAACCGGATATATTGGAAGCAGGCTATCCTCATCTGCCCAGATTCAAGTCCATTCTAAGAAAGTACAATCCTGAAGGCAAGATCCATTCCGTACAATCCGATCGTTTATTTTTAACCCATAAGCCATAAAGCAGCCCATGAATACGGTATTAATCTTAGGCGCCAGTTCGGACATGGCCATCGCCATCGCCAAAAAATTTGCGGGTGAAGGTTCAAACGTTCAGTTGGCCGCCCGGAATTCTGAAAGGCTGAAGTCCCTGCAGTCGGATCTGGCTATTCGTTTTCCTATTACAAGTTCCCTGCACGAATTCGATGCGGAGCGACCCGACCAGCATGCCTCCTTTTTTGAAGGTTTGAATCCGAAGCCCGACATTACGATATGTGTATTCGGCTACCTGGGCGATCAGACCCTTGCCGAAACAGACTGGAAAGAATGCGAAAGGATCATCCGGGTCAACTATACAGGGGCTGTCTCCATCCTGAACATAGTCGCCAATCATTATGCAGCCCGACAAAATGGCCTTATCGTCGGCATCAGTTCGGTGGCGGGAGAAAGAGGGCGACAAAGCAATTATTTCTATGGCAGCGCCAAAGCCGGTTTCACGGCTTATCTTTCGGGCATGCGCAACCGGCTGTTCCATCATAAAGTGCATGTCCTCAGTGTGCAGCCTGGTTTTGTATATACCAGGATGACCGAGAATCTGACCTTGCCTAAATTATTGACCGCTTCACCCGATGACGTGGCGAGTTCCATTTATAAAGCAGTCATAAAGAAAAAAAACACGGTATACATAAAATGGTTCTGGCGCTGGATCATGCTGGTCATTAAATGCATACCCGAATTCATGTTCAAAAAGTTGAAATTGTAAATCACCGGGCATGAGCCAACGCATCGCTTTTTTCGATTTTGACGGCACCATCACCACGAAGGATACGCTGCTGGAGTTTATTAAATACAGTAAAGGCCGGTTTCGTTTTTATGCAGGCTTTCTTCTGAACAGCCCCTGGCTGATCGCATACCGACTCGGGATCATCTCCAACCAGTCAGCCAAGGAAAGGATATTGACCTGGTTCTTCCGGGGCTGTCCCCTACCCATTTTCCAGGAACAATGCGACCGCTTTGCAACTCTGATCATTCCTGGCCTCATACGGCCAAAAGCTCTGAAAGAGATCGCCCTACTGCAGGAAAAAGGCACTCTTATTGTCATCGTTTCCGCTTCCCCGGAAAACTGGATCCAGCCCTGGTCCCGCTCCCTTTCTATCGAATCGATGGGTACGCGCCTGGTGACAAGGGACGATCGCCTTACAGGCAAGATCCTGGACCGTAACTGCCATGGGGAAGAAAAATGCGCCAGGATCCGGAAGGGCTATTCACTTCCCACATACACGGAGATCTACGCCTATGGCGATACTCCAGGCGACAGGCCAATGCTGCAACTAGCCCATACGGCCTTTTACAAGCCTTTCCGCTGAATATCCGGGCCGCTTTCCGCGATCGGTTCCTACCCATCCCTCCTGCTGAATATCCCCATGGCCACATAAAGAATGGGAGAGATGAGGAATTCCAGCAATGTGTCCGCAATTTCCCTGACGGGCAATGGTGTCCTGGCGATCGTCCAGTCGTAGATCCCCAGCAGTACCAGCAGGCCGAGGATGAGAAAATAAATGAGATGCCACGCCCGCAGCATCCACTTATCCGCATACCCCCGCAGGCAAACAGCGCCAGAGGCGTAAACAAGCGCAATGAAACAAAATTTAATGACATGCCGGCCACGTATTGGCATATCCAGCGCGATCCTGTACAGGAAGAAGATATAATATAGACAATACAACAGGGCGATGACGAACAGCCCACTCCAAAAAAAGAGTTTTTTTGCGCGCAAATTTTCCATGAAGTAAGGGTGGCCGGCGGCCTTCTGTTGACATAAAAATAATCCTCGTTTAAATAGGAAAATAATAAAACAACTATTATTTTTACAACTTCATCATCCTTCTGAATTTCCTCCGAAGTACTACAATCCACATTTTTACCGGCTAATCTTTACTCTATTTCGAATTCTTCCTCGTCCCACAATTTCAGATGATCATCTATTCACCTGCAATAACCTGTTTGTTATGCGACCCTTAATCCTTATTCTTGCCTGCCTGCTGGGAGGATCTGCCGCTGTCCGCGCCCAGACCCTGGGAGTTATCGGTTCTTCCTCCGCTTTTGGCCTCGACGCCAATCCCATCGCCGACAGCTCCTGGGTCAATCTTACCGCGGCCTGGTACCGGAACCTGGGACAACTGACCACTTTATATAACCTGGCCCAGTCTGGCGCCAGCTCCTATGCAGGCCTGCCCTGGAGCAATCCTCCTCCTGATGGCCGGCCCAAAATTGATTCTACCCACAATGTTACTACTGTGCTCAATCTGGGTGCGGATGTAGTCATCGTGGCTTATCCCAGTAACGATATCGGCCTGGGATACGATCTCCCGACCTGGCTGTCCAATCTCCGCGTGATCCGGGATTCCATCGTGAAGGCAGGGAAAAGATATTATATTGAAACTTCACAGCCCCGCAGTGATCTCAACATGGTCCTAAGGCAGATACTTAAAGATGCAAGAGATTCCATTCTGGCCGAATTCCCCTTCACGCTGAATTTCTATGATCCGATCGTAGACCCTGCCACATTGGGCATTCTTCCACAATATGACGGAGGTACCGGAGTTCACGTAAACAATGCCGGTCATAAAGCCTTCTTCCAGGTAGCAAAGGCTGCCAATATAATGGGAGGTGGCCCGCTTCCATTGACCCTGACCAGTTTTTCGGGCGAATGGGCCGGGCAATCGGTCCGGCTCCGGTGGGATTTCGCGAATACGGACCGGGGTCCCGATCCTGTCGTTTTCCAGGTGCAGAAAAGCCTCGACGGATCTTCTTTTTCAGACCTGTACCAAGGTCAGCAGGCAGGGCCCGCGGGAACTTATTCCTGGACAGACGAGCATCCCACCTATGGTAAAAGTTATTACCGGCTGGAATGGCAGGAAGGACAGGCCAGGGGTTACTCACAAGTGATAGGCCTGAACAGCAGCGTAAAGAGTGTCAGGATCGGCAATATCTATGCCCCTGCCGGTGGCGCATCGCCAATGGTGCAGATCGACTTTCCCATTGCCCAGGCCTTCCGGATCACGGTCTTCAGCATATCGGGGGTCCCGGTCAGGCATGGATCCTATACGACTTCCTCGACATCAGTAACGATCCAGGTTCCAGTCGCTGGTCTGCCCGCCGGGCAATATTTCTTAGAAGTGGTTCCGGACAAAGCCGATCGGGTAACCAAGGGATTCACTAAATTCTGACCGGGCGAGGTCTTGCTGGTATCGCGTTCCTGGTATAACGGAACCATAACAGGAATATAAATGCATATACGACAAACGTGAAAGCAAAATGGTGGGAAAAATCCAGGTATTGACGGTAGTGCAGGTAGATCCACACCAGTAGCGCACAACGAATGATATTCAGGATGAAAATGAGTAGAATACCGGCGGCAAGGAAGGAGAATCTCCTCGAAGTTGAGCCAGGATAACAAAAAAGAAATCCGGCATACAATACCATAACCTCCAATCCATTACAAGCGTTGGCTATTCTGAGTGTATTTTGCCCGTTGTAATAGATATCCGTTACGTTGCCCGATTCTGTGCCCCCGTCGAGCTCCAGAACCTGAAATGCCCTGACCGCAGTGAATCTTGAGTGGACGGCAAATAGATTCAGGGTTGCAACGGTCGACACGCCAACTGTATACGTCAATGGACTATCCAGGATACCCCGGGGCATAAGCCATAACAAGTAGGCCATCTTCCATACTATAAATAGCAGGGCGGCCTTTGCAAAAAAAACATAGATTATCCGAGGCGCCTGGCGACTATGCGACACCGGTTTCGTCCGTTTTCGCCTTCCTGTCATAGAGCATCTTGGCTCCAAGCGCAAGTCCACCAGCCATCAGCAGGAACATCCCGCCGTTGATAGGAACACTGGTGCTGCTGGTAGGAGCAGGAGTTGGGGGCTTGGACTCTTTTTCTTTTTTGCCAAAGAGACCCTCCAGGAAATCAACTAAGCCGCCAGCCCTGGTTTTTACAGGCATGAGGAGTGGAAAGGAAATCAAAAGGCAGAGGAAGATTTTTTTTACCATTTTCATCGGAATAAAATTGAGAAGGTTAAGAAATTGACAACAACCTCGATAGCATTTGGAAGGATGAAATGGAATTTAGCGTGGTTTAGCCGGGATATTAGCAAGGGAGGACTAAATAAAGATAGGGATTTTGGGATAAACAAAAAAAAATAATTCCCAGATTGATAAAGAGGTTTCCGGTTCTTACATTTTTTTAGTTATTTTGGCCGAACATGAAGTATATGAGAATGACTCCCTCAGGAGGGAAAAAGACCTATCGGAGAGAGCTTTACATAATAATCGGCGCATTCCTGATTTCCCGCATCCTGGTAGCCTTTTT
>Ga0137404_10003738_pt1 | contig 10155 bp, 6 predicted proteins | sample CZOMad2_1_16fung_FD_108285 | JGI IMG/M metagenome (GOLD analysis project Ga0137404, IMG submission 108285) | Vadose zone soil fungal communities from Angelo Coast Range Reserve, California, USA - CZOMad2_1_16fungal (Illumina Assembly) | ecosystem: Environmental > Terrestrial > Soil > Vadose zone... | reverse complement strand
GGGGATCTGATGAAAGATGCAGCGCTCAGGGGTCATCAGCAGGATACATTCCGGCTCTTTTCGGGAAAGGGCAATCATCTCCGGGTGAACAACCGGCTATACCGGATCTACCTGGATAGCATGGGCAGGGTCAACGCTCAATTCCTGCTTAATCTGGATTTTGTCAAGAATATTTCGTGCATCGCCTATGAGCCGGAACTGGATATGCTCCTTATCGCCACCGAGACAGAAGGATTCTATTTCCTGCGGAAAAGTAAATTCGGGATAGCCAGTTCTCCCAGCCCTCTGCAGGAACAATTGTCCCAGTATCTTTTCGGCCCCATGGCCCTGTTGCCGGATGGGAAAAATATCCTGAATACCCGCTTCCTTTTCAATCAGGACGGAAAGTTCAGTCTCGTGAAGCAGGAAAACCCCGTGCGGCAGAAATGCCTTTATATTGATAAGAAGGGCAATATATGGGGTGGCCCGAATAATTTTCCCCGGAAACTGACCGCGGACATGAAGACGGAAAAGCTCTTCCCGATCCTGGATGGGCCGATCGTCGATTATACCGAAGACAGCCTTGGGGGCATCTGGTGCCTGACGAGGAAATCGCTATGGCGGCTGAACGGCGACAGTTTCCGGCTTGTGCTTTCCAATAGCCAGATTGCGGTCAGCGGCGCCAATGAATCGATCTGCCTGGTGCGGCCCAATAAATTATGGATCGCGAATATGGGTGGCCTGATCGAATACGATATGGAACGGAAGCAGGCAAAGACGATCAGGGACCTGGATGGCGCGCATGTACGGGCCATTCATGTATGCAGGGACGGCTCCATCCTGCTGGGTACCTATGGACAGGGGTATTTCTATTATTACCATGGGCGCATATTTCATATGCCCCTGGATAAAAATGAGTTCCTGCTGACGGCCCATTGCTTCCTGGAGGATAAGAATAATATTATCTGGATCCCCTGTAATAAGGGCCTTTTCAAGGTGCCGAAGGCAGATCTGGATTCCTGGTGCGACTCGGCCACGAGCCAGATCTATTATTTTCATTTCGGGCGCCAGGATGGGCTGAAGACCAATGAGTTCAATGGCGGCTTCAATGCATGCGGGCTGATCACGCCGGGCGGGTTCGCCACCCTCCTTTCCATGAAAGGGATCGTTTGCTTTTATACGGACTCTCTCCGGTCCGATTTTCCAAGGGGGAGGATCGACCTCAATAATGTAGAGATCGATGGAAAGACAATAAGCCAGAGAACGGATTCGATCGAACTGGAGCCTGGGTATAACAGCCTGCTGATGGAAGTCTCCTGCCCTTTCTGGGGCAATAAGAATAACCTGTACCTGGAGTATTGCCTTCAGGGCCTCAGTAACGAATGGAAAGACGTGGAAGAGGACCGGATCATCAACCTGAGCAGGCTAGGCCCCGGAAATTATACGCTGCGGGTCAGAAAAGTGAATGGCTTCGGGAAGAACAATTATTTATACCGGGAGTGGAATATCACCGTCGTTCCGCATTTCTATCAGACCAGCTGGTTCTTCCCCCTTGTTATCCTGGGCTTCGTTCTGATCATGGTCGCGCTGGTGCATCTGTGGCTCAAGCTGAGCGAGAAGCGCAAAGAGGTGCGCATCCAGACCGAGATCCTCAAGGCTACGGTAGTCGCCCAGAAAGGAACGCTGGAACAGCTGCAGGAATCGCAGAAGGCCCTGCTCGAGTCCGGCAAGATGAGGGAGAAGCTGATCTCACTGGTGATCCACGATCTGCGCTCCCCGATCCGGTTTCTCAGCATGCTCGCGGGCGATATGTATGATAACCAGGACGGATATACGCATGAGGAGATAAAGGAGCGGGCGTTCTGGATAAAAAAAGGCACGAATGATATCTATAATTTCTCGGAAGATTTCCTGCTCTGGGTGACCAGCCAGAAAAACAATTTTTCCATCAGCAAGCGTCTTTTCCCGGTGAGGCCGCTGATCCAGGAGATCCATGATTTTTTCAACGACCAGTTACAGCAGAAGGGGAATACCCTTTATTATGAGGCCAATGAGGATCTGAGCATCTTCTCCGACCCGCATATCCTGATCACGATCATACGCAACCTGGTGGACAATGCCAATAAATATACGGACAAGGGTAAGATAACCATCAGGGCCTATGAAGAAAATTCCCAGACCATTATTTCCATTGCCGATACGGGCAAGGGCATGAGCCGGCTACAGATCGACAGTTTTCTACAGAACGTCAACGAAGAGGATCTGAAGAGCGGCAGCCAGCTCGGGCATAAATTCGTGCACGATCTTTCCAAGAGGATCGACGGGGAGGTATCCATCGAGAGCCTGGAAATGAAAGGGACGATCGTGACGCTCCGGTTCAATGGGATCGAGTAGATGCCGGGGGATCATGCGCTGATCTGTTTCTTATATTTGCCCGGCGTTATCTGGTAGATCTTCTTAAAAGCCAGTATATAGTTGCTGATGCTGGAATAGCCTATCTCGTAGGCGATCTGGCTGATCGACTTCGCGTTATCGGCGATCATTTCCTTTGACTTCTCGATCCTCTTATTACGGATATATTCGGAAATGGTCATGCCGTGTATCGATTTGAACAGGAAGTTCAGCTTATGGTAGCTGGTATAGGTCTTTTTGAGGATCGAATCCACGGTGAATTGATCGGAACAGTAATATTCCGAAATATAGGACTCGACCTCTTTGATGAGAGAAAGATCGTCTTCATTGCCGATGGCCTCACCTGCGCCCGCGCCCGGGAGGTTCCGGTGACGGTGGCAGCAAAAATATTCCAGCAGGCCCAGCGCATTGTTCTGGATCTCCAGCAGGTTGCCCCCGGATCCGGGATCATAAGCCAATATGGAGGAGAGCAGGGAGAGCTGGCGTCGCCCGAGGCGGCAGGTTACGATATTCGGATCCAGCTGCAAGGCCTGTTCTATCTTTTCAAAATTCCCATTGCTCTTCATGAAGTCCGCGATCCAGCTCCTGGATAAGAACAGGACGACTGCGGAAAAAACGACGGGGGTAACGGAGCGGAACAGCATGGGCTTATCGCCGGCGGACAGCAGGGCGAGACCGGGGCTGATGGGTTGCATGAGATCCTTGCCGTTGCCCAGCACGATCTGGAGGTCTCCCTTATAGCTGAGAAAAACCAGCGCGAGTCCTTCTTCATCGAAGGGAGGAACGGTGATGTCGAGCCAGTCGACCGATTCTCTGAAACCGGTAATAGTAAGGCCAACGGGAAGTCTTTTCAAAAAAAGAGGTCCGGGACCGCTCCGGGGTTCAATGTCGGTCCTCTGGTGGGCCAGAGACAGGTTCAGGGGCTTCATAGTTATGTATTTCCGGGTTAGAAATTAAGGGTCGGTCTTCTTATAATGAGGCAGTCCTACTGCGGGTTCAGGTAATGCCAGGGTGAAAAACCATATTCCTTCTTAAAGGCCAGGGTGAAATGGGAGGGATTGGAATACCCGATCTCCGTCGCCACCACTTTTACAGGCACTTTACCGTCGAGCAGCTTCCTGGCATGCTCGAGCTTGTTCTTCTGGTAATAACCAAATAAGGTCTCACCATAGTATTTCTTGAATTTGGTCTTCAGGCTTGTCGGGCTCATGGCCGAAATGCGGGATAATTTCTCTACGCCAGGGAATTCCGTTCTGTAGTTCGCACACAGGTATTGTTCCACTTTCGAGAGATTGTGCATATCCTGGCCGCTGAGATAATCCCCATCTTTCCCGAGCTTGTCCATAACGAAGAATTGCTGGAGAAGGTATTCCACGAGGATGGAGATATTCCTGATCGTGAACAATTCCCGGAAGGGGTGCTGCACGATCTCCGCCATGAAATCATTGATCAGGAGGCGATATTTGAAGGTGATGGGCCAGTTAAGGGAAGGGCTGTTGGCGGAGGCCATGATGGACTGGATCGTTCCGGCGTCAAAGTCGGGGATCAGGTTGCCCAGGCTGGATTTCTGCACCCTGACGATGAGGGAGCGGATCTCCCTTTCCTTGGGATAGACCACAATTTTACCATAGTCCGAGTCCGTGATAGACACAGAAGAGCCGGATCGTTCGCCGGGCATGGATGCGGATACCAGGGATAATTCGTTGTCGGTCTTCCCGGGAAAACCGATCTCGTCAAAGCTCAGTATATAGGAGGATGCGCTCTGGGAAGGCAGAAAATTGAAGGTAAGATCGTCAGTAAGCATGGAAACGTTGACGGCAAGGATATCAATGCCGGTGGGGATCCCGGCTGCGGTGATAAAGCCTTTCCCCGTAGCTCCAGAAAAATAAAGGACAGAATCGGATACAATGCATGACTTGTCTTCTGCGATCACCTCAAAACATTTCAGAAAGGGCTCTGAATTTTCAAGAGATACATAACTCATTGGATTTAATTTATTCAGCCATTCATATAAGCACCCATATGTCCAGTCCCCGGTCTTTGATCCTACAAGTTATTAAGAAGGCACCCAGGTTTGTATAGTTTAACGTTTAATTGATTGTAGTTATTGTATTAAAAAAATGGGCAGCGTCGCCATGAATATAGAAAATAAATAATTCATATTTAATTAATTTAAAGACAATAGGGCAAAATATAGAGCTGTTGAAAGCCTTGTCCTTTTGAGTAACCGAAATGGCGTTTCCAATTATAAGATGTCCCGGTTTATTGAAATATTTACCACAGAATCGACCCTGTCCACCGAAATCCATACCTATGTATAATCCAAAGGCCGCTCCTTTCGCTACGGAAGCCACCCGTTCACTCCTCAAGAATCAGCACAAGAAGATCTATTCCATCTGCCGGCTTTTTACCAGCAATTACAAAGAGCATCAGCACCTGTTCGCGGGCATTATTGCCGCCACGGCCCGGAGTATCGAGTCGGATAAGACGAATGAGGAGAAAGGCACTCTTCTTCTGCGGGCCTGCATCAATATGGCCGCCCTCCATTCCCTGGCGGGCAGCCTGGGCAAAGGCAACGAGATCCAGTTCAAGTCACCGGATTATCAGCGGAGCATGTTGAAATTCCGGGAGACGGTCGGGGAGATCACGGACTATGAAAAGATCCTTCTCTTCCTGCATTTCGAAGGGGTGGCGCCCACTGAGATCACAGCCCTGTCGGGGTTCCAGTCCTCCGGCCGCAAAAGCCCGGAAACAAAGGCCAAAAGAAGCTTTATTCCATATCTTAAGGGACTGATATGGAATTAAAGAAACTTTCCGAGTACTGGAATGAGTTTCCTGAAATGTCCATGGAAGAAAGGCCCGTATTAAGCTCCGACCTGGAGAAAATGGCGTTGCAGAATCCCTTCCCTGCCGCCTTCTACCTGAAAAAAAAGCTACTCCGCTGGATCGCAGCGGGCATCATGCTATGGCTGTTCAACGCCTGGGAACTTAGAATATCCTGGAAGACGGATGGTAACGATCTATACCAGCAGGCCGCGCTCTTCCTGCTTCTCAGCTACTTTATCTGGCACCAGTTCAGGATCCTGTATTACGCGGATTATCCCGCCCTGCTGGCGCTGCCGCTCATGCCCTTCCTCCTAAAGACCGGGACTGTACTTAATAAATATATGCTCTCCTTCAGGATCATCAGCCTGATCGCAGGATGCTGCCTGCTGGCCATTCTTGAAAAGGTCCTTTTCCTGCTCAACAGCAGCGCTTACCAGTCCATCAGCCAGAATGGGCTGTACAAATGGCTGATCATTATTTTCCTGTCCGTCTCTTTTTATATCCTGCTCCTGCATTCCGTCATGCAGAAATATAAGAAGCTGCTGACGGCCGTGAGTTCCTACAGGGACGGGATCGCAGCCAGCCCGCAAAAATTATGAGCCGGGTGTCCGTACGGCAAAATCTCCAGCGCAGCAATTAAAGAAAGATTTATATTTGGGCAGAGTTGACCCCATAAACAATAACCACATGCACAACATTTTAATTGCAGATGACCATTCAATTGTCAGGGCTGGCCTGAAGCTCCTGATCAATAGCAGCATCCGGGATGTTACCATGGATGAGGCCGAGGATGGGGAAACTGTGATCAAAAAAATGAAATCCGCCAATTTCGATCTGCTGGTCCTGGATATAAATATGCCTCATACCGAATCTTTCAGCCTGACCACCTATCTTCTGAAAGAATATCCTGCGCTGAAGATCATCATATTTACCATGAACCAGGAAGTATTCTTCGCCAAACGATTCCTCAAGATCGGGGCCCATGGCTATCTGAACAAGTATTCCAAGGAATCGGAGATCAAGTATGCTATTCAGAAAGTATTGGGGGGCAAGAGATATATCAGCGACAACCTGGCCGAGATCTTATCGGGCGAGCTGACCAAAAAATTGAAGGATAACCCATTTGAAGATCTGTCCGACCGGGAGTTCGAGGTCGTGCTGCAGATGCTGAAGGGAAGCTCCGTGTCCGAGATAGCCAATACGCTGAGCCTTCACAAATCCACTGTAGGCACGCATAAGACACGCATACTGGACAAGCTCAAAATATCCAATACCGTCGAGCTGATCAACCTCGCAAGATTATACGAGATCATTTAAGGGCCGATGCGGCCGTCGGGTTGATTCCGGGTGCCGCTGGTTGGGCGATGAGGGGCGGATCAGAGAAAGAAATGCTCCAGCGCCTTGCGGACGCCGTCGTTATTGTTCGTGTCGGTAACATAATCGGCCACTTTCTTTATTTCATCGGGCGCATTGCCCATGGCCACCCCCATTCCCGCAAACTGGATCATTTCCCGGTCATTATAATTATCGCCCATCGCGACCACTTCCGTCCTGTCCAGGCCCATTTTTTCTATTAAAAACCTGACGGCATTGGACTTGGAGCCGCCCGGATCCATGACCTCCAGATAGGTAGGCTTGGAGGTATAGATATTGAGGGTATTGCCGAATATTGATTTGAGGTGCGCCTCCGCCTCGGCGATCGGCCCGGGGTCGTTCATGAGCATCATTTTATTGGGGCCTGTCTTCCTGGCAGACCAATCCCGGACCATTTCGGAAAAAGGGAGTATCCTGATCTTAACGTCCATTATTTTCTGCTCGTGCTCCGTCCAGGAATTGTTGGTCTCGGCGAACCATTCCCGCTGAAGATAATAGGCGATCGTCGCTCCGAAGGGGCGCGTCTCTTCCGTCACCTTGGCCGCGGCTTCCAGTCCGACAATGGCCTGAAAAATGGGCTTTTCCTGGTCCACGATATATCCCCCGTTCAGGCTGACCAGGGGATATTCCGCCAGTCCGAGCTGTCGGGCCGTAGGCAGCATGGCGTCCAGGGGTCTTGCGGAAACCAGTACGACGGGTATTCCCTTGCCGGTGAGCTGACCTATCGTTCGTATGGTGGGTTCGCTTACGGAGTGATCCGTTCTGAGGAGGGTTCCATCCATATCCAGGAATGCGGCTTTATACATTGCTATATACTTTATCCTATGATTATCTATATGTTTATCCAATAATTGCCGCAAGTTAAGATATTAATGCTCAACGCCGATACCTGTTCCGGAAATGCTCCGCGATACCCCGGACGAATATTGAAAAGGGTAAAATATTAATAAGAAATCGCCGTTTTGATAAGGACCGCATATAAAATAAAAATTACCCCATAACATCCTGTAATATTGAAGACCAAAACAGCCGCCCGGCGTCAATCTATCGATCAGGAGAGAAAACGCTTCCCGGAAGCCTGTTGTTTTTTCTTGTTTACCAGCCTGCTGTTCATTCAATCTGCCTGGGGACAGATCGTCGAGACCCCTCCGAAAAAGGTGCTGTTCAAGAACGGCGCATTCAAAACAGATAGAAATATATCGGGAGGTCGCCTTAACCAGGATTCCCTGCCCGCGGCCCATTACCGGCAAAAATATTATACCCTCGTACAATTCGACCGGTTACCCGGGATCGCCGAAAGAAAGGAATTGTCCGGAATGGGCGTACGGCTTTTCGATTATCTGCCGGGGAATGCCTTTCTGGCAGAGCTTCCGGATAGTCTTTCAACAGACCGGCTCAGGAAGTACACGGCAACTGGAATATACTCCATACCCGGAAGGCTCAAGCTTTCCAGGGAGATCCAGGAAGGTTCCGAAGAATATGCCCACAGCACCGACGAGCTGATCGCGGTGAGCACGTTCGGCAGCCTTTCCATGACCGATATCACGAGGGAGATCGAACAGACCGGCGCAAGGGTCGTCAGCACGAAGATCCGGCCGGATCATGTGGTATTCGTCAATGCCGGCGCAGCCGCCATCCGCAAGATCGCGGCATTTCCTTTTGTCAGCTACCTGGGGATCCAATCCGTAAAGACCTACCCGCTGAATAATAATAACCGGGCCACCCATGGGGCGGATGCCCTGGGAGCATCGATGGGAAGGAATCTGCAGGGAAGGGGGATCACCATCGGGATGGGCGACAATTCGGATCCTTACACGCATGCGGATTTTACGGGAAGGCTGATCGAACGTTTTGCCGCTCCCGTCAGCGGGCATGGCACGCACACCTCAGGTACGGCCGCAGGTGGAGGGATCATAAACCCACTGTACAAAGGAATGGCGCCTCAGGCCACGGTGATCAGCCAATACTTTACCGATATCCTGGCCAACGCCCTTATTTATATCGGGGACTTTAATATGGTCCTCACGAATAACTCCTATACGCAGTATGATAACGGCTGCGCCTTCGAGGGAGCATACGATGTGTACGCCAATTTCGTCGATGCGCAGATGCTGGCCAATCCTCATTTACTGCATGTGTTTGCGGCGGGCAATGACGGTGCGCTGACCTGTAGCCCCTACCCCGCTCACTATGGGACGATCAAGTCGGGCTTTCAGTGTGCTAAGAATGTACTCACCGTCGGAAACCTGAATAATATCAACCCCGGCATTTCCATCATCAGTACGGCCTCCAGCACGGGGCCGGTGAATGACGGCCGGCTCAAGCCGGAGCTTGTAGCCGGCGGCACCAGTGTCTGGTCCACCATTCCAAATAATGCTTACGGGACGATGAGCGGCACCAGCATGGCCTCTCCCACCGTTACCGGCTCCGCAGCCCTCTTATATGAACGATACCGGCAGCTCCATGGCGGCACCGATCCATCCGCAGCGCTGATCAAGGCCCTGATCTGCAACAGCGCTACCGACCTGGGGAATCCCGGCCCGGATTATATTTACGGCTTTGGCATGCTGAATGCCCTGGCTGCCGCCGAGGCCATGGAAGGCAATCACTATTTTACAGGCAGCCTGAATAATAACGGAACGGCCTCATTTACGCTGTCCGGCGTTCCTGCCGGCACGCAGCAGGTGAAGATCCTTTTATACTGGCCGGACGTTCCTGCATCTTCCTCCGCGGGGAACGCCCTGGTCAATAACCTGGACCTCACCGTGAATTCTCCCGATGGGGGGCTTCATCACCCGCTGATCCTGAATCCCGACCTGGCCCACCTCAATGATAATGCCGTCGAAGGAGTGGATAATCTCAACAATATCGAACAGGTAGTGATCAACAATCCACCCGCCGGCGATTTTTCCATTACGGTGAGTGGCACCTCCATCCCGGCAGGCGCTCAGAGTTATGTGGTCGCTTACCAGGTCATCCAGCCATCCGTCGTCCTTGAATATCCTATCGGCAACGAGACCTGGGTACCGGGGCAGACGGAGACCATACGCTGGAATGCATACGGCGGAGATCCCAATCCTTTTACCATCGAATATTCGGCCGACAACGGCGGCAGCTGGGCGATCATCAGCAACACAGTGCCAGCCGCCAACCGATCCTATACCTGGACCATTCCTCCCGTGCCGACCAACCAGGCCCTGATACGCATCACGCGCAATACAGCGGGCTATACCGATATGAGCAGTCATAATTTTACCGTCCTGGGCCAGCCGGCGATCACGGTCACCAATCCCTGTCAGGGATATGCGCAGATCGGCTGGGCCGCCATTCCTTCCGCTACGAGCTACGATATCATGCGGCTGAAGGGCGATACCATGCAGACGATCGCCAGCACCAGCAGCACCAGCTATTTACTGGGTGGCCTGAGCAAGGACAGCAGCTACTGGCTGGCCGTCAGGGCCGTCAATAATACCGTGCCCGGAAGACGTTCCCTTGCCGCGATCGTCACCCCATCGGGCGGAGCCTGCGCCCTGCCTGCGCTGGACAATGACCTTAGCACCGACG
>Ga0137404_10003737_pt1 | contig 10155 bp, 14 predicted proteins | sample CZOMad2_1_16fung_FD_108285 | JGI IMG/M metagenome (GOLD analysis project Ga0137404, IMG submission 108285) | Vadose zone soil fungal communities from Angelo Coast Range Reserve, California, USA - CZOMad2_1_16fungal (Illumina Assembly) | ecosystem: Environmental > Terrestrial > Soil > Vadose... | reverse complement strand
TTGTTTACTAACCTTTCAAAAATAGGTTTAAGCGTTTCTAATCTTTTTCTGGTTATATAAGGACTTTCGATGATGACCTCTTCTTTTGCTTCCAGTAAGTCTTGAATGAACTGCTTGTAAAATGTATTCTCGTTGAATAAAATAGAGTTAAAGTCGCTCACTGTTTTGCCTCCTTTTTCTTAAAGTGGGCTATAGCAATGAGTAATGCGCTTTTCTCTTGAGGATCGATCTCAGAGGTTAGATAGGTTCGAAGATCGTTCCACATGGGGTACTAAAGGGGACGCTACTTGACCCCTACCCCATAAAATAAGACAAGTTTCTCTACAAATTTGAGATAATAAGAAAGATATGGGAAATTTTAAAGTGATACCCAAAGAGGTCAAAACTGAAATATTGGCAAAAGTTAAATTAGGGGAAAAGGTTGTTGATCTAGCCAGACAGTATGGAGTAAGTGACAAATCCATATACACATGGCTGCATAAAAGCACAGGAGATCAAGTGGTCTCACTTGTGCAATACAACAGGTTAAAACGGGAAAATGAGGAGTTAAAAAGACTCCTTGGAGAAATCAGCTTAAAACTAAGTTTGGGGGAAAAAATAGAACTCATTAGGAACGGAGTAATAAAGACAGCTTGCGCTCAGGCTCTTAACTTTAATCTCAAAAACATATACCGAGATTTTCATAAAAGAAAAGATACCGATGAGAAAATAAAAGAGGCTATCAAAATAGTCCATAAAGGAATCCTGATGCGACAAGCCTTAGCAAAGGGAGGATTATTGGAACGAGTTCATCTCGTTTGGCTTCCTCCCTATACGCCTGACTACAATCCTATTGAGCATGTGTGGAATACGACAAAAGACAAGCTGTCAAATAAACAAGAGTATACTTTTCAACAAACAAAACAAAAATTTATCTTACTCACAAATAACCAAATCTTTCCCTACCAAATCTGACATTCTGTTTTGCGGTTGCTATACATTGGCTTTAGTACAGACTTAAAAGCAAGACTTCAATTTTACACCAAAGGAAAAAACCAAGCTACAATTTTACGTCGTCCTCTAAAGCTTATCCACTATGAATATTTCATCAATAAAGCTGATGCAAAAGCCCGAGAAGAATTCTTCAAAAGTGGCCACGGAAGAGATCAACTCAAACAATTTTTGAAAAGAACACTTAGAGAATTAAATTGAGGGATTTTGAAGCTAAATTTATCAACATTAAACCCCTTTCATAGGGTTTACTTTTTATAAAGCATTTGATGAGTACCAATCTTATGAAATGTAATAATTTTTTGTTTGGTAGTTTGTGTTCGCTTAAATATTGCTCTCCAGTCTTCTGTTACATCAATACTCCTATATTCTGAGAGTTTTCTTTTAAAGGATGGTTTCGTAATTGTGGATATGAGGAATCTTCAAGAAATAAAGCGAGAGTTTCTCGAAAAGCCATTTTAATTTCGTGTGGTGCTGCTTTTCGTTGCTTGTTGAATAATTCTGTAAATTCAATGCGAGGATTATTTGTTTTGTTTTTCATTTGCAATCTCCGCGTCTAAGTAATCGAGTGCAGCTTTTCCTGTAGTAAAAGATGTCACTTTTCCTGCTGTTTTATCTTTTTCTGATTGATGTAAAGATTCTAAAAGATAGGTTGTGGGCTCTTCTCCATCTGCACTAAAATATACAGATCTTGTTCTGATAAATTGTTTTAAAAACGCTTTGATAACAACACTTAAGGGCATGCCTAAAGCATCTGCTGTTTCCATAGCTTCTTTTTTCATTTGCGGATCAATTTTGGTAGTAACAACTGTATAGTTCATATTTAACTAAAGTATATACAACGTATAACTAATTGTCAAGATTTGAGAATGTTTTATTATATATATATCCATAAGTTTAGCAAAATGAGCTAGTACCTCGGCAAAGAAGGGGTCTAAACATATCTACACCAGGCGTACTCAAGTTTTTATGCTAATTTAGCCTCAAAAAAATTTCAGAATGGCATAAACCTGAGAGGATTTACAGCCTAGATTAATTCTTGACAGCATGTCATATTGATGCTAATATAAATATATATGCAACTTGTCAGAACAACCATTCGATTAAACGAACATCTAAAAAAATCCGCAGAACATAAGGCTCTTGAAGAAAAAACATCTCTTCAGGAAATTTTTAATCGTGCTTTAGAAGCATACTTGAATCGTGAAGGTGAAAAAGAAGCTAAAAAGATTGTTTTCAAAAAATATAATCTAGGTGTGCCTCTTGATAATCTAACAAGAAAAGATTATTACGAATAAACTACATGCTTATTGATTCCAATATTCTGATCTATGCAATAAATTCTTCCTCGCCTAAACATAAAATTGCGCAAACATTTTTGCAAGAAAATATTGGTGAATTAGTTCTTGCCCAACAAAATATTTTTGAAACACTGCGAATTTTAACTCATTCAAAATTTCCCTCCCCACTTACAGTTAGAGAAGCTATTCTCCAAGTAAAAAGTATTATAGACGTGAGTCGTGTTATAGCTCCTGACTATAAAACACATTATCTCGCGTTGGAGTTAATAAAAAAATATAATTTGGCTTCTTATCTTGTCTTTGATGCCTATCTCGCAGCAACAGTTTTGAGCAATGGTATTACAACAATAGCAACAGATAATGTTAAAGATTTTCAAAAATTTGAAATCACGGTTGTTAATCCATTTGTAAAAGGAGAGTAAAGCTTGTAGAAAATTTAGGAATAGACTTCCATCAGCTTCATAAAATGAGCCAGTACCTCAGTGAGGGTTTAAATCGTAGAATCTTACTATTTCTTCATCGAATGGTTCTGATTATTGTTTCCGTAGATTGTATATTTTTTATTTCATTGGAGCATTGTTATTAACTAAATCCAAGGACTTACTTAAGAGAGTCGTAAATTCCACATCTTTCATCTCCTCAATTTGAGATACGATGGTGGTCCAGGTTTCATCTGATTTTCCTTCAGGAGGATCATGAGGAAGTCCGAGTTCTTTTCCTGAAAACCTAACATTGCCATTGGTAATAAGCTTAAAAAGCATCATTATTTTCCCGAGAATCAATAAATTTCTTTTAATAAGCGCTATTGAATCAACAGTTGGGTTCTCTTTTTCCTTTAATTTTAGAAGATTCGCTATTTCTTTTTCAGATTCTTCAGTTGAACGTTGTGCAATCTTCTCATGCTCTACAATATATTCTTCAATTTTTTCAGGAGTTACGTTTTTGCCTAAAGATTGCAATATTTTTTGAGTATTTTCTACTCCTTCTGCTTTTGCCATTGCTGCAATTAAATCTTCAAGTGCTTTTCCTTCTAACGTTTTTAACACTTCAGGCAACACAAATTGTTCGTCTGCTACAGTCTGATTGTTTGGAATTGGCAAACCCCATGGCCGTGGCTTCCCTGGTATTAGTATTGTTTCTGACTGTCTTTTTATATCTTCAAATTTGTTTAATGCAGTGGTTGATTGATCTGTTGGCAATGCTTTAAGATCTTTACTATAAAGATAGACATATGCTATTTCTTGATCTACCAAATTTGTATTTATAGCATGAAGCCTATCATTATTTGATTGCATGATTTCTCTATTAACTTGTAATAATCCTGGGTGGCTATATGCCCACCATTCAGTGATATAAATATAACGTATTCCATCAACATAATTTGTGTGTTGTTTTTGCAAAAGCATCCACATTCTTTCTTCTTCAACTGTTTCTTGTTCTACGGTTGGCTGCAAGCTATCTGTTTGCGCTTGTGTTACTTCTTGTGCTTTTTCTAGAGGCTCATGTAATTGTTGTTCTAATGAAACATAACTCATTTGTAGATTCATGAGAGTAGGCAGATCGGGTATAACCCTTTTTTCATTTTCTTTAGACAATCTACTGTCTGTCGACAGCTCAATATTTGGCTGAACTTGTTCTACCGGTTTGAGTTCAGGATCTTTCATTGTCAGAAAATCCTCTGTTGGTGCAATATACGGCACAGTAGTATCAAAACTGAATTTTGATTTTGGGTTTGCTGGGTTGATCGCATCTTGCGTAAGTTCAGGTGCAGGTGGAACATATGCACCGAAAGAACGTGATCCAGAAGCACTTTTGGATAAAGTGATTTTTTTCACAACTATATTATTGTCTATACCTGTTGATCCTTCGCTCATACTCCTTTAGGGTTATGAGTATTATATCTCAGAAACGTCTCTAAGTGTCAAGCATTGCTCCGGTAGTTACGTGGCACACCAACCCCCTCAGGACCACTTGATAATGAAAATGTAATAATCCTATATTATTGACAATTATATTTACATATATATTGACAATTAATATGTTTTTTACTATACTATCTGTATGTTTACTCCGAAATTTAGCTACACTCCACAGATTATTAACCAGCTTACGCTTATTGAACGATTTTATGGACAATTGATAGCAGAAGCCTTGATCCCTTCTCTTACCCTCAAACTTTCACAGGAAAATCAAATTCTCGCCACACACTACTCAACAAGTATTGAAGGTAATCCTCTTTCACCTCTTGATGTCACCAATATTATTCTTAATGATCAGATTCCTGTGACCAAATCCGAAAAAGAAGTCAAAAATTATTTTGCTGTTCTGAACACTATTTTTCTTATGGCAAAGAAAAAAGAGCCACTGACATCAGATTTGACCAAGAAATTACACCATGAACTGATGAAAGATATTGAAAAAAAAGACTTGGGCGAATTTCGAGATAGTGGCGTTTTTGTCGGACATCGAACGCAAACAGAAATTATTGTCAAGCATAATCCCCCATTCCACACAGCAAAAGAAATTGAAAAAGCTCTGACGGATATTTTTGAGTGGGTTATGGGAGAAGATCCGACTCATCCACTTCTGAAAGCTGGCATTATGCACCATCAATTCGTTTATATTCATCCATTTCTGGATGGAAATGGAAGACTTGCTCGTATTTTGACTGCATATTACTTACTTTTGAAAAACTATGAAGTAACCAAATTTTTTATTCTTGATGATTATTATGATATTGACCGACAATTGTATTCAGATACCTTGCACATTGCTGATCAGGGAGACGAAACAGACTGGCTTGAGTATTTTCTCGAAGGCATAGCACATTCTTTACAAGCAGCTCTTGCAAGAATTAATGAGCTCAAAAATACTCGTTTTGAAGAAGTAACTGGTGAGAAGCGAGTTCTTGTCACAGCACGCGAAGAAGAAGTTTTGCAGATTGTGCTTAACAAAAAAGCTGTAAAGACGACAGATGTACAAAAAGCCTTAACTGTTAGTAGACAACAAGCTCATTCTTTGCTATCATCTCTGGTCAAGAAGGAAATTTTGCAGAAATTTGGCAAAACCAAGACAAGTTACTACAAACTTAAAACATAAATCATATGCCGCGCGAACTTCCATATCATTCTGTTAGTGATTTAGAAAAACAAAGATATTTAGCCAACCAGGTAAAAACGTTTTGTGAAGTTAATCCTGAAACATTTAATCCTGCCCTTCATCTTCCTGCAGCAGAAAAGATTGCTGAATTACTTGATCCACTCTTAAAAAGCAGTATTCCTGTTTTTGATATTCCTCAGTATAGAATTGGAGAACAGCTTGTAAGCAAACATGCTTATCTTTTTAAAAAGAGCAGTGCTCTTATTTTTGAAGATGATTCTGATAATCCTGTACGTTCTAAAATCGTTCTCGATTATAATAGAGATAATTTAAAACCTGTTGCAATTAAGAAAGTTGATTCTTTTCTAAATCCTTATATAAATTATCGTCGTAACGAACCAAACATGCGTAGTCCAAAAACTATACGTACAATAACTCCCATTTGGCCTAGAGAATCTTAGGCGACATGCAGGTACTACCTCTTTGGAAATGCAAACTGTTAGTTGTATAATACTAGATTATGAGTAGTTATGAGCGTCAAAGACCTCATCATGAGGGGCAAGAGCGACAAAAGATTGAGACAAAAGCTCAAAAAATTGCCAAAAATTTTGCGCAAGGTGTAGATGCTATCTTTGATCTATATCCAAAGGATACAAGCAGTGAACCCCTTACACAGGGTTTAAACATTGATTTTCTTAACTTAAGAGATGATAAAAAACAAAATTTTTTTGAGCTTAGCCGTATTATTAATCCTGCTTCAGGAAAAACAGAAGGACATGAATTAGTGCTTGCAACGCTTGCTCCTGGCTCAGACAATGTAAATATGCAATTTTTTGAACCTGATCTAGAAGGAATTGTAAGGTTGCTGAAAGATTACCACGATCCCAATTATTTGAAAAATATGAAAAGACATAATGAAGCCATAGCTATGGAAATAGAAATGGGACTTAATAAGCTACCAGCTGAAAACGAACAGATAGAAGACGCATTAAATAAAGCAAAAGATGCAAAACCAGGTTACTGGTAGGTATTTGCCAATTATTTTTGCTACAATAGGCTCATGAATATAGCAATTCTTGGGGGCAGCTTTGATCCTCCACATTTGGGACACATCCTCATAGCCCAACAAGTCAAAGAATTACTCAATATGGATCAAATATGGCTTATGCCACTCTATCAAAAAGAGCAACAAGACAAAATATTTCACAAAACACTTTCTCCTGTTGCTGACAGATTGCTGATGGCAAAATACCTTGAAAATGATTTCATCAAAATCTCAAAATATGAAATCGAGCACAACCAAACAAGTTATACCGTTGATACGCTTGAGCAACTCGAGACGCTTTCTTCAAATGATGAATTTTACTGGATTACAGGAAGTGATCAACTTGCGGAATTCCAAAAATATTATAAATGGGAAGAGCTTGTTCACAAACACAAACTGATTATTTTCCCACGAGAGCATATGTTGTGGCATCTTGAAGATAAAGTAAAGGAAGGTTTTAATTTGCAAATAATTCCCAAAAATGTTATTGTTTTAGACAATAAAGATCTTGTTCTGACAAATATTTCTTCACGAATCGTTCGGGAAAGAGTTAAAAAAGGCTTATCCATTACTCATTTAGTTCCGAAAGCGGTTGAAGAATATATCAAAGGACAAAAGTTATATCAATAAGTAATCATGTTAGCTATAAATCCCGACCAAGAGAGAAAAAAAATCGTTAATTTCTTGCAGCAAACTTTCACAGAACAAAATATTCATAAAGCTGTTATTGGTTTATCAGGAGGAATTGATTCGACAACATCTTTTTTCTTACTCAAAGAAGCGCTCTCGCCAAAAAATATTATTGTTGCTCATTTGTACTATTTCAAACCTGTCTTCTCTGAAATAGAAAAAGTAGTTAGACAAAGTGGCATTCCACCAGAAAATATTTATCTGCTTTCAATCAAAAGTGCTGTGGATGAAATTGTTACTTTGCAACAAATTGAAGAGGATGAGTCTGGAAAAATGAGAATCGGTAATATCGCTGCGCGCATGCGGATGATTATCCTTTTTGATCTCGCAAAAAAGTATAATGCACTTGTCTGTGGAACAGAAAACAAATCAGAAAATTTACTTAGTTACTTTACTCGTTTTGGTGATCAAGCATCTGATATTGAACCAATTGAGCATCTTTATAAAACGCACGTATATCAATTAGCAAAGCATTTAGGAGTGCCGGATATTCTTCTTAATCAACAACCGACAGCAGGTCTTTGGCACGGGCAAACAGATGAAGGTGAGTTTGGGTTTAGCTATCAGGAAGCAGATCAAGTATTGTATTTCCATTTGGAAAAAGGCCTTTCAAGTGAAGAAATTGAGAGACAAGGTTTACGTAATGCAAAAAAAATATTGGAATGGCGAGAAAAAAATCTCTTCAAACATCAAGTTCCTTATGTCATTAAGCATTAAGGGTATCCGATTAAAAATCTAAGAAGAAATTAAGCTAAAACACGCTCTTCATATTCTTTATGTTTTATTAAGATTGTTTGTATATCTTCAATGGCAAGATCGAAATTTTGAGCAAGTTCTACCATTGGTAATTGATCTACTGTATAAAGCACATAGATTGCTTCATTTCTATCAAACTCTTCACTTTTTTCGTATTTTTTCAATTCCATAAAAGATTTTGCCACCAGTATTTTGGCGTACTGGTGGCATTGGTCAAACGAGACTTCTCTAGATTAGCAGACAATTATTAAATTATTATTAAATGTGACAGATTGAAAAAAGTTTGTTACAATAGCAAAGTATTTTGGGCCACTAGCTCAATGGTAGAGCAGTACCCTCTTAAGGTATTGGTTCGGGGTTCGAGTCCCCGGTGGCTCACTCATCCTATAGTGCTCAGCACTGACCACGCTGCTATCTCTGATTAGCTTGTTGGTGCTTGCTAATTTTCAAGACAACATGCTTCCCATCACACGTTTTAGCAGGAGCAACATAATTATATGAAAGAGGAAATGGTGGTAGACATCTTATATTCCATTCTTGTTCATAATTTTTAATGATCTCAGGAATATCCTCTACCCATTGTTTCCCTATATCTCCTCTCAGAGCAGTAATTTTTTTAACAAATTCTTCATTCATAAAAGAAATATAACAAAGTAGCCATAGTTGCAGTATATCAAATAAGAAACACTGGAGATCGAACTAAAAACATCTCGGAGGATAGGCACTCTAACCCGAAATGTTTTAGGATTAGACTATTCACTTTAATGCTAATATGCATATTGACAATATCCAAATTAGGCATATACTATATATATGCTTCAAAGACATATAGAAGAAAAAGTTCAAGAATACCTATCAGAAGATAATCATAAGATATATTTTATCTGGGGTCCACGACGTTCAGGAAAAACAACTATCCTTAAAGATTTGGCTTCAAAATTGTCAGTACCCATATTTAATTTTGATCTCCTTTCAGATAGAGAACCATTTGCTCCCACTCGTGATACACTTGAAAAAATTGCTTCAGCGCATAAAGTAATCCTTATTGATGAAGTGCAAAATTATCCTGAAAGTACTGTTGCTCTAAAAATCCTTTACGATGAATTTAATGTAAAAATTATTGCAACAGGGAGCAGTGAAATACGACAAAAATCAACAGATTTTGATTCACTTGCTGGTAGATTTATTGAGAGCTATTGTTTACCACTCTCCCTCAAGGAAATTGATGACAATACGCAAATAGAAACATACGCTAAAGAGCCTTTTTATAAAAACCTTGCACATCAACTCCAAATTTTTGGATCGTATCCTGAAATATACGCCAACACAACACTCTCTGAATCTGAAAGAATTGATTTATTACAAAATATTTTAGATACGTATGTATTAAAAGATATTATCAACATTTATGATTTAAAAAATGAAAAACTTGCAAAAGATATTTTAATCAAAATTGCATTACAAATAGGATCAGAAGTATCTGTAAGAGAACTTGCTGGTAGTTTAGGAGCAAACGCTGTAACAGTTTCCAATTATATTGAAATTTTTATAAAAAATTATATTCTTATTCCCCTTCCATCATTTAAGATAAATACCAGAAAAGCGGTTTCAGAAAATAGAAAATTGTACTTCTATGATTTAGGCATAAGAAATATCTTGGTCAAAGATTTTAGAGAGCTTGAGCTTCGTCCTGACAAAGGTGGTGTATTTGAAAATTTCATTATCTCAGAAATTGAAAAAAAGAGAAGAAATAATCACGCAAAAGAAACCTTGTATTTTTATAGAGAATATGGAGGACAAGAAGTAGATCTTATCTTAGAAAACTATAAAAAAGAGTATGATTGTGTTGAAATAAAAGTAAATGCAAAAGGAGGTAATAAAGATATTTTTCCTCTACCACACACTTTTATAACAATAAATACCCAAAACTATTTTAAAGAAATTACAAAACTCCTTCAAGAAAATTAAACATTCTTTTCTTCATATATGGTCATTAATTGATCCCAAAATGCTAACGTTCGTTCGGCTCACTCACTTTTATAACCATAAGATTTTAGAATTACATTGAGCCACATTTTAGATTCCAAAAAATATAATTTCATACTCAAGTTTAGCTTTGCACCTAAAAGGAATAAAACCCTAAAGAATTCGGGGTACTCCTACCGAGTTGGCGCACATTTAGTAAACTATGAATGTGTACAATTTGAAACAAATACCAAGGGAGGCACAGATTGAGAAGTTTCTCAAACGACTGTTGTTTGGTGTAAATATATA
>Ga0137404_10003736_pt1 | contig 10156 bp, 13 predicted proteins | sample CZOMad2_1_16fung_FD_108285 | JGI IMG/M metagenome (GOLD analysis project Ga0137404, IMG submission 108285) | Vadose zone soil fungal communities from Angelo Coast Range Reserve, California, USA - CZOMad2_1_16fungal (Illumina Assembly) | ecosystem: Environmental > Terrestrial > Soil > Vadose... | reverse complement strand
GTTCACGGCGGTGGGCACGCGCAGCGCCTCGGTGCAGGTGACGAGTGTCGTTCGCGCGTCCGACGCCTCCTTCCAGGTGAAGTGGACCGAAGCGACCTATGAGCGCGGCAGTCTCGCCAGGACCGAGCGCTGGACCGCAATGCTCACCATTGTCGTCCAGCCGCCGCGCACCGCCGATGTGCTCAGGAAGAACCCGCTTGGCCTCTACGTCAACGGCCTCGCCTGGTCGCGCGAACTCGACGCCGGAACCAATCCCGAAGGGAGGACGCCATGATGATTCGCAGTGTTTTAATCCGTTCTGGCCTAATTCTGTCCGTCTCGGCCCTGGCGCTTGCCGCCTGCGCCGGCAAGACGCCACCGCCCGCCATCGCCTATGACAGCGGCAGTTTCAGGCCGGCCGCGATCGAGGCCGATCCGCCCAAGCCGGTCGAGATCGTCACCATTGTCGAGCCCCTGCCGCTGCCGGGCCAGCTCCAGCCGCTGCCATCATCGTCGCAGCCCGACAAGCGGCCGCCCACGGTCCGAGTGGAGGCCGCGAACAAGGCCGCCCTCCAGGAGCCTACGGCGTATGGCTACATCAATGCTGTCCAGGTCTATCCCTTCATGGAGGGTGCGCTCTACCGCCTCTATGCCGCGCCCGAGCTGGTGAGCGACATCGCGCTTCAGCCGGGCGAACAGCTCACCGCGGTCTCGGCCGGCGACACGGTGCGCTGGGTGATCGGCGACACCACCAGCGGATCGGGCGACAACAAGCGCGTCCATGTGCTGGTGAAGCCGTTCGCGCCGGGCCTCAAGACCAACCTGGTCATCACCACCGACCAGCGCAGCTACCATATTCAGCTCGAAAGCACGGATCGCACCTCGATGGCGGCGATCTCCTGGACCTATCCGCAGGACCGGCTCCTCGCGCTGCAACGGCGTAACGAGCGGGCTGAGGCCGCTTCGCCGATCGACAGCGGCGTGGCTCTCGAAAATCTCCGTTTCCGCTATGCAGTTTCCGGCGATAACCCGCCATGGCGGCCAGTGCGCGCCTTCGACGATGGCAGCAAGGTCTACATCGAGTTTCCCGGCCGCATCGATCAGGGCGAGGCGCCGCCGCTGTTCGTAGTCGGGCCGGACGGCGACAACCAGCTCGTCAACTACCGGGTCCGGCGCAACTTCTACATCGTCGATCGGCTGTTCGCTGCCGCCGAGCTGCGGCTTGGCGCCGATCCCCAGCAGGTGGTCCGCATCAGCCGCACCGATGGCGTCGCCTCCACCGACGGCACCAGGCCGCGGCCAGGCCAGTAGGGGGCGGCACCATGACCGAGACCGCTTCGCCCTCAAAGGTCGATCCTGAGACCATGGTGCTGAAGGCCGCACCGCGCCGCGTCGTGCGCTTCAAGCGGCAGTTGCTGATCGGCATCACTGCCGTTGCCAGCGTGGCGATCTTCGGCGTCACCTGGCTGGCGCTGAAAGGGCCAGCCATGCGGTTCGGCCAACAGGCACAGGAACTCTACAACACCGAGCGCAAGCCGACGCCGGACGGCTTGGCCTCCTTGCCCGGCAGCTACGGGCAGATGCGGCCGGACACGCCGCAATTGGGGCCGCCGCTGCCGGGCGATCTCGGCCGGCCGGTTCTGGAACGCCAGCGGCAGCTTGGTCTGGCGCCGGGAGCCAGTATGGAGGAACAGGCCGCCCAGGCCGAACGGCAGCGTCTTGCGCAGCAGGCCCGGCAGGCGCGCGAGGCCGGTGTGTTCTTCCAGGTTTCCAACCGTGCCGTGCCCGCCAGCGCGTCAGGTGCGGGGCAGGGCGCCGGCGTTGCGATGGCCGGCGAGCTTCCACCAACAACGGACGCCAACCGCCTCAATCTCGATCCCGATCGGGATCAGAACAATCAACAGCGCAAGCTCGATTTCCTGAATCAGCCCGTCGAGAAGAGCATCTACAATCCGCACGCGCTCCAGACGCCGGCATCACCGTATCAGGTGATGGCGGGCAGCATTATCGCAGCCAGCCTCGTCACGGGCCTGAACTCGGATCTGCCGGGTCTCGTCGTCGCCCAGGTGACGGAGAACGTCTACGACACTGTCACAGGCCGCACCCTGCTGATCCCGCAAGGTGCGCGGCTGATCGGCAGTTATGACAGCGTCGTCGCCTTTGGCCAGTCGCGTGCGCTGCTCGTCTGGAAACGCATCGTCATGCCCGATGGATCGTCGATCCAAATCGACAATCTGCCAGCGACCGACGCGGCCGGTTATGCCGGGCTGGAGGACGAGGTCGATTATCACACCTGGCGGCTTCTGAAGGGCGTGGTGCTCTCGACGCTGCTTGGCGTCGGAACGGAGCTCAGCCTCGGGGCTGAGGAAAGCGATCTTGTCCGCGCCATCCGGCAATCGACACAGCAGAGCGTCAACCAGGCCGGCCAGCGCATCACCGAGAAGAACCTCAACATCCAGCCGACCATCACCATCCGGCCCGGCTGGCGGCTGCGCGTGATCGTCTACAAGGATCTCGTGCTCAGGCCCTATCGCGGCTGAAAGGAGCAGGCCCATGTCCGAATTGAAGCTCGGGAAGCTGCCCGACCGGACACCGGTGAAGATCACCATCACCGTCAGCCCGGACCTCGATCAGGCCCTTCGCGATTACGCGGCGATCTACCGCGCCACCTATGGCGAGACGGAATCCGTCGCCGATCTGATCCCCTTCATGCTGTCGGCCTTTCTGGATAGCGACCGCGGCTTCGCCAAGGCACGGAAAGAGGCGCCGATCGACCTGCCTGTCGAGCCGGCGCGGCAACGCCGCGCGCGCAGGTCTCCATCCGAACCCCGGTCAACCACAAGCCAGGAGGAGTAAGACCATGTCTGTGATCGGCACATTCACGCCCGCCAAGGATGGTGGTTGGACCGGCTCCATCCACACACTGACGATAAACACGAAGGTGCGGCTGGTCCCGAACGACAACCGCGACAACGAGAACGCCCCGGCCTTCCGCGTGTTCGTCGGCCAGTCCCGCATCGGTGATGCCTGGGCGACGCGGTCCAGCGGCGATAGCCCGAAAGATTATCTGCGCGTCCGCTTTGACGATCCGAGCCTGCCTGAGCCGATCAGCGCCGCCCTGTTCCAGTCCGACGACGGGAAGGAGGCTCAGCTCGTGTGGAACCGGAGAAAGGCAGAAGAATCAATAAGATAGGCATGGCGTTCCTGGAGTCGGAGAAAGCCATATTTCATATATGGCTTGGAGCCAATATGGAAGAGTGAACTCGATCGGCACGCGAGTTCTCCATTGACGGGCGGAACCATACTTCATATATGACTATAATCGATCATAGTGAAGTACCGTTCGAAACGGCCATGTCCCGGCTCATATCCGCTCCCTTCTTCAGCGCCAGGCCGGTCTTCGACCGCGCGGAATACGCGGCGGCCGTCGGCCGCCGGCCGAACGACAGGGTCGTCACGGCGATGCTCACCCAGCATCTTCATGCCGGAAATATCCGGCGTATCGCCCGTGGCGTCTTCGCTTCCGTTCCCAAGCATGCCGACGCCGGCAAATGGTCGGTCGACCGCTTCCTGGCAGCCTCCCGTTTGCGCCGAGGTGGCGTGATCGCCTACCACTCGGCCCTCGAGCTGCACGGCTGTGCCTACACGGACGGCCATGAAGTACAGGTGATAGCGCACGGCGAGCCGGGCGTGCTCGAAACGGCTGACTTCCCTTGCCGGTTCGTCAAACCGCCGCGCGGCTTTGCGCCACCGGAGGGCGTCGCGGTTGTCGATCGCCTGGGGCTGGAGGTCAGTGCGACGACGATCGAGCGGACGATCGCGGACCTGTTCGACCGACATGACCTCGCTGGAGGCGCGGAAGAACTCTTCAACTCGCTGGATCTCGTTGCGCGAGTTGACGCCGCGGCGCTGGTTCGGCATGCGCGCGCGCTCGGCAACGCGACAGCCGCCGGCGCGCTCGGATACTGGCTGGAGCGTGAGAAGAACCGGCTGGGTGTGCCTGATACGGCGCTCGAAGAGCTCCACAAGCTCGCGCCGGCTCAGGCACGATATGCCCTGGGCACCAAATCGGGTGAGGGCAGGGCGGCCAAGGGCTGGAACGTCATCCTTCCCGCCGATGTTGTTGAACGCCGGTTCGAGGGGCTCTGAATGGCGGCGCCATCTGTCCAGACGCTGCAGCGTGTCGCCGATGAGACCGGTCATCAACCCGGGACGATCGAAAAGGTGATGCGGCTCCTGGATATGCTGGAGGAGATCGCCCGCGATCCGGTCTTATCCGAACGGCTCGTCCTCAAGGGCGGTACGGCGCTGAACATCTTTCACCTCGGCCTCGATCGGCTCTCGGTCGATATCGACTTGAACTATGTGGGGGCGCTCGACCGGACAGCGATGGAAGCCGAGAGGCCGACCGTCGATGCCGCGCTCAATCGTCTCCTCGCCTCTCAGGGATACAGCATCCGTCGTCAGCCCGACGCGCACGCCGGCGGCAAGTGGCTGTCGCGCTATGCTTCCGCGCTCGGCGGCAACGCCACCCTGGAACTCGATGTGAACTACATGGCGCGCCAACCCTTGTTCGGCGCCGCGCGTATGGATTCCAGCGTGCTCGGCGAAATCCGTGCCCGCAACATTCTCGTCCTCGACCTCCACGAAATCGTTGCCGGCAAGCTCGTTGCCCTCATCGATCGCCACGCGGCGCGTGATCTCTTCGACGCGCGCCGCATTCTGTCGATCGACGGACTCGACTGGCGTCGGATCAAAGCCGCCGTCCTGGCCATCGGCGCCTGCGGGCGGCGCGACTGGCGGACCATGTCGGTCACCGCCATCAAGGGCGATCCGCGCGAACTCCGCCAGAAGCTCGCGATTTGCCTGCCACGCGACCGCTTCGCGGGCAAGGGAGACATCGATGCGTGGATCGAGGAAACCGTTGCGCTCTGCCGGGAAAAATTCGCATTCCTGTTCGATCTGTCAGCGAACGAGAGCAAATTTCTCAACGGCGTTCTGGATCGCGGTGAGATCAAGCCCGAACTGCTTGACGTAGCGCCCGAGATACGTACACGCGTAGGCGCCATGCCGATGCTCGCCTGGAAGTGCCTGCATGTTCGGAAGCATCACGGACGGGGCCGCTAAACATTGCGTTGCGCGATCCGGGGCAGCCGCTTCGTGAGGCTCGACCGGGCTCACTTCGCGTGCATGCACGATCTACGCCTGTGGCAGCGCGGCCGTTTGACGATGATCGCAAGCGCCGCTTCGCCTAGGTGGCCCGAGGTGACGCGGGACTGACCGTTATCGGCACCCCACGTGGGATCTTTTCATGCGTGTGGGCTGGCGGGCACGTTGCATGCGCCAGCTCGACCGCTTGCCCGTGAGGTGTGTTGATGTAGGCAGCCCGCCATTCGGCGGCGCGCGCGTTGGTATCCTCCGGAGCAAGCAGACCGCGCTTCACGACGATCTGCTCCAACGCGTCGAGCCACTGCCGGTAGTAGGTGTCATTTTTGCTTTCGCCGGCCCGTGCCGGCGATCGCGCGATCTCCTGGCTCAACACGCCCACCCATTCGTCCCAGCCGAAATATCCAGTCTTGTTCAGCCCGACGACGATCGCGAGGGCCTGGGCCTGCCAGGGGGCGTCGAATGTCCGATCAGCTTCGTCGCTCACAATGGCAGGCAATGGCTTGCTGGCGCCTGTCATCACGACACCTCATCGCCGACAGGATCCAGGTAGTCTTCCCAAAGCCCGACCCGGGACGAGTTCTTTGGGTCCGCCTCTGGTCCCCAAAGCTCTTCCGAGGCGAAGGCGATGCTGTAGACGTGCTGGGGCGTCGGGATGTCGCCGTGGGCCATCGTGTCCGGAAGGGTGAAGATGCCGAAATCCGTCTCGACGACACCGACCTTGCCCTTCACATAGCGGACGAGGCGCGTGTGGCCGAGGAACTGCAGGTTTTTCGCCCGGACCCGCTGCCCCACCTTGAAGCGCGGCTCGATGGCTACGTCGGCTCTCGTTGAATGACCTGCCGCCAAGGCGCCAGGCACCATTTCAGTCCTCAGCAAGGCCGTCGTGCTTCGCTCTCCTTTATCGGCGCCATCCTCGCTTCGAGGTTGGCCCTTTATCTGCGCCATCTTCGCTTCGAGGTCGGCGATCGACAAAATGCCCTTTTGATCAAGAAGGTCGACGACCGAATGCAGCCAATGCTCGTAGTAACTCACGGAGAGATATTCAGCAGGATTCATTCTTTCCTGTCCGTGGCGCCACTCGTCGATATTCATGAGGCCGAGGCCGGTAACGGTGGCAAGTAATGCGAACATTCGCCCCTCCCATTCCTCGCGAAACGGCGGCTCTTCGGGTAGATACTGGATCTTGCCGAAGCCGTGCATCCCGCCCATGTCGTGGATACCGTTCATAATAGCCTCCGGGGTTAAGGGGTCGTCGGGGGAAGCTTCGGCAGCCCGGTGCCGATCATCGAATCGCGTGTGATCAGCTCCATCAACTGTGCTTCGGTCCATCCGTCGGTGCCGGCTGGCCGCTCCGGCAAGACCATGTAGCGGACCTCCGCGGTGCTATCCCAAACGCGGACTTCCTTATCGGCCGGGATATCTAGTCCGAGTTCCTTGAGCACGCCGCGTGGGTCGATGACGGCGCGGGAACGGTAGGGTGCCGACTTGTACCAGAGCGGCGGCAATCCCAACGTCGGCCACGGGTAACAGGAGCAGAGGGTGCAGACGAGCATGTTGTGGACGGTTGGCGTGTTCTCGACGACGGCGATGTCTTCGCCTTGCGTCCCAGAGAACCCCAGTTCTTTGATGGCCGCTGTGCTCTCATGGGCACTGGACAGCAAGCGAGCCTTGTAGGCCGGATCGACCCACGCTCGGGCCATTACGACTGCGCCGTTGCGAGGACCAATTCTGGTCTCGTACGCCTCGACAATCGCATCCAGGGCGGCAGGTTCAACGAACTGCCTTTCGACCAGCAGCGACTCAAGCGCTTTCACCCGCAGTTCTGCGTCAGACGGCGGCTTGGTGTGGTGATGATCGTGGTCGTGGTCGTGGTCATGAGATGTCATCATGAGCTCCTTGCTCGTCGAGCTATTCAGTTTTGGGTCACATGCGCGAAGGCGGTATCGAACCGAGGATGGCCGAGACCTGCGCGGCCAAATCCAAAAGCTTCACATCTTCGCCGGGCTTGCCGTCCCAAGCCCATCGGCAGACCATGTGCGGAAGACCCATCGGCATGGCGATACCGGGAAGCGCGGCGCAGCTCGACGGATACGCGTTCTTGGCGAGTTTGACCGAAGACACAGTGCATCCGGCGATGATGATATCTTCGCCCGTGTCCAGTGGGGGAGCGACGAGCGGTGTGGTAGGGAAAAGCAAGGCGTCGATGCCGGTGGAGTGAAATGCATCCGTCGGGACGTCGAGGCTCGATGATGGCGGCACCGACTGAGCGAACGAAGCGGCCGGGCCGACCGCTGCGAGCACCGCGACGAGGCCAACGGCGCGGGCAGGGATGCTCCACGAGGCTTGAACCATCGGTTTGCCAAGACGGCGCGACGGATGGAGATGCCACGCTCATTCTCCCGCGCTCGATGGCGCAGCCGGCGCGAACGCCTGCGCGTTTCGTTGCACGAACTCCCGAACGCTCATCGGCAGTACGCCGGTCAGCCCTTCGACATCATTGCTGAACCGGTCGTACCGGTTTTCCTGATGAAGCTGCGCCATCGTCGCCACGTGAGCGGCGACATGGGGTGGCATCCCGAAGGCGGCAAGTTGCTCCCTCCAGATCTCCAGCGGAACGTCGACGTACGAGATCGTGCGGCCAAGCGCGGCCGAGAACTCGCGTGCGACCGCGTCCATGTCCTGCGAAACTGGGCCGGTCAGATGGTACGTCTTGCCGATATGCTTGGTGGGATCACTCAAAATCTCGGCGATCACTCGAGCGACATCGACCGCGGCGATGGCCGAGTTCTTGCCCTTTCCAAAGGGCGCCAGAATCTTGTTCTGCATGGAGATGCCCTTGGTGCTCTGAAGAAAAAGTCCTTCCATGAAGGCCGTCGGCCTGACCTCCACGACCGGCAGCCCGGACCAAGACAGTATCTGCTCCGCCAACCAATGTTGCTTCTGCTGAGGACTTGCCGTCGTGTTGAGGATGTCCATCTCGTTGACGGTCATCTGGGAGAGATTGATGAACGCCTTCACGCCATGGTGCTTCGCGACCACGGCGACGTTGGCCGCTGCCTCGAGGTAGGTCGGGGAGACCGACATCCCGAAGCAGACGCGTTCGCACCCCTCGATGGCCCGGTGTACGGCCATGATATCGAGCAGATCGCCAACCACGACATCGGCACCGAGCGCGCGCAACCTCGTGGCCCGCTCGTCGTCGACCCGTACATGCGCCCGTACCCCGAACCCCCGAGCGAGAAGCAGCTCCGTCACGGTGCGGCCCACCGAGCCGATCCGCCCAGCCGCGCCGGTCACGAGAATCGGGAGTTCGTGCTGTGCCTCGCTCATCTTCCACCTCGCTCAGAATGAATATGCATTGCCACACCACGAAGCCTCTCTGCCGCACGTCGATCGGCAGAATTACTTCACCCCCGTCATCCTTTGAGGAAGGCCAACAGGTCTGCGTTCACTTGGTCCGCGTGGGTGACGCACATGCCATGCGGAGCACCGGCATATTCCTTCAGGCTCGCATTTGGCAGGATCTTCACCGAACGCCTGGAGGCAATGTCGATAGGAACGATCTGATCATCATCTCCCTGCAGGAGCAGGGTTGGGATCGTCATCTTCTTGAGATCATCCGTGAAATCGGTCTCAGAGAAGGCCTTGATGCAGTCATACTCGCCCTGGAGGCTTCCCATCATGCCTTGAAGCCAGAAGGAGTCGATCTGACCCTGCGAAACCTTCGCGTTGGGACGGTTATAGCCAAAGAAGGGCATCGCCAGTTCCTTGAAGAACCCGGCCCGATCGGCAACCAGGCTTGAGCGCAGGCCGTCGAACACGCTCATAGGCGCGCTGTTGGGGTTGGTGGGCGTCTGCGCCATGTGCGGAGGCACCGCGGAAATCAGGACTGCTTTCGACACACGCGATGTGCCGTGGCGGCCGATATAGCGCGCTACCTCGCCTCCACCGGTCGAATGGCCGATCATCGTTGCACCCTTGACATCGAGCGTCTCAAGGAGCGTGGCGAGATCGTCAGCGTAAGTATCCATATCGTTGCCGGTCCACGTCTGATCCGATCGACCATGGCTGCGGTGATCATGGGCAATAACGCGGTAGCCGTTGCTCCCCAGGTACAGCATCTGGGCGTCCCAGGCGTCTGCAGTGAGCGGCCATCCATGGGAGAACGTAACGACCGTACCGGCGCCCCAATCCTTGAAGTAGATCTTCGCGCCGTCTTTCATTGTCGCGGTCGTCATGGGATTTGATCCTTTATGATGAGCTTGATGGGCCGGCGGGTTGGCGTCGTTCGTCTTCTCGGCGAGCGCCGCATTCGGGAGACTGAGAGCAGCGACGACACCGCCACCAGCGAGCAGGAACTGCCGCCGCGACGTCATGAGATTGCTGCCACTGATGGGCGCGATCTGGCTTCTTCCAGCTGATCGGTCCATTCGGCGACATCGGGCATGGAGTGCCCGCCACGCTGATAGACATGCGATTTCAGCGTGCGGTCGATCAGCAGGCTGAGCAGTTCCGGGCGGCTGTAGTGACCGCGCAAGTCCATCAAGCGCTTGGGCCTTTCTTCAACCGCTGAACTCGGCCTTGTGCGTCTCGACGAAGGATTGCACTGTCATCGGCGCCGTTCCGGTGATGGTTTCGATGACATCGTTCGTGCCGGCGAATAGCCCTTCCTGAAAATCGAGCGCAACGGCGCAGAGATGCTGGATGGTTTGCTCCGGCAGGCCGAACTGCTCCAACTGGCTCCGGAAGTCCGCGATCCCGACCGGCGTGTAGATCACCTCGCGGCCGAGCACCTCGCCGACCGCTTTCGCGACGCCATGCTCATCCATTTCGACCGGACCGAAGAGCTGGTAGGTTTTGCCGGCATGAGAAGCGGAGTTCGCCAGAATCGCCGCAATCACGCGAGCCTGATCTTCGGCGGCGATCGGGGCGTGGCTTGCATCTCCGAACGGAAGGCTGATCTCTCCCTTCTGCGCTATGCCCTGGCGCACGCGCGGATACGTCAACC
>Ga0137404_10003730_pt1 | contig 10161 bp, 9 predicted proteins | sample CZOMad2_1_16fung_FD_108285 | JGI IMG/M metagenome (GOLD analysis project Ga0137404, IMG submission 108285) | Vadose zone soil fungal communities from Angelo Coast Range Reserve, California, USA - CZOMad2_1_16fungal (Illumina Assembly) | ecosystem: Environmental > Terrestrial > Soil > Vadose zone... | reverse complement strand
TCAACGACCAGCGCCGCGCGCTGCTCGAGTTGAATCTGGACCAGCGGCGTGACGCCATGCGCGCGAATCACGGCAATCTCGTTCGTGCCAACTTCCGATGGCGCTTCGATCGTGGCCACGCCCTCGCCTTCCAGGCGTTTCATTTCCTGCGTGTTATGAATCAGCGGGCCCAGCGTACGCACCGGGGCGCCAACTTCCAGCGCGTCCTCGACCATCTCAACCGCGCGCTCGACGCCAAAACAAAACCCGAATTCGTCAGCTAGTAAGACTTCCATAATTAAGCCCAATCCATCATGACTCTGGGTGAATCTTAGCACAAGCGCCGTAGTGAGGTCAGTACCACCCGCGTTAGCGGGTGGGTCAGAAACTCAATGCGCATGGATTGGCCATCGAACCCACCCGCTCACGCGGGTGGTACTGACCTCACTGCGCTGCCGTCCTCTTGACACCTACCGCACAGGTTCACGCAGCACTATCTCCGCGGCCCTGCGGGCAGTGGCGGCAGCAGCGACGTGTGTCTCTTTCAATCCCGCAACCTGCAACAGCGCTTCACCGGTACGCGACAGCAGGCGCACCAGATCGCCTTCTTCGGCGCGGGTATCGCGAACCAGGTCGGTCCACTCGGCCCCGTCCGCCCAATCGGCGGCGGCGGCGGCAGCTGAGAAGTTTATTTCCGGCGCGGCTTCAACGCCCTGCTTCCATTCCTCGGTCGAAACCTCGAAAGCGATCTCTTCGAATTGCGCCAGCAGACCCACGATCGCATCGTCAAGTTCCAACTCGCCATAATCGCGATCTTCGTCTGCCGCGATCGCGGCGACCAGAGACGCAGCTCGAATCGGATTCAGCTTTGCAAACAGCCCTCGTTGCAGCGCCTCTCCCACCAGCAACGGACGGTCTACCCGCAAGTCCGCCAACCACCGGCCGCGATCAGTTACCTTCTCAAGTCCAAAATCGAGATAGCCAAAGTGGTCAAGCACGCGCGCGCACCGCTCGAACGGTTCCCAGACATCTCGGCGCAAGCGATCGATTTGGCGGTCCACGTGCTCGACGGCCGCGGCCTCCGCTTGCAACGACCAGAGAATTTCGCCCTGCGAGCCGCTCAGCGAATCGATCAGATCGTTTATCAACTTAATTGAACCTTCCTCTTCGCCGCGAGTATCGCGCAGCCGCGGCTCCGGCAATGCGAGTTGACCGCCGCGTTCGTGAATCTCGTCAAACGCTGCTTCGATCTGCTCAGGCTCAGTCGAGAAGATAGGCGCGAAAACCCGGCCCGCGCGTTCCAGAGAAAACGATGCGGTCCGGCCGTCTTCACGCAAGCCGGTTACGCCATCGCGGCCGCGCGCCGTAACCAGTGTGAGGCGCTTGCCGCTGCGACCGGTGGCCACCACGCGGCCGGGCTGGACCGCCTTGTCCAGCCAGCGCAGTCGCGCTTCGCGGCGAGTTTGGGGCGCCGATTCAAGGAGCCGCGAACGCGCCGCAGCCAGTCGTTCGAGCCCGCGCACAGTTTCCACGGACGTGTCCACTGCCGCCAGCTTCAGAGCTTCACGAATGCGTTCGGCGTGGGTATCGCGGATCGTTTCGAGTTGGCGGATCTGCGGCTGCAGATTGCGATGAGCAAAACTCTTCTCCGCAATCAGTTGCACCTGCGCAAAACTGCCAAACGCATCGAGCAGATTCAGCAACGATGTGTAAGTAGCGCGAAACTGGCTTTCGAGATCGTCGGGTGGTGCGCTTAGCAGCTCAGCAATACGTTGCGGATTCTGATGAGGTCCGGGGGCGGCGACGACAAATCCCACGCGGTCCTTCCCGCGTCGGCCGGCGCGCCCGGTCATTTGTTGCACCTCAGACGCAGTTAAGGATTGCCAGCCATTGGCGCTGCGGCGGTCGGCAACTGTGACGACAACTGTGCGCGCCGGAAAGTCGACACCGGCCGCGACCGTCGCGGTCGCGAAAATCGCGTCCAGCAAACCGGCGCTCATCATCTTTTCGATCACCAATTTCCAGTCAGGCATATGACCGGCGTGGTGCGCTGCGATACCCCCGCCGACGATCGCGTCCCAGTGACGATGATTGCGAATCTCAGGATGCAGTTCGACAAAGCTGCGCATGAACTCGTGGCGCGCGGCCCGGCGTTCATCGGGCGCGGTGCGACGACTCATCGCCGCCTCTGAGGCAGACTCGTCGCAGCGCCGGCGAGTGGGCAGAAAAATGATCGCGGGCAGCAAATTGTATGAGCCGAGCGCGGCGAGCAAAGTGCCCGGCGGCATTTCCGGCATGCGAAGTTTCATGTTGGAGCGCCCGCATCCCGGCGGGCGGTTCCCCGGCATCCTGCCGGGGCTGGATTGTTAGGAACGCGCAATGTCAGAACCGCCTGCGGTAGCGGGCGGGCCTTTCTTTCACGGACCGTTCTTTTAGCTAACGCCTCGGGCCCACCCGCTACCGCAGGTGGTTCTGACCGGGCGCGCAGGATGCGCGCGGACCCCCGGCAGGATGCCGACGCTCCTACCACCTGCGTCGTCTTCCTCTTCCACTCGAACCCCGGTCTCTCCGATCTTCGCTCAACCTGGCAATTTCGGAATTCAGCTTGCCGTTCGGATTTAACAGCGGCAGCAGACGCTTATCGGGCATCAGGAACGCGGCGCGCAAAGGCACCGGTCGCGCGCCGGGACGCGTCACCACACTGCAGCGCACGCCGCGTACTCCTTCAATCCAGGCGGCAAACTCGGCCGCGTTGCCAATCGTGGCCGACAGAAGCAGCATGCGAATTCGCGGCGGCGTCAAAATGATCGCTTCTTCCCAGACATGTCCGCGTTCTTCATCCGCGAGATAGTGTGCTTCGTCAAACACCACCAGATCGGCGTTGACTTCTTCACCACCGCGCAGGGAATCGAACAACTGGTTACGAAAGATTTCAGTCGTGCCGACGATCAATGGCGCGTTTGAGTTCTCTTTGCGATCGCCGGTGAGTATGCCGACGCGTTCTACCCCAAACTCTTCGCTGAACTCGGCATATTTGGAATTCGTCAGGGCCTTGAGCGGCGTCGTGTACCAGGCCCGCTTGCCCATTTCCAACAGACGGCGAATTTCTTCGCGGGCAATCCAGGTCTTACCGCTGCCGGTCGGCGCCGTGACCAGCACGTCTTCGAACTCGAGCGCCGCGAGCGCCTGCAATTGAAACGGATCGGGTTTGAGCGGCGCGGGATTGGGAGATCCGATCCCCGCGAGCAGTTCGCGCAACTCGCGCCCGTAATTCCCAGTTGACGCCGGCAGAGTCTCGGCTGTGCGAACGGAACTTTCCGGCCGATACGCCGCGGATGTATCGCGCGGTCCTGGCTTGCCGGGCTTACCGGTGCGGTCGCGCGCACCGCGTTTGTGGTGACCACCAGAGCGTCTCATATCATCATTGTATGGCAAGCGTCGCGCAGGACATATTCGGGGAGAGTTCAGGTCTCAGTTGTGTTTGGGCCGCGGTTGCGGCTAACGTTTGGGTGTCTTACTATCGTCAGTAGGTGATGATCAAAATAAGAAGACGAGTTTCGCAACTTAACGCGAGTTCACGGCGTCCAAGGGGGTCGCGCTTTTCATAACGAGAATGCTTGATTTTACTGAAACAGACGGACTTTTCGATAACTTTGAGGTGAATCGCGAACCATTCTGGCCGCGAATTTCGTGGTTGATTGCCGGGTCGGGCGTGTGGCATCTGGTTCTGCTTGCGTGCGTCATCTTGATTCCGCCGGTGCGCAATGCCTTTAACGTCGCGGTGCTGTTTTCGGGCGGCGGATTCGTCGATCGCGCCTACGACAAAACGGAAATCGCTGATGAGAGCGACATCACCGAATTCACGGTTGAGAGGTTTCGCTATCCTGACGGTTACTTCGCAATGGATCAGCAGGGCATGCCGCCGCTCGAGGCGCTGCCAACGCCGGTTCCTTTCACTCCCTCGGTTTTTTCCTCATCAAGGCCGATAACCATCCCAGCAACTCCGACGCCTTTCCCGATCGCAAGTCCGCCGGCGGCGATTGCCGCGAATTCGCCCACGGCCAGCCCGTCGGTAAAAGTGGCCGCCGAAACCAAGGAGGACGAAAAGAAGGCGGCTGATAAAGCCCAGAAGCAGTTGGAAGACGCTTCAAAAAAAACCGGCATCGATCTGCCTGCAGACGGAACCGTCAACAAAAGACCATTCAAGGATCTGGCCGACTATGCCAGAGGTTTGAGAGACCAGGGCAAGCTCGACTTTGAAAAGCCTTTCGAAATTGCGATCGAAACTAACCTCGATAAGGATGGCAAACTGGTCAACCCTAAGATGACCAAGCATACCGGTGATGACAAGCTGGTTGATCTCGGAGAAAGACTGGTCGGTGCGATGAATGACAGCGGCGTCTTGTTCTACTTGAAAAAACTAAACGAGGACAAGCCGGGCACCAAAGTGGTCTTCACCATTAAGCAGGAGGGAGACGAAGTAGTGGCCACCGTGACTTCAGAAGTCAGCTCTCTGGACAGTGCGCACCAGTTGGCCTCGGGCTTCAGGGTCTTAATAGCCGCCGGCGCGGAAACGCGAAAGGGACATGACGAGGAGATCCTGCTCAAGAGCACGAATGTTTCGGCCGACGGAAAGAACGTGGTGTTCAAGCTCACCATGGCCCATAAGGACGTAGCGGATATAGTCAGGAAAGGGATTAACCCCGAACCTTCACCCGCAGTCTCTCCCGGCGCCCACTGAATGCTTTCATTCAGTCTGGGATTGAGTTTTTGATTGTCGCTGGGCGTCGCCTTGAGTAACATTGTGAAATGCCTAGACCAATCAAAGTGCTGACATTCCTTTTGATCGTACTGCCACTGGCAGGCTGCGCCAATCGATCTCAATTGGTTACTCAACCACCTCCGGCCAACACGTCCACCAACAACAAAGCCGAAATCAAATTGACGAGTTCCGCCTTCAGCGAAGGTCAGCCGATACCGCGCGCGTACACGTGCGACGGCGTCAACATTTCCCCGCCACTGGAATGGAGTGGCGTGCCAAAGACGGCACGAACCATCGCGATCGTCTGCGATGATCCCGACGCGCCGGATGCACCCGGAGGAGCCTGGGTGCACTGGGTGCTCTACAATCTGCCGGCGGACAACATCGGAATGGTCGAGAACCTGCCGGCGACTGAGAGTCTTAAGGCCGGTGGCTTTCAGGGCACAAATGATTTCGGCAAGATTGGTTATGGTGGACCGTGCCCACCGTCGGGAACACATCGGTATTTTTTTCACGTCTATGCGCTCGACGGCGAGCTGCCTTTGAAAGCCGGCGCGACGAAAGCCGAGCTGACGAAGGCAATGGAAGGTCACACGCTGCTGCGAGGACAGTTGATGGGAACGTATCGAAGGTAGGAGCGCAGGCATCGGCGCTCCAATTTAGGGCAACACCCCTTCAGGCACTTGCCACGGATGCAATTCAATCACGAGCCTTCCGGCCTTAACCGCCGGATCGGTATCAGCCAACGCCTGCGCCTCTTCCAGCGAACCTACCCGGAACACAAAAATCCCGCGCAGCGCGCCGTCGTCGCCAAACGGTCCGGCCGCTACCAGCTGGCCTGACTTGGCCAATCGCGAAATGTTCGCGAGATGAGCTTTTTGGATCTCTTCAGCTTCCGCGGCTGGTTGATTCCGATTCGGCCCGCTCTTGAGAAACGCAAGATAGACGGTCTTCATCGTGAGCGGCGCGTTCCGCTTCTTGAAAATATCTTCTGACCACCATGGATGCAGCTCGGCCACGACTAGACCGGCTTTGACAGCCGGGTCGGCATTGACCCATGTCCCGGCTTCCTCGGCGGACGAAGCTCGAAAGACGAATATGCCGGCGAGATCAGTCTCGTCACCTAAAGGACCTGCGATGACGGCTTTGCCCGAATCAAGCAGCGCCAGCACATTGATCAGGTGTTGATGAAAGATTCGTTGTGTCTCAGGCGTCTGAGTAGCCGGCCACTTCGGTCCCTTCTTCAATAAAGCCATTTGAAACTGGACCAGCTTGGTTTTCGGTTCGTCCTTTTGTTGTGCGACGCAAAGCGGAGTAACTACCAGGGAACAAGCGAACACGAAAGACAGGACTAAGCTTTTCATCATTGTCGTTTCATCCATCGCTGGGGCACTAGCCCGACCGTGCGGGAGGGCTCCCGACTCCCTTGGCGGCATGCGAACGCTCAGCCCTCGCTGACGGCGGGCTAGTGCACCGGTTCTACCCGACGGTCGCCGTCTTCACGCAAGTGATCGCCGGCAAGCCTTCCCTGATCGCCGCCCACGAATCGCCGCCATTCTTCGATCCGAATAACTTTCCATTGCGGGTCCCAAAGTAGAGACCAGTGGGATCATTCGCGTCCGCTTTCATGCTGTCGCGCAGAATGGTTTCGAAAGCGTCGGTTTGCGGCAGGCCTTCAGCGAGCGGTTCCCACGACTCGCCGGCGTTGGTGGTGCGATACACACGCAGCTTCGCTTCCGGCGTACAGCGAAACTCGTCCGATTCGATCGGAATGATGTAAACCGTGTTTGGATCGTGTGGATCCATCTCCATGGCAAACCCAAAATCCGACGGCAGGCCGGCGCCGATGTCTTGCCACGAGTCACCGGCGTCATCGCTGCGATAGACGCCCCAGTGATGCTGCAGGAACATTCGATCCGGATTCGCAGGATGACGCACGACCTTGTGCACGCATTGTCCCCACTCGGGATACTGCTGATCCGGGGGCAGAAAGGCGGCGCGAATACCTTTGTTTCGCGGCTGCCAATTCTTGCCGCCGTCGTCGGTGCGATAAACGCCGCCGGTTGAGATGGCCACGAACATGCGCTGATCATTCGATGGATCGGGAAGAATCGTGTGCAGGCAAAGACCGCCGCCGCCCGGCTGCCACTGTGTCCGATGCGGATGATCGAACAAGCCGCGTTCGAGCGACCAGGTTTCGCCGGCGTCGGTTGATTTGAAAATCGCCGCCGGCTCGACTCCGCAATAGAGCGTGTCGGGTTCGCTGGGATGACCCGCAACAATTTGCCAGATCTGTTTGAGGGAGACTTCGCTGCCTTCCGGAAACTTGATGTTGTATGCTTCGGGGTTGCTCCACGTCTTACCAAAGTCATCGGACGAACTCAGAAACGATCCCCAGAACGAGCTGTTGACCGCGGCCCAGAGACGAGTGCGTCCATTGCGGCCGTCGTAGAAGAGCGCATAGACGCTGCGTCCGGGAAAGTATGGCCCGGCCTCTTCCCATTTTTCGCGCGTGGCGTCAGAGCGAAATACAAACGCGCCTTTCACCGTGCCGACGAGCACGAGGTTGTCGCCTGAGTTGACGTTGATTTGATTTGGATTCGGCATAAGAGATCTCCGCTAGCGCAAACAGAGTAAACAGGTTGAAATCGAAACGGACTTGGATTATACAGCGACGTTCAACGGGCACAAATGCCAGACGAAGCCGCGTAGTGTCCTACTTTGATCTTGTGCTTTTTGTCGCTCGGGTAAGAACGATCCACGAAGTTACACGAAGCCACACGAACAAACCACTTCGCTTCGTGTAACTTCGTGGGTCGTTTTACCTTGCCAAGGAAATCTTTGAAATAGGACACTACTCGAAGCGAACCTATGACCAGAACAAACTACTTTTCACCTGAGCTGTTCAAGTTCCAACGCGAACTGAAACGTCACAACAACCGCGAGTGGTTTCAGGCGAACAAGTGGCGCTACGAACAGTTTGAGCGCGATCCTTTCCTGCGATTCATTGAAGATTTTCGTCCGCGATTGCATGCGATCAGTCCGCATTTCATCGCTGATCCAAAACCATCGGGCGGATCCCTTTTGCGAATCTATCGCGACATGCGCTTTCGCAAGGGCCAGGCGCCCTATCAGACAATGGTTGCCGCACGCTTTCCACACCGAGCCTGGAAAGAGGTTCATGCGCCCGGCCTTTACCTGCATTTGGAACCGAAGCGAAGTTTTCTGGGCGCGGGCCTTTGGCATCCCGATCCAGACACCCGGGCGTTGGTATGCGAGGCGATCATTCGCGACGCGAAGAAATGGAAAAGCGCCAGCGGCAGCCGGGCCTTCAAAGCGCTGTGCGAACTCTCAGGCGATTCGATGAAGCGCATGCCGCCCGGCTACGAGCCTGATCATCCATTCGCGCGCGACCTGATGCGGAAGGACTTTATGACTGTCACCTATTTCACCGAGAAGCAGATCTGCGCTGCCGACTTTCTCGATCAAGTCGTAAAAGCAACTCGCGCTGCTGGTCCGTTCCTGGAATTCTTAACGCACGCAGTCGGTTTGCCCTGGGGCGCGGACGAGAAAGACAAACCGCGCGAGCTGTTGAGAATTGATTCCGCCAGGCTCACTTAGAGAATATGAACACCAATTCGCTGCGCTCACGGTTCTGTGCGACAGACACACTAGTGGTCGTCGTTATTGTCCTTAGGACGATGCCGCTCAGCTTTCCGTCTGTCTTTGCGGTCCTCTTTTTCCCAGCGTAAAACCAATTCGCCGACCTTGCGCGCGACCGGCTCCTTGTCAGCCGATGCCGGGTCGACTGTGACCGGCGGAACGCTCAGGGCTCGCTTCGAGTTCCGGATAATAGGATTGCTGATCTTAACTGACGGCGCGGGAGCCGCTGGCTTTGAAGCTTCGTCCCCTGTTTGGGGAGCTTCGTCCTCCGTTTGGTTTAGCCCGTTTGGACCAGCCGGACTTGCGTTAGCGCGCGGTTCGGCAACTCCGTCGTGAAGTCCAAGGATCATTCCACCGAGCGCGGCGCTGAACAGAGCAATCAAGAGCGCGGTCACCAACCCGGGCCTTCCTTTCGGGAACCGCCGCCACAAGCGATTTAATCCGGTTATCTCTTGCCTTGCGGCCAGCGGCTCGACGGGTTGCGCGGCGGCGATCATCTCCGCATCGAAATGGGGCGGCGGCGGATAAGGACTTTCCGGCGGATGTTCGACGACAGTACTGTTTTCCAGGTTATGTTCCATAAATATTGATCTCAACTAATACATACATTCGAATCGAACCTGATATCTGCAAGACTGTCGCCGCACGTGACGAATCCCGCGTCTGGCAATAAAATCTTCACAAAGTATTAAGGAGCGAACATCATGCGCGGATGGACGTGCGACTGCTGCTCCATCGATAAAAGAGGCAAACAGTGATGAATTACACCAGGCTTTACTCAGACGACCGCGGCGAATCGCATTTCGCAGACATCGAAATCGATCTGACCTTGACCGACTACACGCCAAGGGCGGCGCCGCTAAGTCTCTCTTCGTTTTCCCCGGCGACTGAATTTGGTTTCATGAACGCGCCGGCCGGCTGGTCCAGCGACTGGCATCCCACCTCAGCGCGGAATCTGTTCTTTGTCTTAACCGGTGAATGGGAAGTGACGGCAAGCGACGGCGAGTTGCGGCGATTCTCCGCCGGCAGCGCGTTGCTCGTTGAAGACACAACGGGCAAGGGACATTCGTCGCGCGTCGTGAGCGAGACTGATTCGCTGGCCGCGATGGTGAAGCTAAGTGACTAGCTTCTAGATCGCGAAGCGGGGCAGTAGCCCGACCGTGAGGGAGGGCTCCATCTCACGCCGTTGAGCCCTCCCTCACGGTCGGGCTACTGCCCCGTTTTGAAAACACAAAGTCCTTGGAGCTATCAGGCGCTTCGTGCTAAAAGAAGCACCGCAAACCCATCTGGTTCTCTCTGGAGGAAAACTGATGTCGCATCGCACCCTGAAAGCGGGGTTCTACCGCCGGACTCTCGTTCTGTCCGTCACGCTCCTTGCTCTGGGCCTGCTGTCCGTCAGGTTCGCCGGTAACTACATCTTCGTCGCGGCGTACGCCCAAACTTCGAATGGCGGCACACGCTTGTTGCGTACCCCAACCGTGAACGCGACGCAGATCGCATTTGCGTATGCGCAGAACATTTGGGTTGTGCCTCGGGCCGGAGGCCTGGCCCGTCGCCTCACCAGTTTTCAGGGACAGACTTCCAATCCACACTTCTCTCCGGATGGAAAATGGATCGCCTTTAGCGGCGAATACGCCGGCAATCTGGACGTCTATGTGGTGGCGGCTGATGGCGGCGAGCCGAAGCGTTTGACGTGGCATCCGGGCGCTGATTCAGTTCAGGGCTGGACGCCGGATGGAAAGGCGATCATGTTTTCC
>Ga0137404_10003727_pt1 | contig 10163 bp, 12 predicted proteins | sample CZOMad2_1_16fung_FD_108285 | JGI IMG/M metagenome (GOLD analysis project Ga0137404, IMG submission 108285) | Vadose zone soil fungal communities from Angelo Coast Range Reserve, California, USA - CZOMad2_1_16fungal (Illumina Assembly) | ecosystem: Environmental > Terrestrial > Soil > Vadose... | reverse complement strand
CGTTCCGACACCCCACCATCGGAATGCCTGATAAAATCCAACTCCCGATCAACGCCTACTCCATATAGTTCCGACACCCCACCATCGGAATGCCTGATAAAATGAGCAGCCAGATCGCATCGTTGACCAAACAGTTCCGACACCCCACCATCGGAATGCCTGATAAAATCGCAAACGTTTGCGACTTAACCAAAACACAGTTCCGACACCCCACCATCGGAATGCCTGATAAAATAACGCGACATGCTGGGAGCCAAGTTGATCAGTTCCGACACCCCACCATCGGAATGCCTGATAAAATCCTCAAACAACCCGGGCAAGTTGCACGAACGTTCCGACACCCCACCATCGGAATGCCTGATAAAATCGAACTTTTGAAACACTCGAAAGCGGGTTTGGTTCCGACACCCCACCATCGGAATGCCTGATAAAATGGGAATAACATGGGAGATACCCTACGCACAGTTCCGACACCCCACCATCGGAATGCCTGATAAAATAACCTGTGGGTGTGGCTGCGCGATTGCTTAGTTCCGACACCCCACCATCGGAATGCCTGATAAAATCGAACTTTTGAAACACTCGAAAGCGGGTTTGGTTCCGACACCCCACCATCGGAATGCCTGATAAAATTTGGTGCAATGTGAGCGCAAATAAATTACAGTTCCGACACCCCACCATCGGAATGCCTGATAAAATGCTACATCACAGATAGGGCTTGGAGGTAAAGTTCCGACACCCCACCATCGGAATGCCTGATAAAATCACGCCTACCGTGACCGAATTCATCGCGTCGTTCCGACACCCCACCATCGGAATGCCTGATAAAATTGCGCCGGTCATTACACAGCCAGGTTTAACGTTCCGACACCCCACCATCGGAATGCCTGATAAAATATACAATACACTACAGCAGCTTGCTGTACAGTTCCGACACCCCACCATCGGAATGCCTGATAAAATAGATCGCACGCAGTCGGTTGTTTTGATTGTGAAGTTGTTTTAGAAAAGCCCAACTTGCTCCGGCTGGTTGGGCTTTTTTCTTGTGGGCTTCGAGCCAAAAAACTCACGGGTCATCCCGTACTGTTTATCGGTCACGAGGAAAAAGGCCACTTGTGCCCCTGCCGGAATGCCTAAACGGATGCGCTGTATAGTAGCTTCGGCAACTGCCATTGTGGGGAAATGCCGTACATAGAGCGAGTTTTGCAACTGGAAGAAATTTTCTTGCAACAGGCTTTTGCGGAACAGCGTGTAATCGCGCCGTTCCTCGCGTTCTATCATCGGGCAATCATAAACCGCGATCACCCACATCACGCGCCATCCGTTGACCGCCATTCTTTAGCGCCCCTGCTAGTATCTAGTCCATCGGGAAGTGTCAACTTCTTGCTCTGACCATCAAGGATGCGCACGTAGCTGGCAATGCTTGCATCAATTGCGGCGTGTAGCCGCATATCCTGTCCCGCCATGCGCACAGGACGTTCGACGAATCCAAGCAAATAGCGCTTGGCGCGGCTGTCAAATTCTGGCGCTTCGCTCCATGTATCGGCATCATCAGCCAGATGTATATCCACCAAGAATCGATATGGCTCGATGAAATCGTCCGCCAAGTTGAACGCATTACCCGCGTTGCAATGTCCTAGTCCTAGTGTGCCGTTGAGTCCGGCAGAGACCAGCGAGCGGGCAATCATGGCGCGTAGTACGGCGTAGCCATAGTTAAGGCGAATGTTCAGTGGGTCTTCCGCGCCTTCCTTGCTACGTTTGAATGTTTCCGGGAATAGGTTATTCCAATAGTGCTTTGCACCTTGGCCTTCGGCATTGCTTGTGTCGCCATGCTGTACTTGCGTTGCGAGACGTTCCAAGCGTAATGCCCCATTGCGTTGTAGTCGACGCAAGGCGTTGGCCTGCATGGACAACTTTGCTGAAATCAATTGTTGCCATAACTCGCCGCGTTTCTCGCTGGCATCTAGTGCGATTTGCTGTCGCAGCCTACCGGCATCCAAGCCTGTAGCGGCAAGTGGAATCTGCATAGCGCAAGGCATGTGTCGCGCATCGGTGACTATTATTGCTGCCCCTGCTTCGGCGAGTGCGCGCAAAACAGCGACCGAAAGCGTGGCCGTGTGGTGTTCGAGGCAAAGCACTGCTACGTCCTTGGGCGAGATAAACGCATGGTCAAAACCGTCGCGCTCAATTTTTAGCCGCCCTGTGTCTATGCGCAGGTGAGCAGGGTTTTCGATGACGAGGACGCGCTGCTCAGACATGGCTAACAGACCACTTTCAAGCGTTTTGCAGCAGGAGTGAAGGAGATGGTTCCACCAACCTTGATGCCTTTATCAGCCTTTTCGTTGGCTTCCTTGAAAGAGCGTGGCTCCCAAATTGGTAACAGGCCTATTACTCCTGCCGCCTTAAAGAAGCAGGCTTTGTACAATAGACTGTCTTTGGAATCCATCACGACATCACCCTTATAAATCCGCATTGAATTTTGCGGCGTGGGCTTTCCTTTTTCGTGCATTGCGTCACGAGTTTTGACGAGCCGTGGTTCTCGTGAGCCATCAGTGCAAAGTTCCAAATAGGCATACCCGGCATTGATAAGGTATTTGCGGTGTTCACCATGACGGCTGGTGAAACCGATGGGTTGCGCATCTTCGGCGTAAGTTTCAAAGCAACGTACTTTGCGAATCAGTTTGCCATAGAATGGATGCAGAATAGGTTGTGTGAGCGAAGCACCTGCCTCCATGCCCTGTGCAATGCGCACCTCGAATGTTTCCGCAATGATGCGCCGCACATTGTCGCTGATGATATTGGCAATCGCTTTGCGCGCGGCTTCTAGGTTGGTCTTTCCCTGAGCCTTCCCCAATCTGGCAACTGGCTGGCGCAGAGAAAGTCGCAATCTATCTTCGCCGTCTCGTTGTGCGACCCCGTAAGCAGTTTCCTTAAATAGCGCACCATCTGGGTAACGATCCGGCTTGATGGTGATGCGGCATTCACGCACGGCATCAAGTGCGGCTGCGCGCACGTTGCGCAAAGGCGGTTCCGGCACTTCGAGGCGTAACCGTGTTTCGTTCTTGATGCGGCGTTCGCGGTCGTCCGCTGTCTCCCCATCGCGTGGCTGCATTTTTTCGGCTGCTGCTTTGTAGTTCTTCGCCATTTGCTGGAATAGACTGCGTGAGGTGAGTGACAGCGTGATGGCATCAATAAGGTGATGGCGATGGTCGAGGCGTTTGTCCGGGCGGCGATTGAATTCGAAACCGGGATTTGCCTCACGGTCTTCGCGCCTGACCGGATGGCCTTCTAGATATTTCTTTAGTTGGGAAAAATACTCAGGCTCAATCGGTTTTCCTTCGTTATCCAGCACAGGCAAGTTATTTTCAATGCGTACTTCTGGAATGACTGTTTCCAGTTTCCAACTGCGGCGCAACATGGCGGTAAGTTCACCGCGTGAAACTGATACCCTCTTAGGGCATAAGCATTCCAACCATTGAACGGCCTCTTTGGCAATCCATCCAGTCTGGTGAAGTTGACGGTCAGCAAAACCCTCCACAGATTCATCATCTCCAGCATCTTGCAATCGAAGCAGTGCTGCTTTGCGGAAAAGACCGTTCATTTCCCCCCGATAGGGTGCGAGCGTGTCGTTGCGACGAGCATTGTCAATTTTCTTTTTCAAACTGAGTGCTTTGGCTAAAAACCGTTTAGCTGCTGCTTCCACTGCTTGCCAGCGCATTTCATTTTTGCCATTGCCCCATGCTTCAAATGGCGTAAAATCGCCTTTTGCATCATTGCAGACACTGTGCGATAAAACGAGTTCAGAACGTTTTTTGCCTACCTGAGTAAGTTTTTTCGGGATGATGTGTTCATTTGCAGTTGCACCACCAGATAACGCTTCAGTAAGGTTGATGGTTTTGTTACAGTAGGGACAGAAACTCTCATCTTGTTCCGCCCAAAGTAAATACCGAAATATTTTAGGTCGTGTTGGAACTTCCCCGTGTTCTCGTATTGTTTTTTCAGCCTCTCGGCGCGCTTTCTGGTTGTTGGTGATCTCCTTTTCGCGCTCATTTCGCCGTGCGATGCCAAGGCTCATTTCGCGTGCCATTTCGACTACGATTTCATCAGGTGGCCCGCCAAGCTCTGCAATCATCTTATTCACTGTCCAGCGAATCTGTCGTAGTGAGCCATCCACTACGGCGTTGCCAGTGGATTCGGGCGAGGGCAGTGTCTGTAAGCGTTTGATTTCGGGGTTGAGCGATTTTGGGTAACACACGCGAATGGCAGCTTCTTCATCCATGCGTTTCATATCATCTTGCCAATCACCCGGCCAGTTTGGTTCTTCTAGCCAGCCAGCGAGATTGTTCAACGCTTTGACGGAGTAGGATGCGCGTCCACCGTCAAAGTCCATTTTGCTCAGGCGGTCAAAATTGTCGTGCTCCTTGATGCAGTTGACGAAGCTGATCAATTCGGGAGAGAAAACGCGAGGGACATTTTTGTATTTCCATTGCTCTTTGCTCTTGTTGTCCTTAACTTTGACGTCTTTTACAGATTTCACAAAGCAAGTGTGCCATTCCGGATCATCGAGTTGTTCAGGTGAGCCGATCTCTGCCAGAAAGTTGATGGTGGCAATCTGTATTTTTTCATCCAGTGCACGGAAGGCTTGTTCAAGATTGGCTGCGCGCTCCGGGTGATGTTTTGTGCTGTATTTATCCAGCTTGCGCAGTGCTGCCAATGTGCTGTTACCAAGCAGTTCTTCGCGGCTGGCGCGTTCAAGGTTGAGACCTTTAGTTTCTGGTTTTGCGCATTCTGCATTTTTTAAAGCTTCGTAGATTTCATCGAATTTCACCTTGTCGTTGCGGTCAAGCAAATCGCGGATAACTCGTTTTTGATCCGGTGTAATTGGTTCGGCGCGTTTGCCAGCGGCCCAGCGTAAGTCGGCCAGCGTCTTTTCAATGCGGAAACGCTGAAATGCCATTTGCGCACGTGGTGCGCGAGATAATGTTGGTTCAAGGCTGCATTGCGCGACCAATTCAGCGGCGGATTTGAGCGGGCGCTGGTAGAACAGGGCTTCATAGAAATGTTCTCGGATGGGTATACCGTCGTGTGTCCCATTCAAGATGTTGTGAAATTTGGCTTGCGTATCCCAGATGGTGTTGAACTCATGTTCGATCATTTTGCGAAGCGCGTAGAGATTCTTTGGGGCGTTCGCGTCTTCGCCTTTTTTGTTCTTGGATTCGTCGTTGATCTCTTTGATTTTGAGTTTTGTTGGAAGTCCACTTTCTAAGCGATACAGCAGGTATTGCCCAAGCGTGATGCCCGTGTCGTTTTCATTCTTGAGTACAATGCCACGCTCTGTGGCGAGCGCTCTCATGGCAAAGCTGAGTTCGCTGGAACCCTCCGCGACTTCGCCTTTTTTCTTGGCCTTAAATTCGCCCTTGTATCCACGTCGTTTGGAAAGGCGTAGGAAGATGCGCAATAAATTGTCAAGCTCAACGCGTTCTGTTGCGGCTTGGGCGCGGAGGTAGGGGAGAGTGCTACCATCATCAGGAGTGATTTCTGCACGCTTTAATCCGAGCAAGCTGGAGAGGTGAGCGATGTGCCGCAAGCGCGAAGCACGCCGATCAATCTGGCGGCGTTGCATCCGCGCTTTGCGCCGTCCGGCTTTCTTGGAGACCAACCCAGCTTGTCCATTCTCCAATGGCTCATTGAAAATTCTGACGTGATGCCAGATCAGCGCATCCGGTTGACCATCCTTATCCAACGACACTGCCGCCGCACCAACCGATGCAGTACCCACGTCCAACCCCAAACGATATTTGACCACCATAGTCGCTTGCCCCTTTGAGTTTCGTTCTGTAGGATGCGAACTGTATCAGGTATTCCGATGGTGGGGACTGTCGGCAACAAGCCCTTAAAAGGGCACCGATACGAAACGGGCACTTTGGTGCCCGTTTCTTTTTCGATCACATCATGATGGCCTAGAAGTGCTTGTTTTACTTCATCCTGTGATTTTTCGATACAGTAGTAAACGTGTACCGGAAGAGCTAAAGCTTGGTAAAGGTAGCCTTTAGATTACTGGAGATAGAAGACAAAATATGCCGCATCTTAGCCGCTACGACATAGACCAACTCACCGAAGCCCAATTTGAGTCGGGTTCGCGTGGTCGTGTCCTGAAAAATCTCCTCGGCATTCGCAGCAAGCGTGCAATGGATGAACTGGAAGCCACGAGGCTGGCGGACGCAACCGATCGGGCAATCCGTCGCGTTTCCGCTAACCAGCGTTTCACCGCCGCTGATATTTACCAGTGGCACAAGCAATGGCTAGGGAAGATATATCCGTGGGCGGGCGAGTATCGGCAGGTGAATATCAGCAAGGACGGTTTTGTGTTTGCAATGGCGGCGCAAGTGCCGCGTTTGATGTCGGAATTTGAGCGGAAGGAACTAGCGCGATTTACGCCATGCACCTTCGATAACCTGGAGAACGTGCTGGAGGCATTGGCGATTACGCATTGCGAGCTGGTGCTAATCCATCCATTCCGCGAAGGCAACGGACGTTTGTCACGTTTGCTTTGCCAGCTTATGGCATTGCAGGCGGGGCTGCCGCTGTTGAATTTTTCCAGCATCAAGGGCAAACAGCGTGAGGCCTATTTTGCTGCAGTGCGCGCAGGCATGGGACGCGACTATGCACCGATGGTCGAGATTTTTAGGAAAGTGGTGAAGGCCAGCAGTTAGCTTTGCATAGCCATTCGACTAAGCGCGATGAAACATGCGCTAAGTCGCTGGTTAGCGCGTTTTGGTGGGCTGCTTGTTGCGCTTGGGGGTAAGTGCGCGTTCCGCAGCTTTTCTGACACCCTCAATCGCAATCGAGGAAAGCACACTGGCACGCAAGGCACGCTGATATTCCTGCGCATTGTGCAAGTGCGGGTTGTGTTCAAGAAGTGATTTGGGAGCCATGACCGCACTATAAGGGACATGGCGCGATAATTCAACAGCCACAAAGTTATGTACTTGTGAGTGCGTGACCACAACTTGCGATGCAAGACTGTGGTGGTTGCATACATCGTTGGCTGTCATCTGAGACTTACGCCGTAACTAAAACATACCGCTCAACCATCGCTACTTTTTTCCAGCCAGCCATCCGTTGCAGCTCGTGGGTAGGTGTTCCCAATTGGGTAGCCACGTTTTCAGGAGCACATCCCACCATCGGAATGCCTGATAAAATACTTGCAACCAAGGATCAGACGGTTGCGCTGTCCCGACACCCGCCACGCTGGCGAAGCGTTCGAAAAAACGAAGGGTGGGATTGGAAATGATTGTAGGTTTGTATATCGCAAGAAGTTTAGGGGTGTTGCTCGGGGCCGCCGGGCTAACTTGCGGAGGTTACGTGCTGTTGTTTGAAAGACCAACAGCCAATTTGGAGCTTTGGTATTCTGGTATCACGGCACTCGTAATGGCGAGCGCATTGCTTGTCACCCCATGGAATAAAATTAAACATCCAGGCGTCTTTTATGGCCTTATGAGCCTTTTGATTTTATGTTTGCTTCCAATTGGCGCTTTGATTTTTGGAATTTTTGTGGTGGTAAAGATTCATGGGGGCGTAGCATGGTCCGATAGTTTTGTATTGCCTGTTTTAGCCGTTGTCTTTTTGTTTCAAGTGCCAGTTATTTATTTTTCTAGGCGCATTAAATTAAGAAGGCAAGCGTCGAATAAAGCGTTACATTGACCTTGACCACAACGCTACGACTAAACCTCGGAAGTGGTCGAAGCGATACCTCCGCATCCGCGCGCAGTTGGCCGAGCTCATTAGTTCTGACACCCCACCATCGGGATGTTTGCTAAAATCCACAGCATAATTTTTACGAATGTATACTTAGGGCGGCAATATGAAAACGGGTACTGATGGTATTTCCGTTGTGGTGGGTGTATGCTGAGGCTGCGATTGAATTTAGCTGCTAAAAGCGTAAACAACTTCAACCTTGCCCTTTTGTCACCATGACAACAAACACCTTGAACCCTGACCTTCTGGCCAAGTGTGCGCTTATTGATGGACATTTCATCAACGAGACGGGCCCCTTCGGGAAATTTTTAGCTGAGGAGGCGCGCACCGCTTGGTTAGCCTCCCGGCGCAGAATGATCACTACCCATCTGCTCGAATATATTACTATCCTGTCAGAGAATATTGTTGAGCCGGAAAAAAAGCAGGGTTTTGTAAATCGAGCAAGGAAGTGCGTGCTCTAGGTTGCATCTGGAGCGTGTGCCGGGTTGGCCGTAAGAGCGAGCATGATTTTTCGTGCTTCATCATAACGGTAAAATTTTTCGCAGGATAAACTCAGGGTAATAAAAATGTTTAAAAAACGTTCGATTGCAACCCAGTTTGCGCTGGTTTTTTTGGTGACATTGAGTTTGCTGGGCACTGCGCTTTATTTTACTTTCTCGGAAATTTACATAAACCAATTAAAAACCCAGGCTGAAACGGTTGCCGATAGTGTTGATGCATTTGGCAATTGGGTGGCGCAGTATGGAAGAGTGTGGGTGAAGGATAATGACCAGAGTTATCTCGGACATATGGGTCCATTGATGTTGCCCGCCGAGGCTCTGGCTCCTGCTTCAGGAGTGACGGCCCCGTCGGCAGTCAACTTTTACTCAAAAAATCCGGCTCTGGCGCAACGCGAGTTTTCAGAGGTGGTTGCCAAGTCAAATTCACCGGCGAAGTTTCACATGACTTCGCACAACGTGATGAACCCCAACAACAAACCAGACGCATTTGAAGAAAAAGCACTGGGCATTGCGCGCAACGGCGGGAGTAAAGAATATTATGAGGTGCTGCCGGGCAGCTTTCGCTATGCACGCACCTTGTATGATCAGGCATCGTGCATTGTCTGCCATGGTAACCCTGAAAATGCACCTGATGACGTTAAGGCGCGCTATGGGGTGGAGCACGGCTTCAACTTCAAAGAAGGCGATGTGGCAGGCATCATCAGCGTAATCATTCCGACCAAACCCTTTTTACAGGTAATACTGAACGTTATTTCGATATGGGATATCGTGCTTTTGGCGGGGGTGTTTATCATTCCGTTTGTGTTCATGCAGGTGGGCGTGGTGCAACGCATCAAGCACCTGAGTGCAGTCATGTCGGCAATTTCGCTCGGGAAAAAAGCCGAATTCAACAAAGACGAGCTTACGCCGGATAGCGCCAACGAATTGCACCAGTTAGCAGCATGCACTGACCGGCTTGCCGCCAGCGTGACGATGGCCGCAGCCGCGTTGCGCGGTCAAAAAAAGGATAGTTGACGACTGGCGACTGCTTTTTTTACAAGGGCGTATCGGGTGAAAACAGCTGCTCTTTGCGCGGTGCGTTGGCCGTGTCGCGGTTCATCGGTGTCCAGCCGTCACTCATCTTCGTATATGTGATAAGGTTCCATCGTGACTGAATCAAGCTTTTTCCCCAGCAGGATTAGTTGACCTTCGAGCCGGGTGTTTCCGGTATCGCTGAATTCAAAACGATAAGTGCGACGCAGTGTTCTGTGCCCTGACGCATCGCGCACCAGGGCAAGTGCCGTACCTGCCACCGTGTCATCAAGAAATTGTACCCCCGCGCTCTTGCAGGCTTGTCTTCCTGCATTTCGTGCGGCGTCAAGGGCGCGCAGGCTGTCCAGCCAAAACCAGCCAAGCGCGATGAGTGTGAGTAAGAGAAATAATTCCATTGAGCCGATTTTGGCACACTGGTTTGATTATTTCCGGTATTTGCGAATCAAGCCGATCAGCACACCAAAAATTTCCAGTGTGCCTTGTGGACGGATGATGGGGTAGGCCTGATTAGCGGGGCGCAGAATGAATTTGCCGCGCTCGCTTGCCAGCGTCTTCAGGGTGAATTCGTTGTCCACAATCGCCACCACGATGTCGCCCACCTTGGCCAAGTTGCGTTTCTCTACCACGGCGACATCGCCATCATGAATCCCTGCCTCTATCATCGAATCACCCTTTACCGGAATCAGGCTGGTTTGGGACGGGGTATCAATCAGCATCTCATCAATCACGAACAGCTCACCCTGATGGGCATTCACCGCGACGGGCATGCCGGCCGGTACGGCAGATTCTGCCAGCGGACGGGCAAAGAATTGACGGGTGGGCACCCAGACCCCATCCGGTGTGCGCATGATGAGATTTGCCTCGCTCAAACGG
>Ga0137404_10003726_pt1 | contig 10165 bp, 7 predicted proteins | sample CZOMad2_1_16fung_FD_108285 | JGI IMG/M metagenome (GOLD analysis project Ga0137404, IMG submission 108285) | Vadose zone soil fungal communities from Angelo Coast Range Reserve, California, USA - CZOMad2_1_16fungal (Illumina Assembly) | ecosystem: Environmental > Terrestrial > Soil > Vadose zone... | reverse complement strand
GCTCCTCAAGTGCGGGGGGAATTGCCATCCATCATCTCGCTGCTTACGCCCGACTAGTATGCAACATCGGGCGCCGGCTAAATCGCCCGTCGTCATTCTAATTGCGCCCGCGTAACGTTCGTCCGCTGCTCAAAAACTGTCTCTGACACCAAAGTGTTTTATTTTTCGACAGCCGCCGCGTGCCTCTTGGCAATCTCGCTCAACACGTCCACTCCGCCGGCCGCCGTCAAATGCGGATACCGCTCGCCGCCATGATAATCCACCGACAAAACTCGATAGTAGTCATCGTTTTCTAACAGCAATTCAAGCGGCTCCTGCGAATTTTTCGTCGCGTGAATCGCTGCCCGCAAAATATCCGGCGTCCAGCGTCGCCCATTTACGGCAACCAGATGCATCCCCGGCGCAATGCCCGCATTTGCCGCGGGCGAACCGGGGATCACGTCGACTAAGGTACTTGCATCGTCGCCGCCCGGAGCATGCACGCTGAAACCGATTGAAAAAGATACGTCCATCACATGGTCAGAATCTTCTTCGGCGCGTTGATGGTCATTCATCACTTCGTCGAAGGTCACTTTCCAGCCGCTGTTCATCAATCCGCCCAGCGGCGCTCCCGGCCCGTGTGAATGAATCCTCTCGTCGAAAAACTTTTTCCAGTCGTATGGAGCGACAGCATTCATAGTTGCCACCACATCGTCCAACGTATACGGCACCACCTTAATCACTCCTGCGCCCGTTCCGTGAAATTTCCGGCAGAAATCGTCCAACGATCTTTGTCCCTTTGACTCTCTTCGGATGATGGTATCCGCTTCCAACCAGATCAGCGTGCTTTCGTCGTAATAGTCCGCGGACCGCCGCCAGGACGCTCCCCCGGGCCGCGCTCCGTACAGCAGTTGCGCGGAAATGGCCGTGTCTTCCAGATCGCGCCAGGTACGACCGGGCCGCTCGTTTAAATAAGCCGCGGTCGCCGCCAGTGTTTCTCGCAATTGTCCTGGAGTCCAGAATCCGCTGCGCGCTCCCAGTATCACGCCGTAATATTGCGTCAGCCCTTCGTAGACCCACAACAAATCGCCCTTCATCGGCTCCTGATAATTGCGTGTAGCAAGCCCCGCGGGTCTCCGGTACTTTCCATTCCAGGAATGAAAATATTCATGCGGCAGCAGGTCCACTAACGCTTCCAGAGTATCCGGGTCCAGCCACATCCGTTCGGGAGCGCGATTGTCGCTCGATTCGTGGTGTTCCAGTCCGTTTGGTTGCAGGTGATCGGAGAGTGCGAGCAGAAAATCGTAGTGGCGATAGTGCCGCGCGCCAAACAGCGCTTCCATTTCTGACACCAGCTGCCGCATATGCTGCAACTCCTCATTCGTGAGCGCAGTTGCAGCGCTGCTGTCCGCGGCAATGTTCAGCCGATGCTCAGTTTTTCGTCCAGGTGCCAAATCGTAAGTCTTGAAAAACGCTCCGGTCAGCAGCGGAGAATCCACCAGCGTGGTCAACGACACTGTCTCGAATTCCACTGCGCCTTCCGCTCGATTGCCCGGCAACAACTGCAGCGCCGTAGCGAATTTCCATCCCTCCGGCACGCGAATGCTGGGCGCGAATTTCACCTCATCGGAACTGGCGCCGTCGGGGTACAGCACCACCAGATTCCAGGGCAGCACAGCCACCCGCGCGCTGGCGGAAGGCACTCCCGCGCTCCCCGACTCGGCCGGCAATAAATAGTCCAGCATCACTTCCAGAGTCGTCACACCCGCGGGAATCGTGCATCGAAACGCATACAAATCCACATCATCGCGTCGCCATGCAATTTCTTTCCCGCCGCCACGAAAATGCAGGCCGGTTGCATCCACAATCGCTTCGGTCGGAGAGTGTTCGCCTGGGATCCATTTGGGATACACGAGAGTCATCGGCCCCGGCTTCACGGGAAACGCCATTTTCGAGTGGTACACGCGCTTCGCCGCATCGCGCAGATCCACTTCCAGTTTCACCGGTCCGTCTGTTTGGCCACGAGCCGCAATTCCGCCTAATAGAAAAATCACTCCGCAAACGATTCCGGTCCTAACCGCAGCCAATCGCATGAACACTCCCCCACCAGATTTGAAAACAGCGATCCAATCGACATTCATCATATACCGGCTTATGTGGCAATCCGCTTGCCGTAGGCGAACTCTGCCCTTTCTTTCTTTGCCTACTGCCGGTTGTAGCCCGGCCGTTATCGAACTCTGGCCCGCGCAAAGTTTCCATTCCTGAGGTACGCTACACTGTTTCGATTCATACCGTACGTGTTCTTAATTCCAATCCGGAGAAAAAATCGGAATGCGCCATCGTCCCTTTATTGCACTTTTATTTGTTTTCTTCTTTATGGTCCCCTCTATTTTGTCGGCCCAGCAAGAAGCAGGAAAAAAACCGCGCGCTCGAGACCTCGGCGTCCCTTTTGACGGCACACCTGGAAAATTCAATGCCATCACCGATGTCCACGGCGTTCTCGTCGGCCACACCACTCTCATCTCAGGAGAAGGCAAGCTGCAAATCGGCAAAGGCCCAGTCCGCACCGGGGTCACCGCTATTCTTCCGCGCGGAAAGGATTCCATGAATGACGCGGTCTTCGCCGGATGGTTTTCGCAAAACGGAAACGGCGAAATGACCGGCACCACTTGGGTGGAGGAGTCCGGCTTCCTTGAAGGCCCGGTGATGATCACCAACACACACAGCGTCGGAGTCGTTCGCGACGCGGTGATTCAGTGGCGCGTAGCGCACGGCCAGCCCGATCCCACCGGTTACTGGTGGTCGCTGCCCGTCGTTGCGGAAACCTGGGATGGCTGGCTGAACGACATCAACGGTTTCCACGTCAAGCCGGAACACGCGTTTCACGCCATCGACACCGCTCGCGATGGCTACGTCGAAGAAGGCGTAGTCGGCGGCGGCACCGGAATGATTTGCAACGAATTCAAAGGCGGCATCGGAACCTCGTCACGCGTACTCAATAAGAAGGACGGCGGCTACACCGTCGGTGTACTCGTGCAGTGCAATTATGGCCGGCGCTCCAATCTGCGCATCGCCGGCGTGCCGGTTGGAATGGAAATTTCCGAAGATGCTGCCTACACAGCCGCGCCGTTCGCTGAAGCCGAGCGCGGTTCCATCATCGTGATCGTTGCCACCGATGCGCCCTTGCTCCCCCAACAACTGAGAAGACTCGCCCGCCGCATCTCGCTTGGCCTCGGCCGCGATGGCAGCATTTCCGGAAACGGCTCCGGCGACATCTTCATCGCGTTCTCCACTGCAAATCCTCATGCTGAAGGCGGCAAAGCTGTGGTGGAGTTGAAGATGCTCCCCAACGATTCGCTCGATCCAGTCTTTGCTGCAACCGTGCAAGCTACGGAAGAAGCGATTATCAATGCCATGGTCGCCGCGGAAACCATGACCGGCATAGAAAATCACAAGGTCATTGCGCTGCCACACGACAAGCTGCGTGCCGTCCTGAAAAAATACAACCGCCTCGTTGAATAGCGATCATCCACGATCGGGTTTTGTTGGGGCACGATACATCGTGCCGTTTCTTCGTAGGGCCGCCGTCTGTTTCCCTCGCTCTCAGTGCCGAGGCGGGCGCGGGCTCGCTTTATTTTAGGGGGTCGGAGCTTTAGCTCCGACATGAGTGCTTGGCTAAGAATCGGGCTTTAGCCCCTGAGGAACTGAGCTTCTTGAAGCCATCGCTAGCGGTCATACTCTTTTTGTCTCTGGCGGGAGCTGCGGGTGCTCTTCTTTTTTCTTGCGCTTCGCCGAAAGAGCACCTCCTGGCCATCACCCACGTAACGGTCATTGATATGACCGGCGCCGCGCCGCGCGCCGATCAAACCGTCATCATCAAGAACGAGCGCATCGCCGCAATCGGCGCTTCGAACACCGTCCTCACCCCGCGCGGCGTGCAAATCCTCGATGCCCACGGAAAATTTCTCATCCCCGGCCTCGTCGATATGCATATTCACCTCACGGCGGCAAGCGAACCCGAAGGCAGTCGCAAATTTATGTTGCCTCTCCTGCTCGCCAACGGCATCACCACCGTCCGCGACATGGGCGGCTATCTGGAATCCATCCGCCCGTTGCAGAAAGAAATCCAGGAAGGGAAGCGTCTCGGCCCGCGAATTTTCACTCCTGGTCCGTACCTTGACGGTTCGCCGCCATCGTTCCAGCCGTCGCTAGATGTAACGAATTCCGTTGAGGCTGCTGAAGACGTCCACCAACTCGTAGCCCTCGGTGTTGATTTCATCAAAGTACAATCCATGCTGAGCCGCGAAGCCTACTTCGCGATCGCTCAAGCCGCGCAGCGCGAGCGCATCACCTTCGTCGGTCACGTTCCCGACTTAGTTACCGCCGCCGAAGCCGCCGCCGCCGGTCAGCACAGCATCGAACATCTCACCAACGTCCTGCGCGGCTGCTCGCGCGACGAACCGAAGCTTATGCGCGAGCAGCTGTACATTCCTCTCAAGCAGGAAACTACCGAACAGTCCCACAGGCGCAGCGTAGCTTGGCGGCGGGAACTTCTCGATTCTTATTCGCCGCAAAAAGCCGCTGCCTTGATCGCGAAATTCAAAGAAAAAGATGTCTGGCAATCGCCAACGCTGGCCCTTCTAAAAAATGATGCTTTCCCCAACACCGAAAATTCTGCGGCGCGGGTTTCAGGGTTTGTACTTAGGAACCCTGAGCTGAAAACCGACGATCGCGAAAAATACATTCCGCCGCGCACTCTTGCTATCTGGAAGAAAGCCCGTGCAGAACAGATGCGGGTGCTTTCGCCAAAGGATTCCGAGCTTCACGCGCAACTCTTGCGAAAATCCATGGACACCGTGGCCCAAATGCAAAAAGTCGGGGTCAAGATTCTCGCCGGCACCGATGCTCCCGCTCCTTATGTTTTCCCCGGTTCCAGCCTGCACGATGAACTGCAATTGCTGGTCGAATCCGGCTTGACTCCGCTCGAAGCCCTGCAATCCGCCACGAAGAGTCCCGCGGAATTTCTTCACACCGCAAAAGACTCCGGCACCGTTGAAAAAGGGAAGCTTGTAGACTTGGTTTTGCTAGACGCTAACCCACTCGACGACATTCGCAACACCCGCAAAATTCACGCCGTCATCCTGCGAGGTAAATTACTCGACCGCGCTGCGCTAGACCAACTTCTCGCCCAAGTGCAATCCTTCGCCGGCGCGAATTGAAATTCTCTATGCTGCTGGCGTGGCGGTCTTCCGCGGCGGATTGAAGAACGGCAACGGCACCACTTTCGCCGCTACCGTGTGGCGCACCGCCTCCACCGTCATTTCCATTTGCAACAAAGTGCCCGCTGCCGCATGTTCGCGCCCAACCGAAGCCAGCGCAATCATCTTCTTCAAAGTTGGCGACCACGTCGTCGAAGTTGCTTTCCCCACATGACGTCCGCCACGATACACCGGCACCGCCACGCGCGATGCCATGCTCGGCACTTGCGGCGCCATGCCGATTTTTTCGTACAGCGCCTCGACCTCGTTCCAATCAATCTCAATTCCCACCAGTTGCCGGGCTGGTCCGCCTTTCTTGATTTCCATCGACAACGCATCGCGTCCCACAAAACTTTCTTTCTTCAAATCCACCAGCTTCGCCAAGCCAATTTCTCCCGGAGAATATTTTTGCGAAGCAATCAGCGCCTTCTTGCTCGACGTGTAGTCCACTTCGATCAGAATCAGCCCCGCCTCAATGCGCGCGATATCCAGCGCAATCATTCCCGCCGCGTGAATGTCAAACGGTTTGCCTTTCTTCACCAGTTCGTCCCAAACCTTCAATGCGCTGTCCCAGGGCACCCAGATTTCGTAGCCCAAATCTCCCGTGTATCCCGTGCGCGAAATATCCACGCGAACTCCTGCGATTGTCCCGTGCGCCACGCGAAAATATTTCAGATTCGCGATATTCACATCCGCGGCAGCGCTCAACAATTTTCCCGAAGTCGGTCCCTGCAAAGCCAACGCAGCCGTCTTCTCCGAAATATCTTCGATCTTTACATCAAGCCCCAGCGCATTCTGCTGGAACCATCGCAAACTCGGATCGGCCGCTGTCCACCGGTAATCATTTTCGCCCAGCCGCGTGATGGTGCCGTCGTCCACCACTTTGCCTTGGCTGTCGCACCAGCAGCAATAAATCACCTGATCCACCGCGACTTTATTGATGTCGCGCGAGATCACGCGATTCACCAGCTTCGTAGCATCGCGCCCCGTAATCTGGTATTTAAACAGCGGCGAAATATCAATCAGCGCCGCCGAGTTCCGTATGGCGTTGTACTCGTGCTCGTGGTGCATCTCATACACACCAACCGTGTAGTAGCCCGACCACTCGCGGTAATTCAGGCTCTCGCACAACGCCAAAGTTCGTTCATGAAACGGTGTTCCAATCGGCACAGACTGTCCCCCGCCCTTCTTCAACTACCGGGCGCCTGCGATTATAGGGAACTCCTCGCGGCCGCGTAAAGGCAGGAAGATTTGCCACAGAGTCGCGGAGAAACAGAGAGGAGTCGAGACATAACCATGGAAATTGGCATTCCCTCAGCACTCTCGGTGAACTCTGCGCATCCTCCGTGTTCTCTGCGTTAAGCTTTTTTCTTGTTTCTTTACTCTGTGCCTCTGTGTCTCTGTGGCAGATTGGATTTTGAGGTGGTCTCGGCTTGACCCAAAACGCCTTGCCGGTACATCCTCTATTTCCCGAACCTCCTCTACCTCATCTACTTCCATCTCTGCTGGAGGTCCCATGAAGACCGCCGCCCTCGGCTTTCGCGTCCACTCCGGCTGGACATCTCTAATCGCGCTCGCACTAGAAAATAATCAACCCGTTGTGCTGGCGCGCCAGCGCCCGCATTTAGTCGCCACCTTCAGCTACACCTTCCGCCAGCCCTATCACACCGCAGAAAAAATGGATCTAGCCGAAGCCCAACCCTTCCTGGATCAGCAGCGCGATGAAGCCCAAGTACTCGCGCTCTCTGCACTCCGCGCCGCGCAAACTGAAGTCGCCCAGCAAGGTTACAAACTAACCCGCGCAGCGCTGCTCCTAGCCTCCGGCCGCCCGCTCCCCGAACTCCCAACAATCCTAGCCTCTCACTCCATCATCCACACTGCGGACGGCGAATTTTTTCGCCAAGCCTTGCTCTACGCCTGCGCTCGCGGCGATCTCGCCGTAACAAAAATTAAGGAACGCGAACTCCTCGCCACCGCGTCCACAACTCTTCGACGCAGACCTCCCGCGCTCACTCGTTTCGTCAACGACCTGGGCAAACCGCTAGGCTCCCCCTGGACCCAAGACGAAAAATTCGCGACCCTCGCCGCCTGGCTCGCACTGGCGGAATAACGCTGATATCCTCGTTCCATTGCGACTATCTTCATTTGTAGTACACTCCAACCATGTTTTGCCCGTGTGCAACGCTGTGTATCGAGAGGGATTCACCGTTTGCTCAGACTGCGGCATCGCACTCGTTTTCGAATTGCCCATTGTTGGCTCCGAACCTTCCTACTTCCTTCTTTGGGAGGGCGAAGATCCGGTTCTGCATGATTCGCTGATTCGGATAAGGATGCATCCGCCGAGAAACTGAACCACGGCTTTACCATCTACAATGATTTTCTTATTCGGTTTCTGCGGAGAAAACTAATGTCGCTTGATTCAATCAAAACCGTCGCGGTCCTCGGAGCAGGCACCATGGGCAACGGCATCGCCCACGTTTTCGGTCGCGCCGGTTTCAACGTCATCCTCCGCGACGTGGATCAGCGCTACCTCGACAGCGCCCTCGGCACCATCTCCAAGAATCTCGACCGCGAAATCAAGAAAGGGAAGCTCTCCGAATCCGAAAAGCCCGCCGTCCTGTCTCGCATCAAAACGGTGATCGACATGGCCGCTATTGCCCCAGCCGATTTCGCTGTAGAAGCTGTCCCGGAAAAACTCGAAATCAAGCGCGCCGTCCTCACCGAAGCCGACAAAATTCTGCGTCCTGAAGTCATCCTCGCGAGCAACACTTCGTCTATCTCGATGACCACTCTCGCTGCGCTCACCTCGCGCCCCGATCGCTTCGTAGGCATGCACTTCATGAATCCCGTCCCCGTCATGACGCTAGTCGAAGTCATCCGCGCGTTGCAAACTTCCGAGGCCGCTTTCCACCTCACCATGGAACTCACCAAAAAACTCGGCAAAACTCCCGTCGCCGTGAACGACGCTCCCGGCTTCGTCTCCAACCGCGTCCTTATGCCGCTCATCAACGAAGCCGCCTACTGTGTCATGGAAGGCGTTGCCACGCCCGAAGCCGTCGACTCTGTCATGAAGCTAGGCATGAACCACCCCATGGGCCCGCTAGAACTCGCCGACTTCATTGGCCTCGACGTCTGCGTGGACATCCTCCATGTCCTCCACGAAGGCCTCGGCGATTCCAAATACCGCGCCTGCCCCCTCCTGAAAAAATATGTCGCCGCAGGCTGGCTAGGCCGCAAATCCTCCCGCGGCTTCTATACCTACTCTTAAGGTATCTGGAATCAAACTGTAGAATTGACCGATCAGCAGCGCAAGCTCGCCCGGGCTGAGCGGCTTCGCTTACTCCCGGCGTAACCGGGTTTCGGCGCGCATGGGCTAGAGGCGAAAATAAAACGAAAATAAGATTTGCCTTTTGTTCGCCTTCCTGCTACATTGCTCCTCGACGTTTTCAACAGGTGCTTGATGTGCTCCTCTTCGACCTATGCTATGTGTTGCCCAGAGCATGCTAGGCTCGAAAGAGAGTTCCAGGAAGGCCGTGATCGCATGCGCAGCTTGCTCCGCCTGCGGCAACTCACGCGGCAAGAGGAACGACACCTGGCGGACCAAGTGGCAATGGCCATAGCCCGCCTGAAGGAACACATCGCAGCCCACGGTTGCGAACGTTGAACGGTTTATGCAGCAGCGGCCTGACTGCCGCAGGCAGGGTATCGCTGCGGTTTTCAGTGGCGAGCGCATAAATCAAATGGTAATATGCACCATTCGGTACGGCACAACGGCCGGAAAGGTTCAACGCGACCTCCGCGCTTTCCCAGCGCAGCGATCGTTTAGGGTTCTGCAGCAAAAATTTCCAATTTCCTCTATTGAGGTGCGCAATGTCCGACGAAAAAATGAAAAACCTCGAGACCGCAATCTCCGTCATCGAGAAGTCTTACGGCAAGGGCTCCATCATGCGGCTCGGCAGCAAGGACGTTCTTGTTCCCGTCAACGTCATCCCCAGCGGCTGCCTCTCGATTGACGCCGCTCTCGGAGTTGGCGGCTTCCCGCGCGGCCGCGTCATCGAAATTTACGGCCCGGAATCCGGCGGCAAGACCACGCTCACGCTGCAAATCATCGCTGAAGCGCAAAAACTCGGTGGCCAAGCCGCTTTCATCGACGCCGAACACGCGCTCGACCCCAGCTACGCGCGCAAACTCGGCGTTGACGTGGACAATCTCCTCGTCTCGCAGCCCGATCACGGCGAACAAGCCCTCGAAATCGCGCAGGAATTAATCCGTTCGAACGCGGTGGACATCATCGTCATCGACTCCGTCGCCGCTCTCGTCCCCAAGGCCGAACTCGAAGGCGACATGGGCGATCCTTCGATGGGCCTGCAAGCGCGCTTGATGTCGCAAGCCCTGCGCAAACTCACCGCCATCGTCTCCAAATCGAAGACTTGCCTCATCTTCATCAACCAGATCCGGGAAAAAATTGGCGTCATGTTTGGCAATCCGGAAACCACCACCGGCGGCCGCGCCCTGAAGTTTTACGCCTCCATGCGCGTTGACATTCGCCGCATTCAAGCCATCAAGGACGGCGACCGCGTCGTCGGCTCCCGCACTCGCGCCAAAATCGTAAAAAACAAAGTCGCCGCGCCCTTCCGCGAAGCCGAATTCGACATTCTCTACGGCGAAGGTATCTCCCGCGAAGGCGACCTCATCGACCTCGGCGTGGACAAAGGTGTCCTGGAAAAGTCCGGCACCTGGATCAGCTACGCTGGCGAACGCATGGGCCAGGGCCGCGAAAACGCACGCGTCTTCCTCAAGGAACACAAAGACATCTGCGCCAAACTCGAATCCGCGCTCCGCAAAAAAATGGAAATCCCAGGCCCTAACGGCTCCATTGGCGCCACTCATTCAACGAGTGGCGCGACGCAATCCGAAAACAAGCCCGC
>Ga0137404_10003722_pt1 | contig 10166 bp, 9 predicted proteins | sample CZOMad2_1_16fung_FD_108285 | JGI IMG/M metagenome (GOLD analysis project Ga0137404, IMG submission 108285) | Vadose zone soil fungal communities from Angelo Coast Range Reserve, California, USA - CZOMad2_1_16fungal (Illumina Assembly) | ecosystem: Environmental > Terrestrial > Soil > Vadose zone... | reverse complement strand
GTGGGGGAAGATGACCGCGCACCAGATGGTGTGCCACCTAGGCGACTCGTTTCGAGGCGTGATCGGCGAAAAGGCGCTGGCAGGCCGGGCAGGAGCCCTGGGCGGATTGATGAGGTGGGGAGCGCTGTATGTACCGCTGAAGTGGCCGCACGGCGTCAAGACGATGCCGGAAATGGATCAGGAGATTGGCGGGACACAACCTACGGAATTTGCTGCAGATGTGAGTGAACTTCGGCGTCTGCTGGAGCGGTTCACGCGGGAGCCTAGGGATTTTGTGTGGGGACCGCATCCGATTTTTGGGGTGATGGCGGAGAAGGAGTGGATGCGGTGGGGATATTTGCACATGGACCATCATTTCCGACAGTTCGGAGGGTGACGCGGTAAGCGGTAAGCAAGGAAGGAAGGGAAGTAACGATAGAACAAAGCGGATGGGGGACGATCGCGTAAATGTACGGGGCTGCCCGGCTGCTCGCACGGAGAGCCGGCAAGGATGCCGACGCTACCAGTGGGTGCGCTAATTCATGGTTTCTTGCTGGCGGAAAAGCGCAGACGGACGTAGTCGGCGGTCCACTGGCCTTGGGCGCAGAGTTGGGGGCGGAGGACTTCCTGGACTTCGGTGAGGTACGCGGGGCGTTCGCCGGGTGGCAGAGTTGCGGTGAAATTTTGGGCAAACGTTTCCAGCCACGCGGTTACGTCACCCGGCAGCGGAGTGGGGCGGGGGATCAGCGCGATGTAGTTGAGGGTGAAGCCGCGTTTGGCAAGGCGCGCAGAATAATCTTCGACGGTGGGGAAGTACCACGGGTTCGCGGCCTTGCCATCCAGGCCCCGGCGATCCAAAGCCTCGACAAGCGCCCTTTTGATTTTTTCGACGCAGCCCACGCCGCCCATTTCGGCTACGAAGCGTCCGCCAGGGCGGAGGGCGCGCCACACGCCGTCGATCACGGCGTCTGGATTGCGCATCCAGTGAAGGGCTGCGTTGCTGAAAACGGCATCGAACTCCACGTCGAACGGTAACTGCTCTGCGTCGACAACTCTTGCTTGTACTCCTAATTTTCTGGTGGCTTGCGCTTGGGCTTCGCTGGCGTCCACGCCGATGACGTCACAACCCATTGCCGCGAGCTTGGCGGTGAGCACCCCGTCACCGCAACCTAGATCGAGAATGCGTTCGCCGGGGCTTGGGGCGAGCAGCTCGACGACAGGGGCGCCGAGGTCGGAGACGAATCGGGCGTTGCGGGCGTAACGGTCGGGATCCCAGGTTTGTTTGGTTTGCATTGGGGGAGGGTCCGCCAAGCTCAAGCCCGGCGCATACATAGGGTTGGGCCTCGTTAAATCTACCAACCTTTTTGCTTGCGGAGTTCGTTGATGTGGGCGGTGTGATGCTTGCCGTGCCACTCATACAAGAACAGCAGCCAGTCGATGTTTCGCTCGCCGTGCCCAGGGTGAATCAGCGGGCGCGCGAATTGGTCGTCACTTAGGGAGCGCCAGTTGAGATCCCATCGAGTGTGCAGCGCGTCGAGAAGTATTTGCGAGGACGCGATGGGAGATTTGGCGTCAGCGAGTTCGGCCCAGCGGGATTCGTCATAGGGCTTGATCGTGGGCTTGTCTTCGGTCAAGGCGCAGCGCAAACGGATGAAGGCATTCATATGGCTGTCGGGGACGTGGTGAATGACTTGCCGCACCGTCCAGCCACCTTCGCGGTATGGGGTGTCGAGTTGCGTGTCGTTCAGGCCGTTGACGGCAGCGCGTAATTTCTTCGGAGTTAACGCGATTTCTTCGATGGCTTGGCGCCGGAGGGCGGGCGTGATGTTCTTGGGCATTTCGAAATCACCGATGGGGTAGCGCGGGTCCATGACCGGTCCTTTTTGGGAGGTTCCCTTTCGAACGAAAGTAGCGTAGCCGGATGTGACTGGCGAGGTCAATGCGAGCTAAGTCGAACGAACTCTCCAATTTGGCAGCCTGGCGCTTCAGGGCTGCCGGTGCGAGGATGCTACAATGTTTCATCGTTGTATCGGCGAGACGTGTTGCGGAATCTAATGAGTCGGGAGCAATCGATGCACAACGTGGTGATCATCGGCAGTGGCTGCGCGGGGCTGACGGCCGCGATCTACGCGGCGCGCGCCAACTTGACGCCGTTGGTGATCGACGGGCACGAGCCCGGAGGCCAGCTTTCGCTTACTACCCACGTGGAGAATTTTCCGGGCTTTCCGGATGGGATTATGGGGCCGGAGTTGATCGAGAACATGCGCAAGCAGGCGGCCAAATTCGGCACCGAATTCAAGTCTGGGGTCATAACCGACGTGGATTTGAGCCAGCGGCCGTTCAAGATTGTGGCGGGCAAAGAGACGTACGAAGCGAAGGCGTTGATTGTCGCGGCGGGAGCTTCGGCGCGATTGATCGGATTGCCTAACGAACGCGAATTGATTGGGCACGGGGTTTCGACCTGCGCGACCTGCGACGGCTATTTTTTTCGCGGCAAGCCCATCGGCGTCGTTGGTGGCGGGGATTCGGCGATGGAAGAAGCGAACTTTCTGTCGCGGTACGCGAGCAAGGTGTACCTGATACACCGGCGAAATGAGTTTCGGGCTTCGAAAATCATGATCGATCGCGCCAAAGCCAACGAAAAGATCGAATTCGTTTTGCCGGCGGTAGTGGATGAGATCGTGGCACAGGATGGGTCGGTCGAGAGCGTGCGTTTGCGCAATCCCGAATCGAACGAGAAGCGGGAAATTCCGGTGCACGGATTGTTCATTGCGATTGGGCACGATCCCAACACCAAGGTGCTGAAGGGCAAGCTGGAAATGGACGCGAATGGTTATCTGATCGCAAAACACGGCAGCTTGACCAAGACTCCCGGCGTGTTCGTCGCGGGCGATGTGCAGGACCATCGATACCGCCAAGCGATTACGGCGGCGGGTTCGGGCTGCATGGCGGCCATGGACGCGGAAAAGTTCCTGGAAGGGCACACCGACTAGCAGGGAACTGGCAGCCGCCCTCGCGCGCGGCCATAATCGAAGCTTCCCATGCTCCGCTCGATTCTGCTCAAACTTTCGGAAAGCCCTGGATTTGCCCGCTGGGTTATCTCAAATAGTTCCACGCGAAGAATGTCGCGGCGTTTCGTCGCCGGTGAAACGCTGGATGAAGCCATTGCCGCCGCGCGCCGGTGTAACGAGCTTGGGATGGCTGCCAGCCTGGACTATCTTGGCGAAAATGTCGCCACTACCACGGACGCGCACTGGGCGCGCGATGCCTACCTGGAAGTTTTCGATCGCATAGCGATAGAAAAGCTGAACGCCAACGTTTCCTGCAAGCTAACTCAACTCGGGCTGGACCTGAGCGCGGAATTCTGCGAAGGCCTGGTGCTTTCCGTCGTCGAGCGGGCTGCGGGATATGACAATTTCCTGCGTGTGGACATGGAAGGGTCGATCTATACGCAGCGCACCGTTGAACTGGTCAAGCGAATTCGCGCTCGCAACCCCGCGATTGGGACCGTCATTCAATCGTATTTGTATCGCAGCGAAGGCGATATCCAGGATTTGCTGGCGTATGGGTGCCGCGTGCGGCTTTGCAAGGGAGCGTACAAGGAAACCACCGAGGTCGCATTTGAGAAAAAACAGGACGTGGATGGAAACTATATCCGGCTGATGCAGTTGCTGCTGCCGAGCGGTTTCTACCACGCCATCGCAACCCACGATCCGCATATGATTGCGGAAACGATTCGATGGGCGGCGGAGAAGCAGGTCTCCAAGAACGATTTCGAATTTCAGATGCTGTACGGTATACGCACCGATTTGCAGCGGCGGCTGGTCAAGGACGGCTATTGCGTGCGCATTTACATCCCTTATGGGCGCGATTGGTTTCCCTACTTCATGCGTCGATTGGCCGAACGGCCGGCGAACATCGGGTTCCTACTGCGCAATTTTCTCCGGCCTTAGCCCTGTCAATCTAAAGTTTGCGACAGACGGTGACACCGTCGCGCAGGGGAATCAGCACGGGATATAGGTCTTTTGAGGCATACACCAGACGGTTGAATTGCTGAATGCCCAGGGTGTTCTTGTCATCGGCCGCGGCTGGACGCGCCGCTCTACCCGACCATAGGGTGTTATCGGTGACCAGCAAGCCTCCGCGCTTCAGTTTCGGCAGGGCTGCGCGTAACGCGTCCGGATATTGATGCTTGTCGATGTCGTTGAAGATGAAATCAAACTTGCCGGGCGCCTTCTTCATCAGGGCAATCGCGTCGCCGGTCTGGACACGAATGCGCTTGCCAACACCCGCTCGCCGGAAGTAGTCCTGCGCGCGTTTCGCTTTTTCGGGATCGCCATCGGTGTAGAACACTTCCGCCTTCGGACCAGCGGCGCGCGCCAGCCAGATCGTTGAATAGCCGATGGCCGAGCCCATCTCAAAAATGCGGGTTGGGCCGGAAACTTGGACCAGAAGCGTCAGCAGCCGCGCCACCGCGGGACCAATGATGGGCACGCGGTTGCTCGCGGCATAGTCTTCGATTTCGGCGATCACCGGGTCGCGATCGGGAATTAGTCCATAAACGTACTGTTCGACATCGTCCTGAATGAATTCGCTGCGCAGATTTTCCGTACGGATCATAGGGTCTCTCCTGGTTTCAGGACGTGAATTTGCAAACCGGCAATATCTTTGGCTTCCGCCTGCAGGGCGTCGGGAGTTCCGGTCAGAACCGGGAAGGTCGCATAATGCATCGGAATCACGTGTTTGACACCGAGAAATCGAATGGCATAGGCGGCCTCGCGCGGCCCCATCGTAAAATGGTCGCCGATGGGCAGCAAGGCCAGGTCGGGATGGTACAAGTCTCCTATCAGTTTCATGTCGCCGAAAAGCGCGGTATCCCCCGCGTGGTAAATCGTAAAGCCTCCGGGCATGCGAATCACCAGGCCCGTAGGCTCGCCTCCGTAAACGACTTTGTCGCCATCCTCGATGGAATTGGAATGGAATGCATGGGTCATCGTGACTTGAAACTCGTCCACTGTCTGGGTCCCGCCTTTTCCCATCGGCCGGGTTTCGTCTTCAAATCCTTTGCTGTTGAGCCACAGGCAGGTCTCGAAGATGGCCACGATTTGCGGCTTGTGCTGTTTCGCCAGCGGCAGCAAATCGCCAACGTGATCGCCATGCCCATGAGAGATAAAAATCACATCCAGCCGGGGAACCTTCTTCAACGCTTCCGGACAGCGCGGATTGCTCATCACAAATGGGTCGATCAAACCAACCTGGCCGCTGGGAGTGGTCAGCGAAAACGTGCTGTGCCCAAAATAGGTGATCTTGTTCCCCTTCATGTCCATAGTGGAATACCTCGAGAGAGATTGAGAAACAGGCTGGGGGATGACTGGAATTCTATGAGGCACTAACGAGCGGCAGCGGCGCCCCCGAACTGGAGCAACGAACGGATCGCCGCTTCATACGTCCCGCGGTCACTCGCACCCACCAGGTGACCGATCTGTTGGCCATCTTTGCCGTAAAAAAACGACGCGGGAATCTCGCCGCGCCATCCGGGCATGACCGCTTGCACGAAGGCATCCTCGCTGCCGGCGCTCTTGCGGTAATTCTTGAACGCCGGCTTATAGCGGCTGATAAACCTGCGCATTAGAATCAAGTCGCCGTCGCCGTCGAGATTAACGCCAACGACCTGCAATCCCTGGGGAGCATATTGCTTTACCAATTCGTTGAGCATTGGGAATTCGTCGCGGCAGGGTTCGCACCAGGTGGCCCAGAAGGTGATCAGCAGCGGTTTCCCGCGATACTGTTCGACCAACTTTTGATAGCCCTGCGCGTCGATCAATTTGGGATCGCTGGGCACCGGGGTTTGCGGCGCCGCCAGCGTGGAGGCAGCAACGAGAAACGCAAGTGCAACGAAAACAGTCCTAATTTTCATGAGCATCCCTTCACGTACCTATTCTAGCCGCAGGCATCCAAGTTGAGAAACTCATTCGCGCCGCGTACAATCAGTTCATCGCTTGTTGGCCCGAACGGGGCCGTGGTATAAGAAATTTCCGGCGGGTGCGCACTGCAATTGAAGGAGAGCCACCGGTCTTGGGTTCAATAAAGGAGACCTTGAATGGCATATGTGATTGCCGAGCCATGCATCGGCACAAAAGACACCGCCTGCGTTGACGTCTGCCCGGTCGATTGCATCCACCCGCGCAAGGACGAGCCGGAATACGAAGGCGTAAAGCAGCTTTTCATCAATCCCGCTGAGTGTATTGATTGCGGCGCGTGCGTGCCGGTTTGCCCGGTGACCGCGATTTTCGCGCTGGAAGATCTGCCCGAGAAGTGGCAGAGCTATACGCCCGTCAATGCGGATTTTTTCGCAAAGAAGTAGCTGCAGTTCATTGGATGGAACAACCTTGGCGAGTTTTTGTGCGGCATGCTCCGGCGTGCCGCTTTTCTTTTGCGCCCTCAGTCGACGCGCATTGCCCGCTTCCTTGATTGACTCCTCCTCCAACGTTTGTCCCTGTCAAGTCATCTACAATTGGGTGTGGGGAGACACCGTTTGAAGATCCATTGCGAGCTTTGCGTGGGGCTCACGTTGATTTACATTCTGATGCAAAGCGGCAACTTGCAAGCCCAAGTTGCATCAGCAACGCCGCCGAGCGCTCAGCCTCTCGCGCAAACGCTCGAAGGCACTTGGTCGGGGACTCTGCAAGCCGGCGATATCACACTGCACCTCGTTCTGCACGTCGCTAAGGGCGACCACGGATCGTTCGTGGCTACGCTCGACAGCCTTGACCAAGGCGTCTACGGCATCGAAGTTGGCTCCCTGCGACAATCGGAGTCCACGTTCCAATTCGAAATTCCCTCTGTCAATACTTCGTATGAAGGAGCAGTTTCAGCAAACCGCCACACCATCGAAGGAACCTGGTCGCAGGGAAGCGCGAGCCTTCCCCTGATTTTCCGTCGCCAACCACACATGTCAGCTTCCAGGAATTCGCCGGGCGCTGTAGCGACCGCCGAAGGCACCTGGCAAGGTGCCCTCGAATCCAACGGCATGCGCTACCGTCTGCAGTTGCGCATTTCGCACGACGCGCAAGGCCAACTCGTCGCTGCCATGGACAGCATAGATCAGGGCATCAATGGTTTTCGTGCGACGAAGGTGACACAGAGTGGATCCGCCGTGCACCTGGACTTGCCCGCCGTGCGCGGCATCTACGACGGCAATTTGAGCGCCGCAAAAAACTCGATGTTCGGAACCTGGCGGCAAGGTGGCGACCCCACTCCTCTCAATTTCAAGCGCTCCGATCAAATCCTTGAGTTGCGCCGCCCGCAAATTCCCTTGAAGCCCTATCCCTACCGGGAGGAAGATCTCACTTTTCCAAATTCCAAGGCGGACATTTCGCTTGCCGGGACGTTAACACTACCGCGCGGGCCCGGGCCTTTCGCCGCCGCAATTCTGCTCGCAGGTTCCGGCCCGCTGGACCGCGATGAAGCGGACTCCGGCCACCGCCCGTTCCTGATTCTCGCGGATCACCTCACTCGCAATGGCATCGCGGTGCTGCGATACGATAAACGCGGCATAGGCAAATCTACCGGCGACTACGAGGCCGCGACCACCGCCGATTTCGCCGCAGATGCCGAGGCTGCTCTTGCTTTCCTCAAGCGTCGTAAAGAGATCGACGTGCGAAAAATTGGAATGATCGGCCACAGCGAGGGCGGCATCATCGCGCCGATGATTGCGTCGCGTTCGACGGAGGTTTCGTGGATCGTCATCCTCGCCGGCCCCGCGACGAAAGGAGAGGAGACCCTGCTCATGCAATCCGACCTGATCACCCGAGCCGCGGGAATGACCTCTGACCAGGTCGCAAAGAGCCTGGATTTCGACAGGGAATCGTACAACCTGGTGCGTCACGAGAAGGACCGTACCGTTCTGGAGGGCAAACTCGAGGATCTCGTCAAGGTCAGCGGACTGGGCCCGGCTATGCCGCCCACATTTTTACAACGGCAAATTCGTTGGACCAGTTCGCCGTGGTTTCGGTACTTTCTCGACTACGATCCCGTTCCGGCGCTGCGGACTACGAAATGCCCTGTCCTGATCCTGAGTGGTGAGAAAGACCTGCAAGTTCCGCCAAAAGAAAATCTGCCGCTGGCCAAAAAGGCCCTCGAAGACGGTAGCAACAAGGATTTCCAGGTCGTCGATTTGCCCGGACTGAATCACGAATTCCAACACTGCTACATGGGTTTGCCGGCGGAATCCCGCGCCATTGAAGAAACAATCGCGCCCCAAGCGTTAACAGTGATTTCTGCCTGGATCGCAAAGCATTCCGCGACGTAGTTCCGGCCAGCTCGTCGGCTGCACCCGAAGGTGGCGCCGATGCATCGAAATCAAGTGCGCGATTCGCGCAACACCGCTTTCTCGCGACGTTCATAACCGCGTCCCTCAGGTTATGCTGTAATTCAGGAGACCGATCTAGTCCCGTGCCGCACAAGCTCCATTTGGTCCTCCTCCTCCACGCGCATCAGCCCGTCGGGAATTTCGACCATGTTTTCGAGCAATCCTACGCGCGCTGCTATTTGCCTTTCGTTGAGGTCCTCGAAAGACATCCCAATTCGCATGTGGGCCTCCATTATTCGGGCCCGCTGCTGACATGGATCCAAGAACATCATCCTGAATATTTTGCGCTGCTAAAGCGCCTGGTTGACAAGGGTCAAGTCGAGTTAGTCGGCGGTGGTTTTTACGAGCCGATCTTGATTTCGATCCCGTCCGTGGATCAACACGAGCAAATCGTGCAGCTCGCGGACTACGTCGAGCGCCACTTTGGCAAGCGCCCGTCCGGAGCTTGGCTTGCCGAACGCGTCTGGGAGCCGCAACTTGCCTCCGTTCTGGCAGAAGCCAATGTTGGCTATACCGTCCTCGATGACATTCACTTCCTTTCCGCGGGCTTCGAACAGGCAGAACTCTTCGGGGACTACATCGCCGAAGACAAAGGCCAAACGATTCGCATCATTCCCGGGCAAAAATCGTTGCGCTATCTCATTCCCTGGGACACCGTCGACAAAGTTATAGTCAATTTGCGAGAGACCTATGTTACCCACACCGATGGCATCGCCGCGATGGGCGACGATATGGAAAAATTTGGCGGATGGCCTGGAACTTTCGACCATTGCTATCAGGAAGACTGGCTCGACAATTTGTTCGCGGCGTTCGAACAAAATTCCGATTGGCTCGACGTTTGCAGTCCTGGCGAATATCTGGCCACGCACAAGCCCATGGGACGCGCGGATCTCCCCACCGCGTCGTACACCGAGATGATGGAGTGGGCACTCCCCACGCGCACACGGGAACGCTACAACACGCTATTGAAAGAGTTTAGTTCGCGCGATGAGGTTCTCTCGTTTCTGCGAGGCTGCCCCTGGCGCGGCTTCTTCCGGAAGTATTCGGAATCAAACTTAATGCACAAAAAAATGCTGCGCGTCGCCGGCCGCATTGTCAGAGCGCCGAAACGCCGCTCCGGATCGAAAGCCGCCGACGAACTCGCCACAGCTCGCGATTTGCTCCATCGCGCGCAATGCAACGACGCCTATTGGCACGGAATCTTCGGTGGCCTCTACGCGCCGCATCTTCGCACAGACATTTTTCGGAATCTGATTCGTGCCGAGGTCATCGCCGACCGCCACACGCCCGGTGGAATCGCGCCCCGCGTGGAGAACCTGGACTACGACGGCGACGGCGTGGATGAGCTATTGTTCACAGCCCCCGAGTATCAGGCCCTTGTGAAACCGTCGGATGGCGGCACGCTTGCAGCCCTGGATTTCCGGCCAACCGCCTCCACGCTGATCAATTCCATCTTGCGGCGGCCCGAGCCGTATCACTCTCGCCTGCGCGATCCCAATTATCGCCCCGCAACGTCAACGGCCGCGTACGAACAGACCAAGGTGAAAGAGACTGGTCTCGACCGCTTTCTTCTCTACGATCGCTGGCCGCGCCACACTTTTCGTCTCTTCCTCTTTGATCCATCACGCATTTCCGAAGACTATGAAGCTCTTAAACTCCAGGAGGACCCGGGATTTGCTGGTGGCATTTTTACCGTTAGTAATTCTTCGTCGCATGACGCCGAACTGATGCGCGATGGAGTCGTAGCATGGCCAGGGGATAATTCCACTTCGGGCCCCGAACTGAGCGTCACCAAGCATTTCTCCGTTGGTCCCGC
>Ga0137404_10003714_pt1 | contig 10173 bp, 15 predicted proteins | sample CZOMad2_1_16fung_FD_108285 | JGI IMG/M metagenome (GOLD analysis project Ga0137404, IMG submission 108285) | Vadose zone soil fungal communities from Angelo Coast Range Reserve, California, USA - CZOMad2_1_16fungal (Illumina Assembly) | ecosystem: Environmental > Terrestrial > Soil > Vadose... | reverse complement strand
GTCAGCCTCAGCTGCGCCTCCCGCTCCTGCTGCGCGTTCAACGACCAAGAAGAAAACAGCAGGGTACAAGACAAAAACAGGACCAATCTCAGCTTCATGAGGACTCCGGCTTACGATAGGTACGATCTTTTTCGGAAAGACAAACGATTGCACTGATAAGAAACAACAGCCGTACCACAATTCGCTAACGATAAACGATAAGAGAAGCAGCGCGTTTTGCTCCCCGAGGAGATGGCCGCCGCTTCGTGCGGAATGCGGCGCGTGTGGATCGGACCTCGAAGCGCACACCTTCTGCGTTCTGCAAATAGGCAACGATCTCAAACAGATTGCTAGCAGTCGGATTCCCGTTCGGGCCAAACATCTGGTGAAGAGTCTTTACGTGAATCTTCGTATGCGCTGCCAGCTTGGGAAAGCCGACTGTGGCATTGATGTAGTCACGCAATAGCTCTTTGCCGAGTGCCACCTCGCCTGAGAGAAGGCTTTCGATAGCTTCGCTCAGAAGCCCTTTTCGGAAGGCCGCATCGCGCTTCACGCGTGCTTGCACTGTCTTTCTAAAATCTCGTGTCAAAGCCATGTTCATTCCCTTTCTTTTTCTTTCTGCTCCTTCGTCCTCTGCTGGTAGTCTTCCCATCGTTCGAGTGCAAGCTTGATGTCGTTCCCAAAATACACACGATAGCCGGGTCCAAAATTGATCTTGCACTCGTAAACGCCAGCCCCAACACTCTTAGCGTTGGAGAAGTTCCCTAGGCCTACGCGATAGAGAGCCGTTGTCACCTTCCGGGCCGCCTCGGCGTTCAGCCTGTCGTACCACTCGCGAAAAGGGCTGCGACCGTTTCGGTCGCGATACTCGCGGATATCAACCCTCTCTTCGATGGTAACATATATTCTACCATTGTCAAAAGGCTCCTGAGCTACTTAAACCCCGCCTTAGTGTGAGGGCGGAGACGCAAAAGGTATGTGCCGAAAAACAAATATTTGCAGGCGACCCTGTCATAAAATCCTGGGATGCCTTCCGAACGCTCCAAGGCACCACCGATCTCTCACCCCACCCTGTTTGAATTGGAGGCCAAGCCCGAGGAGGTCAGGCAACAAGAACCTGAAAGGCATGAGATAGCCGGCTTCCTTTTGGGAACGTCGTCGTTCACCGCCAAAGGCTGGGAGGGTAGTTTCTACCCTTGTGGGATGAATTCCCGTGACTATCTGAGTTTCTACGCCAAGCAATTCCGAACTGTGGAGATCGACAGCACTTTCTACGGGACACCGAAGCCTTCGACCGTAACGAACTGGAAGGAACGAACGCCTTCCGATTTTGTGTTTGCTGTGAAGGTCCCTCAGATCGTCACACACGAGAGAATCCTTGTTGGTTGCGAACCTGAATTCGACGAGTTTATCGAGGCAGTTTCTTTGCTGGGTGAAAAACTCGGGCCGATGCTGTTCCAGTTTCCGAAGTTCGATAAGTGGATGCTGAAGGATTCAGAAGCATTTCTCGCCCGGCTAGATTCTTTCCTCAAGCGAATCACCAACCCGGCGCTCCGGTTCGTCGTTGAGATTCGCAACAAGAACTGGCTGGATGCCCGGCTGACGGATTTTCTTCGAGAGCGTAACGTCGCCCTGGCGCTCACCGACACGTCGTTCATGCCAAGGCCGTGGGAGTTGAAGGAGCCGCTGGACCTTATTACTGCTGATTTCGCCTGCGTGCGCTGGCTTGGCAACCGCAAAGCCATTGAAGAGAGCACGGCCACATGGGATAAGGCAATCGTTGACCGGGAGCCGGACATAAAGCAGTGGGTGAACTTTCTGCACGAAATGGTGCTGAACAAAAATCTTCGGAAGATTTTGGCGTTCGCCAACAACCATTATGCTGGCCATGCGCCGCATACGTTGAAGCTGTTTGAAAAACTCTGGACAAAGCGTTAGCCTATTCTCCCGTTTCTCCTTCTGTGAATCCCTGCCGTTGGCTGTGGCTGCAATGACTCTCGAAGAAGTTTTGATCGATGTTTGGCGTCAGACGCTCACTGAGAACACGAGCACCGTCCGCATAGGTAAAGAAACGTTTCCGGTTCTGAACACGGCTAAACGTCGGCTCAAGCAAATTGATTTCGAATTTGAGGACCGACAACTGCGTGGACTGGAGCAAAATCCCGATACGAAATCACGATGGGCGAAGATGGCAAGAGAGGGGAAAAAGGTAATGCAATTTCTGGAGAACGGTCGATATGTGGCTGTTGTGGTATATGGAAGGATAAAGAGCTACGGATGACCAAACTTCAATTTCCCGGTTCCTCTACGATTTTTCCCGTTTGGTGATCTGTGGGCACAATTCGAAAGTGCTTTGTAAAGCTCGTCGATGATATTGGAACGACCCATTCCGTTCAGGTCCATGCTGAAAGTGTTTATGAAGCTGTGTTGTTGGGCTTGAATCGGTTGAGCGAGATGGGCTGGGAAAGCGAGCGCGGCGGGACTGTCGGTAGCGCGCTGGTGGAAGTCCATTCCACGCCGACAATGCACGAGGTCAACGTTCCGAGTTTTCTCAGATGGTTGAAAAGTTCAAGCATTGACCAAAATATTGGGCGAGAGAAGACGATGCTGAGGAATTTGTTCAACAAACGTTAGAGGTTGTTTGCAGCCGATTCCCAGCCTGATCTCAAGCGAGGAGCTTGAAGTCGTGCCCGACGCGGTTCCGCAGGCGCGCGCAGTCGGCGCTGCTGCGGGGGTTGCCGCTCCGGTGTCAGTGGTTCCCGGCGGAGGGACAGCCGGACCTGTCTTGGGTGCGACTCCCGATAATCCCGCCCGCGCTCACGGCAAAGCAGATTACCGCAGAGGCAGAAACGGAACGGCAAGCGATGGGCGAAACGCTCGCTGCGCCGGCCGAAGCTTTGAAGATTACGGAACCCGAATTGGCCTTCATGGATAAGGTCTCCCCGCTGATGCCACGCACTCCTCGCGCTGTAAAGCGTTTCGTCAACATCTGTCGGCTGTACAAGGCTGCGTTATCGCCACTGGCGCTCGCGCGCTTTCTTGGCACGCCTGTTCGCCCGGGAAACTACCGGGTGGTACAGGTGTTGCTTGCGCTCGTCACGGGAACGCCGCTTTTTGCAGAGAGGATTTTCCAGGAATTGCGGGAGTACGCAGGTGACCCTCCCAAACGGCTGCTCGATCTTGCGAATATCACTACGGCTGAACCCGCTTGGAAGACTACGTCAGACGCGCTACGGGCGTTCTGCGAAGGGGATTGCAATCTGCCCCTCGAGGCGCTGAAAGAAGTCTCGGGACTTGTGGCACGCTATTCGCTACAGAACATGGTGGTGCAGACGCCGGGAGAAGCGGGGCTCGGGTAGAAGTTGGGCAACCAGCTATATATAAAGGATAGGAGAGCATTTGAGCTCCCAGCCTGTAACTTAGGAAATACAGACGATTACAGGAACTGTTCCCAACCACGGCCGCTCGATCCCCTTTGGCAAGCATGTGGCTACCACCTCTGGTAGTTTTGGCAGTTATCCAAGCTGGACGTGATCTTCTAAAAGTAGAAACCCTAATCGGTGCGGCCCTCTCCCAGTCAAGGGTTTGTCCGACCACTTCTGACTCATGGAGGACTCGACTGCCATGGAAAGCCCTAGAATTCATGAACTAGCAATTCGAGACCAGTTGAAGGCCAAACGGACTCTATTGTTCAACAAATTCCTAAGGAATCCGCTGAATACGTCTTTAGCAATTGAAATCAGATTGGTCGACGACCAAATTGCAGAGTTAACTTGGCGTCTCACGCAGGAGCAAGAGTCAAAGCCGGACTAGGGCAGATTTCATCCGCAAAAAACCACTGATTTTTGCCACTCTACGGACACGGCACATGCAGGTGGAGGACGTCTCACCTCTTTGCATCACAGACGCCGCTACTGTCGTTCTTGACAGGTTCCAGGTTCGGCAAAAGGTATATAAGCAGATGGGGTTCGCAGCCAGTGCAAACTTCATGCGCCCCGCTCGCGCGAGCTCGATCTGCTTCAAGGCTAACCCGACCATGACAAGCTCTATTCAGGAAATGCGCAAAACGTCCCCGGCCTTCCGGCAGGCGCTGTTACGGAGTGAAAAGAAGCGAGTAGTGGCCGCCATCCTGTTCCTCTCTATTTTTGAGGTGCTGATGCTTCTCCGCATCTTCGTGTTAGGATCGGCGATGAGCCGCTGGGGCCTGCTCACGCTGTCGATCCTGATTGCGTTCGAATTTGGCCTGCTGCGCGCTGTCAACCGCGAGCTGTGGTCTGGCATCGATATTTCCCAAGCTGTTTGGTATCTCGCTGTGACACTAGAATCTCTGTGCCCCGCGGTGGGCATCGCATGGCTTACCAGCAGCCGTTTGCCTCAAGACTATCGACCGCTCGCGACACCATGGGTTCTAGCGTTTTTCCCGTTCATTCTCTTGTCTGTTCTGAGGCTGAGTCCCTGGCTCTGTTGGGTTTCGGGTGTCGTGTCCACGGTTGGATACCTGGGAGCCGCCTACCTTACAGGCTTCCGGTTTACTCCGGCGCCTAGCGGCTTCAGCGTCACGCAGACAGCAACCCTTTACTTTGCATCTGTCCTCGCGATAACCGGCATTATCGCCAGCAGTGTAGCCAACGAAATCCGGATACACGTAGAAGCTGCGCTCCGCGAAATGGAAACGCGCCATCAACTTCAGCAAGTGGAGCATGAACTACAGATCGCAAGGTCCATCCAGCAATCTCTTTTACCCAAAATTCGCCCGCAAATTGCAGGATTCCAGATCTCCGGATGGAATCGTTCTGCCGATGATACTGGTGGCGATTTCTACGACTGGAAGAAACTCCCAGATGGCCGCTGGGTCGTCATTCTGGCCGATGTCACAGGCCACGGCATCGGTCCGGCCATTCTAGCTTCTGTATGCCGCGCGTACTCCCGTGCGAGTTTCAACACCCGGGACAGTCTGGCGACGGCCCTCAAGAACATTAATGACTCCTTTGCAGAAGATTTGCCCCCGGAGCACTTCGCTACTTTCGTGGCTGTTGTGTTCCAGGAAGGCAACGAACAAGTGGAATTACTCTCCGCGGGCCACGGGCCGGTTTTTATTTACAACGCGAAAACGCGGACCTCTCGATGCCTGCAGGCACAAGCCCTGCCTTTGGGGATCCTGCCGGAGATGGACGGCGCCATCCCCGTAGCGCTCGAAATGAAACCCGGAGATATGGTTCTGCTCATCACCGACGGTTTCTTTGAATGGCAGAATCCGAATGAAGAAGAGTTCGGAGCGGAGCGCCTTGCCGCTGTCGTAAGGCAATTCAGTGATCGCGAGCCGGAAATCATCATCGCCGAGCTTTACGACGCGGTCTTGAAATTCTCACAGGGAACATCACAGAAGGACGATCTAACGGCGGTTTTGATCAAGCGCGTAGCGGCAGAGGCCAGCGCGATACAAATGGTTGTAGCGGGCGAACGCAAAAGCTGACGAATGTCTTGCTCAGTCTGTGAGAGCATACAGATTCGCGGAATCCGATGGGTGAGGAGTAATCGAGGACGAGCCCCCAAATCTTATTCGAAGCTACACACGAATGGTAGGAGATCCCCAGAGCGCACCATTTTTCCGTAACCTCCATAGCAAGGGACCGACACCAGTTTCGTAAGAAGAGTTCTAAAATCGCTAGTTTTGGAGCCTCACTTTTATCTCCTGACAGAGACGTATCGTCTGAGTGGCATCGCCGAGGAAGTATTCGCCTTCGAGTTTTGCTCTTGGCCCGTTTGCTCGTGCATGCTCAAGAGCAACGACGCGCAGCCCATGCCGTTGCTAACATTACTCTACTCGGTCGTGGCCTTCGGCAAGCGGCACGCAATCCCGGCCCGCGCTGAGTTGGCCCGGTGAGTAGGCCACGACCCAGAGATTCTCCCGACGTGCTTTTTGCTGTGTAGCGGAAGCTGCGGTAATGGAGACGGAAGATGTCGAAAAGGCCTGGGGCCTCTAGCATTAGCTTGCTGCTGTCTGCGATGCTGGACTCGTACAAAAGAACTGCGACCAGATGTTGGCAGGGAGTGAGCGGGATTGTGCGGCTCATGAGGGGTGATTGCCGAAGCTATCCTTCTGAAGATGTGCGACCGGTCAACGTCGGGCAACCGTCACGGATAGGTTTTTCTGGTGAGGATATTGAAGTCAAGGAAATCCTCAGAATGCTGACTATTGGCGACCGCATTCGATTTCTATGCGATGACGGAGTCCTCGTGGCGGAGAAAATGTCTCAGACACAGTTCAAGTTAGTCAGTGCCGAAAGCATGTCGAAGGTCGTCCACTGACAGGATGGCTTTCTGGCTCCAACACAAAAAGTGGCTTAACTTAACTCCTCATTACATGTAGTCGCTGGCAAGGCTGGTGGGCAAAGTGAGTCCACGGCTGAACCATTGCGACGGCGCTCCACCGCCGTGCGATTCGAGAGCCTTGAAGAAATCAGCCATGGACTGAAGGTTGTAAGCAGCCTTGTAGAGGATCATGCCGCCCACCGCATCAACCTGCTATTCATCGCGGCGAGAATCCTGCAGCCTGATCGTGCATGGGCACGTCGACCCCCGGGCCTTGCGAGAACAAACGGATAGGTCCCAATGGCGACAGCTCACCTTTTCGATGCTCCATAGCGTCGAATGACTTCGATCTTGAAATCGCTATACCGAAGCCGTGGCGCGTTCCGCCACCTTCGTCTCGACCACATCTCTGAGGAAACGTGCAGTGCGTTCCATAAACGTTAACTTGTCCGCAAGGCAGGTTTCCAACAGCAGACTGACTCCGTGATGCCCGACTGCTGTAGCTGCTGCGATCAGGGCACGGTATTCGCCAACTCTAAAATGTGCGAGATGATTGAGTTTTATCAACACGAAAATGCGTCTTGCGATAGGCCCTTGGATCTCGGCCAACTCTCTGCGAAAGTCCTCAATCAATGCTTCCTGGAGCCGCCCACTCAGTTTTACTGGCTGCTCGCCGAGGAGTCTGAAGCACTCGTCGAGTGTGGCAAGAACCTTGCCGGAAACGAACGCTCGCGCCTCCAGCGCTTCTTTGACCTGGGGGTCCTGAGGTAGCTGAGCAAGCTGCCCAATCTCTTCGTAGATTTTCTCGGCTTTTTCGGAGCCCTGTCGTACGTCGCTAAGGATCATTACAAAAAGCTCTTTCGGGGTCTTTACTGGCATAAGTTTCTCCTTGTGCAAGGGTGCTGCACCGTTTGATTCAATCTAAGACGAATGCGACGCGCAAGCTGGCAAAAGTGACAGCACGAATAGAGATTTAAAGGTCCCAATAAGCGGGGTCACGGAATATTTGCGGACGCGACCTTGCGAAACGGGACCGAAACGCGTCTAGCATACTGGTTCATTTGCCAGTGGAAAGAAGATTGGATAGTGGACGTTCCCAAGCATGGCTGAGAATGCCTTTGCGGGATGGGGCTCTCCCGAACTGTAGTCAGTCTTCATCTTTCTGTTGGTCCACGTCTGGAAAGATTTCGAGAAAAAAGGACATCGGCTTTGCGGCAAAATTTTGACTCTAACCGAAGGCCCAGCTTTGCAGTGTTTTTCGTCGAGTGCCTTTTGCAGCCGGACCGGTGGTCGCTAACTTGATTTGTCCCCGGATTTCGAATACAAGCTGACCAGCCGTGCCACCAGAACCGCCAGGAAAAGTTGTCCGCCAACGCCTTCGAGGATTGCGAGGCCCCGAGCCACGTCCCCACGCGGCGCGATGTCACCATAGCCGAGTGTTGCCAGTGTGACGAAGCTGAAGTAGATAGCACTTGCTTGGGAAAATTCGCCGTCGACGAAGAAGGCGCCAGAGCTGATCTGTTCGATAATCCAATACAAGAGGCCGAAGCAAGTACCAACAAGCAAATAAGCACTTAGCGCCGCATACAGATGTTCACCGTCAACCTTTGTAGCACCCATTGCGAAGCGCAGGGCAGCGACCCCGGCAAGTAAACCAGCAAGCGTCCAAATTCCCAGAGTCATTGCCGATAAGAGCCTATGCCCAAGCCAATCCGCGAGAGGGCTCGCCAGCCAGACAACTATCATGAGCACCAGAAGGAAGGGGCGGCCCCTCACTGCGTTAGCGGGCATTACCGCTGCGAGGAGGCAGGCGGTCACTAATAACTCAAACAAAGTCCCACTCAGTTTTAGGGCGTTGAGAACTGGGGCTGCCACCATTGTGAGAAGGAGCGTGTAGAACAGAATCGAGTAGCGACGGCGCAAGTAGGGCTCCGCGAAATCACGGAGGACACTGCCTGCATTGGTCATTATATTGTGCTCCCACAGAGATGCAGGAAATCCGCGACCAAACGAAGACCGCCGCGTATTCCCGGAAACGACGAGGCTGGAGATCAAATCCCCGGAACAGCGATGTGAGCAGGATCTAGCCAGGCTATGAACAATTTGTAACCCACCGACAAGATGATTGCTCCAACGAACAAGCCGATAAGGCCCATAGCCACGAACCCGCCAATCGCGCCGAGAAACACGACTACCATGGGGACTGCGGCACCGCGGCCCAGCAGGAGAGGCTTTAGAACGTTGTCCACCAGGGCGACGATGAGGCACCAAACGGTAAAAATGACGGCCTTGGTAACACTCGAGATCGCAAACATGTAAATAACGGCGGGAAGAAGGACAAGTGCGCCCACCTGAAGTAGCGCCGCAATGAGAAACATGATGGCCCACAAGCCGGCGCCCGGTAATCCTGCTACTAGAAAACCAAGAGCTGCGAGAAGCGATTGGAGCAGTGCCACCCCGAGGATCCCTGTGGTGACGCTGCGGATCGTGGAGCTGGCGAGAAACGCAAACTCCGGCCCCCTGTCGCCAAATATGCGGTTGGCGAACGAGTGCGCGGCTCCGCTAGCACTCCCGGTGTTGGCAAGAAGGAGTCCGGCAACCACGATGGAAACAGCGAATTGCAATACGGTAAAGCCAATTCCCGCTGAAGCCGAGAGCAGTTCAGGGACGACCGCTTTGATCTGAGGAGCAAAACTCTTTAAGGCGGCGGCTGTGTTCGTTGAAGTCAGGCTCCATGCATTTTTCAAAGGGACGCCGACGATCGGCCAGGTTTCGACGCTGGCCGGGGGCGGGGGGATGACTGGGGTTCCGTTCTTGAGGTGTGCCGTAAAGGTCTGGATGCCTCCAACGAGTGTTCCTGCGAGCAAAATCAACGGACAAACCAAGAAAGCCAAGAGAAGAAGGGTAATAAGGATTGAGGAAAGTACTCGACGGCCGCGCAATCCGAGCTGCAACCTTCGGTAGCCCGGGTAAACGGATATGGCAATGATAATTCCCCAGGTAAGTAGGGGGAGAAAGGGACGCAAGATTAGGAAACAAGCGGCGGCCAACAGAATGACCAAGCCGATGTGCGTGGACACTTCGACGGCACGATTCAAATAGCCCCTATTGTCTACCAGTTGCTCTGTTGCCAAGGGGTTGTATGCCTCGCTCCGTTCACCGCTCCAAGTGTAGGGGGCTCAAGCTGGTCCCCACACTGGCAGAAATGACAGGTAGACACAGGGTCGGCTGGCGGTGTCCTTTGAGTTTGCGATCTCCACTTCAATCTGCCTCAACAGCCTTACGATCTGCGCTGGATTGTATTTCTTCGCCGACGTGCCGCCGTTTCTCTTAAGCAAATTCTCCACATGAAGTCGAACCCCAAACGACCCTACTGAAGTCGGCAAACGAGCCGGCCTTAGGGCGTACCAGTCGCACATTCTCAAGCCCCTCCTGCAACTCGCTGCGAAGCTGTCAGAACTGACAGAGTCCTTAAGAGACCGTCCGATGTAGAAATGGTCAGACGTACATCTACACGTCTCCAGCCTCAGTCTCCCGGGTTTGAACGTGGAAACATCGTGCCTCAAGGAGGCAGTATGAAGAGAAAATGGATAGTAATCGGGTTGCTCACAATGGTTGCGCTCCCGGCCGCTGCGCAGAAGAAAGAGGAGGAACGGGTCGGGAATGCAGGCAAGGTAATGAAGGAAATCCTGGCCGCACCGGACAGTATCCCGCAAAGCGTGCTGGACAAGGCGGACTGCGTCGTGGTGCTGCCATCAGTCGTGAAATTTGCGATTGGGATCGGGGGGAGCTATGGACGAGGTGTGATGAGCTGCCGTGGCGGAAAGGATTTCAGGGGAAAGTGGGGTGCACCAACCATGATGGCTCTCGAAGGCGGCAGCG
>Ga0137404_10003712_pt1 | contig 10176 bp, 7 predicted proteins | sample CZOMad2_1_16fung_FD_108285 | JGI IMG/M metagenome (GOLD analysis project Ga0137404, IMG submission 108285) | Vadose zone soil fungal communities from Angelo Coast Range Reserve, California, USA - CZOMad2_1_16fungal (Illumina Assembly) | ecosystem: Environmental > Terrestrial > Soil > Vadose zone... | reverse complement strand
GACTGAAGAGCCTTGCGAAGCCGCCGGACTTTCCCGGTCTCAAGCAAGAGATTGGTACGCGTGAGTGTTGCTCCGCCCATGGCGGCCTCCGGTGTGTAGGTTCACCTGTGATTATACACAACAGGCTGCAAGCAGGCAATGAGCAGCTTCACTGCCCGGTGCTCTGAAGGCCGACCGCGCAAGCCCTTCCTCCGCATCGAGCCATCCTGAAGATTCTCTCCGGAACAGCTATGTCGAAAAAACTCTTCCATCAAAAGAAATTGTCGGCGTAAAGATTCTTGAGTTCACAAAGGTTGGTCCCGCTGCGATAGAAGGATTTCTAGGCGCGATCATCGACTCGATCTTTGAGCCAAAAGCTGAGCAAGACGAGAACGCGCACCTCATTGCCAACGCCCTCATGGCAAACCTAGACTGGCCAAAGCTCGGAAGGCTTGTAACCTCCTGAAGACCTCGATCCGGCATCCCGCGCTGCACCAACATATCCACTGCGTTCTCCACTGATGCCGTGCTTCTACATCAATAGGGAGCCCTTCCCGGTAAGCCATTGAAATACCCGGGTTCGTGGGTTTGTACCCCACGTCCTAATCTCCGTATCCTCTTATAATGTAGTGACTTACTGGTTTAGCGAGGTGACATACAGCGACAATCACTGTCTTGGCAAAGGTCAAGTCCTTTTGAATGAGTAGGAGGCGTTCTTGCAGTTCTAGTGCAAGTCATTGAAAGCATTGAGCATTCATAGGGTGTTGGGTTCGATCCCCACCGCCCCTACCAACCTAATCCACTGAAAAGGCATATGCTTATTCAGGCCCATTTTGCCGTGTACCTCTGGTGTACCCTTCCTATCTGCCGACACAATGCAGCGGCCTCAGGGGCGTCAGTCAAATTGCGTATGCCCGGTGCGCTGACTTCAGATCGGGACTTGTGGACCGCAAGGAAAGCCAGATGAATGGCTTGTTGCCGGGGCGTCAGGACTGAGTGCAAGAGTCTGACAATCGCGTCAGGAAAACTTAAGTAGGCGACCTCTCGTCAAGAACCCTAAGATGAGCATGGTCGGGCGAGCCGTTTCGCGACATGATCCCCGGTAGGCGAAGGCGACCGGGGATGGGGATGGGCCGTGCCTTTCGATGCAAATCAGTATAGAGAGCTGCGTTATTTCGGTGCGTCTCTAGCTTTCCTCTTTTGCGTTCTGGCGGCGACTCATCTAAATGCCCAAGTCCGCGGAGGAACTTTGTCCGGCAGAATTACGAGCACTGCCGGTGCTGGCATCGCGAATGCGCGTATCACGATCAAGGATGCATCGAAGAGTGACACGAAGACTATCCCCGCGAATGAGGACGGCTCCTTCACCTTTTTGAATCTTTCACCGGGAATCTTCGAGGTGACGGTTTCGGCGCCAGGTTTTGCCGAGGCGCGGACGACCGTGACGGTGAGCGCAGGTATGGAGAGCCGGGCGGATATCGTGATGCATACCGAAAGCAGCACGGGGCCCGGCGAAGGAGCGTCGGGCGTTAGCGGAGTCGTCAGTTCCAAGAGCGTGACTGACCTGCCCCTCAACGGACGTTCCGCCTCAGATCTGGCTGCACTTGAACCTGGAGTAGCCACTGCCCGCACACAATCCACAGGGCAAGCACAGCGGGGCTTCGGAACACAAATGACGATTTCTGGAGGCCGTCCGCGGCAGAACGACTCCCGCCTGGACGGTATTAGCGTCAATGACTACGTGAATGGTCCACCCGGCAGCGCATTGGGCGTCAATCTGGGTTCGGACGCCGTCGAGCAGTTCACTGTGCTTTCGAGTAACTACCCGGCGCAATTCGGACGCTCTTCAGGCGGCATTATTGGCGCTTCGACGCGCTCAGGAACTAAGGATTTCCACGGAAATGCGTTTGAATACGTCCGCAACAGCGCGTTCGATGCCCGGAATTTTTTCGACACGGCAAAGCCCGCGTTCCATAGGAATCAATTTGGCGGGTCCATCGGGGGACCAATCATTAAGGATCGAACGTTCTTCTTCGCTGACTACGAAGGCTTGCGCCAATCGCAAGGAATCACGCAGGTGGATACCGTGCCTTCACAAGCAGCACGGGATGGACATCTCTGTGCACCCCCGGATTGCAGCACGACAAGCACAGTCGCCGTGGACATTCAGGCTGCGCGTTTTCTCAAGGCATTCTATCCGCTGCCGAATGGGTTTTTGTTGTGCCCATTTTCTTCGTGTGCGCCCGGAACGGGAGACACCGGCATATTCACGTTCGCAGGGCAGACCGTCACGCCTGAAAATTATTTTACAACCAAGATTGACCATACTTTTTCTGCGCAGGACGCGCTCGCGGGCACTTATATGTTTGACAGCGGAACCGTAAGGCAGCCTGACGAGCTAAATAACAAACGCACGGGATACGATTCACGACGCCAATTTCTTGTCCTGCACGAATCTCACACGTTCAGTCCTCGTCTCCTGAATTCGTTTCGATTCGGAATCAATCGCGTGGTTGCGACGACAGGTCTGACGTTTGCGAGTGGAAACCCTCTCGCGGGAGACTCGTCTTTCGGAACCGTGCCCGGTCGCAACGCCGCCGGTATCACCGTTCCGGGCCTCACGGCTTTTGTTGGTGGTTTGGGAGCTATAGGAAGCTACCATTTCCACTGGACCTCGATCCAAGCCTATGACGACGTTTCGTTTACTAGGGGCAGTCATATCTTGAAATTCGGCGGCGGGATCGAAAGAATCAGGGACAACATCTTGGCGACTTCGGATCCCAATGGTGTTTTTTCCTTCAACTCGCTCTCCGATTTTCTGACAAATCATCCGTTTTTCTTGTCCGCAGGCATACCCAGCAGCATCTCCGAGCGAGGCTTTCGCCAGACGATCGTGGGTGCTTATCTCCAGGACGATTGGCGTTGGCGGCAGAACCTAACCATTAATCTGGGGCTGCGCTATGAAATGGCGACGATACCGACAGAAGTTCAGGGAAAACTGACTGTCCTCCGGCAACTCACGGATGCTACGCCCCACTTCGGTGATCCGCTGTTCTCCAACTCCACAACTCGCAACTTTGAGCCGCGCGTGGGAATCTCTTGGGACCCATTCCGCGATGGCAAGTCCACTCTGAGTGGGGGCTTCGGAATCTTCGACGTGTTGCCCCTGCCCTACGTCATCCAGTTCAATGAACTCTTCTCAGCACCTTTTTATGGTTTGGGAAGCGCCACGAATCTGCCCGCGGGCTCCTTTCCAACGGCCGCGTTCAATATCGTGGCTGGATCGTCGAACACATTTCGCCAGGCGTATTTTGAACCACACCCGCATCGCAACTACGTCATGCAGTGGAACCTTACGCTTCAGCGCGAGGTTGCCACGGATTTCAACCTGAGAGTCGGTTATGTCGGCTCACGTGGTGTGCACCAGCCCGTGCGAGTGGAAGACGCGGACATCGTTTTTCCCAATCTGACACCGCAGGGTTATCTCTGGCCGTCGCCTACCGGAAGCGGAACACGGCTGAACCTAAATTCTGGCCGCATTACCGCTGCCTTCTGGGAAGGCAATTCGTTTTACGATGCGCTGCAAATCCAAGTTAAGAAAAAAATCGGGAAAGGACTTCAAATCGAGGGTTCTTATACCTGGGGCAAAACAATTGATACCTCCTCGGGGAGTCTGGTGGGAGACGAATACTCGAATTCCATTTCTAGTCCGCTATGGTTCGACACAAAACTGAATCGCGGGCTGGCGGATTTCAACATCACACACAACCTGGAAGTAAATTACACCTGGGATCTCGGTACGCCTAAGTGGACTGCCGGCTTCGCCACATGGGCTTTCGGCGGATGGCAATTGGGCGGAGTTTTCGAAGCCAGCACAGGCGTGCCGTTTACTCCGGGTTTCGCTGGGGACACCCTCGGCGTGAAGAGCACCGATCCCAATATCGATGTTCCTAACCTATCAGGCGGTTCCAGTTGCGGATCGCTCGTCAATTCTGGGAATCCAATTCACTACATCAGGACGGGGTGCTTTGCGGTTCCCAATCCGATCACGTTGCGTGGGAACCTCGGGCGAAACACTCTTATTGGACCGGGCCTTTTGAACTTTGATTTTTCCATATTTAAGAACAACTACGTCAAGCGCATCTCGGACACCTTCAACGCGCAGTTCCGGGCGGAGTTCTTCAATGTTCTCAATCGCGCAAATTTCGCTCCGCCCCTAGACAACAGGAACGTCTTCGATTCCGCGGGAAATCCCATCGGTAACGCCGGTTTGATCACGTCCACGCAGACGCCATCGCGGCAGATTCAGTTTGCTCTCAAAATGATTTGGTGAATCGGCACTTCGCCGTACTCAGAACCGGATGACGGTTACGGAGGTGAAATGAAAACGGACTGCTTGCTTGTCGCACTGCTCTTCGCTTCGCCCGTGGTTGCGAACGCCCAGAGTGCAGCTCCCTTGCACTTGGTGCAAACGATTCCTTTACCCAACGTAAAGGGGCGCATCGACCATTTGGATGTGGATGTGAAGGGCAAGCGGCTCTTCGTTGCAGGACTTGAGAATGGCTCGGTAGAAGTCGTGGATCTGCAGGCGGGGAAGTGGGTGAAGAGCATTTCAGGGTTTCAAAAGCCGCAGGGCATCGCGTATGTTGAGTCTCTGAACAAAGTGTTCGTGGCCAGCGGTGACGACGGAATGCTCCGCGTCTTCCGCGGTGACACCCTCGAATTGCTTGATTCCACCAAGCTGGATCTGGGCCCCAACCGTGTTGTGTACGACCCCCACACGGAACTTCTCTACGTCGGATACGGCGGTAAGGATGCGGGTAAAGACTACGGCGAAGTCGGGGTCATCGACGCTAAAACTGATAGGCGCGTTGGCGATATCAAAGTGGACGGCCATCCTGGGGAGCTTCTTCTGGACCAATCCGGTAAGACTTTGTTCGTCTTCGTTTCCGCTACAAGCAAAATTCAAGTCGTGGATACAAACAAGCGCGAGGTGGTGTCCACGTGGCAGGTGAGCAGCCAGCGGAATGGTGACGGAGCCTTTGACGAAAAAACGCACCGGTTGTTTATCGGAACACGTACGCCTCCGCGAATGCTTGTTATGAATTCTCAGACCGGCAAGGAAATCGCGAACCTCCTTACGGTTGAGGGAATGGATGGCGTCTATTTCGATGCTGCCCACAAACGAGTGTACGTTTCCGGGGGCCGCGATCAGGGTGTCGGATATGTTTTCGCGTATCAGCAAAAAGATACAGATCACTACGAAACGATCGGGAAAATCCCGACGAGACCGGGGGCTGGTACTTCGTTCTGGTCCCCCGAACTGAACAGCTACTATGTGGCCGCGCCCGCTCACGGCAAGGAAGAGGCCGCGATTCTCGTGTTCGAACCAGAGTCCTGAAACTCTTTATGCACTGGTGAATGTTCTAGGAAAAAGAAGCAGTAACAGAATCCGATCTCAGGAGGAGATATGAAGAAGTTGCTAGCCGTCAGCGTAGTGGCATTGGCTGGATTGTCTGTACTCTCAACCAGACTGAATGCTCAAAAGAGTGCGCCGGCTCAGGCCACGCGCCCGCTCGTCTTGACCGAGGCCATTCCTCTGGAGGGCGTAAAGGGACGGATCGATCACTTTGGTTCCGCGGGAAACCGGTTACTTATTTCTGCGCTGGGAAACAATACAGTCGAAGTCATCGACATCAGCGCGAGAACCGTAGTGCATACCATCACCGGAATTCCGAATCCTCAGGGGGTGGTCTTTTCCCCGGAAGCCAACAAGCTCTTTGCCGCGAGTAGCAAGGGAAAGCTATACATCTACGACGGAACTTCCTTTGACCGCATCAAAGAGATCGACTTCCACAGTGATGTCGACAATCTACGCTACGACGCAGCGAATAGGCGTGTCTATGTCGGTTACGGCGAGGACGAGACAGGGGCGATTGGAGCCGTCGATGCGAGCACGAACGAGCGGCTTGAAGAAGAATATAAGCTGGGAGCCCATCCGGAATCCTTCCAACTGGAAACGTCGGGACCGAACATGTATGCGAACCTGCCTGACTTGAAACAAATCGCGGTAATCAATCGCAGCACGCATGCGATCTCCCGATGGCCATTGACTCTTCAGATGAACTTTCCCATGGCCTTGGATGAGGCCGATCACCGCTTATTCGTTGGCACTCGTGCGCCGGCGCGCCTGGCAGTGTTCGACACGAACTCGGGTCACATGATCGCCGCGCTTCCGTGTGTCCAGGATACGGACGACCTTTACTACGATGCCGCGCGCAGACGCATTTATGTGGCAGGCGGAGAGGGATTCATCAACGTCTTTCAACAGAACGATGCGGACCACTACCAGCTTCTGTCCAAGATACCCTCGGCACTGGGCGCCCGGACAGCCGGATACTTTGGCAAAGGAAGAAAGAGCGCGGACCGCTTCTACCTTGCGGTTCCAGCCCGTGCGGGCCGTGGCGCAGAAGTGTGGATTTATACCGTACAAGATTAAAGATAGAAGACCTGACCAAGATGCATGAAGGAAAAAGCCAATTGCGCATCCTCGTGGTGGAAGACGAAGCGAAGGTGGCTCGCGCGCTGCGGGAGGGATTGGAGCGCGAGAAATACGAAGTCGTCGTCGCTCCCACCGGAGAAGAAGGTTTCTTCCTAGTGAATGCCGAGGAATTCGATCTCGTCATTTTGGATCTCATGCTTCCAGGCCGCGACGGGCTCCAGGTGCTGGCCACACTGAGAAAACGCGGATTGCAAACCCCGGTTCTGATCCTCACGGCTCGCGATGCAATCGAGGAGCGCGTGCGAGGACTCGATAGCGGCGCCGATGATTACCTCGTCAAACCCTTCGCGTTCCCGGAACTTTTGGCGCGCGTCCGGGCACGCCTTCGACGCGGGCGAGCTGAACAAACGCCCAACTTAAGACTCGCTGATTTAGAAATGGAAGTAGTGACTCGCAAGGCGAAGAGGAGTGGGCAGAATCTAGAGTTGACGGCCCGAGAGTTCGAGCTTCTCGAATATCTGCTTCGGCACAAAGAGCAGGTCGTTTCTCGGGAGATGCTGGCGCGCGATGTCTGGAAGGAAACTGCTCGCGCAACCCCGCTCGACAACGTGATGGATGTTCATATCAACCGTCTTCGCCGCAAGGTGGATGAGCCCTTCGAGCACAAATTGATTCACACCGTTCGCGGTGTCGGATTCGTGTTGCGAGAGGAAGAATGAGATTCAGGCCGCGAAACGTCCGTTCTCGATTGACGCTCTGGTACGTGCTCGTGCTGGCGAGCCTTTTGGCCTTGTACGCGGGAGTTGCTTCCTTATTCTTGTTTTTGAGCTTGCGCGAGGACTTCGATCAGAACCTGCTTCAGGACGTCGAAACTATTGAAGGGATGCTCACGAAGGAGCCAAACGGAGGCGTGTCTCTTCATTCGAGCCACCCCGGCGCGGCTGAGCCAAGAATAGGCCGTTTCATAGAAGTATGGTCACCGCAGGGGTCGCTCCTTTATCGAAGCGCGGAGTTACAAGACCAGACATTAGGCCGTCCTCCCGGACCGGACGAAGGCTTGCACGATCCAAGTCCGTCCACCAGGAGGCTTCCGAATGGCACCCGAGTCAGGCTGGCGAGCAGCGTCTATCACATAGAAGACCAGCGAGTGGTTGTCAGGGCAGCTTACAGCGAGGAAAGATTGTGGCGTGAGTTGGGCGAATTTGGACAGGTTTTGTTGCTCGGCTTTCCGATTGCTGTGTTGCTTGCAGGCTTCGGGGGCTACGCCCTAGCCCGCAAAGCGCTCGCACCCATCGATTCCATGGCCACCCAGGCCAGAACAATATCCGCCGAACGGCTGGGTAATCGCTTGTCCATTGAGACTCCCGAAGATGAATTAGGGAAGCTCGGGACTGTCTTCAACGACATGCTGGGGCGGTTGCAAACCGCATTCGATCAACTGCGTCGCTTCACGTCGGACGCCTCCCACGAACTACGTACACCACTGACCGCCATCCGAAGCGTTGGCGAGGTCGCGCTGCAAGACCAAAGGAGCCCGGTGGAGTATCGAGACGTGATCGGAAGCATGCTGGAAGAGGTAGATCGCCTGACGCGGCTCTCGGAGACTTTGCTTGCGCTTTCCCGTGCCGACACTGGCCACGTCCAGCTTCAGCGTGAAGTCATTCCTCTTCTTCAACTCGCAAAGGAGGCCAGTTCGGTAGTCGAGGTTTTGGCTGAGGAGAAGAGGCAACGGATTGACATCGAAGGTGACGCAGGCGTCCTCGTCTCTGCGGACCGCCTGATTCTCCGCCAGGCCATCGTCAATCTGCTGGATAACGCCATTAAGTATTCGCCCGCAGGAAGCCAGATTCTCGTCCGCGTAAAAAGCGGGGGAGACAGACAAATATTCCTAGAGGTGATCGACCAGGGACCTGGAATTCCAAGCGAACATCAGCCATACGTCTTCGACCGCTTTTATCGCGTTGATCGGGCGCGGTCACGGGAATGGGGTGGTGCTGGACTCGGACTGTCCATCACTCGCTGGGAGGTCGAAGCTCACGGCGGAGAGATAACCTTGAAAAGCGAAGAAGGGCAGGGCAGCACGTTTCGAGTTTCGCTACCAGTCGCGAAGTATTTCCCAACAAGCGAGTCAAAAGGAGGGTCGGAATGAAAAGGACATTGGGAATTTTAGTTGCAGTTGCCGCAGTTTCGGTACTGATCTGGGTGATTCTTGAATCCAGGGAGGGAGGACCTTCCTCCTTTGCATCTCAACCGGAGACTCCTGCGCCGCCGCAGTTCCCAGGCGCTTCCTTTACCTACAACTTCGATAACGACGCCGTGGGCGGTATGCCAACGAAGTTTCATAGTGCGCGCACTGGGAAAGGAGCCGAAAGCAAATGGGTTGTGATGGCAGATCCTACGGCGCCGTCCAAACCCAACGTAGTCGCACAAACGTCAACGGACACGACCGACTATCGCTTTCCGCTGCTCATCGCAGATGAGGGCAGCTTCAAAGACCTTGAACTCAGCGTGAGATTTAAGGCTGTCTCCGGCGAAGTGGACCGTGCTGGAGGACTAGTGTTCCGGCTGAAAGACGCAAACAACTATTACATCGTCCGCGCCAACGCCCTGGAGGATAACTACAGGCTTTACCATGTGGTCGCGGGAAACCGCCGCCAGTTCGCGGGCGCGAACTTCAAAGTCACTCCAGGCGAATGGCATGAGCTGCGCGTCGAATGTGTGGGAAACAAGATCATCTGTTACTACGACGGCGCCAAGAAGATCGAAGCGACGGACGACACGTTCAAAGATGCCGGCAAAGTCGGTCTGTGGACCAAAGCGGACTCGGTCACGTACTTCGATGATTTGCGTGTGACTGCCAAGTAAGGCGCAGGCGATTTCGAGCAGGAAAACTCTGAGGAGGATGTCATGAAAAAAGCAGCAGTGGTCGTGGGGTTGTTGATGATCGGGTTGGTCGTCAGTCCGGGCTTGTGGTCGCAAGACAAGGATCACGCCGAGCTCGCGAAGGCCGTGGCCGGGGCGAAAGTATCTCTCGAACAAGGCCTGACCGCCAGCGCGCACGCGGGAAAACCCATTTCAGCGAAATTCGAGATCGAAGACGGCAAATTGCAGCTTTCGGTATATACGGCCAAGGGTGATGCGTTTTCGGAGGTCGTTGTCGACCACAACGCGGGGAAGGCGGCCAAGACCGAAGCCATCACGAGTGGTGAAGACCTTTCGGCGGCAAAAACGCAAAACGAAGCGATGGCAAAGGCGAAGCAGCCGCTGAGTGTAGCTCTTGTGAGAGTCCTGAAGAGCAACCCGGGATTTCGTGCGGTGAGCATCTTTCCGGCGCTCAAGGATGGTCATCCGGTCGCCGAGATCACTCTGACAAAGGGCGATGAGTGGAAGACCGTGTCCGAAAAGTTGGATTAACAGGCAGTCCCCTAAGGGAGAGTCCAGGCATGAAGTGGATCACGCGCAGCAACGTCAAAGTCGACCGGGTTGCCTGCCCCTGGCTTATTCGACGCTTCGTTGACCCGCAGGCGGAGTTCCTTTTCGTATCCGAAGACCAGCTTCTTGACACGGCTCGCAAGGAAGGGGCGACTCCTTTCGATGCGACCCGATTTCCCGAAGTGAAGCTAAATCACCGGGGAGAACGCTGTACGTTTGAAGCCATACTCGAGGATTACAAACTCACGGACTCAGCACTTCAT
>Ga0137404_10003710_pt1 | contig 10178 bp, 4 predicted proteins | sample CZOMad2_1_16fung_FD_108285 | JGI IMG/M metagenome (GOLD analysis project Ga0137404, IMG submission 108285) | Vadose zone soil fungal communities from Angelo Coast Range Reserve, California, USA - CZOMad2_1_16fungal (Illumina Assembly) | ecosystem: Environmental > Terrestrial > Soil > Vadose zone... | reverse complement strand
GGACGTCCGAATCCGGCTCCTTCACCAGCACATGCTCATGGAAGAGGCGCACGCTGCGCGAGCCCATGAGCCGCGCCGCGATGCGCGCGGCCGGCGATTGGAAGATGAAACGGCGGAATTCGGGAAACTGGTCCCAGTTGCAGTAGTCGCCGAAGTGGCGGCCCTTGCCGGGCGAGCCGTCATAGACGCGCGCGTCGGACGAGGGCGACGCGATGTTGCGGGCGACGCCGGCGCGCAGGGTCTCCACCCAGTCGGCGAAGAAACCGCGCAGGACGACGGCGCCGTCGGCGCGGAAGGCGGCCACATCGGAGTCGGCGACCGTGATATCGGTGGTGGTGTTCATGACCGGCGTCCCTGCGATCTCGAGGCAGTGAATGAAACCACAGATGAACGCGGATGAACACCGATGGGTTGGAGCGTGTGTTCGGCGGCGGCGACCTCGGCGGAAAGGCAATGAAATTCGTGTCCGTCTGTGGTTGTCTGCGGTCCCAACTTCCTGACGAATGGGAGATGGCGCCGATGTCGGCCATGATCGATGAAGATGTCGCGGAAACGGGCCGCGTGGGACTTGCGGGCGGATTCGCAGATGGCCCGCCAGGCGGCGGTCACGGCGATCCCGCCGAGACCTGGCGACGCCTGTGGTTCACGCTGCTGGCCCTGATCGTCTATCGCATCGGCACCTACCTCCCGATACCCGGCGTCGACCCGTTGGCGCTCGTCGACTTCCTCCGCACGAGTCCGTCAGGAGTGCTCGGCGTCCTCGAATTGTTTGCAGGCAGTGCCGCGCATGACGAAGTGTCGGTCCTGGCCCTCGGCATCCTGCCGTGCATTTCGGCCTTTGTTATCGTTGAGTTGGCGAGTCGCATCGTGCCACGGCTGGGCAGCATGGCGGCAGGCGGATCTACGGGGCGGCGCAGGTTGAACCAGTATGCTCGCATTCTTGCCGTTGCGTTGGCCGCCCTCCAAGCCTTCGGCGTTGCGTTCGGCCTGGAAGGTATGTTCGGAGTGGTCCCGGCGCCGGGCCTGCTGTTCGAAGCTACGATCGTCGTCACATTAGTGGCCGGCGCGATCTTCGTGATGTGGCTGGCGGAGCAGATCACGGTGCGAGGAATGGGCAATGGTGCGCTTGTGGTTCTCGTGTGCGGCATCGTCAGTCACCTGCCATTCGCGCTTTCGACGCTCATGGAATCCGTCAAGACTGGCGACCTGGACAGCCATTGGCTCCTTGTCATGCTCCTGATGACAGCGGCGGTTGTCGCTCTCGTCGTGGTCGTCGAGCGCGCGACGCGATGGATCACGATCTACGATCCGCGCGGCGCGATCGGCACCCGCGCCCCCGACAGCCGATACGCCAATATCGCGCTGAAGCTCAATCCCACGCAGGTCTGGGCGCCGATCGCCACCGGTATTCTCGCAATCCCGCTATCGCAAACCATCGGGAGTGCCGGCGGTCGCGACTCGTTCTTGCATGGGAGCTTCATGATCGGCGGCGGCGGCTACTTTTCGCTCTATGGCCTGTTGATCGCGCTCTTCGCCGTCTTGTTCGGCCTCGTCACCTTCGATCCCGCACAGATCGCAAGGACGCTCAAAGATTCCGGTGGCTTCGTGCCCGGCTATCGGCCGGGCGAGAACACAGCCCGTCATCTGCGCAAGATACAGACAACGCTTGCGGTCATCGGCGCGGCCTATCTGGTGGCTGTCTGCGTTCTGCCCGACGTCATCTATCGCTGGGCGGCCGTATGGCCGCCATTCGTCGGTTACCAGCTCTTCCTGCTAACGTGGCTCATGGTTCACATCCTGGACCAGATGCGGCCGTATGTGAGGCGCTAGAACGGGTCGGCCGTCCGCCGCGCCGCCTTCAGCGTGAACGCGTGGCCGAACGCTTGGCCGCCGCCGCGGCGTCGTAGGCGGTGTCGCCGTCCTGGGGGCGGGTCGGAAGCTCGGCGCCCTGGGCGGTCAGCAGCTCGGCGAATTTCGAACTCCAGCGTTCGTCCAGGCTGACCTCGCGGCCGCCCTCGACGACACGCAGGCGGGCGGCGATGCCGGCCAGCTCCTGGCGCTGCCGGCGCACCAGCTCGGCCTCGCGATAGGCCCAGCGCTGCAGCTCCTGCGCCTGCCACTTGGCCATGGCGCGCGAGAAGCGGGCGGCAGCGCCGTCGTCACGGCCGGCGGCGCGCGCCTTTGCCAGGGCATGGCTGGCCTCGCGCACGTCCTGCGGCAGCTCGTCCTCGGAATCGACGAGCGGCAGATAGCGGTCGGCGCGCGCGCGGTTGACCGCCGTCGGCCGGCCGGGAAGGGCCGGGAGTTTCGAGCGTGGCCGCAGCGCGTTCGACACCGATGCGCTCGGCTGCGAGGTCGAGATCGTGCCGTCCGGCGCGATGTGGATGTCGAAGCGCGCGATCGTCGAGGCGAAGCTGTCGCCGTTCGGGTCGAGCGACACGACGCGCACATTGAGGACGACGGGCTCGCCGTCGCCGTCGGGCGCCACGATGTCGACCTGGCTGAACTCCGAGGCCGGCACCAGCCAGCTGCGATCGGCATTGCCGTAGCCGGCCGACAGATGGGCATCGGCCGGCACGTTGTCGATCACGACATAGGCATCGTCGCCGACGCCCAGGCTGCGCAGCGACGGCTGCAGTTCCAGCCGCACGCGGCGCGCGCCCATGTCCTTCATCTCGTCGATCGTCATCCCTCTGCTCCCAGCTCCGCGAGCGACAATCTGCCGAAATGCGGCGTTCGTCAGGAATAGTTCTTTTGGTAAATTCTGTTAACTACGCCGATTATTTATATCAAATTCTACCCAACTACAAGTTAAAGGCAAGTTAAGAGTCTGACAAAGGATTGGATTATTTGTAACAAATGGCTATTTACCTTAATGAATCGTGGAGGCGGCCCGCGGGCGCGGGCAGCGCGCCTATGATTCTCACGCCAGCGCCGCGCGCAGGTCGGCGAGGCGGACGGGCTTGGTCAGGGTCTGCACGGCCTGCAGGCCACGGTCGGCGCCGACCAGGCCGGCCATCTTGGCGTATTGCGGATTGTAGCCGGTGGTGATCACGACCCTGGCCGTCGCTCCCTGGGCGGCCAGCCACTGCATGATCTCGATGCCGTCGATCTCCGGCATCACCACGTCGAGGACGATATGGGTGGGCGCGAATTCCGCGTAGAGGCGGCGGAACTCCTTCGACTGGGTGCAGATGCGGGTCTCGTAGCCGAGATCGCCCGCCGCGTTGCTCACGAACTGCGCGAAATCGGGCTCGTCATCGACCACCAGCAGCCGCCGCTCGCTCATGCGTCACCTCTATTGTCCAAAGCTTCCCGCATGGCGCGCGTCCGGTCAACCTTGCCGAGGGGCCGGCGCCCCGGCGACCGCGGCCGAACCCTTCGCGGCGGGCAGGTAGATCTTCGCGGTCGTGCCGCGCCCGACCTCGCTGATCAGCTCGATATGGCCGCCGGACTGCTTGACGAAGCCATAGACCATGCTGAGGCCGAGCCCGGTGCCCTTGCCGATCCCCTTGGTGGTGAAGAAGGGATCGAAGGCCCGCGCCCGCACCTCCTCGGTCATGCCCTCGCCGCTGTCGCTGACGGCGATGAGGACGTAGTCGCCGGGCGCCAGGCCTTCGCTCTGCCTGATATCGTCGGGTTCGATCGTGACGTTGCTCGTCGCGATGTTGAGCTTACCGCCGGCGGGCATGGCGTCGCGCGCATTGATGACCAGGTTCAGCAACGAGGTCTCCAGGCGCGCCTGGTCGATCTCCGTCGGCCGCAGGCCGCCGCCGAGGGCGAACGTCGCCGCGATGGCCGGACCGAGCGGCCGCAGCAGCAGGTCGCGCATGCTGTGGATGAGCTCGTCGATATGCGTCAGCTTGGGCGCCAGCGATTGCTGGCGGGCGAAGGCCAGCAGCCGCTGGGTGAGATCGGAGCCGCGCAGGGTGGAGCGGATCGCGGTGCCGATCTTCTGCTGCGCCGCGGCGTTGCCGGGAAGATCCTCGGCGAGCAGCTCCAGGTTGCCGAGGATGACCGCCATCAGGTTGTTGAAGTCGTGGGCGATGCCGCCCGTGAGCTGACCGATCGACTCCATCTTCTGGGCCTGCCGCAGCTGTTCTTCGAGGGCGCGCTGGTCGGTGATGTCCTGCATGGTGCCCTCGACGCCGACGCGGCGGCCCTCGGCGTCGCGCACTACTTCGGCGATCTCGCGCACCCAGACGATGCCGCCGTCGTGGCGGCGGGCGCGATACTCGACGGCGTAGTTGTCGAGCCTGGCGCGCACCTCGTCGTAGAGGCGCCGCAGGCGTTCGCGATCTTCCGGAATGGTGATGTTCATGCTTTCGCCATCGTTCCGGGGCATGTCGGCATCGGCCATACCCAAGAGCAGACCGGAGCCCGGCGACCAGCGGTACTCCTCCTCCGACCGCTCGGTGGCGAACTGCCAGCTCCAGTAGGCGAGCCGCGCCTGCTGCTGGGCCCGCCGCAGCCGCGCCTCGCTCTCCGCGAGCGCCATCTGGGCCTTCTTGCGGTCGCTGATGTCGATGGCGACGCCGCCGAGCGCGACGATGCCGCCGACGGCGTCCCTGATGGGGAACTTGACCTCATAGGTCCACTCCGGACCGAGGTCGGCGAAATGCACCTCGCGCGCCACGATGTGGCCGGTTTCCACGACCTCGCGCTCGATCGCTTCCACCTGCCCGACGCCGCCGCTGCGCGACAGATCGGGCAGGCGGCGTCCGAGGATCTCGGCGGTGGTGAGCTGCCACGCCGCTTCGACGCCGCGATTGACCATGAGATAGCGGCCCTGCAGATCCTTCACGACCATGTCGAAGGGCGCGTTGTCCATGAAGCTGCGGAAACGCGCCTCGCTCTCCGCGAGCGCCAGCTCGGCCTTCTTGCGATCGCCGATGTCGACGGCGACGCTGCCGATCGCGACCATCGCGCCGGTGGCATCGCGGATCGGGAACTTCACCTCGAAGGTCCAGGGCAGCGCGTTCCGCTCGGGGAAGAACACCTCGGCGGTCACCGCTTTCCCGCTGGCGATGACCTCCTGCTCGAGGGTGTCGACGAACACGGCTCCTTCCGATGCGGACAGCTCGATCGTGCGCCGGCCGATGATCTCCGAGACCGGACGGTCGAAGGCGCGCTCGATCTTGTTGTTGAGCAGGACGAACCGGCGCTCCAGATCCTTGATGGCCACGGCCACCGGCGCATTGTCCATGAAGCTGCGCATGCGCGCCTCGCTCTCGCGCAGCGCCTGCTCCACCGTTTTCTGATCGGTGACGTCCTGCGCGGTTCCGACCAGCCGCACGCCCCGGCCCGCCGCGTCCAGCTCCCGCTCACAGCTGTCGCGCAGCCAGACGATGCGGCCGTCAGGCCGGCGCACGCGGTATTCGAGGACGCCGGGCTCGAGATCGTCCCGCTGTCGCTGCAGGCTCGCGGTTACCCTGTCGCGGTCCGCCTCGTGAACGAAACGCAGATACTGGTCGTCGGTCTGGATGTCCTGCACCGAGTCGACGCCAATGATCTCCGTGTATTCCTCTCCGAACACGTATTCGCGCACCACCGGATCCCAGGACCAATAGGCCAGCTTGGCCCGCCGCTGCGCATCCTTGAGCCGCTCCTCGCTCTCGCGCAGCGCGCGCTCCGCCTGCTTGCGTTCGGAGATATCCTGCGTGATGCCGCCGATGGCGACGATGCGGCCGCCGGAATCGCGCACGGGGAAGCGGACGGTGAGGGAATCGGCGTAGCTGTCCATCGCGGAGTCGCTGTATTCGAACGTGACGGGCACGCCGCGCTCCAACACTTCGCGGTCCTCGGCGACGAACCGCTCGGCGAGCCCGGGCGGATAGATCTGCGCCGGCGTCTTGCCGCAGATCTCCGCGGCCGTCATGCCCTGGAACTGCTCGACGGCGCGGTTCACCAGCTGGTAGCGCAGATCCGTGTCCTTCAGGTACATCGCGAAGGGCGCGTGGTCGAGGAACCCGCGCAGCCGCGCCTCGCTGTCGCGCAACGCCGCTTCGGCCCGCCTGCGTTCGGTGACGTCCTGGAGCGTGCCGCTCATCGAGACGCGCCGGCCGCCGGCGTCGCGCTCGACCTCGCCGATCTCCTCGACCCAGATGATCGCGCCGTCGGGTCGCAGCATCCGGTACTCGGTCGTATAGGCGTCCCTGCCCGCCTCCACCTCCATATAGAGACGCCGCAGCGCGTCACTATCCGCGGGATCGACGAAGGCGCGGTAAGCGGCATAATCGACCGGCAGATCGGCATCGGGCAAGCCCAGCACGAGTCCCGAGCCTGCCGCCCAGGCGTAGGTGCCTCCCTGAAGATCCCATGACCAGCACGCCAGTTTTGCCTGCAGCTGTGCGCGGCGCAGGCGCGCCTCGCTCTCGCGCAAGGCGTTCTCCGCCCGCTTGCGCTCCGTGATGTCCTGGGTGAAGCCGCCGATGCCCACGAGATTGCCCCTGCCGTCGCGCACCGGGAACTTGACCGCGAGACTGTCGCGATAGACGACGCGCGCGGGATCGTGGTTCTCGTGGGCGACCATGTGGCCAAGGACCATGGCCTCGCGATCGGAGGCAGCGAACAACTCGGCGTGCTCGCGCGGCAGGACATCGAAGACGGTCTTGCCGCGGAGCTGTTCTTCGCTGACGCCCTCGACGCGCTCGAACTCCCGATTGACGAGCTGGTATCTCCCTTCGGTGTCCTTGAGATAGATCAGCATCGGTGCGTGATCCATGAAGGCGCGCATGCGCGCCTCGCTGTCGCGCAAGGCCTGCTCCGCGCGCTTGAGGGCGCTGATGTCGACGGCGACGCCGCCGATCGCCACAACCGCGCCGCCGCCGTCCCTGATCGGGAACTTGACCTCGTAGCTCCACTCGATCCACGGCCGATTGACGAAATGCAGCTCGCGCTCGACGGGCGTGCCCGCCGCCAGCACGGATCTGTCGTGGGCTTCGACGATCGCGGCATCGTCACTCGCCAGGAGGTCAGCGGAGCGGCGGCCGATGACGTCCTCGGGCTGGCGGCCGAAAAACTCGGCGTCATGCCGATTGAGCATGGTGAAGCGGCCATCGAGATCCTTCACGAATATCCCGACGGGCGCGTTGTCCATAAAGGCGCGCATGCGGGCCTCGCTGTCGCGCAGCGCCGTCTCGATCGCCTTCTGCTCGGTGATGTCCTGGATCGTGCCGATCAGGCGGATCGGCCTGCCCGCCAGCCCGACCTGGAACTCCGCCAGTTCGCGCAGCCACCCGATGCTGCCGTCGGTGCGGAACACGCGGTATTCGATGGCGTAGGGCGTGTTGCCGGCGACCGCGCGCCCGTAGGCATGCGCGACCCCGGCGCGGTCCTCCGGATGCACGAGCTTCAGGTAGTCGCCGTCGGTAGTCGGGACCGCGTCCGTCGGCACCCCCAGCACCTCGGCCATGAAGTCGGAGGTGACATAGGCGTGGCCGGGTCCGGTGTCTTCCAGCCAATAGGCGATGCGCGCGCGCCGCTGGGCCGCCAGCAGCAGCGCCTGGTTCTCGCGCAGGGCTTCCTCGCTGCGCTTCTGCTCCGTCACGTCCTGGATGGTGCCGACCAGGCGGCGCACCCGGCCGCCCGGATCGCATTCCTGCTCGCACATGTCGCGCAGCCAGATGACCCTGCCGTCCGGCCGGCGCCAGCGGTACTCGATGACGCAGGGTTCGAGCCGCTCGGTCTGGCCGAGATAGGCCTCGGCGACCCACGCGCGATCGTCCTCGTGAATGTAAGGGAGGAAATGATCGTTGGTCCAGAGATCGTCGACCGGCCGGCCCAGGATCTCCGCGGCTTCCGCGGCAAGCGTGTACCGTCTCGCTTCCGGGTCCCACAGCCAGTAGGCCAGCCGTGCGCGCCGTTGCGCCTCTTTCAGAACGGCCTCGCTGTCGCGCAGCGCCTGCTCGGCGCGCTTGGTCGCGTCGATGTCCTGTACCGAGCCGATATAGCGGACCAGGTCGCCGGCCCCATCGAACTCCACCTTCGTGATGCCGCGGACCCAGATGACCCGACCGTCCCCGCGGACCACGCGATACTCCGCATCGTAGGATTCCGGATGGTCGTCGACCCCGCCGAACAGGCGCTCGATGCGCTCGCGGTCGGCCGGATGAACCACCGCGAGAAAGCTCGCATCGTCGTGGACCTGGGCGGCCGTGTAGCCGATGACCGCCGCGACATTCTCGGACCAGATCGTGCGGTAGCCGCCCTCCACGGTCTGATGCCACGAGGCGATCTTCGCCTGGCGCTCGGCCTCGATCAGGAACGCGCGGTAGTCGGCGAGCGCGCGGTTCACCATGGCCAGCTGCGGCACTTCGTACGTCGTCCGCAATACATATCGAACGGAGCCGTCCTCGTCCTTGATCGGGACGACATTGGTGATCCAGCTCTCCGCGTCGCGGCCGTCGCTATAGTCGTCCTGGCGCCCGAGGATCGCTTCGCCGGTTTCGACGACACGGAAATGGTCGCGGGTCGCGCTGTCGACGCTGTAACGGGCGGGCCGCACTTCGTCGACGTTGCGACCGACGACCTCGGCCTGGTGCACGCCATAGACGTTTTCGAGGCGCCGGTTGAGCAGCACGATCCGCCGCTCGCGGTCGGTGATGCTGACGGTGACGGGAATGTGGTCGAGGATGCTCTGCAGGATCGCCTGGTTCTCCCGCAGACGCTGCTCACGCTGCTTCAGCTCGTCGATCTGCGTGAAAATGGTGATGATGCCGCCCTCGGATGTCGGGCGGTCGCTGAAGCGGAACCAATGGCCGTCGATGCTGCGCTCGAACAGTCCGCGGGGATCGCGATGCTGCGCCAGCCGCTCGGCGATCCATTCTTCCTCGCGGCCGACCGCGGCCGCCACCCGACCGGCGCTCACATGAGCGCACAGGATGTCCACGAACGGCGTCCCCGGCCGCAGCAGGTCCGGATGCAGGCCGAACAGCTGCTGGTAGCGGCTGTTGCACACGACGAGGCGATCTTCGGGGTCGTAGAGCGCGAACCCGTCGGACGATCCTTCGAGGCCGTCGATCAGCTGCTGACGAGCGCGTTTCAGCTCCGCCTGCGTCGCGCGCAGGATGCGATTGTTCGTTTCGAGCGAGGCCTGGGCGCCGGCGAGATCGGTATTGGCGGCCACCAGCGAGACCTGCGTACGCCGCAGCGTCACGATCTGGCGGACCAGCACGGTCGCAAGGGCGACGACGACGATCGCCTGCGCAACCAGCGAGAACCGCAGCCAATCGTCGCCGATCTCGTCAAAGATGAAATTCGCAGCCGCCCCCAGGGCCGCGACGACGCCGAGGCCGATCGCCAGCGAAGATTCCATACGCCGCTGGCCGTTCACGGCGAACGCTGGCACGTCATGGCCTCCTTTGTTCCCATCCTGCGCGCTATCGCCCCACAACGACGACTGCCTGCTCCCCTGGGCCGGATCCGGCTGCAATGACGAACCGCCGGCGGCGCACCTTCTTCGCGCCGCCGGCAGGAGGCCACGCTCACGCTTCGGCGCGCTGTTCGCCGCGATGCGTTGCTGCCGGTCCGAACGGAACGCCAAGCGGTGCGGGCGCTGCGATTAGTTAACTATTATCCTTACGAAACCGTTAATTGCCGCCGCGACCGAATGGGCAGGGAAATGGAGCGGCCCGAACCGCTCAGAAGGTCACTCGGTCGGCGTCCTTGAGGCTCAGCATTCGCGCGCTTCCTTCGGCGTCACCGCCTCAAGCGAGAGCGCCAGCGTCATCGGATTCAGTCGAGCTTTACACTTTCTTCGCCACTTAACCATCTTCGTAAAAGAGTCGTTAACGCTGGCAGGCCGAACATCATGTGATCATCCCTGTCACGGAGGCCACGATGAAGGCGAACTCCCGTAACAGCATCCGATGGAGCCTCGCGACCACTGTCGTCGCGCTGGCACTTTGGACTCTCCCCCTCACGTTCGGTGACGATGGCGATGCGATCGCCGGCAAGGCGGCGCTGGCCGATGCGGGCGGCAACGGCAGGCTGGTGGCGGTCAAATCGGAGATGCCGAGCGACGACAACGCCGCGAGCGCCGAAGAGAAGACGCCGCCGGCGTCAGACCGTGCCGACGACACTGACGAGGGCCCGGCAGCCGGGGCCGATCCGGATCTCGGCAACGGCGATGATGGCGATGGCATCCGAGACGATAGCGATATTGCCAGCGTCGATGG
>Ga0137404_10003708_pt1 | contig 10182 bp, 10 predicted proteins | sample CZOMad2_1_16fung_FD_108285 | JGI IMG/M metagenome (GOLD analysis project Ga0137404, IMG submission 108285) | Vadose zone soil fungal communities from Angelo Coast Range Reserve, California, USA - CZOMad2_1_16fungal (Illumina Assembly) | ecosystem: Environmental > Terrestrial > Soil > Vadose... | reverse complement strand
TCAGTACGAGCAGATGTCTTCCGCTCTTACCCCAAGAACGGACATTGGTTTGGTCGCCCGAAAAAAAACATTGCGCGGATCGAATGTTATGGAATCTTTTTCCGCAACCTCGGCGCTCTCCCACAACCTGCCGGCGAAACGACGTGGAGATGTGGTTAACATCATCGTATCGCGTTCGAAGAAACACGCAAGCGATCCCGCCCCGCGTGCATGATCCTGTCCCTCCGGCCGCCACGAGCTAAGGGGTAGTGTCCTAGATCGGCACGCATCGCCAAAACGCAATGTGACCTAGCTCGCACTCACTTTGTCGGTTGAAAACGCTCCCTGAGAAAAATTATAGAACGATCTCAATTTAGAATTTTGTCCGGCCGCGCTACGATAGCTTCGCCCGTAAGCGTTCGAATGTTCGCTCAAGATCTCCGTATAGCGGCTCAAGCTCCGTCTCGCGAACGCCGAGCCTCGCGATGACCTCGCCCGGAATTGTTTTATTCAACGCACGGTCCCAAAGCTCAATATATACGATCAACTTCTGGAACTGTTCACGCGTAGAATTTTCCGCGAGCCAAAATTTCTCTCGGAAGATTTCGAGCATTTGCTTGTAGCGTGGCAAAAGCTCATTTTTCCATTGTTCGTTTTCATAATGAGTGATGGCATCCCAATCCGCGGAGCGCTCCGCGCTCAGTTTTGTCAGGGCTGCCGGACCGAATTCGCGAGCCTCAGCGCACAATTCTTGCCACGCTGCAACTGCTTCTGTTCCCACGCGAACGCGTAGCTCGCTCAATGTTCTGAGTTGTTTTCGGATGCTGAGAAGCGGTGAATATAGCTCTTGAAGTTGCATTTCTACAAAATCAAGTCTGCGCTTCCTCTGCTCGTTGCGGCTGGACAACCACCCACCGAGAAAGACGCCGCCTAACCCCGAGGCGGCGGAGATTATTGGCAGCGCGATGGCCGCGAAGATGTCCACTAGCTCAGCTTCTATCCGGTTCGTGGAACGCCGGCTTTGGTAGCTCAACTGGCAAGCGATGCGCTGCCCCGGTCACCGTGCTGGGAATGCCGTACACCACGGATGCAGATACGCTCGCTATCGATCCCGTCGAGCTTGGCGCAGTCAAGTTGTGGCCGACGGCAGCGGCGGGCGGGTTCTGCGCGCCGAGCGGCGCGAAGAGCAAGCCACAACAAACAAGACAAGTGGTAAGACGACGGGCTCCACATTTGCACATGGGACGAATCCTCCAATCAAATTACGGCAGTATAGCACAACATTTCGCCGGATACCGCGACAGGCTGTAGAGCCGACACGGACCTTACCCCAACATCTAGGACAATTGCGCGAAGCCGCCCGGCGCGCTCTGATGCGGCATGGCCCCGAAACATCACCCTTCCCCGCTGTCCGGCGGCGACCGCAAGGCCCTCAAGAAAGAGCTTGTGAAGTCACGAGCGATGGCCGGCATTCTCGCCGAGCGCTCGGCGGAGAAGCGGCGCGTTGGCGAGGCGCTGATCCGCGAACCCGACAATCTCGCGTGCCAGTCTTGGAACGAGCGCCAGTGGTCGAATGGCGGCCCCATCGATCCATCCCCGACGATGGATCAGGCCATCAACGGCGGCTTCCCATGGCTGGAGATCGAATGCTCGCGCTGCAAGACACCGCGCGATGTCGATCTAGCCGCGTTGCGCCGGCCGCCGACAACGTTCGTGCATGACCTCGCCGGCCGGCTCGTCTGTCAAAAGTGCAAAGGGACAGGAAAGCGGCCGGCGGCAACGTTGCTCCAGCTTGCGCCGCGCCAGCGGCATCTAGCCGGCGAGGGCGCGTGATGTTTTCAGCGATCAAATATCAGTGGCAAGTGTGGCGGCTCAACCGAGAGCTTGACCGTATCGAGCGACGCTATCGCCCTGCACGAGAAGCTGAAAAGGGAGCCAACGCCAACCCACCCCCGGCGCATGGCGAATATGGGCAGGCCAGGTACACCGTCATGGGTAAAATCTCTGTGCTTGAAACTTCGTATTTGTTGCGGAGCGCGGCCCGTGAAAAGGTCCCGACACCCGCCAATGATGACGAGAGCGCGTGGCTCGAAGCATTCGGGGGCGGATGGTTTCTTAGTGAGGCCGCCTATGCAAGCTTGCGGACGGCGATCCGAAAAGAGCGCAACGAGAAATGGGACTTCCGTTTGAAGGTGTTCGGTCTTCTTGGATCGACGACAATCGGAGTTCTCGGCGCTCTCATCGGGCTCGTAACTGCCCTAAAGAAATAGGGCGGCGCCAAGGAGACCGTGGGCCATTTCGTTTCGAAGATTGAGGCCGCGCGGATCGACGAACAGCGCTTGCAAGTGCAAGGTCGTGTTTGGCCCGAGAACCGCAGTCACCTTATCTTGGTATAGAATGTCACCCATTCCTATCGCGACGCTCGTCTCCGGCACCTTGGGATGGGCTTTGGTGACGGGAAGGCCCGCTTCATGCGCGATGCTTCGCAACGCCACTTCAATTTGCGGGATCAGAATATGTGTCGCTTTGGCGTATTCGCACTGATACCAGGCGCGCACGCCCTCCAGCAGCAGCGCCATATCCTCGAACAAGCCGTGGCGATTGGCCCATCCAACGAAATGCTCCGGCATAACGCCGTGTCTGTCGAGAAAGCGCAGGAACGCTTCATCCAGCCACACGGCCGAAAGACTGAAGCGTATCTTGGCTTCCTGAAAAAGCCTGCCAAACGGGTCATCGGCGACGGATCCGATGGTAGCCGCGACAAAATCATCGGCCATGATCTTCTGGGGAATATGCGCCATCAAGGGCGATTGCTTGAGGGTCTGTTGCACGGCTTCCTCAAGCTTCTTCTTTCGGAGAAGGAATTCGCGCGCAATTCGGACGAAGGACGTTCCGAGGTCGTCGGTCACAACGAGATCGAGAAATTTCTCCATATCATCGAACGAGATTTTGATCTCGGTCTCGAAGGGCACCATTTCGGCACCGGCTTCGCCGATTTTCGTCTCCATGAGGATGCGGACGCGGCGACTATCGTCCGCCAAGCCTGCATCGCGATAATGGTCCATCGCTGTTTGCAGAAAGGCGGAGGCAAGCATGGCGTTGCCAAGGCTCGCCGCACGCTCAAACGCTCGCGCGACCATCGCGTGCAGGCGTTTGATATCCTGGGAACGTGACTGACGATTGTAATGCTTGATCAGCCGCTCGGCCGTATCGCGCCCACTATGGGGGTCAAACCCTTGCACCGAAGGGTCCGTGTAGCGAAGCGTAAGAGCTTCAAGGTCGGCGACGAGCGAAGCCCGTTCTGCATCGGTGACCCCTGTCTTCTTGTCGTCGAGAAGCCGGTTCACGGCAAACCACCACGCGCCTTCGCCGGCATCGACCACTTTGCGGTGCAGGGCAAGCAAGGCACCGCGGGCGGATTTAAGACGAGTAGCGTCTCCCAGCAGGCTTGCCAGATCAAGGGCGCGGATCGCGAGCGGGGAACGCTCGAACGCATCTTCACGTAAAGGTAACGAGGCGAGATACGCATCGATCGCCAAGCGTGCGTCTTCGGGATTACGCTTTCTCTGGCCAATGGCTTGGCTCATATCCCATGCAAGGTCGGCGTACCGGGCTTTCAAGATCGGATGTGAGACGCTGCGTGCGCGCTGTGCCCAGTGGTCCACCACTTCCTTCGGCGTGCCTAAAATATCGGGCGAGTAAAGCACGCGGCCGTCCTCATAGGTTTGAGAAGCCATCGGGCCGAAATATGTGTTCCACGGGTTTACGTGATCGGGTCCTTGCGAGAGCGCGAACGCCAAGACTTCGGCCCACGCGCCAGCGTTGTCTGCATCTGTTGGTTCGTTGAGGGCTGTACGCGCCACGTTAAGATCGCGACTGACATCGAATTCGGTAAAGGATTTGTCCAGGGCGTCGAAGTGTTGAATGACGGCTTCGATGGCCGGGTGGACAGTTAGAGCTTCGGTGCCAGTATCCGGCGTCGTTTGATCCGTTGGGTCAGTCATGAGCCCCACCCACGCTTGTTTTTCAAAAAGATCATTCCGTCAAACGCGGCAAGTTTCGCTGCATCTTCGGATGGATACTTCCGCTTGGATGCAACGGAACGACCGCTGTCGCGTTCTTCGATCCGTCCGCCCCAAGTGCCGTCGATGTTGGGAAAGATGGTAACGTTGAACCCGTCCGTGTTGATAAAAGGATTTCCGCGCGCGGAGATCTTCCACGCGCGGCTTAGCCAGCGCTTCTTGCGCCCAGCAGCGGATCGCAAGGCCTTCTCACGCTGGCGGGGCCCGATATAGTCATCCTCCATGCGCTCAGCGCAAATGCAGCCAACCTCCAGGTCGCCTGCATAGTCGGGGTGATGCATCGTGTGGACGTAGCGGATTTCCTGTGTTTCGCACATTTCACAAGTTGCCTCCGGCGCGCCAAGGTCTTCGACCCCCACACAACTCCAGCCGCGATGCGGGACACCCGCCTGGGACCACTTGCCAACCATGCTGCGAACTCATTCAAAATTGGGTGGGGTTCTTTTGAACAATCTACACGAGTAACAATGGACTTGGATCACTCCTAGAAACGACCAGCGTCAGCGATCGGGTTGCGCGGCTGATCGCCACGTATAAGAGGCTGCGCGCGGCCTCGTTATCTGGAAAATGCTTGGAATTGCAGGGCATAACGATGACGCGCCCGGCTTCGAGCCCCTTGGCTTTGTGCACCGTGCTTATGGCCCGGTCCGGCGGCATGGGCCGCGAATGGGTCCGCCTGCGGGCAATCTCGGTGAGGCCATCCTGACAGTCCTCGAAGTCGCCGAGGCGAATGGCTTCCCGGAACTCGCGCGGGCTGTCGATTTTTATAGGCGCGAATTTCGGGTCGGTTTCGATGAGCTGCGAAAGCCGATGCAGAAACGATGCCGCTCCCCGGTGAGTAGGATCGGCAAGTAGCAATCTGCCGAGGCCTTGTAGTGTTGCCGGCTTGAGGCTCCGCTTCTTGGTGCATCCGGCGGCGACTTCGCTCCGCAAAAATTTGGTGTAATCGGTCGCGGTGAATCCAACTGAAACCTCGTTCATAAAGTTCACGAGGGCTAGCACTACCGCGTTGGCATCTCCTGCGCCGTGTTCGAGCGCGGAGGCAAGCGCGGCCAATGCATCGCGCGTATGGCCTTCCCAAATCGGGACGCGCCGATTGAAAAAGCTGCGCAGCGCCTGCACGGTGCGATTATGCGCCGACAAAATCAGAAGCGGATCGCGTCCTTCTAAATGCGCGTCGATCGGCCGGCGTTCGACCCCGCTTAATGCATATTGGTCCGATGCCTTTGCAATATCCTCCGCAAGGATGACGGTAACGCCGCTTGGCAACGTGCCCCTCAGATCGAGGCGGCCACCGTGTTTGAGGGTCAAACGCGCGGCAAGTATCCAATCGCCCAACCGCCGCGCATTTTGGTTCCACCGGTGGGGGAAGTCGAGTTCTTCATACACATCCGCTTGAGCTTTAAGGTCTGCCCATCGTTGCGTATCGCCTAAGCGTGCGGCGGATTTTGCACCGCCCCCAATGTGCTGCATGGGGTCGCCGAACAGACGCAATGACGACCCTGCGGCATGCAGAGCCATGATAATCGCATGCTGTTCCGCCGAAGTGTCCTGATGTTCGTCACAAACGATCAGCGGATAGCGCTGCGCGAGCGCGTGCGCAACCATCGGAGACGTGGCGACAAGAGCAGCGGCTTTTGCGGCAAGCTCGCGATATCCTTCGTTACCGTTCTTCCGCGCCCATGCCGACGGATCGGCGGGCAGGCCGATCCCCGAATGATACGCCGAAGCAATTTGCGAAATGAGGCTATCAATCGTTCGAATGTCAACGCGATTGCTGCCTTTGATCCGGGAGGCAAAAACGTCGCACGCTGCGTGGGTATGCGTCACAACGAGCATTCGGCCAGGAGCAATCGTCGCCGCCAGCTCGGACGCATAGTGAGACGCTTGAAACGTCTTCCCGCATCCGCCGGGGGCCTCGATCAAAACGAGCCTTGCTGCCGAGCGGATGGCGGCAACAACGCTGGTGTCGCTCACGTAATGTCAGGCAGCGGAGGCAAGCCGTCTACCCCTCGTATGGCATTCACAAATGGAAGGAGGCGATCCTTGATCTTCGGCCATACGCCAAAATGAAAAACCTTGTCGGCGAGTTCTTCACCGCCGGGATAGGACTTGAACCAGCGATTGGCGTGTTTTTTGAGCTGTTCCTTTTCGCCACGCGATGCGTCGGCCTTATCGACGGGCACACGCCCCATCGCCGCATCGATAACGAGGATGGTTAGGTTGGGTGCGGCCTGCTTGATCGCTTCGAAGGTTTTGTCGGCAATCCCTAAACGGTCGGCGAGCGTCCGAAGCCTTTCGCCGGCGTGGCCGTCCGGGTCCGCGATGAACTCCTCAAGGTGATCGGTGGGAATTTCGCGAATGATGTTCTCTTCCAGGCAGCCCGTCGCCCACTGAAATAGGAGGGGTCCGAGCTGTGTTTTCAATTTGCCCCAGCGCCCGGGATCGCGTCCTTCATTATCCACGAAACCTCCGAATTGAAGTCCGCCAGCGGCCAGCGCTTCGAGAAGGCTGAGCGCACTGTCGTTACCGCCGCCTTCCGTGATCCAGATTCCCCGGTCGTGAAGCGATGTATCGTTGGTGCGGGCAAAGAGCCTGCGCAGAAAGCCCTTCTCGCACTCGCCTTCGGTAACGACGGTAAGCCGCGCCAGAAACGTTTCCGGGTCACGGGCTTGCTGGCGGGATATTTTTTCTTGCGGCAAACCGCCAACCGCTCCTTTGGAATCGACGTACCAGAGTGCGGCCTTGTTGGCGGAGCTGATCGCGACGCCGTTATGGGTCGTTAGAAAAACCTGTGCGTTACCGGATTGAAGCCGCGAGACGAGCGCGCGCAGCCGATAGGGCTCCAATCCACGCTCCACTTCGTCAACGACCGTGATGGCTTGTCCCGTGTGATGGGCTGCGGCGACCTCAAGGGATGAGAGGCGCCGCGTTCCCGATCCCCAGCTCGAAAGAGGCAACTGGACGTCGTCCTTCGAGGCGGTCAGTCCGATAAGCGAACCGATGGAGAAGCCCTGCCCAGGGGTTACGCCGAGCCCGAGATCATGGGGCAAGGCCCGCTTTTGAAAAGCCGCGTCCAGCGTCTTGAGTTTTGTTTTCGCATCGTCTTTGAGCTGGTCTTGAACTTTTTGATCGCCGAGCACTTGCCCAAGGCGAGGCCGCAAGGTCGCATCGGAAAGCAGGCGGTCGAGCGCGGAGCCCTGAACGAGACGAAGGTCGCGGTCATTGCGGTCGTCGCCTCCAAGCCTGACGAGGCCAATGGCCCGTCGGACCGCGACCGGGAAGTGATTGGTCGATCCGTCTGGCTGGAGAATTTCGTAGGACAGCTCGAAGTCTGCGTTCGCGGAGACACGCAGGCGGTAGACAGGCGTGTCGATGTCGGTGCTTTCGCCGTCTCCCTTTTCGAGATCGGGGACCTGCGGATTTTCGCCGTCCCAGCGCCAAGGCCACGCTTGCTTCGATTGTTGATTGATGCCGCATGTCTCGGGCAGGGACATAACTGCTTCGATCTCAAAGCCCTGTTCGGTCTTGCAGTCGAGGAAATCGGCGCCCGAAAGCGTGGTTGAACCGGTCGGGCTCAAGAGCAATGAAATCGCTTCAAGGATGGTCGTCTTTCCGACATCCCCACCGCCCAGGATGATATTAAGCCCCTCGCTTGGTCGCCATTCGAAGGCCTGCACGCCACGATACTTCTGGATCGTGAGCCGTCGAATCAATGGATTTGAAATACCTGCTATGTTCGAGGCCATAAATTTCAACCATGAATGATCACAACAAGGGCGCTAGTATTAGTGCGGGCAGCTGGAATTAAACAGCACAGCTCTTACGAGCCGAGGGATTTTCGTACCAGCTACCGCTTCGCCGCCGCGCCTGCTGCAGTACTGCACGTGAGCTCCTCTGACGTCTGGAATATACAACCTTAGCGCGTTCGCGCCGAATCCTTGTATACAAGAATTTTTGCTGATTTCGCTTGCGAATCGATTGAGAACTCTCAGCGCTTCTCATTCGCGCTACAGCGATTTGCATAAGAACGCTGCGAGTTTAGCGTCAGATCGGCTATCGCCGTCTTGGCAAATGCGCGCCAAAAACCATTTGAGGTTGTTAGACCCGGCCTTTGGTCCCCTGAGACGTCGCGGCCATTTGCCCAGAAAACTACATTCCATTATAGCCCCGCAGGGTCAGCGCGACTGTTGTTTAGGAAGGCATCGCAATCAGTAGCCGTATAGAGGCTCTGTTAGAAGTGGCTGTTGGACTGCCTCACCCGCCAAACAGTGCGTTTCGAACCCCGTCTCTCGTAGGAGTCTCCCGAAAACGGGAATATTCGCGACAATGGCCGGAGACTTTCGGCGAATTGGCCACGCGGTTGGGCAATTCAGGAGCCCCCGAGACACTATCCCGAATTGCAAAAGCCCGCCATTTGCAGGCCTTTCTGCGACCACCAGGGCAGGTCTCCATGACCTCGGAACTGCCTGGCTGGCGACGCAGTGCTGATCGCGCCCGTCTCCAGGCAAATTCCCTGCTAACAGGGAATTTTACAGGGAATTTTGCGATTCAAGGGTTTGAGAGTCGATTTTGTAGGCAAGAAGTCCCTGTGCTGCAGCGATTTTTCGCGAGTTCCCTGCGTAAATTAACAGGGAAAATATTTCGAGGGAACAGGGAAACTTTGGTGGACAACAGGGAATTCATTGACAGAATTGCCGCATGAACTCATCGCTAGCGGTTTTGCCGCTGCGGTCACAATTACCCACCGGCCTTGTTCAACGGATTTTTCCAGGTATCCCCTATCGGACCCTTCGCGCGAACGTCGAATGTGCGCGCTCCGAGCTCCGGCGGCATCGGTTCCAGCCACGGCGCAGCCATTATCGTTTCCTGCGCATCGGAGAGACCCTGCGCCCATCGCGTTTCCATCGTCGGGCGATCGAATTCGTAGTCCTTTGATTGTCCCAGCGCGTGCTCTGGACGGTAAATCACCTGAACGATGTCCATGGTAGTCACGCAACGGAATTCATTGAGCAAGGCGGCTTCCGGGCCGGTCCTCAGATCGTCGGGAAGTCTCTCCCAAAGCATATTGATGCTATGGCGCAGATCGTGCAGCTGCCGCAACGTGTCCGTACCCGCACGCGTTCGGCTGGAATAGCGGATGTCCTTGTCCCGCTCGGTAACCTCGTTCAAATTCCCGGGCAGGGCGCCGCGGGCCGGAAAAAGGTCCACCTGGAAGACGAGATGGCTACGGCGCGGGTAATACTCGATGACGTATTGCAGCGGCGTATTGGATACCAGGCCGCCGTCCCAATAGTGCTCTCCGTCGATTTCCACGGAGGGAAAGCCCGGCGGCAGAGCGCCGCTCGCGAGGACGTGCTCCGGCTTTATTTCGATCTCCGCATTATCGAAGTACGCGAAATTGCCTGTCCTGACATTTACGGCTCCGACGCTGAAGCGAATTTCTCTGAAATTAATGCGGTCGAAATCGACAAGCCGCTCCAATGTGGATTTCAGCGAGCTCGTGTCGTAGTAGCTGGTCGGCGTGTGGCCGAACCACCAGTCGGCAGGCTTTCGCGGTGCGAAGAAGTTCGACTGGCCGAACAACAGCGCATGCATTGCGCTGATCTGCTTTCCGAGGTCGAAAGGCAAACCCGCGCCGTTGACGAGATCAGAAATACGTACAGGCCATATCGCGGACGTTGTGATCGTGCGCCAGAATTCACGCAGTTTTTCAACCCGCATTTCCGGCGAATTGCCAGCGATCAGGGCGGCATTGATCGCGCCGATCGAGATGCCGGCCACCCAGTCAGGTTTGTAGTCCGACGAGGCGAGCGCCTCGTAAACGCCGGCTTGATAGCTTCCGAGGGCGCCCCCGCCTTGCAGGACGAGTGCAACCTTCTTCGTGTATGATTCTGGCCGCAAGGCAGCTTGCTTCATTGTCCGCCCTCTGTTTTTGATTCGACAGAATTCTCCCGGGGTGCGCGCCCAAGCGAACTCCGGGTCGAGACCCCAACCAAATTCGAGCTAGTCATCAATCTCAAAGCCGCCAAGGCGCTCGGCCTCACGATACCGGAATCGTTCCTGCTGCGCGCCGACTAGGTGATCGAATAAAGCAGGTAATTGCTGCGGTGCATGAGTC
>Ga0137404_10003705_pt1 | contig 10183 bp, 10 predicted proteins | sample CZOMad2_1_16fung_FD_108285 | JGI IMG/M metagenome (GOLD analysis project Ga0137404, IMG submission 108285) | Vadose zone soil fungal communities from Angelo Coast Range Reserve, California, USA - CZOMad2_1_16fungal (Illumina Assembly) | ecosystem: Environmental > Terrestrial > Soil > Vadose... | reverse complement strand
TGTGACCGTCGGGAAACTCGACCGTCGCCTTTTCCTTCTTGTACTCGTCAATGTCCTGCTGCTTGCTCTTCTTGCTCGATGCGCTGGTTCCGGTTTCGAGCTCGTAGGTGAGTGCGTTCACGTAAGCCCTGCGATCGGTGAAGACGTTCTGCACCGCCAGGATCTTCGCGCTTAAATCTGTAATCTGTTTTTGCAGTTCGTCACGGCGGGGTCGGGCGGTCTCGTTAGCGTCCTTGTAGGCCTGCTCCAGTTGCTGGTACTGCGACTCCTGCTCTACTTGCTTCACCGACTGCGACGACTTCGACTTCGCACTATTCAGGAAAGCGCTGTATCGCTCTTGCCACACGTGCTGAAAGGCCTTCCAGGGGCGCTGCGCAAAGGACTCATCCCACAGGGCCCAAAACAGCGTCACCATGAGGATCAACATGGAAATGACGTAGTAGGCCGCGTAAGACTTGCTTACAATCGGGTCCTTCTCGGGGACAGATGGCACTCAGCTCCTCCAGGATCAGTCGTTGGTCCTTGGCCGTTGGTCGTTGGCTTACACTGGAAGCCGTTGGCATTGGCCAACGACTAAGGACCAACGACTGGTTCTACACGTTAAACCACGGCGTTATCCACACATACTTGATATGCCACGCCAGCCTAAGCAGCATCTTTGCCGGCAGGGCCACCATGCTGAGCACAAAGAACATCATGATGGAATACTGCAGCAAGCTCATGCGCTTGTAATCTTTCGGGTTGTAGCGGCGGAAAAGGGCGTGCATGATGAACCCACCCACCGCATAGAAACCGACAACCACAATGCCGCCGAAAATCGCTTTGGCCAGGTTTGAGGTAATTCCAAACAAGTCCGGCAGATCGCGGTTCACTTCATAGATGAGACGATTGTGGTCCCACGTCTGTCCAGGCCAGAACCACTGCCATCCTGGGCCGCGGATGAACGTCCCGATAATGATCATCGCGATCCACAGGATGATGAAGCCGAACAGAAATGTGCTGATGGAAAATTTGCGCTGCTTCCAGGTGTAGTAACCGCTGCCCAGCGGGTTGGTGTCGATGTAAGGAATCACCATCAGACCGACGATGATCAACGTGGGCATGACCACGCCCGCAATCCACGGATCGAAGTACACCAGCATTTCCTGCAGTCCCAGGAAGTACCAGGGCGCCTTCGCCGGATTCATAGTCAGATTGGGATTCGCCGGCTCTTCCAGTGGCGCGTTCAAAGTGATCGACCACACCATCAGAATGATGGTGACGATCATAGCGGCGAGAAACTCTATGCGCAGCAGAAAGGGCCAGACATGGATCTCTTTCTGCCACCCCGGCCGGAAGGGCCAACTCTTGCGATGATGGGTCTTTGCCATCGCCGGATTGGTTTCCAGTTGGCCGATCAGTTCATCGTTGGCCTTCGCCTGCTTCCACGCCAGATAAATGTAGAAAACGAGCAGAGGAATCAGCCCCACGATGGGTACATTGTCAGGCGCCGAACATATCTCCCAAAGTTGCCGCCAATCCATAGTTGCTCCGAACTTGTAGCGCCGCTGTCCCGGCGGCTGTCCGGTGGGCGGTCCGCCCCCGAGCCAGCCGGCAAGAGGCCGGCGCTACCGAGAATCCGCCGCCTCTACTTCTTCGGTTCCTTTACCTCCGACGCCAGCACGACTGCTGCGGGTCCCGAGATGCCGCCGTCTTTACGTACTCGCCAGAAGTGCACAATCATCAGCACCGAAGCCACAATCGGAATCCCGATGCAATGCCAGATGTAGGAACGCAGCAATGCGTTCGCGTCCACGATCGAACCGCCGAGCAATCCGAAGCGTACGTCGTTATAGGGAGTCATTCCCAACATGTGACCGAACGGACCTTCGTTGCCCAGGCCCGGCGTCGCGCGCGCCATGTTCGTCCCCACCGTCACCGCCCAGAATCCCAGTTGATCGTCGGGCAGCAGGTATCCGGTGAACGAAAGCAGCAAAGTGAACACCAAGAGCAGCACCCCGATATTCCAGTTGAACTCGCGCGGCTTCTTATACGAGCCCGTAAGAAAGACGCGGAACATATGCAGCCAGACTGCGATCACCATCAAGTGCGCCGCCCAGCGATGCATGTTGCGCAACAGCTTGCCGAAGGGCACATCGTGCTCTAGATAAAGAACGTCGCGGAAGGCCTGCACCTTGCTAGGGTGGTAGTAAAACATCAGCATCACGCCGGTGAGAGTGAGCACAATAAAGAGGTAGAACGTGATCCCGCCCATGCCCCACGTATAGCTGTAACGCACCGCGTCGCGGTTGATCTTGGCCGGATGCAGATGCAGAAACACGTTGGACAGCACGCCCAGCGCTCGATTGCGCGGCGTGTCGTCATGCTTGTGGCGGAAGATCGAGGTATAGACTTGGGTCTTGGTCGGATCTTTCAGACCCTCGATCTGCTCCTTGGCCTTCGCCGGCACGTCGGTCTTGAGCGACTGAACATCTTCCTTGACGCCAGCCTTCACCCGTTCCAGCAGGCCAACCCGTTTCCCGTTGTTCCCGTTCCCATTCTCTTCAGGCATTTAAACCTCTTCCGATCTTGTGTGTGGCGGGGTCTTCGACCCGGCCAGGTCGAGCGAAGCTCGACAGAATTCTAAGTCGGCAAATACGCCCCCGGATCGTTGAACGCGCTGGGCTGTCCTTTTGGCCACTGGTAAAGCTTGGATACATCCACCAGAATCTGACCGTCGGGAGCGATCTGCACATTGGCCCGGTCCATGGGACGCGGCGCCGGTCCCTCGAAGTTGACGCCTTCGCTGTCGTACCCACTGCCATGGCATGGACATTTGAACTTGTTCTCCGCCGGCTTCCAGTCGGGAGTGCAGCCCAGGTGAGTGCAGCGAGCGTAAATCACGAAAATCCGGTCCGGCGTGCGGTCCACCCAAATGCGATATTTCTGCTGAAACTTGGTATCCACGCCCAACCCGAAATCGGCGGGATATCCAATCTTGAACGAAGTGGCCGGTTCAAAAAGAGTGCGGGGGAGGAAAAATCGGAAGAAGGCGATGAACCACGCGGTCATGAACGCGGCGAACGCGGCCCAGGCAAATCGCCGGCGTCCTTGGTTGATCTCGCTATCGTCGGGTCCGACAGAGGCCACGCCGGCCGACGCCGCGGCTCTGGAGGTTCCCACCGCAGGCGTGCCAACGTAAGTGTTCGACTCGCCGCCACGCGCAACTGTTGCCGCAGCCGAGGGGGGGCCGGCGGCCGGACGAGCTGCCGCCGCCGCAGGCTTGGCTAACGCCGCTGCAACTGGAGCCGCCGCTGCGGGCGCTTCCGCAGGTTCTCCCAGCAGCGCGGCAACTTCCGAATCGGTCAGCACGGGCAAGCCCTTGCGGCCACGGCGCGCCTGTTCAGCGGCGATCGTGGATTTGCTCCATTTCTTTCCTTCTGCAACCCACATGGCAACTTCCGCGCTGATCGGCCCGCTCGGCGCTTTCGCCCCGGGCGCAGCTGCAGTTGGTGTCGGAGCAGCGGTTGCTACAGCGGGCACGCTTGCCTCCACCGGTTCGCCCAGCAGGGCAGACATTTCCGCATTGTTCAGCGGAGGCAAACCTTTGCGGCCACGTCGCGCTTGTTCGGCGGCAATGGTGGACTTGCTCCACTTGTTCCCCTGCGCGATCCATTTGGCAACTTCCTCGCTGATGGCTCCCGCCGCCGCTGCGGGAGGTGCGGCAGCCGGTGCCGCTGCAACTGGGCTTGCGATAGGGGGGGCGGGCGCGCTCGCAGCAGGCGGTGCAACGCCGCCAACTTCCCACGGCATAGGCTGACCAGCCTTGAGCGCCTCGATGTCGGCCTCAGTCAGCAACTGCAGTCCCTTGCGCTGACGATAGGCCTGCTCCATGCCGATCACGGAGTTGTTGAGTGCTGGTCGTGGCAAGGGCGGTAGATGCCCGAGAATTCCCGTCTTGGACTCGTCTGCCATCCGCTCCTTCACTCCTTGATGATCACGACCTGGTGATCACAATCCTGGTGAGCCGAACCCGATGACTCTTAAGAACTCGCTCTGAGCTTCGCTCCGCAGGGCGGGTGAGGACACCTGCCCCTACGCGGTCATAATTCAGTCCGCCGCGACCAGCCGCTCCGCATCACGAGCCTGATCTGAAGCGGCGCCAATCGCATTCGCCACCAAATCTGCCAAAGCCGCAACGAACGTCGGCGAATCGTTCAGCCCCGAGGTCATCTCGAACTGCTGAATCCCGAGCTCCGCCGCTTCCTCGCGTGCTTCATGGTCAATTTCGCCCAGCGTCTCCACGTGATCGGAGACAAATGCGATGGGCACGACACAAACCTCACGAATCTTCTCCGATGCCAAATCGCGGATGGTGTGGTGCAGCGAAGGTTGCAGCCACTTGCTGGCGCCCACCTTGCTTTGGTAACAGAGCCGGTGGCGATAGGGCCACCCGCCGCGCTGCATCACCAGTTCGACCGTCTCTTCAATCTGCCGCTGGTAGGGATCGCCCTTTTCGATGACAGACACCGGCACGCTATGGGCGCTGAAAACGATCTCGGGGCGACCGGATTCAGGAAACTGGGCCAGGGTTTCATCGATCTTCTCAACCAGCGCGTCCAGATAGAGCGGGTGACGATAAAACGGCTCGATCGCCTGCGCTGGGATCTCTTCACGAAAGCAGCGGCGCCATTCGTTGAGGCTGCTCCCGGTGGTAGTGCGAGAATACTGCGGATAAAGAGGCAGGAGGACGACTTCGTTGCATTCGGCCGCCCGCACTTGCTCGACGGCCTCAGCCGTGAACGGATGCCAGTAGCGCATGGCCACGAAGCAATGAGCGTCAATGCCGTTACCCCGGAGCCGTGTCTGCAGGGCACCGGCCTGCTGTTCGGTGAACCGCCGTATGGGAGACGCCCCGCCGATCGCCGAATAGTGGTGCAGTACTTTCTTGGCCCGTGTGGTCGAAATCAGCTTGGCCAGGGGCTTGCGTCCAATGCGTGCGAAAGGGAAATCAATGATATCGGGGTCGCAAAAAAGATTAAAAAGGAAGGGTTCAATCGCTTGCGGCGTGTCAGGGCCGCCGAGCTGAAAGAGAACTACTCCTAGCCGCCGTCTTGGGTTAGCCATCCCCCGGGGTTTCCTTGAAGAAGGAGGATGTTACTCAAAATCTGTAGGCCGCGTCAACGAAGAGTTGCAGCTGGTAGTGGTGTAATTTGAAAACCCTCAAAGAATTGTCATTCCGACGCGCGGCAGCGTCGCGCGAGGAATCTGCTGCTTTGCTGCCGGTAGCAAGCAGATTCCTCGCCGATAGAGCTGCCTTCGGAATGACAAGGGGTGGGCTTGTTTTTGTGCAAACTGCACCGCGACCTGCAGTAGGGTTCGAGTGAACCCTCGAAGAAGAGGAAGCTTTCGCAACACAGAATTACGCGTGAGAGGATTCGGCCTGGGCGGGAACGTCCGTACTCGTTTCCATGAACTGAATAATGGCGTCGGCAAACTCCGAGGTCCCGGCGTTTCCGCCAACGTCGCGAGTGAGTTTGTCTTTGGTGCGATAGACTTTTTCCAGCCCATCGTGAATCTTGTCGGCCGCGTGGTGTTCGCCGAGATGACGCAGCATCAGCTGCGCCGAGCGGATCACCGCGGTCGGATTGGCCATGTCCTTGCCGGCTATGTCTGGCGCCGATCCGTGTACAGCCTCGAAGATGGCGCAGCTGTCACCCAGGTTGGCGCTGGGCACGAACCCCAGTCCACCGACGAACGCGGCACAAAGATCGGAAATAATGTCGCCGTAGAGATTTTCCATGACCAGCACATCGTACTGATAAGGATTCATCACCAACTGCATGCAGGTGTTGTCCACGATGTGCTCACCGTACGTGATCTCGGGATACTCTTTGGCCACGTCGCGGCAGCAACGTAGGAACAGGCCGTCCGAAAGCTTCATGATGTTGGCTTTGTGGATGGCGTGAATCTTCTTACGCTGGTTCTTGCGGGAGTATGCAAACGCAAAACGCGCGATCCGGGTGGAAGCCTTTTCGGTGATGATTTTTAAGCTCTCGACTACCCCCGGTACCACCTCGTGCTCGATTCCGGAATAAAGACTCTCGGTATTTTCCCGCACGATGATGAGATCCACGGCGGGATAGCGAGTAGGAATATGGGGCAGGTTGCGAATGGGCCGAAAATTGGCGTAGAGCTCAAACTTCTTGCGCAGGGCAACGTTGATGCTGGGAAAACCTTCGCCCACCGGTGTGGTTACCGGTCCCTTCAGTCCAACGCGCGTGCGTTCGATCGACTCGACCAGTTCCTTGGGAATGTATTCGTGATATTTGGCATAGGCCTCGGCGCCGGCCTGAAAGATCTCCCAATCGAATTTCACCCCGGTCGCCTGCAGAATGCGCACGGTCGCCTGCATCACTTCAGGGCCGATGCCGTCGCCGGGAATGAGTGTGACTTTGTAGGCCATAGCGTTTTGTGTGGTCGAGGGCGACCTCGCCCTCGGCTTTTGCCTTATCTCGCACCAGTCGCGGGCGGGGTCGCCCGCGACCACACAAACTCTAAGTCTTTACTGCGCCTTTGCTGCGAACCTCAGGCGCTTCTTTCGTCTTCAGCAAATCTTTCAACTCGGCCATGAACTCCTGCACATCTTTGAAGTCCAGATAAACCGAAGCGAACCGTACATACGCCACTTTGTCATAGCGGCGCAGGCGATTCATGATCAGCTCTCCGACTTCGCTGGTCTTGCGCTCCCGCTCCGCCGACTCGATAACGAATGCTTCTGCCTCGTTCACAATCTGTTCCAGCCGGCTGATCGGCACCGGACGCTTCTCGCAGGCCCGCAGCAGTCCGTTCAGCACTTTCTGGCGGTCAAATTTTTCCCGGCGGCCGTCCTTCTTGACCACCATGTAGGGAATCTCGTCGATTCGCTCATAGGTGGTAAAGCGCTTGCCGCATTTCAGACACTCGCGGCGGCGGCGGATGGAGTCGGCTTCCTTGCTCTCGCGCGAGTCCACCACTTTGTCATTTTCAAAGCCACAGAAAGGACACTTCATGTCAGACGAGGAGTCTTCGCTTGCATTGTAACAGGCATAAGAGCAGGCCGATTCTCACCCAGGTTCCTTCGTAAGGGCGATTGTCAACCTTGGGGGAGGGTCGCTCGTTTCGCCGGTCTGGGCCGACGCGCGCTTAAATATCTACGCCTTGTGCTCGAAGAAAAACGATCAGTCGGCTGACCGGCAATGCCGTCACGAAATTGTAGCTGCCAGAGATTCGCTCGGCGAACCGCAGGACAGCATCACTTTCAAAGGCACCAGCATAACTCAACACGGCGTACTGGTTGATGTACGCTTCAATCTCGCGCTCGACCAACGGACGAAACGAGATACCCGAAATCTCCACGGCGGACAGCATTCTCCCGGTCGGTGAGTGAACGACCGCGAGCGCGGTTACAAACTGAGACTTACTTCCGGACAATTCTCTCAAGAATTGAGCCGCCTCTTCCATGCTGCGCGGCTTTTCATAAATCCTGTTGCCCTTCCACACGACCGCGTCCCCCGAAATGACCACTGCGTCGGGATACTCGCTTGCAACCTTCCGTGCCTTTGCTTCTGCGAGCTTCTCAGTCAAAATAGTAGGATTGCTGTCTCTGATCGCCTTTTCGTCGATTTCGCTTGGACATATTTCGTAGGCGAGGCTGAGCATGTCCAATGCTCGTCTGCGAAACGGAGACTCAGAAGCAAGGACAATCTTCATTTTGAGAACCCTAGAAATATGGACTACTCTGCCAAGTCGCGGACCTGTGATGACGCGTGTCTGTCCGTTCAGACTGCAGGGGGCGAAACCGGAACTGCTGCGTCTGCTTCTTCCTGGTGGCTTTCCTGGGAGAGCTTGCGCAAAGACAACCGCTCGTGATGGGCCAACAGCAGACCCAGCGGGATGACTGCGACGAACGTCACCAGCCAGAGCATGATGCCGCAACTGGCGGCCAACTCCTTGGGCACATCAAAGATATGTTCCAGCGCAGCGATGGTAGCCAGCTGCGATCCTCCACCCACGCCCGGCAGTTGCAGCACCGATCCCAGCATGCTCGAACCCATGAGCAAAAGCACCTGCACCAACCGGATATCGAGCGGATCTTCTCCGAAGAGATGCGCGGTTTGATGGTAGGCGAGAGTGACTTCATGGTAGGCGACCGCGATGATCCACCACATTCCGATCGATACCACGATCAGCAGGGCCAGGGAAACGGGGCCGTGAATCGTATTCAGACCCTGGCCGAATTCACGGATTTTAAGCGCTATCCGATGGCCGAGACGGGCGCCTAAATGAGAGAAACGGTGTTGCACCCAGTCGGCCACCGCGTCCCCTTTACGACTCACAAGAACGGCCCCAAGCGTCAATGCAACGACTAGGCCAAAGAACAGAAAGCCGCCGTTGCGGAACCGGGTGTAGTACTCAGGGTGGGGGAGCGTTTTTCTCGAACTCGGGAGGAAGATGCCCACAGCCATCAGCACAGCAAACGCCCCGATGTCGAATATCCGCTCCACCGCCCACACGGCGACCTGGGAGGAAACCGGCAGCTTCTGTCGCCGGGCAATCAGATAGGGACGAATAAACTCTCCCGGACGTCCCAGCAACGCCAATCCCGTGAATCCAATAAGCGTGGGGGGCACCAGTTCCAGCCAGGATGCTTGGGGGCGCACCGGGCGCAGGAAGATTTTCCAGCGGATGGCCCGGAACACGTAAGCGACATATATAAGACCGACGGCGTGGGCGATGTGCCAGGGTCTTATCTGCTCGGTCTCCGCCCAGAAAGTAGTCCAGTCGAAGCTTCGCCAGTGACGGAACTGGAAGTACACCAACAAACCAAAAATAGTCAGGATCCCGCCGGTAATCAGAACACGTTTTCTATCCATATCAGGGGAGGACCCGAACCACCGAGCACAAAGCTCGATCCAAGGTAAATGAGGTAGACCCGGGGGTCAACGCGCCACGGTCTCGGGAAAGGTTCGATCCTGAGCTTGCGAAGTTCACCGGAGAGACCAGGACACTTACCGCGAGGCCTGAGGCGCAAGATTGGGAAGGGCTGCCTGCTTGACTCTGGCCCCGGCCTTTGGGGTTGCCGGCTTGGTCCGGGCAGGCTTTGCGTTCGCCGCGGCTGCCTTACGCTCCGCGATTTTCTTGCGATTGTAGTCGCGAACGATTCGCGCGACGTAGGTGCGGGTTTCGTAGTAAGGCGGCACGCCGCCATACTGTTGCACCCGGTGCGGTCCTGCATTGTAAGCGGCCAGCGCCTTGATCACGTCGAAGTTATAGCGCTCGAGCAACTCGCTCAGATAGCGGGTCCCGCCCTCCACATTGGCCCGGGGATCGAAGGCATTGGATACTCCCAGCTTCGACGCGGTTCCCGGCATCAGTTGCATGAGCCCTTGCGCTCCCTTGGGAGAAACGGCCCGCGGATTGAATCCACTCTCGGCGTGGATCACGCTGCTGATGAAGTCGGGATCGAGGTGGTGCTGGTCGCTGATGGTGTTGATCACTTCTTTGAGATCTTGTGGTTTCGCGGCCTGCGGTTTCGCTAACCGCGCCGGAATAGGGGACGCGGCGGCCGTTACGGTAGCGGGTACAACTACGAGCGCTTGGTCCTTCTCAAACCGTTCGATCTGGGCGGTGGCAATATCAACATAGTCCTTGCCCGCTCCGAGATAGAGGCGAGTCACCGACCCAACGGTTTCCCGGCGCTCGTGGCGAATCGAAAAGCCGTTATGCAGAATGGCGAGGTCAGTGCCCAGGGCCGGGAGAGCAAGAAGCAGGAGGCCCAGCCCAAGCCCGATTTTTTTTCCTGGAATCATATTGGAATCGTACTTGTAGTGCCGGCACCCCTGCCGGCTGTCCCGAGGGCATCTTGCCCTCGGCGGTGGGCGGGACACCCGCCGGACAACCGCGGGGGCGGCGGCGCTACGAAAAAACCTAACCCAACACCTGTGCAATGGCTGCGGCCACGCCGTTCTGATCATTGGGCAGGGTCACCGTCCAGCCTTCGCGGCGTAACTCTTCAACCGCGTTCCCCATGATAAACGGGACTTCGGCGAAGGCAAGCATTTCTATGTCGTTGTAGTTGTAACCAGTGGCCATGACCTCCTCACGAGGGATGCCGCGATGGCCGGCTCATCGTTCCAATGCGTGCCCCTTCGAACAACCTTGG
>Ga0137404_10003704_pt1 | contig 10184 bp, 11 predicted proteins | sample CZOMad2_1_16fung_FD_108285 | JGI IMG/M metagenome (GOLD analysis project Ga0137404, IMG submission 108285) | Vadose zone soil fungal communities from Angelo Coast Range Reserve, California, USA - CZOMad2_1_16fungal (Illumina Assembly) | ecosystem: Environmental > Terrestrial > Soil > Vadose... | reverse complement strand
CGACCGCGATGTACACACCTTTCCTGGTGGTGATTCTGGCGGCCGGCGCACCGGCGTATCTGGCAGTGCTCTCGCTGGCCTATTTTTCAAACCTCGACGCATCGTTGACACACTACGGAACAACTCCCGCCCCAATCTATTTCGGCGCCGGCTATGTTAAGCAGCGAACGTGGTGGTGGCTGGGACTGCTGGTCTCAGTGCCCAACATCTTAATCTGGACGATCATTGGCTTTGGCTGGTGGAAGCTTCTGCGTTGGTGGTAGTTTTGTTTTGTCGTAACTCTGTTGCCTTAACTGGACAAACAACCTTGATACAGTTTTGATAGTTCACCGCAGCGTGACGCGCGATTGATCGCGCTTGCTGAGATTAGAAACGATGGCTGGCTATTCTGAAACGCCGCTCGTCAAGAAGCTGGGAATCAAGGCCGGCTTCAATATCGTGTTCGTCAACGCGCCGTTAGATTTCTTTAACGAACTAACACTGCCACAGAACGTGAAGGTCAACTCGCGATCGAAGAAGCCGCTCGACTTTGTACTGTTGTTTGTTAGGAGTGAAAAGGATCTGCAGAAAAAGTTTGCCGAGTACGCTGAGCGGCTATTGGCGGCCGGAATGATTTGGGTGGCCTGGCCAAAGAAGAGTTCAGGCATCGCCACAGATCTATCATTCAACAACGTACAGAGGATTGGACTTGCAGCCGGTCTGGTTGACGTTAAAATTTGCGCAGTCAGTGACGTTTGGTCGGGGCTGAAGTTTGTTTTTCGACTGCAGGATCGCGAGCAGCTAAAAGTTCATCGTCAAAAGTAATTCCGAGTCCACGCCGGCGCTTGCCCATCAAAAAATACGCCGAGTTTGGTTTTCCACAGAATCTGTTGAAAAGCTGTGGATAGCCTCGCGAAGACTTAAGCCAAGTTGTTCTGAAAATGGAAGTTCTCGCGTTTTGCACAGCTCAGCGGCATTCACAGAACGCCCGCCTGGTCATAGCTTTAACCCGATTTGTGAACTTAGGCGCTGCCTGCGTATTCCGAGTTTGTAACAGTGCTCGCAAGCCTCGCTTAAGACAGAGGCGCTCGCAGAACGAGTGCGTTTGGCGTCATAATGTCCTTCAATGCGCGGAGATCATTGAGCGAACGAGACAAGACGGTCGCAAAAGGATTTCTTGTGTTCGAATCGATCTTAATCGGCGCAGTCGATCAGCATTGCAGCATCACCAGCAAGGGCTCTCGCTAAGTTTGCCGTGACCAGGCGGCAAAGACAAATCAACTAATAGTTGGACCAGAAATGACGACATCGAAGGTTTTGCGCGAAACATACGGCGAACGCTTTCTCTGTCGATCACGAATGCACATTTTTATTGAATCAATTTCGTTTTTCCGTATTCACATTTAGCAAGACAAGTGTGCATTGCGATCGCAGTGGATAGAAAATCAACGAGCCGTATCTTTTCTTTCTAGAGGCGTTGCGAAAGATAAACTTTTGCTTTGATGAAGTTTGCTGCACAAAATGATTACAGTTGCGCATTGGACCAAACAAAAACGAGAAAGAGGTTGCAAAAAAAAACTTCATACATATAATGCCAGTCCCTTGCTTATTCACAGAGGTGAACGCACCGGCGATCGAGTTGACGAATACGGCAGTTTGAATCAGCGGCAATTATTTAACCTCGCAAGATAACGTCAGCCTTTCCTGCGACCAACCTCGATACGCTTTGCGTTCCGCATGCGTTGATGAGTGAGGGCATGCCGCGCAGTCAGACGAGTGCGGCAATCGTCGGCGGATTTTTTCCGGCTCACATCCGGAGTTCATCGCCAACATTTAGTCACATAGGGTTCGAACGGACCGAGGGTGCAAGGCGGCTTGCCTGGCTGCGAGGAAGGTGTCTTGTTTTTGAGAACTCGTGTTGAAGAAATCGTCCCCCCAACGGAGCGCAAAGATGAGCAGACTAGCGGAAGTCAGTGTGGTTGAATTGAAAAAATGCCCACGGTGCGAAGAGTCGCTCCCGTTATCGGAGTTTGGAGTCTGCCGCGCACGCAAAGATGGACTGAACCTGTATTGCAAGCGCTGCATTCGTCAGAAGATTGCCCAAAGCCGCCAAGCCCTGCGGGAATACAAGAACGCGCGTATTAAGCACGGATCGCAGGCAGTTGAGGGGCGATCGCGGGTGACTATTGATGCCAAGTCAGGCTTTTCGGCGAGGCGCATTGCGCGAATGCTGCGCAAGCTTTCGCCGGCCGACCGAGTGCGCGAGGCCATTCGCTGTGGCGCCCGGGAGCAGAAGGAAATTGCCCAGGTCACCAGACTTCCCAAGGACGAAGTTTGCGACGCATTGGCGAACCTCTTGCTCTGGACCCGCGAGATTCGCACCCAGATGGTCAATCACAAGCGGATGTATTTTGTGAATGAAGCCGCAGAAGATTTATCTAAAGCAATGGAAGGCTCTCAGGGCAAACGAAAACGCGGCGGCCCTGACTTAAACCCTTCCTTTAGCTCAGTCGGCGTCCTGATGCCCGGAAGGAAGCCCTCTGCCAAAGGCAAGAGACGGTCAACCAGAGCGCATCCGAGCGTCAGAGCGAAAGAAAAAAAGGCAGGCGTAGGCTAGGTGTGGTTTCTCGGAAACTTTGCACGATTAGTCGCTGAAAGCGTTCAAGACTTCCTCAGCATGATCTTCAGGCTTGACCTTGCTGAAGATCTTTTTGATCTTTCCTTTTTCGTCGATCAAAAAGGTCATTCGGTTATTGCCCATGTAGGTTCGCCCCATGAACTTTTTCTCGCCGTAGGTTCCGTAACTTTCGGAAATTGCACGATCAGTGTCGGCCAGCAGACGAAACGGCAAGTCGTACTTGGTGGCGAATTTCCGATGGGATTTTTCGTTGTCCAGTGAAACTCCCAGCACTTCGATGCCGCGCTTTTTGAACTTTGCGAATGAATCGCGGAAAGAACAGGCTTCTTTGGTGCATCCGGGCGTGTCGTCTTTCGGATAAAAATAAAGCACGACCTTCTGGCCGCGCAGATCTTTCAAGCGCACGGTCTTGCCGTTGGCATCGGGTACGGCGAAATTCGGGGCTTTGTCTCCCTCTTTGAGTGTGGCTGCCATGATTTCAGATCCAATCCATCAGAATGAACGAGCAAACAGATTGTATCGCAATGGAGTGTCCGTGTCCGCAAGCCCGACCGTCAGGGAGTCCCGACACGTCGGGATTGCTTACGCGCGGGCTTCTGACACTGCAACAGGATTGAAAGGATGAGTTGCAACGGAAGATGATTGAGAAGAAAACGGCCCGGCCGAAAAAGAGCGGTGCGAAGAAGAGCGTTTCGAAAAAGAGCCAGACCTCCGGTCTGTGGATGGTCAAACAGGAGCCGGAAACTTACTCTTGGGACGACTTAGTGCGCGACGGTCGCACGGATTGGACGGGAGTGAGAAATTTTCAGGCCCGAAACAATCTGCGGCAAATGAAAGTCGGCGATCGGGTGCTGTTTTATTATTCCGGCACCGGCAAGTGCGTCGTCGGAATCGCAGAAGTCGCGAAAGCTGCCTATCCTGATCCGACGGCGGATGATTCCCAATGGCTGGCCGTGGACATTAAGCCCGTGAAACTTCTGAATGAGCCGGTGCCTCTGGCTTCGATTCGCTACCACCCAAAGTTGGGCAACCTGCCTTTGATTCGCCAGTCGCAACTGTCGGTGATGCCGCTGACAAAAGAAGAGTTCGAGACAATCGTGGGAATGGGATCGGGAAAGAAAACGAGGAAGTAACTTAGGAATCAGTCTGTCGCTCAGACCCGACAAGCTAAAGTCTTGTCGTCGCCCTCATGCCCGGCGAATGAATTTGGCCGCTAGCCATCCAACCGGAATCAGCACCACCATATGGATCCAGTCATATCCACCTGTCGTATTCCCCCCAAAGTGATTGCTGATCATTAGGAAAACTACGGGCACGGCCATGAAGGTGTTCTGCTTTGAACGAAACTTGGCCTGAGCAGCCAGTCTTTCATCAGGCTTTTGGCTGGCTTTTATCGCTGCAATCATCTTCTTCTGAGCCGGCAGAATGCGCATCCACACGTTCGCCGCCATGATAGTCCCAAAGATAGCACCCATGTGGATGTATGCGGCGCGGCCGCTCAGGACTCGCGTCAACCCATAAGCAGTGCCTACGATGAGAGCGTAAGCGATCACCGCGAACAGCTTCTCGTTTCGTCCCAAAGGCGAAATCATCAGCAGGTCATAGATCAACCATCCGAAAACGAGCGCTCCCACGCCGAGTCCGACGGCCGCTCCCAGGCTGATATCCGCCACATCTTTATCGATCAAAGCACCGCCACCGAGGTAGTAAACAATAATCAGCAGGGCGAAACCGCTCAGCCAGGTCGTGCCGGCTTCCCAGCGAAACCAGTGGAGCTTGCGCGAAAGCTCGTCCGGAACTTTCCGCTTCTCAACTACATAGAAACCGCCACTGTGCACCATCCAGATTTGCGCCGCGGTGCCGGTTGCCCGGATGGCTTTCTCTTCTTCGCTCAGCCGCGCGTCCAGCCAGGTGAAATAGTAGGTTGTGCCCACCCACATAATGCCGGCAAAGACATGCACCCAGCGGGCTATGAAGTTGAGCCATTCACTAATGATTGGATTGATGTTCATTTTGGAGTGCGCCGGCAAAGCGAAGCGCGACGGCGCTTTTTTTGGAGTGCGTCGACTAGTCGCCGCTTTTTGAAAGCGCTGACAAGTCAGCGCACTCCAAATTCAGCTTCCCCTGTACGTCGAATACCCGAAGGGACTCAGCAGCAAGGGCACATGATAATGCTGAGCCGGGTCCCGAATCGTGAACGTTATCGAGACTTCCCGATAAAACCCCTCGACGCCTTGGGATTCAAAATAGGCTTCGGTATCAAACACCAGACGGTAAACGCCGCCATGCAAAGCATAACGCGGTGGCAGCAAATCCTTTGCGCGCCCATCGGCGTCGGTAGCTCCGGCCCCGATCTGCTTCCAACTGCCGTCGGCCGTTTCGAGTTCCAGCCTGACCGCGACGCCGCCGGCCGGCTGGCCGCGGGAGATGTCCAGAAGATGAGTTGTGATGGCGCTCACTGGTTAAGAATTTTCTCCAATCTAAGCCGCGTGATCTTTCGTTGTTCCTCGGCAGCGTTGCGCAACTCAGTTTCCGAGTCATTCTTTAGTCGAGCTTCCAGGACCTTCAGCAGCTCTTCCGAGGATTTCCCTGTCGCGCAAACGATGTAAATGAAGCCAAAGCGTTGTTCGTATTCGCGGTTGCCCTCCGCCAGGGCGAAAATGACTTCCGGCGTCGCGCGCGAAGCTGCAGATTGCTCCTGTGCCGACCAACCGCGTGCTTGCTCTGACTGGGCGGCGGCAGCCTTCTTCTCGCCAATCTTCGGATGAGCACGAAAGGCTTCGAGCCAGTCTTCGCTATCCAAAGACCACCAGACGCTGTCCGCTTTCGCCAGCAGATCGTCGATGCTATTAAATGGTCGGGCGCTCGTCAGGGCCTGCCCCCAACGCGTTGAGCCGCAGCATTTTACGAACTCAGCCTGAGCATCATCAGCCGATAACTCATTCAGTCGGTTAATCGATTGATTCATTAATTCATTTTTTCATTGATTCAATGGATCAATGAATCAATCACTCAATTTCCCCGTAGACTCTCAACCGGCTGACGCCGCCATCGGGAAATATATTGAAGCGCACATGCGAACCCGACCCGACGCTCATCACTTCAACGAACAAATGCCGAGTGTGGGCCTGTAACTTCGTCTGCGCCAGGACGGGCTTCCAGACAAACTCCGGATCCTGCAAAGTCTCAAGCGCCACACCAACGGCACTGCACGCTTCCAGCGAACAACTCTCAGGAAAATTGCCTTTGAAGTACGACGTGTCGACTTCCAGCCGGCGAATATCACCCGGCGTTCCCAGTTTGATGATCGTCCAGTCGTGGCCCGGACCCCGGCGCCGCTTGGTTTCCCAGCCATCGCTCATGTTCACGGCTCGTCCGGGCATAATCAGATTATGCCGATGTCCAAAGAACATATCGCTGCATGAGAGCACCAGCCCTCCGTTTTCAACCGCCGCCAAATCGGTTTCGCCGCCGATTTGTTTCAGGCGACTCCAGGCAGGGGTGACTTCACCGTACACACGCAGGCGAGCCACGCCGCCGTCGGGATAGATTTTGAAACGAAGATGCGTCCAACCTTGGTCGCTTCGGATTGCGAATGGATTAAGCGAGTCGCCATCTAGATTCACCTTCGGCAGCACCTCAGTCCATGGCACCGAATCATCGGTAAGCTGTTCAGTGGTTGCGGGGCCGTCTAGCGCGCAAGCCTCAAGCGAGCAACTTTCAGGATAGTTACCTTTGAAATGGCTCGTGTCGACTACGATTCCGCGGACCACGCCAGGCAAACCCAGGCGCACAATGCACCAGTCAAAGCCGGGCGTGCGCCGCCGGCGCGACTCCCAGCCATCCATCCACTTGCCGAGGTCGGTGTACTTTCCTTCGATAAAAATCGGGGCGGAGGGCTTCAGCAGGTTTTCTTTGGGAGCAAAGAATTCGTCATTGGCGAACAGCACCGCGCCACCAAGACGTTCTGAAGCAAGATCGATTAGTTCGGTGAAATCCATATGAAATTTAAGCCACAAAAAGAGTGTCAGAAGCCCGACCGTCAAGGAGTCGCGACACGTCGGGATTTCTCACGCGCGGGCTTCCGACACTAGTGCTCGCGCAAAATACTTTGCCCGCGAGGCTCTGAAAATTCGCCGTCATCATAAACCATCTGCCCGCGAAGGAAAGTCTTTTCTACCACGCCGCGCAGAACTTCGCCGGCGTACGGCGTCAGCTTGTGGCGATGATGAATCATTCGAGGTTCGACCTTGAATTCGCGATCAGGGCCCCAAATTACCAGGTCGGCATCACCGCCCACACTGATCGATCCTTTCCGCTGTGCCAAACCTACCTGTCGGGCCGGAGCGGCGCAGAGCCACTCGGCCAGTTGATTAAGGTCGAACCCGCGCGCGCTTGCTTCCGTCCACATTATCGGCAAGCGCAGTTGCAGAGAAGAAATGCCGCCCCAGGCTTTCATAAAGTCGCCCCGCTCTTTCAGTTTCATTTCGGGCGGACAGGGTGAATGATCGGAAACCACCATATCGATCGTGCCGTCGCCGAGCGCCTTCCAAAGCTGCTCGCGGTTTTCGCGTTCGCGAATCGGCGGACAGCATTTGAACTCAGTCGCTCCGTCCGCGATATTTTCGGCAGCGAAATGAAGATAATGCGGACAAGTCTCAACGGTGAGTTGAGCGCCGGCTGCTTTTGCTTCCCGCAATATTCCGAGCGCATCCGCTGAAGAATGATGGACGATATGAATCGGGCAGCCCGTCTCTCGGCTGAGGCGAATCATTAACCTGACCGCCTGGTTCTCAGCCTCGCGTGGACGCGAGTTCAGAAAAGTCTCGTACGCGCGATTATCCGAATCCGAGGCGGCTTCTGATCCACAGCACGCGCCTTCAATCGGCCCGGGCAATTCCGCATGGACAATCAAGGTGGCGCCCAGCCGCGCCAATTCTGGCATCGCTTCGCGCAAATGACATTCGTTGACGCTGGGGAATTCGTCGACGCCGGAATGAATCAGAAAGCATTTGAAACCGACCACCCCTGCGTCCCAGAGTTTGGAAAGCTCATCCGTGTTTCCCGGCACGACACCGCCCCAGAAGCCGACGTCGACATGAAGCTTGCCGTGGGTGGCAGCTAACTTCGCATGCAAACTTTCGCTGGTCGTAGTGGCAGGAATCGAATTCAAGGGCATGTCGACGATCGTCGTCACTCCACCGGCGGCGGCGGCGCGCGTAGCCGTGGCAAAACCTTCCCACTCAGTCCGGCCCGGTTCGTTGACGTGAACGTGCATATCCACCAGGCCCGGCATCACGAGGGAGTCCTTGCCTGCTTGAACGATCTCGCAGTCTTTCGGGATTTCGTCGAAAGCCGCCACCTTTGCGATGCGGCCGTCGCGAATATGCACAGACGCCGCGGTAACTTCTCCAGGAAGCACAACTCGGCGTCCGCGGATAACCAGGTCGGTTTGATTCATTGCGCTTAGGCGGCCCAATTGCCCGGCGGTGGCGGAGGCGATGCCAAGTTCTCCGGAATATCCGGAAATACCTGTCGATAAGCTGCGGCGTAGGCCGCGAACGAGACAGGCAGCACAAAGATCACGCCCACATAACAACAGAGCACGCCGGCGATTCCCAGCAGAAAATTAAGCAGCACCAATCCCACGATGCCGCCAATGTTCTTGACTGCCGCGCGATAGCTGGTCTTGATCGCATCCCAACCGGAAAGCTTCCGATCGACAATTAGCGGGTACGCGAAAAGGAAAAGAGTATGGACAGTGAGACTGACAATCATCACAAAAAGTATAAACACGATTAGACCCAGGAAGAATACTGGTGGCGGTGCCTGGTTCCGCGCGTATGTATCGCGCGGCATGGTCGCGAACATGAAAACGAAAAAAATCGCATCCGCAGCAAGAACCAGGATCAGGACGGGCACGGTTTGAATCGCGGCGGCGACCAGTCCCGGGACAAAATAATCGAAGCCCTTAAAGAGCCGGTCGAACTGCACCTGTTCGCCGCGCATCTTTGCGAACAGGCAGAGATAAAGACCGCACATCATCGGGCCGAGTACCACAATCGGTACGGCCCCACCAATCAACATGGCCACCACGGTTATGCCGAGGAATAGCCAGTAGCGATCCTTAATCGTAGCCCAGCCGGCTTTGAGACATGCCACGGGCTCGATGGCCCCGGCGCGAAATTCTTTATTGTCAGGTGTCATGGCAGTCCGTCCTTTTGGTTATCGATCAGGCGGGACATTTATCACCGGAAAGTGTGGCGCGCAATAGCCGGCGCGCGGCATTCATCGATTGGGCGTGCCCGTGGCGCCGGACGTCGCCGCGGGTAGCCATCCTGAATCGGCGATTAGCGGCCGCAATTGTGTGTTGATTGCTTCGGCATACATCACCGCGCCCTTGCGGTTAGGGTGCCCAATAGCAGCTATCCGGCAAAGCATCAACCGACTCTCGCGGGATCTCTTGTCAACTTTGGTTTCGCCGGGCGCAGGTTTAAAGATTCCTTTGCAGCTCGCGTCGCGCTGATTTCTGCGCTCGTCATTCGTTCTCAGCGCGACCTTGCCGATCGTCAAGACAACCAAAAGTTTTCTAAGAAAAGAAGCATCGAAACCCCACAACCGAGACTCGCGTGCGCGAAAGGAGTGCTCGGGCAGGAAAGAAACCGGCGCAAACAAAACTCGCCGGTGCGAGCCGTTCGCGGAGAGTTGCGCGTCGATCTTGCCCGTGGCCTCCGCCAACGAGTGATTCGAAGCCTGATACCATTCTCGCGAGATCGCAATCAGCCGGGCCCGCAGTTCCTTATCATTCAACCGGGGAGCGCCGGCTGCGGGCGTATAAAGTCTTTTTGCCAGCACCCGCATGAAAAAGTCATTTGTTGTTTCTTCGGAAATGATTGGAAAGTAACCGGTGACGATGACATGTGCGTTCGGAAATGACGCTGCGATCCTCTGCAGCAGGTTTTCGACCAGCCCGCCGCATTTCGCTTCTGCCGACTGGTGTATCTCATCGGGCGTGTTGACGGCATTCAAGAGTTTTCGCGCATCTACGTCATTAATGCAGCCGTTTACCAGGACCAGATCAACCTGAGAAGGGTCTGGGTAGGATTTCAACGCTTCATCAATCTGCTCGTTGATCGTGGGAACGGCGCGATTGACTTCGCCATCCAACAGCACGCTGGAAGTCACGCCCCGCTCTTCTGCCGTACCGATCACCGCGCCGGAATGCGCCTCGATCCGCTCGCGGACCTCTCGACCAGTCGTTTCTTTCAGCCAGGTCTTCGTCTGGTGCCACGCTTTGTGCTCGTCCTTCAGGCCCTGTCCCCAGGAGATTGAGTCTCCCAGGACCAGCATGTTGAGCGGACGCGGCCCCGACTTTTCTGTGGCGGACGGTTGGGGATTCTGTGCCCGGGCAATCCCTGATGCAATGAGAATGATCGCCGCGAGGGCGATGAGTAAACGCTTTGTGGAGGCAAACCGGTTCATTGTGGGAACTCGCCGCTGATTTTAGCGCAAGCCTGCTCGCAGGTCACCATCAATCCGTGGACTTTGCTCCCTGAATGTTAAGTTT
>Ga0137404_10003703_pt1 | contig 10185 bp, 9 predicted proteins | sample CZOMad2_1_16fung_FD_108285 | JGI IMG/M metagenome (GOLD analysis project Ga0137404, IMG submission 108285) | Vadose zone soil fungal communities from Angelo Coast Range Reserve, California, USA - CZOMad2_1_16fungal (Illumina Assembly) | ecosystem: Environmental > Terrestrial > Soil > Vadose zone... | reverse complement strand
GATGCGACGCTGGCGGGATCACATGACGGACATCATGCGCACCCATGCCGACGGCTCGCCGGTCGCGATCCCGCTCACTGAGATGTTTCATCTGCCATAGATGTCAGATCGGACGGTGCGCGCCGTCCGAGAGGGAATCCAGGATGAACGGTGTCACCGCGGTTCTCGATATCGGCAAGACCAATGTGAAGGTCGCGACGTTCGCTTGCGATGGTGCGCTCGTGTGGGAGCGCACCATGCCCAATCGCATGGTGCCCGGCCCGCCTTATCCCCATGCGAATGTCGAGAAGATCTGGGAGTTTCTGCTGGGCTCCCTTGCGGAAGCCAATAACGTCAATGGGATTGCGGCCATTGTCCCGACGACGCACGGCTGCGCTGCTGCGCTGATCGACGATTCCGGCCTGGTGCTGCCGGTGATGGACTACGAGTTCGCCGGCGTCGAGGAGATCGAGCCGTTTTATGCGCCGCTGCGCCCGCCGTTTTCGCAAACGTTCTCGCCCGCCTTGCCCGTGGGCCTGAACCTCGCCCGGCAATTGGCGTGGCAGCAGCGCCGTTTTGCCGATGTGTTCGCACGGGCAAAATATCTTCTGGCCTATCCGCAATATTGGGCATGGAGACTTTCAGGCGCAACGGCGGCTGAAGTCACCTCGCTGGGCGCTCATTCCGATTTGTGGGCGCCGTTGCAGGGACAGTTTTCCAGCGTGGTCTCCGCACTGGATCTGCGCCGATTGATGCCGCCGCTGCAGCCGGCCTACCAGCGTCTCGCGCCGATCAAGCCCGACATCGCGGCTGCGGCCGGGCTAGGACGCGACGTCGGCGTGTTTTGCGGCGTCCATGATTCCAACGCCTCGCTGCTCCCGCATCTCGGCTCGCGGCAGGCGCCATTCACGATTGTTTCGACCGGCACCTGGGTGATCCTGATGGCGCCAGGCTTGAGCGTGAAGGGGCTCGATCCGGCTGACGACACGCTGGCCAATGTCGATGTTGAGGGACGTCCGGTCGCCACCGCGCGTTTCATGGGCGGGCGCGAATATGCCGCGATCGCCGGGGCGCCAGGCAACCCGGACCCGGCTTCGCTGGCGCGTGTGATCGCATCTGGCGCCTTGGCGCTGCCATGCTTTGCCGGGCAGGGCGGAGGCGGCCCGTTCGCCTCGCGCCAGGGTGAGATTCGTGGGGAAACCGCATCCGCCGACCGGCTGGCGCTTGCGACGCTTTATGTTGCGCTCATGAGCGACCTGATGCTGACGCGTCTCGGCGTCACCGCCGGCGATCTTGTCGTCGAAGGCAGCCTCGCCGCCAACCCCGCCTATGCTGCGCTGCTCGCTGCGTTCCGCCCATCGCAGCAGGTTTTCGCGGGCTCCGACGCCGCCGGGACCGCGCGGGGCGCCGCGCTTTTGGCGAAATGGCCGCCGCGGAACTTTCAACCGCCGCCGCTGATCGCGGCGCCGCCTTGCGCCGTCGAAGGCCTGCACGCCTATCGACACGTATGGACAAAAGCCGTGCTTGAAAGATGAGACGGTGTTTGCCCGCATTCAGTTCGTAGGATCGGTTGAACTTTCGAAACCCATCAGCTTCGAGTGCTGGTGGTGATGGACTTCGCTGCGAGACTGGACAAGAATTCGCTCACCTCTCTACGAGACCCGCAAGCCGGAGGCGTCGAAGACGTGCACGTCCTGAGCCGCCGCAATGAGCGTCATCCTCTCGCCGGGCGTCGGCGTTTCTCTACCGCGGACCTCGGCAACGAACAGCCTGCCGTCTACGCGACGCACATGGGCGAAGGAGGATTCGCCAAGCCGTTCGACGAGTTCGACGGCGCCTTCGGCGACGAAAGGACCGCTTGTCCCTTGGGCAAGATGCTCCGGACGGACACCGACCGTCAGAGCGTCGCCGACCTTCAGCGACGTCGCCGGCAGATCGAGGTTACGCAAACCGGCGCCGGTCACGCGCGCGCGGCCGCCCTCGACGCTTTCGACTTTCGCCTCGAAGAAATTCATCGCAGGCGAGCCGATGAAGCCGGCGACGAACAGGTTGGCGGGCGCATAATAAAGGTCGAGCGGCTTGCCGACCTGTTCGAGGCGGCCCTTATTCATCACAACGATTCTGTCGGCGAGGGTCATCGCCTCGACCTGATCGTGCGTAACATAGACGATTGTCGCTTTCAGCATTCTGTGCAGTCTTGCGATCTCGACGCGCGTCGAGACGCGCAAGGCCGCGTCGAGATTGGAGAGCGGTTCGTCGAACAGGAAAACTGCGGGCTCGCGCACGATCGCGCGGCCGATCGCGACGCGCTGACGCTGGCCGCCGGAGAGATCGCGCGGATAGCGTTCGAGCAATTCCTCGAGCCGCAGCATGCGTGCTGCCTCCGCGACGCGCCGCTTGCGTTCGGCCGGCGGCACGCCGGTGAATTTCAGTCCGAATGTCATGTTCTTGCGCACGTCCATATGCGGATAGAGCGCGTAGGATTGGAATACCATTGCGATGCCGCGCTCGGCGGGGGCGAGCGTGTTGACGAGCCTGCCGGCGATATGGATGTCGCCGCTCGACGCGCCGTCGAGCCCGGCGATCATTCGCAGAAGCGTCGACTTGCCGCAGCCCGAAGGGCCGACGAGCACGACAAATTCTCCGGCCTCGATGCTCAGGCTCACGTCGTTGAGTACCGTTGCCGCACCATAGCGCTTGTTGAGGTGCTCGATGCGCAGATTGGCCATCTTGAAAACCTATTTGACCGCGCCGGAGGTGAGGCCGGCGATGAGTTGGCGCGAGAGGATCACGTAGATCACGACGACCGGCAGTATCGCCATCGAAAGCGCCGCGAGCACGGAATTCCAGTCGGTGATGTATTGACCCAGAAACTGCTGCACGCCGAGCGTGACCGTATGCGTCGAGTCGCTGGACGTCAGGATCAGCGGAAACCAAAGGTCGTTCCAGATCGGCACGATGGTGAAGACGGCGACAGTCGCGATGGCGGGGCGCAGCAACGGCGCGACCACTTCGAGGAAGATGCGGGTTTCCGGCACGCCGTCGCAGCGCGCGGCGTCGCGCAAGTCCGTGGGGATTTGCTGCATGAACTCGCTCAATATGAAGATCGCCATCGGCAGGCCCTGCGCGACATAGATAAGGATCAGGGCCGTCAACGTGTCGTTCAGGCCAGCAGACCGCATCATGTTGAGGATCGCGACGGAGCCGAGCCGTATCGGCACCATGATGCCGATCGATAGAAAGAGCGCGAGCGCCGTCGAGCCACGAAAGCGGTATTCGGTCAGTGCCCAGGCTGCCATCGCGCCAAACAACAGCACGAGCGCCATGCTGACGAGGGTCACGATCAGCGAATTTGAAAAGTAGGTCAGGATGTTGGACGCGCGAAAAACCTTCTCGTAGCCGACGAGGCTGAACGTCGAGGCGTCTGGCGGGGCGAGCGGCGCGCCGAAGATGGCGTTGCGCGCCTTGAACGAATTCATCACGACGAGCAGGAGCGGCCCGACTGCAAGCGCGCTATAGGCGATCAGGACGAGATGGACGCCGAGGCTCTTGGCGCGCTGCTCGACCGTCATGTCGGCCCCGTCACAAGGCGTAACGGCGGATGCGCCGCTGCACGAGAAAGAGATAAAGGCAGACGCCGGCGAGAATGATGAAGAACATCACGGTCGCGACCGCCGCGCCCATCGTCGGATTGCCGAGTTGCAGCTGGTTGCCGAAGAAGGTGCGGTAGAAGAACGTGCCGAGAATGTCGGTCGCGAAATTGGGCCCCGCGAGCGCGCCCTTGATCGAATAGATCAGATCGAAGGCGTTGAAATTGGCAACGAAGGTCAGCACCGAGACCAAGCCGATCGTCGGCAGGACGAGTGGAAGTTTTATGTGGAAGAAAATGCGGAAATGCCCGAGCCCGTCGACGCGCGCCGCATCGATCAATTCTTCGGGGATGTTGAGCAGTGCGGCATAGATCAGCATCATCGGAATGCCGACGAATTGCCAGACCGAAATGAGGGACAGGGTTACGAGCGCGCTCGATTCGAGGCCGAGCCACGGGGCGAACAGGGAACCCAACCCCACGGCCTTCAAGGCGCCCGCGGCTACGCCCCAGAGCGGGGAGAGGATCAAGTTCCAGGAGAATCCAACGATGACAACCGAGAGCATAGTCGGCAGGAACATGACGGTGCGATAGAGGCCCTTCAGCTTCAGGCCCGGCAGGCTCAGCAATCCTGCGAGCGCGATGCCGATCGGGTTCTGCACGCACATGTGCACGGTGAAGAAGATCAGATTGTTGCCCAAGGCGTTCCAGAACGGTTTCGACCACAGCGAGTTGCCAAGCAGTGTTTCGAAATTAGCGAGCCCGACGAAATGCCGGGCTCCGGACGGATCGCTCGTGTAGGTCGAGAGCGCCATCGTCGCGATGAGCGGGTAGATCGAGAACAAGCTGTAGATCGCGACTGCCGGTCCGAGAAACAGCAGCAAGAGGCCCGCGCGTTTTCTGCGTGGCATCTGGGCGACGATCTGGGAGACAGGTTCGGGCATATTGAAAATTCGGCGCCGTGTTTTCCCTCTCCCTGTTTGCAGAGGGAGAGGGCCGGAGTGAGGGGAGGGCGTGGCGCGGCAGTTGTCGAAGGAGGCAAGGGGCTCGGCCCCAAGAAAGACTTCTAACCCTCTCCGCGCAATGACGCGAAGAGGGGCTGGCGTCATTTCGCGGGCTTGTACCACTTGTCGAGGCCGTCCTGCAGTTGCTTTGCGGCGGCTTCGGGGGTCAGCTTGGCGTTTACGACCTGCGCGGACACGTTCCAAAGCTCATTTTCCAGATTCGGCGTACCGCGCGAAAGAATTTGATACGAGTTGCGGATCGTCGACTTGCAAGTCTGGCGCCATCCGACCATCGTCGCCGCGAGATCGTCGTCGACCTTCACCGGCGTCTTAGCGAGCGAGAAGAAGCCCGGAAGTGCGTTGGCGTAAATCGATGCGAATTCCGGCGTCGTCAACCATTCGAGGAACTTCTTCGCGTCTTCCTTGTTCTTCGAGGCCGAGTTGACCCCCATCGCGATGTCGGTGTGGTCGGAGATGTAGCAGCCGCTCGCGCCGGCGGGCGCCGGCGGCGGGAATGCGCCCATGGCGAATTTCGCCTGGCCGCGGAAAGTCGAGATGTCCCACGAGCCGGCCGCATAGATCGCGCCCTTGCCCAGCGAGAACAGGTTCTGACTATCGGGATAGGTCTGCGCCTGGAAGCCCGATCCCAGATAAGGGCCCCAGGTTGCGAGTTCCTTGAATATCGCGACATATTGCGGGTCGGTGAACTTCTCCTTGCCTGCGATCAGATTGGCGCGGCCGGTCTCGCCCTTCCAGTAATCGGCGCCGATGTTCTGGAATCCCATGGTTGCGGCTTCCCACTGGTCTGCCGTGCCCATCACAAGCGGGACGTAGGTTCCGTCCTTTTTCAGTTTCTCGAGCACGGCGTGGAATTCTTCGAGCGTCTTCGGCTCGGAGACGCCGACCTTGGCGAAGGCTTCCTTGTTGTAGATGAAGCCAGCTATGACGGAGGCGATCGGGACGCAGAACGTCGTCTTGCCGTCGTCGGTCCGCCATGCGGCCTTGGCGACATCCGAGAAATTGTCCATGCCCTTGAGGTCATCGAGGCCGTCGAGCTGGCGCTTCTGATAGAGCGCGAGCGAGGCGTCGAACGGACGGCAAGTGATGAGGTCGCCGGCGGTTCCGCCGTCAAGACGGGCATTGAGGGCGGCGTTGTATTCCTTCGGCGCCGAGGGGGCGAATTCGATCTTGATGTCGGGATAGCGTTTGTTGAAGGCGGGGATGATCTTCGAGTTCCAGATATCGGCGTCGTCGTTGCGCCAGCTTTCGATCTTCAGCGAGCCCGCCTCGGCCGCCGCGAGCCCCGCGAACAAAGCCACCGCGGCGACGCCGGCTCCAACTGCACCTTTGAATGTTCGTTTCATGCTTAGCTCCCTTGCTCGGGCTCTGGCCCTTGGTGGATCCGTTTTATCGCCACGCGGCGCGCGACGGGCGCAACGCGTCATCAATCCGTCCATCCGCCGCTGTGAGCCGTGCCACGGCTTCGCTCATGCTGACGCCGCCGCGGGCGATCAGGATCGCCGGTTTGACCTCGCCGCCGGCCTCGCGAAGCGCGGCGTTCGCCTTGGCCTCGCTGACGCCGGCGATCATGGCAACGATTCCGAGAGCGCGGTCGCGCAATTTCGCATTGTCGGCCTTCAAATTGACCATCAGTCCTTGATGGACGTGGCCGAGTTCGAATCCCATCAACGACGAGAGCATGCCAAGCGCGGCCTTTTGCGCGGTGCCGGCCGCCAGCCGTGTCGAGCCCCGCAGGGCCTCTTCGCCACTATCGAGGAAGATCGGCGCATCGGAGCCGGACAGTAAAGGCGAACCCGGGCGATGCGCGATGGCGATCACAAAGGCGCCGCGACGGCGTGCCTCTGCTGCGGCGGCGACGGTAAAGGGGGTGGAGCCGCTGGCCGACACGGCGATTACGGCGTCGTTGGCGAGGTCGCCAAACGCGGCGATAGCCTGTTCACCGGCCGCGGCGCCGTCCTCCGCGGCCGCGTAGATGCGGAACGGTTCGGCGGTCCCGCCGGCGAGAATGATCGCGATGCGGCTTTCGTCGAGGCCGAAGGTGCCGGGAAGTTCGGCTGCGTCCGCCGCCGCCGCAAGGCCGGACGAGCCTGCGCCTGCATAGACCAGCCGCCCGCCTGCACGCCAGATCGCGGCGAGGCGGAGTGCTGCGGCCCCGATGTCGCCGCGGGCTGCAGCGATGGACTCGATCGCTCGCCGGTAGGATGCGAGCAGCGCGTCGGTGAACAGGGCCTCGTCGCTCGGCAGGCCGCCGTCGGCTTTAGGCCAGTTTTCCGTCTCTGAGTTGAGCTGCGTCCGCACTATGAACACCAATGGAGATACCTCTTGTATTTATTTTAGCCAAATGGCATACCACTTGTCTAGGGGGGTTAAGAAATTCTTAGGAGGGCTCCTTGGCGACGGCACGGTTTTTCCTCGGCGTGGACGGCGGCGCGACGCGCTGCCGCGCAAGGCTGCGCGATTCGTCGGGCCGCGAGCTGGGGCACAGCGTCGGGCCGGCCGCGAACATTTACATCGATTTCGACGTTGCCATGCGGGTTGTGCGTGAAACGATCAATTCCGTGATCGCCGCGGGCGCGTCGAAGCAAGAGATCGCGGTCGGCCTCGGCATCGCCGGATTTTCGGAAGACAAGGAAGCGGAGCGGGTCGCCGCCGCCTTGCCCGACTTTGCGCGCATCGTCGTGGTCAATGATGCAGTCGCGGCCTGCGTCGGCGCCAATGGCCTCGGTGATGGCGGCCTCGTCATCGCGGGCACGGGCTCGGCGGGTATCGCTCGCGTTGGAACCACGACAACCATCATCGGCGGCCGCGGTTTCCAGCTCGGCGACGACGGATCCGCCGCGCGCCTCGGCGAAACGGCGCTTCGCGCGACGCTGCGCGCCCTCGACGGCCTCGAGCCGATGAGCGAACTCGCGCGGGCGTTGGGGCGCCATTTCGGCGGCGATCCGCTGCGGATGACGCGCTGGGCGGCGGAGGCGAAGCCGAGGGACTACGGCGCCTTCGCGCCCCAAATTCTGGAGCTTGCCACGTCCGGAGATACGCGTGCGCGCGAGATCGCCGGCGACGCGGCCAGTGCGATTGCGGCGCTCGCGAACGCGTTGAATGCGCTCGGCGCCGAGCGCATCGCGCTGGTCGGCGGCCTCGGCGAGCCCCTGCGCCCTTACCTGTCGCCAGATGTCGCCAGGCGCCTCGTCCGGCCCCGGCGTGACGCGGTGGACGGCGCGATCCTGCTCGCGGGCGGAACGCTCGACGAAGCGGAGGGCTCACCATGCACATGATGGTCGAGGCGATGCCGGGCCAGAAGCTCTATCGGGCGGTCGTCGACGCGCTTCGGCGCGAGATCGAGACCGGACGCTTCGCGGAGATGCAATTGCTGCCGGCCGAGCGCGTGTTGTGCGAACTGCTCGACGTGTCGCGCACGACATTGCGCAAGGCGATCGCCGACCTTGTCGCCGAAGGCGTGCTGCTTCACCGCCACGGCGCAGGCACCTTCATTCATCGTGCGAGGCCGCACGTCGATCAGCCCTCGTCGCGCCTGACGAGCTTTACGGAAGACATGCGGCTGCGCGGTTTGGAGGCGAGTTCGCGCGAACTCGAGCGCGGCGTGTTCCTGCCGACGCCGGAAGAGGCGATGATGCTCGGCGCGGGGCCGAACGAACGCGTATTCCGGCTCGGCCGCTTGCGGCTCGCTGACGGTTTGCCCATGGCGATCGAGCGGGCCACCGTGCCGCTGCGCTATCTGCCGGAATTGGACTCGGTCGGCGCTTCGCTCTACGAGGCGCTCTCGGCGCGAGGCTTCAAGCCAACACGCGGCCTGCAGCGCTTGCGCGCAACCCTCGTCTCCGACGTCGACGCGGAGCTGCTCGGCGTCGCGCGCGATAGTCCGGCCCTGCATATCCAGCGCATCGCCTATCTAACCGACGGGTCTTGTGTCGAATTCACGAAATCCCTGTATCGCGCCGACACCTACGACTTCGTCTCCGAACTCACGCTATCGCCGCCGGTCCGAAAGGCGCGCCGATGACGACCCTCATGTTTCAGGAGATCGGCGAGGCAGGCGACGCGGTCGCACGTCTGCTTGGCCACAATGCGGAGCTGCTTGCCGAACTCGGGGCGCGCCTACGGGCCTTGGATCCGCCGCTTGTCGCGACCATCGCGCGCGGCTCGTCGGATTGCTGCGCGCTCTATTTGAAATATCTCGTCGAGATTGTTTCGGGCGTGCCCTGCGCCTCCATCGGCCCCTCCATCGCGACGCTTTATCGCGCGCCGATGCGGCTTCAGGGCGTCGTTTCCGTCGCGATCTCACAATCGGGACGTAGCCCGGACATCGTCGAGATGCAGCGCGCCGCGCGTCGCGGCGGCGCGCTGGCCGTCGCGCTCGTCAACGAAGTGGCTTCGCCGCTCGCCAAAGAGGCCGAGGCCCTGCTGCCCCTGTGCGCGGGTCCTGAACGCTCCGTCGCGGCGACCAAATCGATGATCGCCGGCCTCGTCGCGGGTGCGAGCTTGGTCGCGGCTTGGCGCGAGGACCGACCACTCGCAGACGCCATCGCCGGCCTCCCGGACATTTTGCGCGGGCAGACCGCGCCGCCGCCCGCGGCTATGCTGGAGAGGCTCGCGAGTGCCCGCAGCGCCTTCGTGCTCGGCCGCGGTGCGACGCTCGCGATCGCTGCCGAGGCTGCGCTGAAACTCAAGGAGACCTGCGCGATCCACGCCGAAGCCTATTCCGCGGCCGAGGTGCTGCATGGCCCGGCCGAGCTTGTGAACCCCGGCTTTCCCGTCATCGCCTTCCTGCCGTCGGACGCGGCGCGAGAGGGTATGCTGGCGACGCTCGCGCGGCTTGCCGATGCGGGCGCGACGGTGATCGTGATCGAGGCGGGCGGCGCGGACGACGCGAATCGTCTCGCCGCGGCGAAGGTCGAGGCGACGCTTCTGGAGCCCGTCGTCATGATCGATCGATTCTACCGCCTTGCCGAGGCGCTCGCGCTGCGGCTCGGGCGCGATCCTGACCGCCCGCGCAACCTGCGCAAAGTGACGGAGACCGTTTGATGATCGTTCTTTCCGGCGCGCGGATCTTCGACGGCGAAAATTTTCTCCTCGACCACACGGTCGTCGTCGAAGGCGAGCGCATCGCCGCAATCGTCCCTTACGCCGAGAGACCTCAGGGCGCCGCACGGGATCTTGCCGGCGGCCTGCTTGCGCCCGGATATATCGACGTGCAGGTCAACGGCGGCGGCGGCGTCCTGTTCAACGAGGACCCGACACCCGAGGCCATCGCCCGCATCGCCGCCGCGCATCGCAAACACGGGACCGTCGGCCTGCTACCGACGCTCGTGACCGATGCGCCGCAGGTGATGACCGCCGCCATCGCCGCGACGCGCGAGGCGCGGCGTCGGACCCCTGCGACACTCGGCCTCCATCTGGAAGGGCCCTTCTTGGACCCGCGCCGCAGGGGCGCGCACGAACTCAAATATATCCGCGACCTTGCACCCGGCGACGTCGAGACAATCGTCGACGCGGATTGCGGCGCGGTCATGGTGACGCTCGCGCCCAATCGCGTCGGAGCGGCGAGCATCGCCGAACTCGCGCGGCGCGGCG